>Ga0208243_1000015_pt1 | contig 319254 bp, 325 predicted proteins | sample Subbio2Aug_QV12A_FD_184826 | JGI IMG/M metagenome (GOLD analysis project Ga0208243, IMG submission 184826) | Serpentinite rock and fluid subsurface biosphere microbial communities from McLaughlin Reserve, California, USA - CR12Aug_QV12A (SPAdes) | ecosystem: Environmental > Terrestrial > Deep... | reverse complement strand
GGGTGATGCCGCCTGCGCCGACTTGGCTTCTGGATTTCCATCGAAAGTGTCCACCATCGTTTTTAAAGGGACACGATCTTCAAGGTCTAACGCGTCAATTTACAGATGGGTTTGCCGGGCGCTTACGAACAAGCAACAAAAACAGGACGCCCACATTGCTGCCCATGGCATGTAGAATCCGTGCATTGGGAATGCAACCATCAAACGCTCAGGAGATTCCACTGCTATTCCGAAGAATGGCTTTACACACGGTTTTTGGGTGTACCAGTCAGAATCAAACCACCTCCAAATGAGTATCACAAATCATCTGCACGACCTTCAAGGCATGGGATTGAAGCCGCGCCGAGTATTTAGCTGATCGACTGACTCTCGATATGAGCAACGCAGCAACCCCCTTCGAAATTGCCCGTGACACGCTCAAACAGCTGGCACAGCGCCGTATTGCGCCGACGCCAGACAATTACCAGACGCTGTATCACGAAATTGCTGGTACGAAACCTATCAGCAAGGACTTTCCGGAGAAGCACCTGCGCACACTCGCCGGCGCTTTGCCAAAAAGCTCCCCGGACCAGATGCGACTGGCACGTCAACTCGACGAAGCAGTCAAGGCACAGGATTGGGAAGCTTACCAAAAGCACCTCACAAGCTTCATAAACGGCCTCATTGACTCCCAAAAACTCGCCTGGGGTGAGCTCATTGGTGAACTGCTACGCCAGTGGGAAAGCAAGCACGCTGGCGTCACCGCTGCTCGTAAAAGGGAGTCACTCGAACATGTACTGAGCGGCAGCGCCAACAATCCAGACAACCTCTTCTCCCGCCTGCAAAGCCTGATGCGTTCTTGGGGACAAGGGCGAGAAGGCGAAAAGCCCACAGATATCGCTCAAGAAGAAAGCGGACCGGGTTCAGAAACTGTTTCCTCTGCCGCAGCATCCAACAATGACCCATTACTGCTCAGCGAATTGCGCGAACTGTTCGCCTTCACGCTGGAAACCGCCATTGCGACGCAACTGATCGAAAATCCCCAGCTCGCTCATGATGCCAAGCTGCTGGCAGAAAGTATCCGGCGTGCTCGTAAAGCCGATGAGCTCAAGGACTTTCTAGGTAGCCTCAAACGATTTGCTTTCAAGCTCGAACTTCTTGCCGAAGATCAGCAAGAACTGCGTAAAAGCCTGCTCGGGCTGCTGAGACTCTTGGTCGAGAACATGACCGAACTGGTGATTGATGATCACTGGCTCAGCGGACAGATTGAAGTCGTCCGCGACATCATCGAGAAGCCTCTCTCGCAACGAGCCATCGACGACGCTGAACGTCGCTTGAAGGAAGTGCTTTTCAAACAAAGTCAGCTCAAGGCCAGCCTGTTCGAAACCCGTGAAGCCATCAAGCAAATGCTGACTGGCTTTGTCGACCATCTAGCAGATTTTGCTGATGCAACCTCTGACTATCACGACAAGATCGAACGTTACGCGGACAAAATCAGCGCAGCTGACAACATCACTGAACTGGAAAACGTCATCGACGAGGTCATGCGGGAAACCCGCAACATCCAGATCAACGCGCAACGTTCCCGCGACGAACTTCGACTCACCCAGGAAAAGGTCAAGACATCCGAAGAGCGCATCCGCGAACTAGAAATGGAACTGGAAAAAACCAGCGACCTTGTGCGCCATGACCAGCTAACCGGTGTCCTTAACCGACACGGTCTGGAAGAAATGTTCAACAAGGAAGTGGCTCGCGCACAACGCCACGACACTGTGCTTTGCGTTGCTCTCCTCGATATCGACAATTTCAAGAAACTGAACGACGCTCTTGGCCATGACGCGGGCGATCAGGCACTCATCCATCTTGCAGCAGTCTGCCGCGAAACCTTGCGACCGCAGGACACGATTGCCCGATTTGGTGGCGAGGAGTTCATCATTCTTTTGCCAGAGACCCAGATTGGCGATGCTTCCCATGTACTGGCAAGACTTCAACGCGAGTTAACCAAACGTTTTTTCCTGCACGACAACGAAAAAATACTGATCACATTCAGCGCAGGTGTAACTCAGATGATAGACCAAGACAATCAGGCAAGCGTAATCAAACGAGCCGATGAAGCAATGTACGAAGCCAAGCAGACCGGGAAAAACCGGGTGGTTAGCAAATGAAGGCGGTCATTCTGGCTGGAGGACTGGGAACCCGCATCAGTGAAGAGTCCCATTTGAAACCCAAGCCCATGATAGAAATTGGCGGCAAGCCAATCATCTGGCACATCATGAAAATCTATTCTGCGCATGGAATCAACGATTTCATTATCTGCCTGGGATACAAGGGATATGTGATCAAGGAGTATTTCGCCAATTATTTTCTCCATACATCAGATGTTACATTTGACATGCAAAACAACCGGATGGAGGTGCATGAAAGGCATGCAGAACCATGGCGGGTGACACTAGTAGACACAGGAGAGAATACGCTCACCGGTGGCCGTCTGAAGCGCATTGCCCAGTACGTCCAAAATGAAGATGCTTTTTGTTTTACTTATGGCGATGGTGTCAGCGACATCGACATTCGGGCGAGCATCGACTTCCATCGCATGCATGGCAAAGATGCAACCATTACCGCGGTTCTTCCTCCCGGACGATATGGAGCACTAGAGTGTAGCGGCCACCGCGTAAACTCATTCGTTGAAAAGCCACGCGGCGATGGCGGCTTGATAAATGGCGGATTTTTCGTACTTTCCCCGAAATGCTTGAACCTGATTAAGAATGACCAGAGCAGCTGGGAGGAAACACCACTAACAAAGCTAGCAACGGACGGGGAGTTGATGGCTTTCGAGCACCACGGATTCTGGCAGCCTATGGATACACTGCGAGACAAGAATTTACTTGAGGAACTATGGGGATCAGGAAACGCCCCCTGGAAAATTTGGGAATGAAGCTTTTTGGTGACATTTATCGAGGCAAACGTGTGCTGGTCACCGGCCATACCGGCTTTAAAGGCAGCTGGCTTGTATTATGGCTTCAAGAACTTGGAGCAGAAGTCACGGGTATTGCGTTGGCTCCGGAAGCACATCCCAACCACTGGGAACTGCTCAATCTTGCGATTAATGATCGACGAATCGACATCCGCGAACCGCTCCCCCTAGAGCAGGCACTAGAAGAAAGCCAACCGGAAATCATTTTCCACCTAGCGGCTCAACCCTTGGTGCGAAGAGCCTACAAGGCCCCTCTGGAAACCTGGACAACCAACGTCATTGGCACGGCCAATTTGCTCGAAGCTTGTCGCGGGCTAGCCGCCCTACGAGCCATCATCGCCATTACCACCGACAAGTGTTACGAAAACCGCGAATGGCCATGGGGATATCGGGAAAATGATCGACTGGGTGGTCACGACCCATACAGCGCGTCCAAAGCCGGGGCAGAACTGGTCGCCGCAAGCTACCGCAGCGCTTTCTTCAATACGTTCTCATCCCCCCTTCTGGCAACAGCCCGAGCTGGCAATGTAATCGGCGGAGGGGACTGGTCAGAGGACCGCCTCATACCAGACCTGATCCGGACCCATGGCGCCGATAGCTCACTTGAAATCCGCTCGCCCCTGGCAACGCGTCCCTGGCAACATGTACTTGAATCCTTGAGCGGCTATTTAGTCCTAGGTCAGAAACTACTTGCTGGAGATATAGCTTTCGCGGAGGCTTGGAACTTCGGCCCAGATATAGAAGGCAACCGAACTGTCGTCGATGTACTTGAAAAGATGCGCCGACAGTGGCCTTCGCTGAAGTGGCATCTCACTGAAAACACGCAGCCGCACGAGTCGATGAGGCTTCATCTCGACAGCACCAAGGCAAGAACAATTCTTCGATGGCAACCTGTCTGGGACCTCGATACCACACTTGTCAAGACTGCGGAATGGTATCGCTCCTGGCTTGAGACAAAAACAATCATCAGTCGCGAACAACTAGGCACCTACATCGCCGATGCCATCCGAGCGAAATATGAATGGGCCCGTCCATGAACATCCAGCCGACGCCCATTCCCGGCTTGATGCTGGTAGAAACCTCACCGCACGAGGATGCGCGTGGAGTATTCACCAGGCTTTATTGTGAGCGCACACTGGCTCATCTGATTGGACAACGGAAAATTGTGCAGGTCAATCATTCGTGCACCTTCCTAACTGGTGCCATAAGAGGCCTACATTTCCAGTACCCACCGCACGCAGAAATTAAACTCGTCCGCTGCCTGAAAGGACGCATCTGGGATGTCGCAGTCGACTTACGGAGAGACTCGGCCACCTTCCTATGCTGGCACGCCACCGAACTAAGCCCATCCAATTCGCGGATGATGCTCATTCCGGAAGGATTCGCCCACGGTTTTCAGGTACTGGAACCGAACAGCGAACTACTCTACCTGCACACGGCATCTTACACCCCTGACGCAGAAGGCGGCCTTCGCTACGACGACCCGAAACTTGGCATTTCCTGGCCACTCAACGTCACCGACCTTTCAGCGCGGGATGCCAAGCACCCTTTGATTGATAGAAATTTCCGGGGACTAAGCCAATGAAGTGCCGCCATTGCGGAACTCAGCTCAAACACACTTTTCTCGATCTTGGATACGCACCTCCATCGAACGCGTATCTGACAGAGGCGGACCTAAGCCGCCCGGAAGTCTATTACCCGTTAAGGATCAAGGTTTGCCATGACTGCTGGCTGGTTCAAACCGAAGACTACGCACGAGCAGACAGCCTGTTCAATGCCGACTATGCATACTTCTCCAGTACATCAACTGGCTGGCTGGCCCACGCTGCACAGTATGCAAAAAAAATTACCCAGGCACTCGCGCTGAACGACAAGAGTTTCGTCATCGAAATAGCCTGCAACGATGGCTACCTGCTCAAGAATTTTATGGCCACTGGCATTCCCTGCTTGGGAATAGAACCAACGGCGAGTACCGCTACAGCGGCAGAAAAATTAGGTATCCCAGTTCTGCGGAATTTTTTTGGAGAAACCCTCGGCAGACAACTGGCCGCGGAGGGAAAACAGGCAGACCTGATTGCAGGCAACAACGTATATGCCCATGTTCCGGACATCAACGACTTCACCCGCGGGTTAAAGGCCGCACTCAAACCTGGAGGCACAATCACGCTGGAGTTCCCACACCTCCTGCAATTAATCCTGCACTCCCAGTTCGACACCGTTTACCACGAGCACTTCTCTTACTTATCGCTGGGAACTGTGCAACGGATTTTTCAGGCCGCCAGACTACGCGTATACGACGCAGAGATACTTGGCACCCACGGCGGAAGCCTGCGGGTATTCGGCTGCCATGCCGACGATACACGCCCCAGTACCACGGCGGTACGCGACATCTTGCAGAATGAGAAATCGCATGGACTACAAGAGCCAAACACATACACAAATTTCCAAGCCAACGCTGATCGCATCAAGAACGACCTGTTGTCGTTCCTAATAACGAAAAAGAAGGCAGGCGCGAAGGTGGCTGCCTACGGCGCTGCAGCAAAAGGGAATACTTTGCTGAACTATGCAGGCATCAAACCAGACCTGCTACCTTTCGTTTGTGACGCAGCACCTGCCAAGCAAGGTAAGTTTATGCCTGGTAGTCACATTCCAATTTTGCCCCCCGATGCGTTGCTCACCAATGTGCCGGACTATTTGCTTATCTTGCCTTGGAATATCGCGGAAGAAATCAGGCAGGAAAACGCTGAGCTGCTTGCCCAGGGAACGCGCTTCATCACCGCAATACCGCATTTGATCCTGCAGGATTAACTCCGATTTCGGGAATATCAATGGCCCATCGCATATCCGTGCCACCTTCACCAAGATGGATTAGGCTACTCAATCGCCACCTGATTAGAAAGATGCTCTGGAGATCAACAAGATCTGCGCCAGGTATCGAACTCTGGGATACGTCGATCTAAGTTATGAGAGTTCTACTGACAGGCGCCAACGGATTCATCGGGCGACATCTTCTCAGCCAGCTCAAAAATGCAGATATTAATACTGTCGTCGTTGGGCGTTCTCGTCCCGATGCTTATAAAGGTGATTATATTGAAGCGGATTTATTGCAGACGCAATGCTGCAATCAGCTCGTTCAATCCGCTGAAGCAACCCACCTCATCCATTTGGCTTGGTACACCGAGCATGGACAGTATTGGAGCTCCCCCTTAAATCTTCGATGGCTGGAAGCCTCAGTGCGCCTGGTAGACTCTTTTTGCGCGGTAGGCGGCAAGAAAGTCATTGCGGCGGGCACGTGCGCTGAATATGACTGGGAATTCGGATTTTGTCGAGAAGACAGCACACCATTGAATCCGGCAACACTGTATGGCACGGCAAAGGATGCGACCCGCCGTTTACTCGAGATGATTTGCAAAAACCACCAAACCCAATTCGTCTGGGCGCGCATGTTCCTGCCTTATGGAAAAGGAGAAGACCGTCATCGTCTGATCCCGGCATTATTTGAGGTTTTTCAGGGGAAACGCCCCCCATTCGGCGTGAATGCAAACGCCTACCGCGATTTTCTCCATGTGAAGGACGTTGCGAATGCCTTCATTCAATTGCTATTGTCAGACGCCGAAGGGAACTACAACATTGCGTCGGGGCAACCAACGCAAATCGCCGAAATAGTGTACGCGATAGCAAATGTCTTTAACAGCAACCCGCATGTCGTCTTAGACTTATCCAGTAATCGGCCTGGCGAGCCAGAAATACTCATTGGAGATAGCCAAAAGCTGAGGATGCTAGGCTGGCACCCCATGCACTCAATCAAGCCGATTTGCCTCAGCCAGGAGCTGCCATTTGAATAACTTTCATGAGCTTTATCGGGTAGCGCAGTTGCCTATCTTCCAGAACCGGATGTATGACACGGCCGAGGAAGCCCGCACTTGCCCCAAGGGTGACATGCTACTGGTGGAAGACTTGAGAACAGGGCTGGTATACAACGCAGCATTCCGTCCCGAACTGATGGTTTATGACAAATGCTACCAGAACGAACAGGCATGCAGCAGGCTCTTTCAGCAGCATCTGGAAAAAGTAGCATGTATTATTGATCAGCGTATTGGTCGAGAACAGATCGTCGAAATCGGGTGCGGCAAAGGACATTTTTTAGAAACGCTATTGGCAAAGGGGTTTGATATAAATGGGTTCGACCCTGCCTACGAAGGATCCAATCCACGAATTCAAAGAGAATACTTTGCACCTGGCGCGATCGAAAAGGCCAAGGGTTTAATTCTTCGCCATGTACTTGAACACATCGAAAACCCGGTGAATTTTCTAGAACAATTAAAAATAGCCAACAACAACACCGGGTTAATATACATTGAAGTACCATGCTTTGACTGGATCTGTAAAAACAAGGCTTGGTTTGACGTATTTTACGAACACGTCAACTATTTCCGAATAACTGATTTTGATCGAATTTTTGGCGAAGTCATTGAAAGCGGTCATTTTTTTGGTGGCCAGTACATTTATGCCATCGCCGAGCTAGCCTCCTTAAGAGCGCCTGTGATAAACAACAATGACCGAGTTAAATTCCCAAAAAATTTCACCAAGGAAATTACAACAAAAAAATGTCAAACAATCTGGGGCGGAGCTTCAAAAGGAGTTATTTTTTCTCTGCTCATGGAGCGTAGCGGATTTCCAGTTGAAATGGTCATTGACATCAATCCAGAAAAACAGGGGAAATTTCTTCCAGGCACTGGTTTGGTGGTCAAATCTCCCGAGCAGGGCCTAGCAGAACTTCAAGATGGCTCTACAATTTGCGTTATGAACCCACTCTATCTTGAAGAAATAAATAATTTATCCGGCAACATTTTTAACTGCGTAGGAATCAATGATGAGTGAATTCCAAGAAGAAGTAGCCGAACGGATTGCAGCGACACTCGACAACACCCAATTATGCGAGGCCGCAGCTAATTTCATGCGAACCTCTACCACACCAAAGTACTCTTACAATTTTAGTTGGCAGGGCCGCCCCATAATACAGTACCCACAAGACATGGTCGCCATGCAGGAAATAATTTGGCAAGTAAAACCTGACCTGATTATTGAAACGGGTATTGCGCACGGAGGGTCGTTGATTTTCAACGCATCAATGCTCGCGATGCTAGATATAGCTGATGCCATCAACGCGGACTGCACTTTCAACCCAAAGCAATCCAAACGGAAGGTGCTGGGCATCGATATTGATATTCGCCCACACAACCGCACCGCCATCGAGTCCCATCCGATGGCCTCGCGCATCCAGATGATCCAGGGTTCAAGCGTTGCCCCAGAAGTCATCAGACAGGTCCAAAGACTGGCACAAGACTACCAGCGCGTACTTGTCTGCCTAGATTCGAACCACACCCACGAGCACGTCCTGGCAGAATTACATGCCTATGCTCCGCTCAGCAGTGTTGGAAGTTACTGCGTGGTGTTTGACACTATTGTCGAAGATCTGCCTAAGGAAGCATTTCCCGACCGTCCTTGGGGGCCCGGCGACAATCCGAAAACAGCGGTGTGGGAATACCTGAGAACGCATCCAGAATTCGAAATTGACAAGCGTATTCAGAATAAATTGCTGATTACTGTCGCCCCAGACGGATATCTGAAGCGGACAAAAGCATGATCTCGCAGAACCAGAATTCATATACATCAGCTAGTACACTCCAATTCGTCGGACAGGGAAAACTTGCCATCCTGATCCCTACCGTGCGCTGGAATCCCAGAGCAAAGGCATTGCTTGCCACTTGTGCGGCAATTGCCAATGATGAAATCAGGGTAATCATCGGTAACAACAGCAATATTCCGGAGAAAAAAGACTTTCTCGAGCAGCTTTGCCTATCAAACCCCTTCGTCACCGCGATTACCCACCCCGAAGACATTGGCGCCAGCGCCAATTTTTTCTTTCTGTATGATCAATCCAAGGGTTTTGAATACTGCGCTCTCATCGGCGACGACGACTGGATGACGCCCTGCTACTTCCCCGCGGCACTAGCATCGCTGAAACATAATCCCGCCGCCAGTTGCTGCGAGACCGGCGCCGCGCTCGCCGATTTTGGTGACGGCAAGTACACCGACATCAGCCAGCCATCAATGACCGGCAAGAACATGCTCGAACGCCTAAGCAGTTGGAGCGCAGTCAACGCACGGGTAACGATGTACAACGCCTCCCGGCGGAATACGGTACAAGCCGCATTGGATTATCTGAATGCTACGCCGGTGCAGGGACTGACCATGACGGAGAATCTCCTGGAGTTAAGCCGGCTGGCGCAGGGAGATTTCGTTCGTATCCCGGCGAGTAGCTATTTCATCCACTACCCAGCCCACGCAGCCAAAACCGGCGACCCTTCCGAGCGTTTTTACAAGCTCTTATGCAGAGATGCCGGCTTATCGCGCGCGGCACTGGATTTCATGGATATGTCTTCCGCTATCCAGTGCGCGATGTTCCTTATGGGAAAGTATTCGCCGATAAAGAACGACGATGAAAAGTATGCATGCGGACAAGCCGCATTCCAGCATATCTATACGCAACAATTCCTGCCAAAATTTCAGACACAGGAAAACAAGGCACAGATTCTGGGCAATATCTCCGATCCAGCATTGATGCGCCGCATGCAGGAATTTATTTCGCCTGCGTTCGCAGCAAAACCAGTAATCCATGACGACCTGATCACCTTATTCACCGACCTGCTCGCACATTTTCAGGCGGACCTCAGCAAGCCCGCAATTGCCCAAAGATTCAAGGACTTCTTCAGGGAGATGCTCCCTCGCGGCATCTCGGGCACGGCTACCGGAGCCATTAAATTTCCTGAGTCTCCTCGCCATAAGCAATCATTGAGCACGGTTAACAAGAACGGGACGTTTGATCTGCCGGACTATGCAAGCTGGTTGGCCAAGCGCACCGTCATCCCGGAGGAAATCCAGGCAATCGAACAGCAAGCGGCACTGTCGAATCCTCATGGTTTCCACATACTCATACGCCTGGCGCCGGGAGAAGAATCCGGACTAGCAGATTCACTCGACAGCATCAGCGGTCAATTCTATCCAGCCTGGCGGCTGGATATCATCACAGAGCTTTCAGCACCGGACGGCCTCGAGAATATCCCCTGCATCGGCTGGCACTCGGTAGGGGAAACACAGCACAAATGCATCATTGACAAACTTGTCGAAACACACGCCCTGGACTGGTGTATTGAAATTCCGGCCGGCGCCAAGCTTGATCCACTTTACCTTTGGCGATTAAGCATTGAAGCTCAGAAGTCTCCTGAGGCACGCTGCTTTTTCGTCGACGACGACTGTTATGATGCCTCCGGGGACACTCGCCACTCCCCTCGCTTTAAGCCAAGCGTCAACCAGCGCGCTTTGGAATCTTCAGATATGGCCGGGCCAATCTGCCTCTCCCGGGAGGCCTGGCAATCGACTGGAGGCGCCTCACCATGCAGCGGCAGCCCATGGTTTGCTCAGCTTTTACAAGTTTCTCGGCATTACGGCTGGCAATCGATCAAGCACGTACCCGACGTACTCATCTCTTATCCGGACTATTTTCCAGCAGATAGCAAATCTTGTACGACGGCACTTTCTGAATATCTCGCTGATAAAAACACGGACGCAGAAATCATCCGGCTGACACCGAGAAGCTGGTCATACCGCAGCATCTTGCATGTCACACCACACGTCACTGTCGCGATCGTCTTCAACGGCAACCGCGACTTTCTGCTCAGGTGCGCCGAGAGCATTCTAGCCAATACTGATTATCCATCCTACGAGCTCATTGTCATCCACAGCTCAGACGAACTCCCCGCGTCAATCAACGTTCTCTCAAAGCTTGTTCCTTGCCATCGCACAACACTGCCCGCAGCCAGTCACGCCTCTCGTTGCAATCTCGCCATGGAAAAAGCAAATGGTGAACTGCTGCTTCTTATCGATGAGGCCGCGCAAGTCGTACAGAATTCATGGCTGACCGAACTGGTTCGCACCGGACTGCAAGACAATATCGTTTGTGTCGTACCCCGGCTGATCCAACCGGGCACAACCCAGATTGAGAGCATTGGCCCAATTATTGGCCTCAACGGTATCGCAGACTCTCCTTATCGGGGTATTGCCAAACTCGGCGACCACGGCTATCTGGACTCTATCGACACGCCCAGGGATCTGAGCGCCATGTCGGCTGCATGTTTTCTCATCACCAAAGCAGCCTGTCAAAAAATGGGCGGGATGGACGCAACGAACTTTGGAGACCACCTAGGGGAGTTGGACCTCAGTCTGAGACTTATCCGCGCAGGCCATCGACTGATTTACCAGCCGCTGTCTAATGTAGTCTACCAAAGCCAAACAACTCCGGATTTCTGGAAAAACCCAGAAGATATTCTCTCGGAGCATCTAAACAGCGTACTTGCGGAAAAGGCCTTCAAGAACAAGTGGTGGCCCTCTCTGGCCGTAGACCCCTTTTGGAACAGCAAGCTTTCGCTTTCCGAGCAGAAGCCCTCGGCAGAGATTGAGTTCATCCCCCCCTGGAACACCCTACCGACATCGCTGCCAAAAATTTTGGCAATTGCCGTCTCCAACGCCCAAGGCGATTATCGGATTACCTCTTATCTCAATGCGGCACGAGTTTCCGGCAAAGCAGCCGGCCTAGTTTATCGAGAGGGTCGTCGCAGGCTCAGCCTTCCGGAAATCATCAGGATCAATCCAGACAGCCTCATCATCCAGAATTTCATTCACGATAGTTCAGTCAAATTCGCCAAAGCTTGGCCCAACCGTGATAGCAGGCCATTTTGTGTTTACGCCCTGGACGACCTGATCACTGGACTGGACAAAACCAACCCATTCAAGCAGAACATTCCGGATGATTCTTGGGGACGCCTGAGCTACATCCTAGGTGCATGCGACAGGCTTGTCGTATCAACCAATTATCTAGCCGAAACCTACCAACACCTAATTAAAGACATCGTCGTTCTACCCAATCGGCTTGAACAGGAAAAATGGCTACCACTGAGAAGCCAGAAACGCACCACGCCCAAACCGAGGATTGGCTGGGCAGGTGGTACGACGCACCAAGGCGATCTACTGCTGCTAGAAGAAATCATCAGGAAGACACGCGACGAAGCAGACTGGGTGTTCTTCGGCATGTGCCCGGCCGAAATTCGTCCGCTGATCAAGGAGTTTCATCCGAGTGTCGGATTCGACATCTACCCAGCTCACCTCGCCTCCCTGAATCTTGATATCGCAGTTGCGCCACTGGCCACCACTGCCTTCAATCGAGGAAAAAGCAACCTGCGACTCCTTGAGTACGGAATTCTCGGCATACCGGTTGTATGCACCGATATCGAGCCGTACCAAGAGAGTCCTGCATGCCGCGTTCCGAATCTTCCGGAGCTTTGGGTTTCGGCACTGCGGGACAGGATCCATAACGCCGACGCTCGGGAGACCGAAGGAAAAATACTGCGCCAGTGGGTATTGGACAATTTCCTGCTGGAAAACCATATTGACGAATGGCTGCGGGCCCATTTGCCATCATGATAGAAAAGAGAGGCTAAAGTTTCCCCAAGATTGGTCGTTAATTAATCTGTACGAGCTATGAAACCGGCGTCCTCAGCTTCCGAGAACACTCGGCAACTGCGCTGACAATCATCATCAAGGAGATTCAAAATGGCACAGATCAACACCAACACCTACTCGCTCAACGCACAACGCAACCTCGCCAAGAATTCCCTTGGCCTGTCGTCCGCCATTGAGCGACTCTCCTCCGGCCTGCGCGTCAACTCCGCCAAGGACGACGCCTCCGGTCTGGCTTCCGGCATGCAGAAGGAAGCTTCGGCACGCGTCACCGCTGTCGAAATCCGTCAGGCTCAGGATGCAATCTCCGCCGCACAGATCGCTGATGGCGCTCTCTCTGTCGTTGGCGACATCGTCACCCGCATCATCGAGTTGAACAAGATGGGTGGTGGCACCGCCGAAATCAACCTGCTGACCGCTCAAGCTGCCTCGATCCAGACGGACGCTATTGCCAAGGGCGCTGCGCTGACGGCCGTTACCGTTGGCGCAACGGCTGACACGGCAACGCTAACCTCTGTCTCTGACGCCCGTGCCACCGCCGGTGCGACGATGAACAATCAGGAATATGCCATCCAGGCATTGCGCGTCAGCTACGAAAACCAGCAAGCCGCCCGTAGCCGTATCATGGACGCCGACTTCGCCGAAGAAACCTCGCGATTGTCTCGCTTCCAGGTTCTGCAACAAGCCGGTACCGCGATGATCGCCCAGGCCAACGCCATCCCGCAGAACGTGCTGAGCCTGCTGCGCTAACTCGCACCAATGACACCATGAACATGCAGCCATTAACGGCTGCATGTTTTTTTGGAAAAACCCAAGCCCCCCTCTAAAGCTTTCTGTTAGCGTGCCGTTATTCAACCTGTCACAGGAAGCCTGATAGACCTGAGGTCTTCCAGAAACACCGCGATTGCGCCGATAATCATCATCAAGGAGATTCAAAATGGCACAGATCAACACCAACACCTACTCGCTCAACGCACAGCGCAACCTCGCCAAGAATTCCCTTGGCCTGTCGTCCGCCATTGAGCGACTCTCCTCCGGCCTGCGCGTCAACTCCGCCAAGGACGACGCCTCCGGTCTGGCTTCCGGCATGCAGAAGGAAGCTTCGGCACGCGTCACCGCTGTCGAAATCCGTCAGGCTCAGGATGCAATCTCCGCCGCACAGATCGCTGATGGCGCTCTCTCTGTCGTTGGCGACATCGTCACCCGCATCATCGAGTTGAACAAGATGGGTGGTGGCACCGCCGAAATCAACCTGCTGACCGCTCAAGCTGCCTCGATCCAGACGGACGCTATTGCCAAGGGCGCTGCGCTGACGGCCGTTACCGTTGGCGCAACGGCTGACACGGCAACGCTAACCTCTGTCTCTGACGCCCGTGCCACCGCCGGTGCGACGATGAACAATCAGGAATATGCCATCCAGGCATTGCGCGTCAGCTACGAAAACCAGCAAGCCGCCCGTAGCCGTATCATGGACGCCGACTTCGCCGAAGAAACCTCGCGATTGTCTCGCTTCCAGGTTCTGCAACAAGCCGGTACCGCGATGATCGCCCAGGCCAACGCCATCCCGCAGAACGTGCTGAGCCTGCTGCGCTAACTCGCACCAATGACACCATGAACATGCAGCCATTAACGGCTGCATGTTTTTTTGGAAAAACCCAAGCCCCCCTCTAAAGCTTTCTGTTAGCGTGCCGTTATTCAACCTGTCACAGGAAGCCTGATAGACCTGAGGTCTTCCAGAAACACCGCGATTGCGCCGATAATCATCATCAAGGAGATTCAAAATGGCACAGATCAACACCAACACTTACTCGCTCAACGCGCAGCGCAACCTAGCCAAGAATTCGCTTGGTCTGTCCTCCGCCATTGAGCGACTCTCCTCCGGCTTACGTGTCAACTCCGCCAAGGACGACGCCTCCGGTCTGGCAACGGGTATGCAGAAAGAAGCCTCTGCACGCGTCACTGCCGTCGAAATCCGTCAGGCTCAGGATGCTATCTCCGCCGCACAGATCGGCGACGGCGCTCTCTCCGTCGTTGGCGACATCGTCACCCGCATTATCGAACTGAACAAGATGGGTGGCGGCACTGCTGAGATCAATCTACTGACCGCACAAGCCGCTACGATCCAGACTGACGCTGCTGCGAAGGGCGGGGTTTTCACCTCGGTCAACGTAACGGATGCCGCAACATCTGCCACGCTCACAGAAGTATCAAACTCTCGGGCCACCGCCGGTGCGACGATGAACAATCAGGAATATGCCATCCAGGCATTGCGCGTCAGCTACGAAAACCAGCAAGCCGCCCGTAGCCGCATCATGGACGCCGACTTCGCCGAAGAAACCTCGCGACTGTCCCGCTTCCAGGTTCTGCAACAAGCCGGTACCGCGATGATCGCCCAGGCCAACGCCATCCCGCAGAACGTGCTGAGCCTGCTGCGCTAATCGTTCAAAATCCATTGGAACATGGTGCAGCAGCTCGCCTAGGAGCGCTGCACCTTTGTTCATGAGGAGTCGGAAATGAACATTGATTCTGTAAATACTGGCACGGTATCACCTCCGCCCGCTCGCAGCGAAATGCCTCAGGGTTCACCTCGAAACGCGGTCCCTGCTGCCTCAACCAGCACCAATAACGAACGAGCGATCACGACGCGTAACGAACAGGACCAGCGAACCGACAACGGGCAAAATGCCCCGTCCAGAGACGAGGTCGAGGGAGCTGTATCGCGCTTATCCAAGTTTGTGGCACCAAATCAATCGGAAATCAATTTCTCGGTTGACGAATCGTCGGGCATTCGTGTGGTCAAGATCATTGACCGGAATTCAAACGAAGTCATCCGGCAAATGCCCTCCGAGGAAGCCGTAGCTCTGGCCCGTGCTCTAGACAAACTGCAGGGTTTGTTGATCAAGGACAAGGCTTAGTCATAACTGCCTGGAGGAAACATCATGGCAAGCGTCAGCTCACTCGGGATCGGCACAGGTGTCGATCTGCAAACCATGCTCACCAAGATTCTGGCGGCTGAACGTGCGCCGATCACACGTATCGACGCCCAGATATCCTCCGCCAAGAGCAAGATTTCGGTTTACGGCACGCTGAATTCCAAACTGGACAGCCTAAAAACCGCTGCCGAAACCTGGCAGTTTCCCTCGCGCCTGTCCGCCATGGGTGCAACCTCCAGCGACACCAAGGTACTCACCGCGTCCGCCAGTTTCAATGCGGCAGGAGGTTCCTACACGATGGAAGTCACGCAACTGGCCAGCGCACAAAAAAGCTATTCCGACACCTACGCTGCAGGAACAACGTTTTCCGCCGGCAACATCGAGATCAGTGTAGGCGGAGAGTCACCTGTCAACGTTGCCATTGACGCAGGTTCGACGCTGGCGCAGGTCAGCGCCCAGATCAATAGCGCCAAGGCGGGTATTACAGCAACAGTCGTCACCACTGGCGACGGTAGCCAGCGCATGATTCTTACCGGAGACAAACCCGGTGCGTCGAATAGTTTCACCCTGACATCGACTGCTGTACCTTCTTCCGGGCAGCCGCTTGCAGTCACGGTCATGAACGATGCGGACATAGCAATTGCCAATGCCGCTGACGGGCTGATGCGTAGCTCTGCAAAGGATGCCACGATGAAGATCGACGGCATTGAAGTGACTTCGAGCACCAACACCTTCAGCACTGCAATTCAGGGCCTAACGCTGACCGCTACATCGGTCGGCACCTCGAACATTACAGTCAAAACAGACACCGCCAAGATTACTGCTGCAGCCCAAGCCTTTGTGGATGGCTATAACGAGGTGGCAAAGCTCATTAAGTCGAACAGCAGTTATGATGCTGCCACAAAAACGGGCCAAGTCCTGAGCGGCGATAGCGCAGCGCGCTCGGTCATGTCTGTCCTTGGCTCAGTCCGAACCACCGTTCCTGCTGAGCTTTCAGGCGCAACACTGACAGCCCTCCATCAAATCGGCATCACCATCCAGCAGTCCGGAGAACTCAAGCTCGATACCGCAAAGTTGGAAAAGGTTGTCGGCGAAACGCCAACCGATGTAACAAACGTGATGCAGGCTTTCGGCAAGGAATTTGCAAACACCATCACCAACCTGCAAAGCAACAGCGGAACAATTGGCAATAGAATCAGTAGCCTGAACGACTCCGTCTCGCGTTTCAACATCAGCAAGGAAAACATGGAAGCACGAATTTCGCTTGTCGAGAAGCGCTACCGTGCTCAATTCACGGCGCTCGACAAATATGTGAACTCCATGCAGACTACCAGCGGTTACTTGGGGCAGCAACTTGCCATGTTTACTAAGTGACTTATTGTTCGCCTGCCTGAGTTTTCACTTTTTCCGAATGCACCACCATGTTTTCAAGCCCCATTGCTGCTTACAAGCAGATTGATCTTGAGTCCGAAATCCGTGGCGCAGACCCGCACCGGTTGATCATATTGTTGTTTGATGGCGCTGAAAGCGCCATGCACCAGGCGCTGGCTTGCATTGAAGCCAATGATATTCCTGGCCGCTCGAACGCGCTGATGAAAGCCATCGACATCATCCTCAGCGGCCTCTCGGCCAGTCTGAACGTCGAGGAAGGCGGAGAGTTGGCCCAGAATCTCAAGGCGCTGTACGACTATATGGTCTCCCGCTTGATTCATGCCAATGTTCACCAAGATCCCAATGCCATCCGCGAGGTGCAGAAGCTGCTTGGCGAAATTTCGGGTGCTTGGCGTGAGATGGGTGAAAATCTGCGTAAAGGCGCCGCTTGACCAATATCGGGGAAACAGCCGTGCCCACGCCCACAGACGCTCTTTCCTCGCTGGACAAGCAACTGGATACCTTGATGAGCATGCTCAACAACGGTGAATGGGAGAGGCTGCCAGACCTCGAGCCTGCCTTGCTCGGTGCCCTGACCGCTGCCAACCGCCCCTTGCCTTCGGGAAGCGTCACACGTCAGCAACTGGAATCCCTGCAAGTCAAGTTGACACAGGCAATTGAGGCCTGCATTACGCGCAAGGAACAAATCGCTCCGCTGGTTAACGCGCTGAGCAAACCAAAAATCCAGCCATGATTCCGCCGGATGTAGCCAGCGCCCTGCGCCCCACCCTGGCCGATTCGAGTAGCACGCAGCAATCTCAGCAGACTCAGCCGGTTGCCCCGGCACAACGAATTGCGGATGTCCTCAGCAATCTCGTTCCCGGCCAGCGCATATTTGCCGAAATACAGGCGCTGTTACCCAATGGCAGTTACCGCGCTCTGGTCGCCCAGCGCGACGTCACGTTGGCGCTGCCCTTTGCCGCAAAACCCGGGGATAGCCTGGAACTCGAGGTCGCGGAGTCCAATGGCAAACTGACACTGGCTTTTGTAGCCAACCGCACGGATGCCCAGGCCAAGACAGCAGACCCTTCCGTTGCCACCTACCTGAGCCGTGCCGGCAAACTGATTGGCGACCTGATGCAAGGCATTGACGGCGAAGGCAAGCGAGCACCGGCCGCCCCCCTGAACGGCAACCAGGCGCTGGTGTCGACCATGCCAAGGAATGGCGCCACGCTCGCCCCCCTGCTCAAGCAGGCCCTGAGCCAGAGCGGCGTATTTTACGAAGCCCACCAGGCACGCTGGATCAGCGGCAAGTTGCCCGCCGAACAGTTGCAGATGGAGCCTCAGGGTAAACTCTCTCCGGCAATCAATTCAGGACAGCCCACGGCAACCACAAGCAATCCGGCATCAACCGCCAACCCGCGTGCCGAATCGACTGCGGGACAGACCGCGCTCACCGGTGGCGTCCCCCGGGAAATCGTCCCCATCGTCCAGCAACAACTTGACGGCCTGGCCAACCAGAGTTTTGCCTGGCAAGGACAGGTCTGGCCAGGCCAGAAAATGTGGTGGGAAATTGGTGAAAACCCGGAAGATCGTCAGATGACCGGCGAGGAAGCCAGCGCCCGCTGGCATACCCGCCTGAAACTGCAATTGCCCCTGTTGGGCGATATCGACGCCCGGCTGCATCTGCAGCCCGGTGGAGAGCTCGGCATCCGCATCCTGTCCACCTCGAGCGATGGCGAATCCCGCCTGCGCGATTCCCTGCCTGCATTGCAGAAACAACTTGAAGCGGCCGGCCTGACGGTCCGCCAACTCCTCGTCGACCATGGCACAGATCAATCCGAACGACCCGGTACGTGAGGCCATCGCCCTGGCCTACCGGCAAACCGACGCGGCGCCTCGCGTCGTTGCCAAGGGCAAGGGACTGGTTGCCGAGGAAATCATCGCCAAGGCCAAGGAGCACGGCGTATTCGTTCATGAATCGCCCGAGCTTGTCGCCTTGCTAACCCAAGTGGATATTGACGAACACATCCCCCCGCAGTTATACATGGCGGTAGCCGAGCTGCTGGCTTGGCTGTATCGTGTTGAACAGGGTGAGACCCTGGAACCACCGACAGTGTGATCAATTGGATAGCCTCGGGCAAATGATGCCAGTCTCTGAAGAAACCTCCGTTCCAGTTTTCGAAATCGACCAACCGGAAAATTACGGTCAGTACATTCTCGGCAACCCGCTGGAAATCTTGCGCCACCTGCGCACCCTCCAGGAGCAGCGCCACTTCATCACGCTCTATCTGGATAACGGCCAGCGCTTTTTCCTGACCACCATCCTGGCTATCGACGAAGACGGGCAACGCCTGGTGCTTGACCCACCCGGCCAGGCAACACTCCTGCAGCCAGCACTGGACGCCACCCAGAGCACGACGATGACCCTGGTCGACCGGGTCAAGATACAGTGGCGTCAGGCCCCACTAAAGATGACGCAACACGAGGGGCGGCCGGCACTGACGGCGCCACTGCCGACCCGGATATTGCGTCTGCAGCGCCGGGAGTTTTTCCGCATCGAGACGCCCAAGCTGTCGCCTCTGCACTGCAAATTCGCGCGGGTACACTCCGATGGACGTGCCGAAGCCTTCGACTTTCCCTTGTTTGACATCAGCGGTGGCGGCATGTGCCTGACCGGACCGATCAGTCACGCCGACAAGTTCTCCCTCGGCGAACTGTTTGCTGACTGTCGCCTGGATATTCCCGGCGAGAGCGTATTGTCGGTCAACATCCGCATTCGCGAGATCTCGCGCATCGAGACAGCAAGCAACGAACAGCTATTGCGCCTCGGATGCGAATTCATCAACCTGCCCGGTACGCGACAGACCCTGATCGAACGCTACATCACCCGTCTTGAACGGGAGCGCAAGTTGCGCCACCAGGCGTTTGCCTGACGCCCTTGGCAAGTACGCCAGCGCTGACTAGAATGCGCCCCTTCCGTCGAACTAGTTCACCAAGGCATGCAACCCAGCAGCATTCAGTACCAACACTTCTGGATTGAACTCGTTCTCGGCATCACGATGATCATCGTGCTTGCCATCAATCCACTGGAGAAAGCCCTGATCGCCACAGTCGTATTGGGCGCAGGAATCCTCGCCAGCCGGACAATCCACAAGGGCCGACTGGCCGCGGCAAAACTTGCCGAAAGACGGCGCACGCAGAAAGAAGCCTACGAGCGAGCCGAAGAGGCGCGTCGCCAGAAACAGGAAGCATTGCTGCGCGCACAGCGTGAAGCCGCTGAAAAATACTTAACTTGAGGGATAAGTCCTTCCGATTAGCCTGTCTTCGCTTACCATTGCGCTCATCATCATGAACTTCTGGTCGAAATGACAGGGAAAAAAGCTCTCGCGCTCCACCACTACACCAAATTTGAGTGCATCGGTTCAAGCTGCGAGGACTCCTGCTGTGGCGGCTGGCAAATTGCAATCGATAAAGCCACATATCTTGCCTACAAAGAGAATAAAGATCCAACTCTCTCAAAACTGTTCTCACAAACGATAAAACTTCCTTCACATTCGACAGGCATACATGACTTTGCCTTGATCGTAATGGATGCAGACAATTCCTGCCCCTTCCTCGACGCGCAAAATCTCTGCCGAATTCACAAGGAAATGGGGCACGCAGCGCTCAGCACCACCTGCTCGAGCTATCCTCGAACCGCCAACTTATTCGGTAACGAGTTCGAGTACTCGCTGACACTATCCTGCCCAGAAGCCGCCCGGCAGATACTGCTTGACCCAGAGCCGATACATTTCGTTGAAGTGACGAACAACGCCATTCTGGAACAACCCACTGCACTGCTTGGAAAGCTTTCCGGAGACGCACTTGACGACGATGCGATCGCCAACATGAATGACCTGCGCGCCGTCATTGTTGCCATCCTTCAGATTCGCACGATCAGTCTTGAAGCACGCCTGCTACTTCTGGGACGCCTCCTGGCGGAGAGTGAATCGGCAATGCAACTAGGCCCACAGGGAATCAGCAAACAACTGCCGAACGTCTTAGGCAAATATGTTCAGATGCTCCCACACGCCCATGTCATTCAGGAGCAAATCGAGGCACTGCGCCCTAATCCCGTTCAGCGCCTACGACTTTTCCAGACGATTCTCACCGATCTTCAACCCGATATTCAGCAGCCAGTACTCAAGCGCTGCTTTGACGAAGCCTGTCGTGGTCTGTCGTGGAAACCCGGCGAATCTTCAGACGATAGCGAGCTCATCGCCTTGCACGAAGATATCTACCGAAAGTATCTCGGACCTTTCCTGGTCGATCATCCCTTCGTGCTGGAAAACCTACTAATTCACCACGCATTTCGTTCGCTCTTTCCCTTCAGGGGCAACGGCCTCAGCAGCCAATATCGCGAACTGGTTTCCCTGTATCTTATTTCACATACCTTCCTGCTCGGGCTGTCGGGATATCGGCAAGCCACGACTCGGGAAATGATCATCGAGTTCTTCTACTCATTTTTCCGGCTGGCTTCACATAGCAAAAACTATCTGGGCCAAGTGGCCGATTCCCTGGAAAAGCGGCTCGGCATTGGCATCGGCGACCTCGCCGGATTAATGATCGTGCGAGACAAGAGCTAGGAAGTCCTCAAGCAGCCCGAGAGGGCATCAAACCTGCATGTTCATCATGTCCTGGTAGGCCGTAACCAGTTTGTTACGCACCTGGACCATTTCCTGGAAGGAAACGCTGGCCGTCTGCAGGGCGATCATGACTTCGTGCAGGTTCTGTGTGGTGTCGCCGGCGACCATTTTCTCGGCCATCTGATTGGCGGACTTCTGCGTATCGTTGACCTTGTCGATGGAGTTTTTCAGGACTTCGGAGAAATCGGCAACGCCCGCCACCCCTGCAGAAGAATCTGCCGGCTTGCCGGATGCCTGCGCTGCGGTGGACCGTAGCACGCTCAACATTTGTTCGATACCCTTGGTGTCCATGATTCCCATCCTCCAACTGCGGAATACAGAGCAATAAACGGACCAGGATCAATCCCGGTAATGCCCTTCTTCCCGATACTGCTGAAGCTTGTAACGCAAGGTTCGCTCGGAGATCCCCAGGCGCTCGATCGCCAGCTTGCGTGAACCACCGACTTCGGCCAGGGTCTGCAGGATGTGCTCGCGCTCCAAGTCCTTGATGTTCATATTATCCCCCCTTTTTTCGTCGACGGTCACGGCGATTGAGGCAGGAGCCACCACCTGACCAAGCAGGTTCAGGTGCTCGGGTTCGATGCGCTGGCCTGGCGCCATGATCAGCGCGCGCTGGACAACGTTTTCCAGTTCGCGCACATTGCCCGGCCAGCCATACGATGTAAGTGCTTGCTCTGCCACTTGAGACAGCTGCATGCCGGTTCGTCCAAAACGAGCACCGTGCTCAGCGATGAAATAACGGGCGATCGGCAGGATGTCCAGCGGACGCTGACGCAGTGCCGGAATGGCGACGGGGAAGACATTCAAACGGTAATAAAGGTCCTCACGGAAAACACCGCGGGCAACGGCTTCCGCCATATCCCGGTTGGAGGTGGCGACGATGCGGATATCGAGCTCGACCGGTTTCTTGCCGCCGACCCGTTCGACTTCCCGCTCCTGCAGCACACGCAGCAGCTTGGCTTGCAGCCCCATGGGCATTTCGGTCACTTCGTCCAGCAACAGGGTGCCATGCTGGGCCTGCTCGAACTTGCCGGCCTGCGCCTGCTGCGCACCGGTAAATGCCCCCTTTTCATAACCAAACAGCGTCGCTTCAAGCAGACTATCGGGAATGGCCGCGCAGTTGATGGCAACGAATGGGCCGTCACAACGGGCCGAATTGCGATGAATGAAGCGAGCGACCACTTCCTTGCCCACCCCGGATTCACCGGTCAGCAACACGGTCGCATCGGTCTGCGCCACACGCTTGGCCATGGCAAACATGTCGCGGCTGGCCGTATCTTCGGCAACCACGCCGGCATCGTCACGGTGCGTCGCCAGCTCGTACTTGTTGATGTAACCCAGCAGGGCTTGCGGTTCGAAAGGCTTGAGCAGGAAATCACAGGCGCCGGAACGCATGGCGTCGACCGCCTTGTCCACCTCGGCATAAGCCGTCATCAGCACCACCGGCAGGTAGGGCAGGCGGGCACGGATTTCCTTGAGCAGGGTGATGCCGTCCATCGGCATCATGCGCACATCGCTGACGACGATGGAAAACGCCTGGTTCTCAAGCGCCCGCAAGGCGGCCTCGCCGCCATCGACGGCCACATAAGGCCGACCGGCCAGTTCCAGCGTATCGCCGATGGCTTCGCGCAGACTGGGATCGTCCTCGACGACAAGAATCGGCAAACTGTTTTCGCTCATTGATCGACTTCCGTTGTAGCCACCCCGGCCGGCAGCGTCATGACAAACTCGGCCCCGTCGGCGACCGACGGAGAAATTTCTATCGTACCGCCGTGCGCCCGGGCAACGCCCAGCGCGATCGCCAGCCCCAGCCCGGTCCCCTGGCCCTTGGTCGTGTAAAACGGTTCGAAGATACGGTCGCGCTTTTCCGGGGGAATGCCCGGCCCGGTATCGCGCACCGAAAAGCGCAGGCTTTCGCCGGAAAAATTGCCGCCCAGGCAAATTTTGCCGGCAGCCGGCGTCGCCTGCAGGGCATTCTCGAGCAGATTCACCAGGGCGCCAAACAAAGCCTTCCGGCTGCCGACCAGGCGCCCATCCAGGCAATCATCAAGGACGACGAAATCGACGCCCTGTTCGCGCATCAACGGCTCCATGGTCTGGGCTGCCTCGGCGAGCAATTCGCTGGCAACGATCACGTCGGCACCGATGCTCTCGCCTCGGGCGAATAACAGTACATCTTGAATCAAACGCTCCAGGCGACGAAGTTGCCCGGTTGCCTTGTCGGAAAACCGGGCACGCGCTTCCTCGCTCATGCCGGGCTGTCCGAGATTGGAAGCATAGAGCAGCGCCGCTGCCAGTGGCGTTCGCAATTGATGTGCCAGCGACGCCGCCATTTCGCCCATCGCCGCCAGCCGCTGGCTGCGTTCCAGCTCTTCCTTCATCCGCTGCGCGGTGCTGATGTCGTGCAGCAGCAGAATTTTTCCGTCACCGGACGGCAATGCACTTTCCGCGATGGACAGGCGACTCTCGCCGAGCATCCACTCACCGATGGTCAGGGTCGGTTCCAGGCAGCGATTGACGACATCGCCCCAGTGCGCCCCGAGCACCTGTTCACCGAACATCTCGATGGCCGCCGGATTGACTGCCGCCACCCGCGCCGAAGCATCGAGCAGCACCACGCCCGCCGGCAAAGCATCGAGCAGCGAAGAGAGACGCTCGGACAAGGCTTCCTTCTCTCGGTACTGACGACGCAATTCGCCGTTGGCCACCGCCAGCTCCTCGGTCAGCGAGGCCACCTTGCCCTGCAGGGTTTCGTAAGCCTGCGTCAACTCGGCAGAAACCTGGTTGAACATGGCGAAAGCGCGCTGCAATTCGGCCGCTTTGTCGGCTGGCGCGGCGTCGCTGGAGGCTGGCTGAGGGTTTGTCATTAAAAACTTAAGGTGCATTCGGCGCCGGTAATAGTAGAATATTTCTAGGAAAATTTGGCTTCCCGATTGATTCTTCTTCTGTTTCCCATAACCCGACCTGGCATTTGATGGCAGCTAGCACTGAAACCACAGCAGGAAATACCCCGGCGGAAAACCCGACGGATCGCCTGCGCGAGGCTTTCAACCGCCTGAATGACCAGCAGAAGATCGGTCTGGCCGTTGCCATCGCTGCCATCATCGCGGTCATCGTCGGCACCATCCTGTGGAGCCAGCAGCCCGACTTCAAGGTTCTGTTCTCCAACCTGAACGAGAAGGACGGCGGCAGCATCGTTGCTGCGCTGGAACAACAGAACATTCCACACCGCATGTCGAGCTCTGGCGCCATCATGGTGCCCAGCGAGCGGGTGCACGAAGTCCGCCTAAAGCTGGCTTCGCAAGGCTTGCCGCGCGGCGGCAATGTCGGTTTCGAGCTGATGGAGAACCAGAAGTTCGGCATCAGCCAGTTTGCCGAACAGGTGAATTATCAGCGGGGTCTGGAGGGTGAGTTGGCGCGGACCATCATGTCGATCGGTTCGGTGGAGGCGGCTCGGGTGCATCTGGCCATTCCCAAGCCTTCGGTGTTCGTTCGCGAAGAGCAGAAACCGACTGCCTCCGTCATGCTCAACCTCTACCCCGGCCGCACGCTCGACGGCGCCCAGGTCGCCGGCATCACCCACCTGATCTCGTCCAGCGTGCCACAACTGCAGTCGAGCAATGTCAGCATCCTCGACCAGAATGGAACGCTGCTGTCCACGCTGAAGAATCGCCTGACGGAAGCCGGCCTCGATGCAACGCAGCTGAAGTATGTGCGCGAAGTCGAAAACAGCATCGTCGGCCGTATCGAACAGATCCTCAAGCCGGTGCTCGGCGAGGACAATTTCCGCGTGCAGATTGCCGCCGACATCGATTTCTCGCAAAGCGAGCAGACGGCCGAAACCTTCCGCCCCAATTCGACCCCAGACGCGAGTGTGATCCGCAGTCAGCAGAACAACGAAACTGCCAGTGTCAATGAAGCCGTCGGCGGCGTCCCCGGCGCATTGACCAACCAGCCACCGGTTCCGGCCACCGCACCGTTGACGGCACCCGCCGTCGGCGGCACGCCGGGCCAGCCCAATGCTCAGGAGAATATCCCCGGCCGCATCGACGCCGCAGGCATTACCGCCCCCCTCAACGCCGCCGGTCAACCGATCAACACCAGCAAGAACTCGACGATCAATTACGAAGTCGATCGCACCATCCGTCACACCAAGCAGGGAATGGGCGCCGTCCGGCGCCTGACGGCCGCCGTCGTGGTCAATCACCGCAAGGGCGTAGACGCGAAGAGCGGCCAGGAGGTCAGCCGTCCGTTGCCGGAAGCGGAAATGAAACAGATCAACGACCTGGTCCGCGAGGCCATGGGCTTCAGCCAGGAGCGTGGCGACTCGATCTCGGTCGCCAACGCGCCGTTCGCCAGCGTCGAGAAAACCGATCTGTCGATGCCGATCTGGAAGGATCCGGACAACATCGATTACGCCAAGGAACTGATCAAGTACCTGCTGATCATCGGCGTTATCGCTTTCCTGTATTTCAAGGTCATCCAGCCTTCGCTGAAAACCATGTTCCCGGCGCCCTCGACCGGCGACGACCCGACCACGGCGGATGGCGTCGCCGGTGCCATCGGCCATGTTGCGGTCATCGGCGAGGACGGAGAACCCGAGGACATCGTGCAGATCGACCACTATGCCGCCAAGGTGCAAAAGGCGCGTGACCTCGCGCAAGCCGACGCCAAGGCGGTCGCAAACATCATCAAGGACTGGATAGGTGCCAATGCCGGGTGACGACGGACTGGAAAAGAGCGCGACGCTGTTGATCGCGCTGGGTGAAGACCACGCGGCCGAAGTGCTCAAGCACCTCGGGCCTCGCGAGGTCCAGAAGCTCGGGCATGCGATGGCCGCGCTGAAGACTGTGCCGCGGGCGACTGTCGAAACCGTGCTCGACGAATTCCACAAGAACATGGAAGAGCACGCGGCGGTGCACGTCGACACCGACAACTACATCCGCTCGGTGCTGACCAAGGCACTCGGTGACGACAAGGCATCGAACCTCATCTCGCGCATCCTCCAGGGTGGCGAAACTTCGGGGATCGAAGGGCTGAAATGGATGGATGCCCAGACCGTTGCCGACCTGATCAAGAACGAGCACCCGCAGATCATCGCCACCATTCTGGTCCACCTCGAACACGATCACTCCAGTGAAATCCTCAACCATTTCACCGAGCGTCTGCGCAACGACGTGGTCCTGCGCATCGCCACGCTGGAAGGGATCCAGCCGGCTGCGCTGCGCGAACTGAACGAGGCCATGCTACGCATCCTGTCCGGCTCGACCAGCATCAAACATACCGCCATGGGCGGGGTGCGGACGGTCGCGGAAATCCTCAACTTCATCGGCACCGCCAACGAAACCTCGGTGGTCGACGCGATCCGCGAATACGACCCGGATCTGGCGCAGAAGATTCTCGACGAGATGTTCGTGTTCGAAAACCTGCTGGACATCGACGACCGCTCGATCCAGATGATCATGCGCGAAGTCCAGTCCGACTCGCTGGTCCTGGCACTGAAGGGTGCTTCGCCGGAATTGCGCGAGAAGATTTTCAAGAACATGTCGCAGCGGGCAGCGGAAATGCTGCGCGAAGACCTGGAGTCCAAGGGACCGGTCCGCCTCTCCGAAGTCGAAGCCGAGCAGAAGGAAATCCTCAAGATCGTCCGCCGCCTGGCCGACGAAGGACAGATCGTGCTCGGCGGCGCTGGCGGCGAACAGATGGTCTAACCCATGGCAGGCGTCATCCCGAAAGAACAACTGGCCGCTTACCAGCGCTGGCAGGCGAACGCCTTCGATGCGCCGGACGAGGTCGTCGAGGCGCCGGCAGAGCCCCCGCTTGAAGCGGCCGAGGTCGTGGAAGAGGAACAGGGCGAAGCTGTCGCCGGACCGCTCAACCTGCCGACCGCCGACGAGATAGAGCAGATTCACGAACAGGCCCGCCAGGAGGGTTATCAGGCGGGCTACGAGGAAGGCCTGCAAGCCGCCGCCGCAGCCATGCAGACTGCCCGCGACGAGGAAATCGCCCGGCTGCGCGCCCTGATCGAAAATTTCCAGCAGTCCCTGGGCGAACTCGACCAGGCCGTCGGCGAACAAACGCTGGACCTCGCCCTCGAAGTCGCCTCACTGGTCCTCGGCAGCACGCTGGCAACCCGCCGCGACCTGTTGCTCCCGATCGTGCGCGAAGCCCTGCAGGCCTTGCCGCTGCATCACGGGAACCTGGCCCTGCATGCCCATCCGGACGATCTCGAAGCCCTGCGGGCCGGCCTTGTCGAAATCGGCCCGCCGGGCAGCATCAACCTGGTTCCCGACAGCACCCTGAGCCTTGGCGGATGCCTGCTCAAGGCCGGTCACAGCGAGATCGATGCAACGCTGGAAACACGCTGGAAACGCGTCCTTGAAGCCATCGGCGTCGAGCCCGAAAAATGGCTGATCCGCTGAACCCGCCCGACCATCGCCAACGCTGGCAGGAGTTCATCGACGGTTGCCGGCAGAGCGCCGGCAACGCCCAGGCAATCTGGCCGAGCGGCCGACTGACCCGGATCAACGGCCTGGTCATGGAAGCCTCGGGACTCAAACTACCACTGGGCAGTACCTGCCGCATCCACCCCACCATGGGCGCCCCCATCGAAGCCGAAGTCGTCGGTTTTGCCGGCGAAAAACTCTTCCTGATGCCTTCCGACGAGGTTTTCGGTCTGGCCCCCGGCGCCCGTGTCGTTCCCTTCGATGCCCCCAGCCCACCACCACAGGTCGATCAGCCCGGCCACCTCAAACGGCGCGCCATCGACCGCGCCAAACAGGTACCGGTTGGCGACGAACTGCTTGGCCGGGTGCTCGATGGTGTCGGCCGGCCGCTCGACACCAAGGGCCTGCTCCGTGCCAGCCAGGCCCGGCCGCTGCAAAGCCGCCCGATCAATCCGATGAGCCGCGCCGCCATCGAACGCCCGCTCGACGTCGGCATCCGCGCGATCAACGCCCTGCTGACGGTCGGTCGCGGACAACGCATGGGCCTCTTTGCCGGCTCCGGCGTCGGCAAGTCGGTCCTGCTCGGCATGATGGCCCGCTACACCGAAGCGGAAGTGATCGTGGTCGGACTGATCGGCGAACGCGGCCGTGAGGTCAAGGAGTTCATCGAACACATTCTCGGCGAGGAAGGCATGCGCCGGGCCGTCGTCGTCGCCGCCCCGGCCGATACCGGGCCACTGATGCGTCTGCAGGGTGCGGCCTACGCCACGACCATCGCCGAGTACTTCCGCGACCAGGGCAAGCACGTCCTGCTGATCATGGATTCGCTGACCCGCTACGCCATGGCCCAACGGGAGATCGCCCTTGCCATCGGCGAACCGCCGGCCACCCGCGGTTATCCGCCATCCGTCTTTGCCCGTCTGCCGCAACTGGTCGAACGCGCCGGCAACGGCGTCGAAGGCGGCGGCTCGATCACCGCCTTCTACACCGTACTGGCCGAGGGCGACGACCAGCAGGACCCGATTGCCGATTCGGCACGCGCCATTCTCGACGGCCACATCGTGCTCACCCGGACGCTTGCCGACGCCGGCCACTACCCGGCCATCGACATCGAGCAGTCGATCAGCCGGGCCATGGTCAATCTGATCGACGACAACCAGCTCGACCACATCCGCCGCTTCAAGGTCCTGTTCTCCCGCTACCAGCGCTCCCGAGACCTGATCGCCGTCGGCGCCTACGCGCCCGGCTCGGACCCGGTACTCGACCAGTCGATCGCCATGTACCCGCGCATGGAAGGCTTCCTGCAGCAGAAACTGACCGAAAAATCGGACTTCCTGTCCAGCGTCGGCCAGTTGTCCGGCCTGTTCAGCTGACGCGTTAAACCATGGCGTCCAATTTCTCCCTGCAACCGCTCTTGGAACTGATGCAGAACCGCACGGACGAAGCCACACGCAATCTGGGCAAGCTTATTTCTGCCGAGCAGAACGCCAGAAGCCGGCTGGAAATGCTTGAGCAATACCGCGCCGAATATGCCGACAAATTGCGGGACGCCACAACCCAGGGACTGACCCGGCAAGTCCTGGCCAATTACCAGGATTTCCTCGGCCGGATTGACGAGGCCATCGGCCAGCAACGCGATATCGTCCGCCAGAGCGAGGCCGGCACCCGCCGTGGCCAGGAACACTGGAAACAGCAGAACACCCGACTCCAGGCCATCGGCACCCTGGCAATCCGGCATGAGGCCCGGGAAAAGCAAAAAGAAAACAAACAGGAGCAGAAATTGCTGGATGAGTTCTCCGCCCGGAAATTCGTCGCCGACACGAAAAGCGACGAGAAATAGCCCGGCACGCTGTTTGCTTTTAGTGGGCAGGCACTTTTGATCTGGAACTCACATGAGCATCTCCGTCATTCCGACTGCAGCACTTTCCGGCAATGCAGCCACCGATAACACGTCTTCGGCCTTGCCAGGCCTGGATGCCGGCGCAATCGACTTTGCCGCCCTGCTGGCCGGACAACTCGGTGACTTTACCCAGATGCTCAACAGCATGAGCAATGGCGCTGCGTTGCCGAACGCACTGGATCGTCAGATCGGCTCCGGTAGCAAGGATCGCGATGCCGCACTGCTCGGCGCCAATGGCGAAGAGGCCGGCGAAGGTTCGCCGCTGGCTGCGCTGAACATTTTCGAGATGATCGCCCAGCGCCCCGGCAACGACACCGATGTGCGCGGCGACCGCTCCGCCCGTACCGATATCGGGCTTGGCAAGGCATTTGTGCCGACCGACGACAAGGCGGCCGCTGGCAACCCGGCAATGCTCGCCGCCCGGGCGGCGGCAAGTGATGCACTGGCCGCCAGCAGCGAAACGGCAAATCTTGCCGGCAAGACCGAAACCACGAACTCCCCGCTCTTCAATCCGGCGACCGCCGGCGAACGTCTGCAGGGTACCGGCAAGGGAGAAATGCAGCACCACGTTCCGGCACCGGTCCATGATCCCCGCTGGGCACAGCAATTCAGCGAACGGGTTGTCTGGCTGGCTCGCGGTGACGTTCAGAACGCCCAGATCAACGTGAATCCGCCGCAACTGGGACCGATACAGATCAACATCAGCCTCAATGGCGATCAGATGACCGCGCACTTCGCTGTTGCAAACCAGGAAGTTCGCCAGGCCATCGAAGACGCCATGCCCAGGCTGCGTGACATGCTCTCCGGCGCGGGGATCAACCTGGGACAGTCGAATGTCGGCTCACAGGCGCAGCAACAGCAGCAGGCCCAGCAGGAATCCTCGCAACAGGCCGGCAACGCCCCCCGCTTCGACGGTGAAGAGGCTATACTTTCGCCCGATCAAGCAACGCATTCCGGAACCTCCGGGCTACCTGCCCGCCAAGGCAGGGGAATGGTTGATCTGTTCGCCTGACACCAGAAGATAGAAAGGGAGAAGCATGGCCAAGGATAACAAGCCTGCCGAAGAAGGCGCGGAAGGCGCACCGAAGAAAAGCAAGAAACTCTTGATCATCATCGTGCTGGCGGTGGTCCTGCTGGCAGCAGCCGGTGCCGGCGCCTTCCTGATGATGAGCGGCGGCAGCGACGAAGAACTCGACGAAGACGAAGTCGCCGAGGAAACGGAAAAGAAACCCGCCAAAAAGAAGAAGAAGGCCGATGCCGGACCGCCCACCTTCGTGAACCTTGATCCCTTCACGGTCAATCTGGTGCCGGAAGTCGGTGATCAGTACCTGCAGGTCGTGCTTTCCGTCGAACTGGACGAAGCCCCGTCGCAGGCAACGCTGGCGGCGATGATGCCGCGCATCCGCAACAACGTGACCCTGCTGCTGTCGAGCAAGAAGGCCTCCGAACTGCAGTCCAAGGAAGGCAAGGAGCAACTGGCTGCGGAAATCCAGACCGAGATCAATTCAGCCATCGAGCCACCGACCAAGAACAAGCGGGGCGAAGTCATCCCGCCGGAAGGTCCGGTCGTGTCCGTCCTTTTCACTTCCTTCATCATTCAGTAAGGAGCCATGGCCGGCGACTTTCTCTCCCAGGACGAGGTTGACGCCCTGCTCAAGGGCGTCACCGGGGAAACCGACGAGCCCGAAGAGCACGGCGGCGACGATGCCTCCATTCGCGCCTACAACCTTGGCACGCAGGAACGCATCGTCCGCGGCCGCATGCCGACGCTTGAACTGGTCAACGAGCGTTTTGCCCGCTACCTGCGTATCGGGCTGTTCAACTACATGCACCGCAATGCGGAAATCTCGGTCGGACCGATCCGCGTGCAGAAATACAGCGAATTCATCCGCAACCTGGTGGTGCCGACCAACCTGAACCTGGTCGCTGCCAAGCCCTTGCGCGGCACAGCGCTCTTCGTCTTCGATCCCAATCTGGTCTTTCTGGTGGTCGACAACATGTTCGGCGGCGACGGGCGCTTCCATACCCGCGTCGAAGGCCGTGACTTCACGGCCACCGAGCAGCGCATCATCCAGGGCTTGCTCGGGGTCGTGTTCGCCGAGTATTCAAAATCCTGGAAACCGGTCTACGACATCAGTTTCGAGTACATCCGCTCGGAAATGAACTCACAGTTCGCCAACATTGCCACGCCATCGGAAATCGTCGTCTCGACGTCGTTCACGCTGGAATTTGGCGGCGCCACGGCCGACATGCACATCTGCTTCCCCTACTCGATGCTCGAGCCGATCCGGGATCTGCTTTACAGCACCATGCAAAGCGATCAACTGTCGACCGACAAGCGCTGGATCATCACCCTGCGCAAGCAATTGCAAGGTGCCGAAGTCGAAATCGTCGCGCAACTGGGCTCGGGCACCGTGTCCTTGCGCGACATACTCAAGCTCAAACCGGGCGATGTGATTCCGATCACCATTCCACCGCGCGTCGAAGCCCTGGTGGATAATGTCCCGCTGATCGAATGCAGCTATGGTCAGCAGAATGGCCAATATGCCTTGCGCGTTGAAAAGTTCATTGCCACGCCGCCTGAGACGGGTTCGGGAGATGTCGTAGCAGGAGGAAAGAATGTCTGAAGATATGGAAAACATCGAAAACGCGGCCGCTGAAGAGCAGATCAGCGAAGACGACTGGGCAGCCGCCATGGCCGAGCAGACGACGATCGACGCAGCGCCGGCTGCAGCGGCACAACCTGCCGACATCTTTCCTTCCTTTGCACCGCCAACCGGGGCCGGCGGTGTCATGAACGAACTGGACATGATCCTGGACATTCCGGTCCAGATCACCGTCGAACTCGGCCGTACCAAGATCACCATCAAGAATTTGCTGCAACTGGCCCATGGCTCGGTCGTCGAGCTTGACGCAATGGCTGGCGAGCCGATGGATGTGCTGGTCAACGGAACCCTGATCGCCCAGGGCGAAGTCGTCGTCGTCAATGACAAGTTCGGCATCCGCCTGACCGACATCATCACGCCCTCGGAGCGAATGCGCAAAATCAACCGCTGAGCACGCCAACGCTGCGGCAGCGGTATTTGGGTTTAAGATAGCGCATCCCGAAACCCGACGACGACCCTCCCTTGCTGCGCGCCCTTCCTTTATTGCTGACCCTGCCTGCTCCGCTGCTGGCAGCCGAGAGTGCCCCGCCGGTGGTTTCCGCCGGCACCTACCTGCAAGCCACGCTGGCCCTGCTGCTCATCGTCGGCCTGTTATTCGCTGCCACCTGGGCCGCGCGCAAGGTTTCCGGCGGCAAGATGTTCGGCCAGGGCAACATGCGCGTGATCAGTGGCATCGCACTTGGCCCCAAGGAACGCATCGTTCTGGTCGAGGTCGAGGACAACTGGCTGGTCATCGGCATCGTTCCGGGGCAGATCCGTACCCTGCACACGCTGCCCAAGGGCACAAGCACAACACCAGCCGGCGGCCAGGGACCGGCCTTCGGTGACTGGCTCAAAGCCATCCGGGAGCGCCAGAATGCAGCGCAATAAGCTGATCCTGCTGGCGCCGCTGCTACTACTTGCGGCGCCGGCACTGGCCCAGACGGCAGGCGGCCTGCCGGCCATCACCAGCACCCCGTCCGGTGCCGGCGGCACGACCTACAGTCTGACCATCCAGACACTGCTGCTGCTGACCGCGATGAGCTTCATCCCGGCGGCCATGCTAATGATGACCAGCTTCACGCGCATCCTGATCGTGCTCTCGCTATTGCGACACGCCATGGGCACCCAGACCGCGCCGCCGAACCAGATCCTGGTCGGCCTGTCGCTGTTCCTGACTTTTTTCATCATGGCACCGACCTTTGACCGGGTCTACACCGAGGCCTATGTCCCCCTCTCGGAAAGCCGGATCAACATCATGGAGGCGGGAGAACGTGCGGTCGTTCCGATGCGAGCCTTCATGCTCAAACATACGCGCGAAGCCGATATCGCCATGTTTGCCGGGGTCGCCAGGATTGACAACATCGCGACACCCGACGATATCCCCTTGCGCATCCTGATTCCATCATTCGTCATCAGCGAACTGAAGACGGCCTTCCAGATCGGCTTCGTGCTGTTCATTCCCTTTCTGATCATCGACATGGTGGTCGCCAGCATCCTGATGTCCATGGGTATGATGATGATGTCGCCGATCATGGTGGCGCTGCCGTTCAAACTGATGCTGTTCGTTCTCGTCGACGGCTGGCATCTGGTCATCGGCTCGCTGGTCCAGAGTTTCAACATATGACCCCGGGCATCGTCATGGAAATCGGCCGCCAGGCCATCGAAGCCACGCTGATGATGGCCGCACCGATGCTCATCGCCGCCCTGGCTGTCGGCCTGATCGTCAGCATCTTCCAGGCAGCCACCCAGATCAACGAGGCCACGTTGCAATTCGTCCCCAAACTGGTCGCCATATTTCTGGTATTGATCCTGCTCGGACCATGGATGCTGCAGTACATGGTGGACTACATCCAGCGGCTGTTCGGCAGCATTCCCCAGATCATCGGCTAACTCATGCTGAGCCTGAGCATGGCGCAGATCGATGCCTGGATCGCGTTCTACGCCTTCCCGCTGGCCCGCATCCTCGGACTGGTCGCGACTGCGCCGCTGTGGAGTACCGCCGGCATTCCCCGGCGGACCCGCCTGATCCTCGGACTCGGCATCACCATTGCCATCGCCCCGGTGCTGCCTCCGATGCCCAATGTCCAGCCGGCATCGCTGGCCGGCCTGTGGATACTTGGCCAGCAGGTGCTGATCGGCATTTCCATGGGTTTCGCCGCCCGCATCGTATTCTCCGCCATCGACATGGCCGGCACTTATATCGGCTTCCAGATGGGCCTGGGCTTCGCCACCTTCTACGATCCGATGGAAGGCGCACAAACGGCCGTTCTGGCCGAATTCATCGGTCTGATCGCCCTGTTGCTGTTCATGGCCTTCGATGGGCACCTGCTCTACATCTCGACCCTGGCGCAGAGTTTCCATGCCATACCGGTCGGTCCGGAGGCCTTGTCTCCGAACAGCTGGCGCAACCTCGCCGAACTGGGCGGGAAGATATTCTCCGCCGGATTGCTGCTCGCGCTCCCCGTGCTGGTGGCATTGATGATCACCAACGTGGCGCTCGGCGTGCTGACCAAGGCGGCACCGCAACTCAACCTCTTTGCCCTGGGCTTTCCGCTAACCCTGATGGGGGGGTTCATGGCGGTGGGTGTCAGCCTGAACTACCTGACCGGTCCGTTACAGGACCTCTACGACTTCGCCATCCGGGCCATGCTCGGTTTCGCCTTGCCGGCGGCTCAGTAGCTGCCGTTCAGTGCGAAGGAATCGGCGTCCTCGCGCTTGACGAAGCGGATCGTTCCTTCGGCCACCCGGCGCGTCATCAGGGTCTGAGAATCGATGCCTTCCGAATAGCCGGCAATCTCGTACCCGACATGCCCCTGTTCCTCCTGCAATTGCCGCGCACGGCGCTTCAGTACCTGGATCGCCTCGCCGGAACCGCCGGTATGAAAGCGCTTCATTTTCATCGACAGGCGGTAGCTGTCGTCCGGCAGACGCGTTTCCTCGATTTCCCAGTTGGGTGCCAGCGGATCGTAGATCAAATAGATCGCGGCCGCTCCGCCGAGCAGAATATTGGGTTTTAGGGAACTGTTCGCTGTCAGCTTGAATACATTTTCACCGGTAGACGAACAGCCTGTCAGCAATAGACTGAAAGCTGCAAGCACCACGACTATGGTCGGTTTCACAGGAGGTTGAACAGACTGAGTTGGCTGGTCTGCTTGAAAGTCAGCTGTGTGGCTTCAAGTTGGGTCTGGTAGCGCGCGAAACGGGAAATGGCCTCGGTATAGTCCAGATCCTGCAATTCCGACAAACGGACCTTATAAAGATAATCGATATCTGTCGCTGTAGTGGTAAGTCCATCCACAGCGTTGAGCCTGGCTCCCAGAGACGCCCGGATATTGGCTACGTGATCAATCGTGCTCTTGATGTTCCCTCTAATCTGCTCCAGTTCACTCGTGGAAAATGTCATGCCACTCGATGGGTCGACAATATCCACGAGATTCTTGACTGTATCGAACATGCTTTGGCCTGTGATATTGCCCTGAGCATCGCGAACCTGCATGAATAGCTGCATGCCGTTTTCGGATACAGCCATGACTTTTGACGCAGTCACCTGTAAAGCAGGAGTACCCGCATCGCCGGAATAATTCACATAGGTATTGCCGAGGGAATATGCCGGCGCGGTGTCTCCGGGCGAGGGTGGCGTAGCAGTGGAATTAATGGCAAACGGCACCGTGGTCGACTTGTAGCCGGCAAAGATATGCAAGCCACTGCCATCCTGAGTATTCGCCAAACCAATCAAGCTTTGGAGCTGCAACTTCATTTCGGCGGCAATTGTCCCCCGCTGAGCGTTATCAAGCATAGGATTTCCGGCCTCGGCAGCAAGCTCAGATATCCGGATCAAGGTATTACCCACACTACCGGCAATGGACTCTGCCAAGCTCAACTGGACAGTTGCGTCCGCTTGATTATTCTTGAACTGTGCATTGACAGCTTTCGACTGCGAAACCTCCAGCGCTTCTGCGGCACCAATCGGGTCATCTGCGGGGGTCAGAATCCGACGCCCGGTCGAAAGCTGATTTTGGGTCCGGTACAATTCAGATTGCAGGTTCATGATTCCCCGCAATCCAGAACCGTAAATCATCGAGGTGCTGACACGCATGATCGCCTCCTTACCTGATCGACAACAAAGTCTCAAACAGCTTGTTACCGACATCCAGAATTTTCGCCGCCGCCTGATAGGCCTGCTGGAACTTCATCAGATTCGCGGCTTCCTCGTCAAGATTAACCCCCGACAGTGAGTCCCTTGCGTTCTGGGCTTGCGTCAGCACCGCCTCCTGAGCAGCCAGGCGTACCTTGGCCTCGCGTGTCCTGATGCCATTCTCCGCAACCAGCCGTGAGTATGTCGATTGATAAGTTGCGGTTCCACCCGCCGTTGTATTTGCAGTTTGCAGTGCAGCAAACTGCAAGGCGTTTCGTCCGTCCTGCAGGCCATCGCTGTTACGCTCGATGACGAAACGATCGCCAGCATTGGGCGCCCCGGTAATACTGAACGACATGTTGTTCCAGGTAATGCCCGACAAAGTGGCAGTACCACTGGTCAGTGGAATATCTCCCGTACTTGCCGCTGAAACGCTTCCGTCTGAATACCTGGCAACCCAGGTTCCTGTCAGTCCGGTCAAATCAGTTGCCGTAGCCACCAGAGTCTGTGTCGCCGGAATCGAGTAGCCAACTCCGACAACGCCCTGTGACATGACCATCACACCGGTATTTGTAATCGCCGGAATCGTGCGTACCGGCGCAGCCGCATTCACCAGCCGCGGATCTGCTACGACCCGCGTATCAATTGAAATATTCTTGGCCGCTTCTGCAACTGGCTTGACGACAAAACGGTCACCTGCCATTGCCCCTGGAACAGAAATATTCAGTGATACACCATCAAACTGCACGCCAGCGGGACTGGTTCCGGTGGCTACAGCAACACCGTCATTCTGCCGTGTTACGGTGTAACTTCCACCCGCACCAAATGTCACTAGGTAATCACTGTTGCTCAGATTTGTATAAAAACTCCCTGCGTAGTCAGGTGCAGAAGGCGCCACTGGCGGCAAAAAAGTTGCCGCCAATTGCCCAACCCCCTGATTTGTCGCACTTGGCACAACACGAGGTTGCGGTACAGAGAACAGTTCCCCAACGAATCCCGTTTCACCGGCAATCCGCCCGCTCATGTCCATCCCCAAACCATACTGAGCATTGAAAGTCAGCGTCAATGAGGCAGCAACCCGGCCAAGCTCGTTCACCGCAGCATCAAGTGACTGGCTTCTGAAACTGACCAAGCCGCCCAGCTCTCCTCCGACGATCAAGGACTCTGGCAGTTCCTGAGTGCCGCCAGCAGTCTTAAGACCAACGGCGATGCGGGTCAGATCAAGACTGGAGGCTTCAGCTGTCATTTGCACCGTCTTCCCGCCAATAACCAACTGCTGACCAGTCCCGATAAAGACATTGAAACTGCCATCGCTGTTGGTACTGGTATTTACCTTGATCAATTTGTTCAATTCATTGACCAACTGATCCCGTTGATCAAGCAAATCGTTTGGCGGCTGGGAGTAACCCGACTGAGCTAGCACGATACGCTGGTTCAAATCGGCAATTTCGCTCGCGTAAGCATTGATGTCGGCAACAGCACTGACGATTCGGCCATTCAACTGATTGGATATCTCAGTCAATCTCTGGTCGAGATTATTGAACCGCGTCACCATCGTCTGCGCGGATGTCAGCATGGATTGACGTGCCGGCAAAGAGGAAGGATTGGACGAAACCTGCTGAACACCGGTAAAAAAGTCCTGCATTGCCGGTGACATACCGGCATCCGGATCGGCCAACATCAGGTCGATTTGGGACAACTGCGAATACAGGGCACTCAGGTTACTGACCTGAGTCTGAGCAGTGTTGACCTGATTGTTCAGGTAGGCATCATACTGCCGCTTGATGGTGACGACCTGAACCCCCTGACCGATCGAACCCGAACCAGTCGTGATCGCGTTGTTGGTCGCCTGCACGGTATTTTGCCGGGAATAGCCCGGGGTGTTGGCATTCACGATGTTGTGCTCGGTCGCGAGCAGGCCCAGTTGAGCCGCCCGTATGCCGGTGATGCCGATGCTGATAAGTCCAGTACCCATTATTTACCTCTATGAGGTTTAACGGCGCAGGCGCCGGAATGTTTAGGGCGGATTAGCCGATCAATGCCTGACGCAGCGTTGGTCCGTTGATGATGCCGGACAGCTTCTCTGCGTATTTCGGATCGGTGGCGTATCCCGCCGTCTGCAAACGTCGTGCAAACTCCGTGCCATCCTGGGTCCCGATCACGCCGCCATAGCGGGGATTGTTACGCAGCAGGTTGGCGTAATCGCGAAATGCGTCGGCGTAGGAATCGTAAGCCCGGAATTTCTCGACCGATTGCTGCGGCACACCGTTGACGTATTCCGTCGTCAGCGTATCCACGGTTTTTCCGGTCCAGCTCTTGCCGGCCTTGATACCGAACAGGTTGTGCGCGCTACTGCCGTCAGGATGACGGATCTCGCTCTTTCCCCACCCACTCTCCAGCGCCGCATGGGCCACCAGGAATTGTGGCGGTATGCCGGTAGAACGGGAAGCCTCAACCGCATTGGGCCAGAGCTGATTGACAAAGTCCCGCGCCGACGTCGGCGCCTCCCCCGAACTGCGGGCCGAGTTGGCCGCCAGCGCATTCTGCAGGGCATAAGCGGCCGATGTCGGCAGACTGCTCGGCACTTCGCGATACTGCAAGGCACCGGCAGCCGGCAGGCCGGCCGGCAAACCCTTGCCGGCAATCATTGCCGAAAGGTCGTCAATGCCATCCTCAAGCTGCGCGCCACCAAGATGCCCCCCCAGTTGCTGCTCGATCAACCGGGCGAAACCGATTCCGTTCCCTGAACTGGCCATGTTCTGCGCCATCTGCTGATCGAGGAGGCTGTTGTAGAAACGCGTCTGGTCGCTGTGCATCAGACCATCGGTCGGCACCGTATCGCGCATGCTCTTGAGCACCATCTGCAGAAACAGGGTCTCGAACTGCTGCGCGGCGGCTTTCAGACCGCCCTGCGGGTCCTTCTTGAACTGGTTGCGCAGGTCCTGCGAGGCCTGGACGTCAAACGCCGCGCGATTCGGCGCATTCTGGATCTTGGTGACCATGGCTCAGATCACTTCGAGTTCGGCACGCAGCGCACCGGCCGCCTTCATCGCCTGGAGGATGGCCAGCAGGTCCATCGGATTGGCCCCCAGGCTGTTAAGCGCCTTGACCACATCGGCCAGACTGGCGCCGGCGGCAACCGTCAGACTGCCACCATCCTGATTGACCTGCACATCGGCGCCCCCGCGTCCGGGCTGGCCCGCATCGACGACCACCGACAGATTGCCGTGAGCAACCGCGCAGGGCAGCAGGGCAACCCGCTGATTCATGACCACCGAACCGGTACGCGGATTGACCACGACCCGTGCCTGAGCAACGGCGGCACGCACTTCGATATTCTCGACCCGGCCCAGGAAACTGACCCGCGCATCGGCGGAATCCGGCGCCCGCAGGGCGATGCGACGACCGTCGATGGCTTGCGCGGTCCCTTCGCCCATGGCCTTGTTGATCGCCGAAACCATGTTCATCGCCGTTCCGAAATCAGACTCGGCCAGTTCGTAGTAGAGGTATCCGCCCTGCCCCAGGGCCGTCGGCACCGTTCGCTCGACCGTCGCCCCGCCCGGGATTCTGCCCGCTGCCAGGTGATTGACCGTCACCGCCGCACCGCCGGCACCCGCGCCAGCGCCGCCGACCATGACGTTACCCTGGGCGATGCCGTACACCTGACCATCCGCGCCCTTGAGCTGGGTCAGCAGCAGGGTACCGCCACGCAGGCTCTTGGCGTTGCCGATCGAGGAAACCGTGACATCCAGGGCCTGCCCGGGACGGGCAAACGCGCCAAGATTCGCCGTCACCATGACTGCGGCGACGTTTTTCAACTGCAACTTGGTCGCCTGATCGGCCGTCAGATTGATGCCCATCTGCGACAGCATGTTGCCCATGGCCTGCGTGGTGAACGGCGTCTGGGTAGTCTGGTCGCCCGTACCGTCGAGACCGACGACGATACCGTAACCAATCAGCTGGTTGTTGCGCACACCCTGCAAGCTTGCCAGATCCTTGACCCGTTCGGCCATCGCCGGGCTTGCCAGCAAGGGCAGCAGGCAACAACAGAGCAAGGCCTTGCGAACCTTGATCGTGAGCGCGTTAAAGGATTTCATGCTGCACCTTCCGGGAATGGCTACTAGAACGGCAAGACACTAAGAAAGAAGCGTGCCAGCCATCCCATAACCTGCCCATCGGCAATCTGCCCTGAGGATTTGTACTCGATCCGTGCATCGGCGATCTTGGCCGAGTCTACGGTATTCGAGAAATCGACGAAGGCCGGATTGACCACCCCGGAAACACGGATGAACTCCTGCTCGGCGCCGATGGCGATCTGTTTCTCCCCGGAAACGAGCAAGTTCCCGTTGGGCAGCACATCAATGACCGTCACAGTCAGATTGCCGGTGAATACGGCATTGTTTGCCGCATCACCTTTGCCAGCAAATTTGGTTGCACTGTCGGCAGACAGGTCGAGGCCGTTCAATCCGCCGACCGGCAAGCCCGCAAACGCGGTGACCGAAGCGCTCTGGCTACCGGAACGGGTCAGATTATTGCTGGCCTTTTTCGAAGCAGAGGTATTTTCGGTGATCTTTACCGTAATCGTATCGCCAACGAAACGTGCGCGCCTATCCTCGAACAGCGGGCGACTGTTGCCTGCCTGGTAGATGGCACCATTACCCGTTGCCAGCACCGGCCGCGCTTCCGGTCGAACCGTCATCGGCTGATGCACATTGGTCGGCGGCACGGTCGTGCAGGCAGCAAGCAGGACGCTGGAAAGCAGGATCAGGTGACGCATGATTTCACCTCTTACATCTGGGTCAGGCGTCCGAGCATGCTGTCGGATGTGCTGATCACCTTGGAGTTGAGTTCGTAGGCCCGTTGCGTCTGGATCATGGTCACCAGTTCCTCGGCCACGTTGACATTCGACGTTTCGACGTAGCCCTGGACGACGATCCCGGCACCGTTGGCCCCCGGCGCATTGGGCGTCGGCGCGCCGCTGGCGGCGGTCTCCATATACAGGTTCTGACCGATGCTGAGCAGGCCGCCGTTATTGACGAAACTGGCCAACTGGATTGCCCCGATTTCCGTGGCGGCTGCCGAACCCGGCTGGGTAATGGTGACGGTGCCGTCGGTTCCGATCGAAACCGTCTGGGCATCGGCCGGCACCGTGATGTTCGGCTGCAGGGGGTAACCGTCCGAGGTTACGATCTGCCCCTGATTGTCCTTGTGGAAGGAACCGTCGCGGGTGTATCCCGTCGTTCCATCGGGCAGCAGGACCTGGAAGAAGCCATTGCCGTTGATCGCCACATCAAGCGTGTTATCGGTCTTCTGCAGGTTGCCCTGGGTGAAGATGCGCGCCGTGGCCACCGGGCGCGCGCCGGTGCCCAGCTGCAGACCGGTAGGCACCTGGGTCTGCTGCGAGGTCTGCGCGCCCGGCTGGCGCATATTCTGGTACAACAGGTCCTCGAACACCGCCCGCGCCCGCTTGAAACCGTTGGTGCTGACGTTGGCCAGATTGTTCGAGATGACATCAAGCTGGGTTTGCTGAGCATCCAGGCCAGTCCGGGCGATCCACAGGGAACGTATCATTTTTCTTTCCTATCAACCATTAAGGGACAGCAACTGATCGGCGCGCTGGGCATTCTGATCGGCGGTCTGCATCATCTTGATCTGCAATTCGAACTGCCGGGCCAGGCTGATCAGATTCACCATCGAATCCGTCACATTGACATTGCTGCCTTCAAGCGCCCCGGCGGCCACCCGGACATTTTCATCAACCGGGGCCGGCTGGCCGCTACGCAAACGGAACAGGCCGTCGGCACCACGCACCAGATCACCTTCCGGCGGATTCACCAGCTTCAGGCGTCCGACCGGATTGACATTGTTCGGCGTACCGAATGCGGGAATGATCGACACCGTGCCATCCGGCGCGATCTCGATGTTGTTGTCGGGCGGAATGGCGATCGGACCGCCATCGCCGAGCACCACATGCCCGGCCTTGGTTTCCAGTTCACCATTGACGTTGACGTCCAGGCTCCCTGCGCGGGTGTAGGCCTCGCTGCCATCGGGCAACTGGACGGCCAGCCAACCGCGCCCCTGGACGGCGACGTCGAGATTGCGGCCGGTGAACATCAGCGGGCCCTCGTCGAAAACGTCGGCCACCGATGCATCGACGACAAAGGCCCGGGTCGGCATGCCTTCGCCCTGAACCTCGACGGCGCGGAAACGGTGTTCCTGCGCCTTGAACCCGATCGTGCTGGCATTGGCCAGATTGTTGGCCGTACCGGCTTGCTGCATGAACACATGCTTGGCACCGGTCATCGCGGTATAGATCAGGCGGTCCATGTTGCCAGGCCCTCAGGAATCAGCGCAGGTTGACCAGGGTCTGCAACACCTGGTCCTGGGTCTTGATGGACTGGGCATTGGCCTGGTAGTTGCGCTGATTGGTGATCAGGCTGACCAGCTCTGACGTCAGATCGACGTTCGATTCCTCGACCGTCGATGAGGACAGCACACCGAGGCTCGACGTGTTGGGCGCCCCCACCAGCGCCGGCCCGGAAGCCGAGGTCTCGTTCCACTGATTATTGCCCAGCGACTGCAGACCGTTCGGATTGGTGAAGTTGGCCAGCACGACCTGCCCCTGAGCAAAGGTCTGACCATTGCTGTAGCGACCGAGAATGACACCGTCGTTACCCACCGACAGACCGATCAGGTTGCCGGCAGTATATCCGTCCTGTTCCAGGCGATTGGTTCCGAAGGAACTGCCAAACTGGGTGGTCCCGGTGAAATCGATATCGAAATTCATCACCGGATCGGCGCCATTGGTCGTTCCCAAAGCGCCCATGACGTTGTTCAGGTCGATCTGCAGACTCATTGGGTTGCCGGTGGCAATCTGGCCGAGGGTATTGAAGGTCAGGGCATTACTCGGTGTTACGGTGATGTAGTTATTGCTCGTCCCGTCCAGTGTGAAATGTACATTCCATTCACCGGATGCGTTGGTCTTTTCAAAGAACATCGTCAGCGTGTGCGCATTGCCCAGTGTGTCGAAAATCGACAAGGCCGTCGAGTAACTATAGGACTGAGGATCCGGCGAATAATTGGCACCAGCCAAACCAGCTGTACGTGCGGCCGTGGCTTCAAGAACGGTACCGCCTGCACCGATCACAGCGTCGTAGGCAGCCTGAGCCGCCTGGGCTTGGGTCTGTGCACCGGCGATTGCGGCATCGTAGGCGGCAAGCGCTGCCGCGGCTTCTGCCGCCGAACCGCCATTGGCCGTCACGTTGGTCGCCACCGTGGCCCCGGTCGGTGTTGCTGCGTTGGCCCAAGGCACCTCAGGCTCCTTGGCCCGCGAATCTAGCTGCAGATTGGCCTTGACCCCGCGGAAAGTGCTGGCGACATTGGTTCCGGTAGCCACTGGTGCCAGGTCGGATGCCGAAATCTGCAAGGGCTGCGGCGTCGACGGAACGATGATACCAGCCTGAGCCGGGTAACCGGTCAGGCGCATGTTCTGGTCATTGATGATGTAACCACTTTTATCCAGATGGAACTGGCCGGAACGAGTAAAGGTCACCGCGCCGTTGGTATCCATGCGGAAGAAGCCGGAACCGTTGATCGAGATATCCAGCGGGTTGTTGGTCGCCGTGATGTTGCCCTGGGTGAACTGTTGCTGCACCGCCGCCAGGTTTACGCCGATACCGATCTGGCTGGCGCCGGCGCCATTCAGCGAGGCTGCATAGACATCGGCAAAATGTGCCGACCCGGCCTTGTAGCCGACGGTGCTCGCGTTGGCGATATTGTGGCTGGTGACATCGATTGCCTTGCCGGCCACATTCAGGCCACTGAGCGCTTGTTGAAATGCCATGATCTACCTCGTTCAGAGTATCTGCTGGATGTCCTTGAAGGCCACATTGCCCATGTCGCCCAAATCAAGGAGGAAACCGTTGTTCGTACGAGTAACAGCAGAAACCGTGCCAATCTGTCCGGTCGTCGCTTCGATCTCCTTGCCATCGGCAAGCGCCTTGACCGAGAAAGTGTATTTGCCATCCGGCAGGACATCGCCGTTCTCGTTCTTGCCGTCCCAGGCGAAATAGAACATGCCGGCCTGCTGCTCACCGAGTTCGTTGGTCTGTACGACCTTGCCGCTCGCATCCTTGATCGTCACCACGACCGAGTCTGCATTCCCCGTCAAGGCGATACCGGCAAATGCCTTGCTTCCGGAAAGCGGCAAGGCATTGCCGGCAATCATGACATTTTTGCCGATCATTCCTGCCGCCTGCATCGCCTGCGCCTCGGCATAACCGCCGAGCAGCTGGTTCATCGTCAGGTTCAGTTTCTCGATCCCGTTAACCATGTTCAACTGGGCCAACTGGCTGGTCACCTGGGCGTTGTCGAGGGGATTCAGCGGATCCTGGTTCTTGATCTGCGTCATCAACAGGGTCAGGAAACGGCTTTCCAGATCCTGGGCTGTGGTGGTTTCCTTACCCTTTGCCTTGCCGGCAATCGACTCGAATATTTCGGCAGGCGTCTTGGTCGTTGCATTGCTAACGGTAGACATGGTCTATTCCTCCAGAATTTTCATCAGGCCTGCTGGCCGATCTGCAAGGTACGCAGCATCAGGCTCTTGGCGGTATTCATGACTTCGACATTGGTCTGGTAGGCACGAGACGCGGAAATCATGTTGGTCATTTCCTCGACCACATTGACATTCGAAAAAGCGACGTAGCCCTTTTCATCGGCTGCCGGATTCTTCGGGTCGTACACCATCCGCGCCGGGGCAGCACTTTCGACGACCTGACGCACGCGGACGCCCTTGGACACCTCGCCAACACCGCCCATGGGGGTAGCTTCGAAAACCACCTGCTTGGCCCGGTAAGGCTGGCCGTTTGAAGAAACGATGCTGTCGGCGTTGGCCAGATTGGACGCGACGGTGTTCAGACGCATCGACTGGGCAGTCATTGCGCTGGACGACACCTTGAAGACATTGAACAGACTCATGAATGCGCTCCTTAGCCCTGCGTGCCGGCCATCGCCGAACGCAAGCCCTTGAACTTGTCGCCGATCAGCTGGGTGAGAATCTGGTACTGGATGGCGTTATCGGCGATCTGGGCGCGCTCGACATCCATATCCACCGTATTGCCGTCGACTGCCGACTGGGTTTCCTTGCGGTATTGAACATGAGCGCTGCCGGTCATGCCCTCACCCGAGAGGTGACCACCGGCGGTCCTGGCCAAGGGCATCGCACCAGAAGCTGCGCGGCCGGCCAGTGCGTTCTGCATGGCGGCGCTGAAATCGAAGTCACGCGCCTTGTAATTCGGCGTATCGGCGTTGGCAATGTTCGAGGCCAGCAACTGATGGCGCTGTACGCGCAAACCTATCGCTTTGCTGTAAACCTCGACATGACTTTGAATATTTGCCATACAAACTCTCCAGATGTTGCATTTGCATCCAAAAAAGCAATGTACGTGCCAGAAACCAGACTTTCAGCCAAGGACAAGCTGGGGCACAATTCGGTGATGCTTTTTCGTACCCTTGCACTACTTCTCGTCGTCACATCTGTCGCCGCCAGCGAGGGCGATGCGATTCTGGCCGCCGTCGAACAGCACGCCCGCCAGCTTGCCGCCGGACATGCCGGCGAGATTCACATCGAAGCCGGACCCATCGATGACAGCCGGCTGCAAGCCTGTGCCCAACGCGAAGCCTACTCACCGCCAAATACCCGCAACATCGGCCGCACCCATATCGGCATCCGCTGCCTGGCCGGCGCCAACTGGAACATTCTGGTCCCTGTCCGGATCGGGGTAATCTCCACCTATGTCACCACCCGCCGGGCATTGCTGGCCGGCAAAACCATTCAGGCCGACGATCTCTCCACCGTCAGCGGGGACCTCGGGGCCTTGCCAACAGGCACCGTGATCAAGCCGGAACAGGCCGTCGGCAAGACCTTGCGCAACTCGATCGGTGCAGGCCAGGCATTGCGCACCCATCAGTTGCTGGCCCCCCGGGTCATCCGCCAAGGACAGACGGTGCGCGTCGTTTCCCAGGGCACGGGTTTTGCTGTGAGAGCGGAGGGCAAGGCGCTGAATCATGCCGGCGCCGGTGAACTGGCCAGGGTAAAGATGCCATCGGGCAGGACCATCAGCGGCATCGCCCAGGAAGACGGCTCCATTCTTTTGACGAATTAGGCTAAAGTTCTGCCTGCAGCGTCCGTAATAACGTACAACAATCATGGCATTTCGAGTCCCATCATGAAAATCGACACTTCGACCTTCAAGACGCCCCCGCTGCGCACCGCGAATACGCCGCAAAAAACGCCGGAAAATACCGCCCGGGCAAGCGAAGCCGTCAGCATCAGCCAGACGGCAGCGCCGCTCATGAGCGGCGAAAAGCCGCCGGTCAATGCTGGCAAGATTCAGGAAATCAAGGATGCGATCGCCCAAGGCCGCTTCCAGATCAATCCGGAAGCCATTGCTGACGGCTTGATTGAAACGGCGCGCGATCTGGTCAATAGCCAACGCAAGGCCTGATGTCCCAGCTACAACGCGCGTTGCTCGACGAAACGGCGTTGCTGCGCCGCTTCATTGAGGTTCTTCGCGAAGAGCAATCCTCGCTGAGTACCGGCCAAGCCGATGCATTGGCCGACCTTGGCACGGCCAAACTTGATCTCGTCGAAAAACTGAATGCCGCCGAGCAGGAAAGATTGCGCCTGCTTGGCCTGACACCGGCGCAGTCCAGCCGGCAGGACACGGCGGAATGGTTCCGCCTGCACCCGGCAGAATCTGCCGCCCGGCAATCCTGGGAACAACTGATTGCCCTCGCCCGCGAAGCACGGGAACTTCACGTCATGAATGGTGAGTTGATCGCCATGCACCTGGCCAAAACCAGTGAGGCCCTCGACATCCTGACCCAGCGCCAGAGCGAAGCGTCCCTCTATGGTAGCGATGGCCAGGCAGCCACCGGTTCGGGCAGCCGCATCGTCGATTCAGCCTGATCCAGGCTTGCTGCGCTATTGAGATAGCGGCTTACTGATCAGTTCGGTCGGCTCCTCCGGCCGATTCGAGTCGATCAGGATACTGACCCGACGATTCCGCGCCCTGCCTTCGACGCTGGTATTGGTCTCCACCGGACGCGTTTCGCCATAACCAATTGCCGTCAGGCGCTCTGCTCCCACCCCCGAATCGTTGAACAGACGTAGCACGGTAGTCGCCCGCATGGCGGACAGCTCCCAGTTTGATGGGAATTGCGGGGTGGCAATCGGCACGTTGTCAGTATGCCCTTCGATCGTGATCGGAAAATCCGAATCGGCCAGCACCGCCGCGACCGCCCTCAGCGCACTGATCGACTCGGTCTGCAAGCTGGCCTGCCCCAGGGCGAAGAGAATGCTGTCGTTGATTTCTATGGTCACGCCGCGACTGGTTTCGAGCACCCGAACCTTGCCTTGGGCAACCAGCGGCTGCAAAGCCTGCAGGATATCCCCGGCAACGTTACGCATCTGTTCCCGTTGCACGCCTCTGACTTCATCGGCTTTGCTCGGCGCCTGCCGATCCGGCTTGGTGACCGGCTTGGGCGGCATGATCGGCGCCCCCTGAATGATGGTCATGGGCTGACCGCCCACCTCTCCCGTCGTGTTCTTGAAGGCGTTGACCAGGGAATTGGACAGGACCTTGTACTTCCCTTCGTTCACCGATGAAATCGCGTACATGACGACGAAAAAGGCAAACAGCAGGGTGATGAAATCGGCGTAGGAAACGAGCCAGCGTTCGTGGTTCTCGTGCTCTTCCTCGCGGCGGCGACGACGGCCCATCAGCGCAGATAGCCCTTCAGGCGGCTTTCAATGATGCGCGGATTGTCGCCGACGGCAATTCCGACCAGACCGTCGATCATCATCTCGCGTGCCGCCACCATCCGCGAAATATAGTATTTCAGCTTGCCGGTGATCGGCAGGTAGATCAGGTTGGCCAGGCCGACGCCGTAGATCGTGGCGACGAAGGCCACCGCGATGCCGGGCCCGAGCTTGGTCGGATCGGAGAGGTTTTCCATGACGTGGATCAGCCCCATCACCGCCCCCAGGATGCCGATGGTCGGCGAATAGCCGCCGGCCGACTCCCATACCTTCGCCGACTGGCGTAACTCTTCCTCGTAAGTATCGACGTCAACTTCAAGCAATTCGCGGATACGCTCGGGTTCGGCACCATCGACCAGCAGTTGCAAACCCTTGCGCGTGAAATCGTCCTTGATCCCCGGCAGGTAGTTTTCCAGAACCAGCAAACCCTCGCGCCGCGACAACTGACTCCATTGCAGGATCTGGTCTATGGTCCGTTTCTGCTCGATGACCGGCGGCACCCATACCCACTTGGCCATCTGCATGCCGCGTTTGAAAACGTGGAAAGGGCATTGCAGCAACACCGCCCCCATCGTCCCGCCGAGCACGATCAGCAAGGCCGTCGGCTGGACCAGCGAGCTGACATGCCCGCCCTCGAGTATCTGGCCGCCGATGATCGCGACCAGACCCAGCATCAATCCAGCAAAGCTCAGTTTATCCAAGCGCCTTCCCCTTGCACTGCTTGCTGGCGACGGTCTTGACCTCGCCGACCAGCTGCCCGCGCAAACGCGCGATGGCCTGACTGTGCAACTGGCAGACCCGGGACTCGGTCACGCCCATGACTTCACCGATTTCCCGCAGGTTGAGATCCTGTTCGTAATACAGGGCCATCATCAGCTTCTCGCGCTCCGGCAAACGCCCAATGGCCTTCACCAGGTTTTCGCGCAGATCCTTGTCTTCCAGGATGCTGGCCGGGTTGCTGTCGTCGTCGGTGAAGTGCCGGTCGAGAAAGTCCGCATCGTCGTCACCGGCAAAATCCTCGTAATAAACGAGTTGGTGGCCGCGCGCATCCTGGAGCACTTTCTGGTATTCGGCCAGCGGCATCCCCAGCGCATCCGCCAGTTCCTGTTCGGACGGCGCCCGACCATGAGCATGTTCGAGCTGATTGATGGTCTGTTCGATACGCCGGAGTTCCTTGCGCATGTTGCGCGGCAACCAGTCGTTGGCACGCAGGCCGTCGAGCATGGCCCCGCGCACCCGCTGCGTGGCATAAGTTTCGAACTGGGCGCCAAAGCCTTCCTGGAAACGATCGATGGCATCGAGCAAGCCAAGCATGCCGTTCTGCACCAGGTCTTCGAACTGGACGTTGGCCGGCAGACGGGCCAGCAGATGATAGGCGACACGCTTCACCAGCGGCACGAAGCGCTGAACCAACTCATTCCGGTCTGGCTGCCCCGCTGCGGTGTACATCAGGCTCTAAGGACGTTCGGTGTTATGCGTTGGCTCAAGTGTAACAGTTGCTGAAGGAAATGTTGGACCCCGCCCTGCTCGCCCTGCGCCTGTTGCCAGTACTGGATATCGGCGGCCAGGTCGCGGAAGGCGGTTGCCGACGGCGAATCAGGCGCCTGAAACAACACTGGGCGGCACAACTGGCTGGCCAGCTTCAGCGACTCGTCAAGCGGCACGGCGCCGGCGTAATCGAGCACTGCGACACCGCGCTGCGTCGCCACCTGGGCAATGTTCTCGTAAATCGAACGGGCGTCAGCTTGGCTGCGCACCTTGTTGACCAGGATGCGGAAATGACGACGCGAAAACGCCTGGCTGACCTTCTTGATCAAGGCGTAGGCTTCGGTGATCGAGGCACTGCTACCCGACAGCACCACCACGGTTTCCTGGGAGACCAGACCGAACGGCGAGAAGCCCGACGGATGAGCCATGCTGGCGTCGACCAGAATGACGTCGATGGCGCGCTCCAGGCCCGACATCGCATCGACCAGCGTCTGCTGCTGATGCAGGGAGAGCCGTCCCAGCTTGCGCGCCGCCTTGGCGGCCGGCAGGATGGACAGGCCGTTCATCGGCCGCAACAGGACCTGGGTCAGCGGCAACTCGCGCTGGACGACATTGAGCAGGTCGTAGGTCGACTGCATGCCGAAGGAAGCGGCGATATCGTCGCCGGGGGCATGCTCGTCGATCAGCAAGACTTCCTTGCCCAGGCGTGCCAGCGCCACGCCCAGGTTGGCCACGGTCACGCTGCGGCCGACGCCTTCGCAACCGGCAACAAAAGTGATCACCTGCAGGCCACTGCCGCCGAGCATACGGCGCAAACCGGCTGCCTGATCGACGCGGAAATCAGCCACGACGGCCTCCCATCGCCTGCATGCCGGCATTCGCCATCATCAGTCCCGGTTCGACGCCGCTGTATTTGTGCGGCGAATTTTCCGGCACGTCCTTGAAGGCGCGATGCAGCAGGTAGCCGCGATTGGGCAGGTGCAGGTCTTCCGGGACGCGCTGGCCGTTGGACACGTAGTACAGCGGCAGGCCGTGCCGCATGATCACGTCGAGCGGCGTCGCCAGGCTGGCAGCCTCGTCGATCTTGGTCAGGATGCAGCCGGAGAGGCTGTCGCCGGCATACGCACGGACCACGTCGTCAAGCGTGTCGCCGCGCGAGGTGGACGACAGCAGCAACAGTCGCTGCACGTCGCAACCGGCGAGCATGTCGGTCATTTCGGGAACCAGCTTGTCCTTCTGGCTCATCCCCATCGTATCGACCAGCACCATGTGCTTGTGCTGCAATTCGGCCAGGGTCTGACGCAGTTCCAGGGCATCCTTCACCAGATAGACCGCGACGCCGAGAATGCGCCCGTAGATGCGCAACTGTTCATGGGCGCCGATCCGGTAGCCGTCGGTAGTCACCAACGCCACCTTGCTCGGGCCGTGACGCAGGACACAGCGGGCCGCCAGTTTGGCGGTCGTGGTGGTCTTGCCGACACCGGTCGGACCGACCAGCGCATAGACACCACCCCGATCGACGATGTCGTTCTCGCTGCCGACCGTCATCAACGAGCGGTCGGCGGCGCCCTTGACCCAGGCCATGGCCTGCACCGCGTCCATTTCCGGCGGCAGGTCACCGATCAGATCACGCGCCAGTTGCGGCGAGAAGCCCGCATCGAGCATCTGCCGCAGCACTTCGGTCTTCACCGGCTCCGAACGAGCCGCCTCGCCCCAGGCAAAGCCCGCCAGATGCTGCTCGACGATCTTGCGCAGCGAACGGATTTCATCCATTACCGCCTGCGGCACCACCTCGGCTTCGGCACGCCGGGCGCTACCCGCCTGAGTCTGCGCGGCGGCAGGCTTGGCCGCGACTGGCGGCGGATTGACCGCCGGGCGCTGCAGATCGGGATTGCGCAAGGCGCCGGTCCGGGGAATGCCGGCATTGACCTGCATCGGTGCCTTCTGCACCGGTGCGGCGGCGCGCGGCGCCGATTGCGGGGCGGCAGCCGGCTGACGCGGCGGCACCATGGCGGCCGGCGAGGCGCCACTGATTCTCGCCCGGGCCGAACTGAGCAGGACACGATAGTCTTCATCCACCGGCACTTGTGGCGTGCGCTCGACCGGCGGCGGTGCCATGTCACCAGCCGGGGTCGGCACGATCATCGCCATGTCCCGGGCGGCAACCGCCATGATCTCGACGCCACCGGGGACGCCGCGGTTGGACAGGATGATCGCGTCGTTGCCCAGCGTTTCCTTGACTTTGCGCAAGGCATCCCTGGCGTTGGCGGCGATGAATTTTCTGACGTTCATGTTCTACCTCCGATGATCGAGGTCACCTTGATGATTCGATTTTCTGGAACTTCGTTGTGCGACAGCACCTTCAATTGCGGCACGGTGCGGCGCAGGAATCTGGACAAGAGCAGGCGCAGGCTGGCCGGCACCAACAGCACGGCGGGCAGGCCGAGGCCTTCCTGGCGCTGGCTGGCGGCGGCAGTTTCGCGGACCAGGGTATCGGCCAGACCCGGCTCGAAACTGGTATTTTCCGAACCACCGGCAACGGCCTGCGACAACAGGCGCTCCAGGGTCGGATCGAGCGACATCACCTGCATTTCGCCGGTTCCCGGGAACATTTGCTGGACGATTGCACGCCCCAGCGCGATCCGGACCTGGATAACGAGTTCGTCGGCATTCTGGGTCCGCGTTGCATGATCTGCGACCGTTTCGATGATGGTACGCATGTCGCGGATATGCACGCCTTCTTCGAGCAGGTTCTGCAGTATCTTCTGCAGCGTACCCAGCGGCAGGATCTTGGGCACCAGATCCTCGACCAGCTTGGGCATTTCCTTGGCCAGGTGGTCGAGCAGTTGCTGCACTTCCTGGCGGCCGAGCAACTCGCCGGCATGCGTCAGGATCAGGTGATTCAGGTGGGTAGCGACCACGGTCGAGGCATCGACCACGGTGTAGCCGTATGCCTGGGCCTGGTCGCGCTGGGTGATGTCGATCCACACGGCCGGGAGACCAAAGGCCGGATCGGTGGTCACCGTACCGTTCAGCGTTCCGGCAACACGCCCCGGATTGATGGCCAGGAACTGACCGGCGAAAGCCTCGCCAGCGCCGACTTCGACACCCTTCAACTGGATGCGGTAGGCGTTCGGCTTCAATTCCAGGTTGTCGCGGATGTGCACCGGCGACACCAGGAAACCGACTTCCTGGGCGAATTTCTTGCGGATACCGCGAATGCGGCGCAGCAGCTCGCCGTCCTGCGTCTTGTCCACCAGGGGGATCAGACGATAGCCAACCTCCAGGCCGAGCACGTCGAGCGGCGCCACGTCATTCCAGCTCGCGTCGACGGCTTCCGGAATCGGCGGCGGCGCCACCTTGACCGGCGTCTCGACGATACGCCGCTGCTTGTTACTGAGCTTCCAGGTAAACCAGGCCAGGGAACCGGCAATCAGCAGGAAGACGAGGTTGGGCATCCCCGGAATCAAGCCGATCAGGCCGACGATGCCCGCCGTGATCGCCAGCACCTTGGTACTGCTGAAAACCTGGGTCACGAACTGCTGACCCATGTCACGGTCGTCGGAAACGCGGGTCACCACCAGACCGGCGGCAATCGAGATGACCAGCCCAGGGATCTGTGCCACCAAGCCGTCGCCGATGGCCAGCAGGGTATAGATCCGCCCAGCATCGCCAAGCGACAGATCGTGCTGCATCATGCCGACGATCAAGCCGCCAACGATGTTGAGCAGCATGATGATGATGCCGGCAATCGCATCACCCCGAACGAATTTCGAGGCACCGTCCATCGAACCGTAGAACTCGGATTCGCGGGCAATGTCGGAACGGCGCTGACGGGCTTCGTCTTCACCGATCAGGCCGGCATTGAGATCGGCGTCGATGGCCATCTGCTTGCCCGGCATGGCATCGAGCGTGAACCGTGCGGAAACTTCCGCGACCCGCCCGGCACCCTTGGTGATGACCATGAAGTTGATCACCACGAGGATCATGAAGACGATGATACCGACCGCGAAATTACCGCCAACCAGGAAATGGCCGAACGCCTCGATCACCTTGCCCGCAGCATCCGGACCATTATGCCCCTCGAGCAGGACAACGCGGGTCGAGGCCACGTTCAGCGACAGTCGCATCAACGTCGTCACCAGCAGCACCGTCGGAAACACGGAGAAGTCCAGTGTTTTCTGGGTATTCACCGCAACCATCAGGATCAGAATGGCAATCGCGATGTTGAAGGTGAAGAACAGGTCCAGCACGAACGGCGGCAGCGGCAGGACCATCATGGACAGAATCATGAGGATCAGGACCGGCGACGCAATCTGAATGACGTTCAGACGGCCGAACAGATTTTGCAGACTCAGCGAACCGGCGGCCATTTACGCCACCTCCGGAACGAGCTCGGGCGGCACTGGCAGATCCCTCGGCGGGACCGGGTACGCCCCGCCCGCCTGCCGCCACTGCGCCAGTTGATAGATATACGCAAGCACTTCGGCCACCGCGTTGTACAGGGTGGCCGGAATTTCCTTGTCGAGGTCGGCGTGCTTGAACAGCGCCCGCGCTAACGGCGGCGCTTCCAGTGTGGGCACCGCATGTTCCGCCGCCACCTCCCGGATTTTCAGCGCCACCGCACCGGTGCCCTTGGCGACCACCTTCGGCGCCACCATCCCGGCCTTGTAGGCCAGCGCCACCGCGAAGTGAGTCGGGTTGGTGACGATCACGTCGGCCTGGGGCACTGCCTGCATCATCCGGCGACGTGCCGCCTGCATCTGCAGACTGCGAATCCGTCCCTTGACGTGCGGATCGCCCATCATTTCCTTCATTTCCTGCTTGACCTCATCCTTGGTCATCTTCAGCTTGTGGTAGTAATGCCACAGTTGGAAGGGCACATCGGCCGCGACGACGATCAGCAGCGTCAGCACCAGCATCAGGAAAGCAAAGAGAATCATCCGGCCGGCGTGCGCCAGACCCGTTTCCAGCGGCTCGGCCAGCAGGCCGAAGATTTCTTCAAGCTGCTGCGAGATCAACAGAAAGGCCACCACACCGACCAGCGACGCCTTGAGGATGGCCTTGGTCAGTTCCATCAGACTGTTCCAGGAGAACATCCGACCAAGACCGCTCAGGGGATTCATGCGCTTGAGATCGGGAACCAGCGCCTTCGGCGCGAACACCCAGGCATTCAGGAAAAACGGCGGCAGCAAAGCGGCAACGATCAACACGGCGAACAACGGGGCGAAGACAATAAATGCGTCGGCGAACATCTCGGCCAGACGCGACACCATCATGGCCGGCTCTTGCATGTGCTTCAGATCGGGCATGAAGGCATCGCGAGTCAGGGCCAGCGTGCGGTCCATGAACCAGCCACTCATCATCCACAAGGTCATGGCAGCGACGATGAGCACGGTAAACGTACCAAGCTCCCGGGACTGGGGAATCTGCCCCTTTTCCCGGGCTTGCTCGATTCGCCTACCGGTAGGCTCTTCGGTTTTCTCCAGATCGCTCTCTTCAGCCATGGCCATTATCTAAACAGGTTGAGCCTATTATAGAAAAAAACCAAGAAAATTAAATAGGTAGCGTGCTTTTTTTATTCCGTTTCGAGGTAGACCGCTTAAGTCGATGACAGGCAGGTAAACTCCAAAAAGAAAGAGGGGGCAAAGCCCCCTCGTTAACTCGTTGACCGGTAAGGATTTCGTGCGTCAGGAAAACTCGAAGTTGCGGATAGCCATGCCGGTATCGCCATGCTGACTAAAATCGGCCAGCAACTCCTTCATGTCCAGAATCAGCACGATCTGACCGTTCGACAGCGTGGTGACGCCCGCCACCCCCTTCGGACGGAAGTCTTCCAGCGACTTGATGACCGCATCGTCGCGACCGGCGAAACTATCCACCCCAAGGATGAAACTTCGCTCGGCGGTCTGCATGAACACCCCGTATTCGGGCGAACGATCCGCCGGCCAGCCAAGCAGCTTGGCCAGGGAAATTACCGGCAGCACCTCGCCGCGAACCACCAGCGTCTCCTTGCCACCAACCTCCTGAACGCGCTGCTGGTCGATCGGCAGGATCTCCCGAACCAGGGACAGCGGCAGGGCAAAAGGCTGATCGCCAAGCAATACCAGCAGGACCGGCAGAATGGCCAGGGTCAGCGGCAGGGAAATCAGGAATACCGAGCCCTTGCCGGGTTCGGAACGGATTTCGACTGAACCGTTGAGCTTCTGGATATTGGTCTTGACCACATCCATGCCGACGCCGCGACCGGAAACGTCGGAAATCTGCGTCTTGGTCGAGAAGCCGGGCAGGAAAATCAGGTTCAGGCTCTGCCGCTCGTCCAGCGTATTGGCCTCCTCTTCGGAGATCAGCCCCTTGTCCACGGCCTTGGCGCGGATACGCTCGGCACTCATGCCCTTGCCGTCATCGGCAATGATCAGGACGATGTGATCGCCTTCCTGACGCGCCTCCAGACGCACCAGGCTCTTTGCCGGTTTGCCGGCCGCCGCGCGCTCGTCCGGCATTTCGACGCCATGATCGACAGCATTGCGGATCAGGTGGATCAGTGGATCGGCCAGATCCTCGATCATCGTCTTGTCAACTTCGGTTTCTTCCCCGGCCAGCACCAGTTCGACATCCTTGCCCAATTGACGAGCCAGGTCGCGGGCAATACGCGGATATTTCTGGAACAACCGACCGATGGGCTGCATCCGGGTCTTCATCACCGAATTCTGCAGATCGGAAACCAGCAGATCGAGCTGGCTGACCGCCTGGTCGAGCGCATGCAGCGTTTCCGAATCGCTCTTGCCGGCGAGAATGTCGGCGCGCAGGCTGGTCAAGCGGTTCTTGGTCAAGCCGATTTCGCCGGACAGATTGAGCACCTGGTCCAGACGCGAGGTGTCGACACGAATCGTGTTCTCACGCCCACGCTCTTCGGCACGACGCGAATTGCTGGCAGTGGACGCCGGCCGGTCGCTGGCACGACGCCCGAACGGCGACGGTGCCGCATCCTTGCCAGCGGCAACAACCGGTGCAGCAGCAGCCGACGCCTTGGCCGGCTCGGCTTCGGCCCGGGTAATCAATTCACCCTGAGCTGCCTTCACCGGCTCACCAGTGATCGCCTCTTGCAAACTGGCCCAATCCGGCTCACCTTCAGGCACGCTGCTTGATGGCGACATCTGTACCGCCGGTGGCTCCACAGCGGGCGGCGCCACACTGGCAGTCGGCAATTCACCGTTCAGCGCCCCCTGCAAAGCAGCGATAACGCGTGCATCGGCCGGCTGGGGCTGAACCCCCTGACCCAGTTCGCCAAACATCTCACGCACGCCCTTGGTGGCATCCATGATGACGTCCATCAATTCGGCAGTCAGTTCGAGCTCAGCGTTGCGCAGGCGGTCGAACAGGTTCTCGGTCAGGTGGCACAAAGTCACCAGTTCGGTTGCATTGAGGAACCCGGCCCCGCCCTTGACCGTGTGGAAACCACGGAAAATGTCGTTGAGCAGCCCCTTGTCATCCGGTGTTTTTTCCAGATCAACCAGTTTGTTGTCCACATCGGACAAGAGGTCGTGGGCCTCCTGCAGGAAATCCTGCAGCAGATCCTCCATTCCCGAGAAATCACTCATTTTTCACCCTCCTCAGAAGCCGAGGCTTTCGAGCAGGTCATCGACCTGCTCCTGATTGACCACGACGTCGGTACGACCTTCAGCATTAACAACCGGCCCATTCATCAGGTTGGTCACTTCTTCGGTTTTCTTGGCTTCCGGCAAGACTTCGATCAACAAGCCCATCAAACCGTTCTCCAGTTCCTGGGCGAGCATGACGATCTTCTTGATCACCTGCCCGGTCAGATCCTGGAAATCCTGAGCCATCATGATTTCCGTCAATTGCGCATGGGTTGCCTTCGTTTGCCCAGGCAAGTCCTGCTTCAGGAACTGCCGGGTTTCCACAGCCAGTGCCCTGAACTCTTCCGGACTCATCTGATTGGCGAAGACCTTGTCCCAGGCAGCCCCCAGATCGCGCGAACGACTTTCCATGCCATCAACCAGCGGACCGGCAATATCGGTGGCGTTGAGCACGCGACAGGCCGCCTGTTCGGTCAGGTTGGCGACATAAGCCAGCCTGTCCTTGGCATCAGGCAAGGCGGAGACTGTTTTCTCGATCAGCTTGTCGTAACCCAGTTGCCCCAAGGTGTCGTGCAGAATTCGCGCCATCTGGCCTATGCGGTTGAACACGGCCTCCTGTTGCGGCCAGTTGTCCGGATGATCAGCCTGCCCCTCCCCGGCAGCAGCGGGTGGTGGAGCGACATTTTCGGAAGCGACGCTGTCAAACAGCGCCTGCAGTTCGTCGTTGTCTCCCGTAGCAGCCGGCACAGGTGCTGGTTGCGGTGCGGGTTGCGGTGCGACTGGCTGATAGTCGGTTGCGATCGAATCGAACAGGGCTTCGAGATCGGCGGAATCGTTACTTGCAGACATACAACTCCCCCTCAGGCCTGACCGTATTTTTCGAAAATCTTGTTCAGCTTTTCAGACAAGGTTCCCGCCGTGAAAGGCTTGACAATGTAACCGCTGGCACCGGCTTGGGCTGCCGCGATGATGTTTTCCTTCTTCGCTTCGGCGGTAATCATCAGCACCGGCAGATGTTTTAGCGTCGGCGTCGCCCGGATGGTCTGCAGCAAGGTCAGACCGTCCATGTTCGGCATGTTCCAGTCGGTGACGACAAACTCGAAGCCGCCTCCCTGCAGTTTCTGCAAAGCAATAGCTCCATCCTCAGCCTCGTCGACATTGGTGAAACCCAGCTCCTTCAGCAAGTTGCGGACGATACGACGCATGGTCGAAAAATCGTCCACGACCAGAAACCTCGTTTTGGGATCAGCAGCCATGCAACACTCCAATAGTCATTCTTGTTAACGCTCAATCAACGGGCGCAGGGTATCGGCCAGCGCCTCGGCATCAAACTTGGCAACGTAGGCATCAACGCCGACGGACTTGCCCATGGCCCGGTTGGCCTCCGACGAGAGGGACGAATGCATGACCACCGGCACGCCTTCGAAGCGCGGATCGGACTTGATGTTCTTGGTCAGCACGTAGCCATCCATCTCGGGCATTTCCGCGTCGACGAGGATCAAGCGGATTTCGTCGCGGATATTCGTCCCGACCTGATGCGCATGGGCCGCGATGGCCTGCAGACGGGTCCACGCCTCCATACCGTTGGTGGCATGCTTGTGGCGCACCCCGAGCTTGTCGAGCACTTCCGAAATCTTGCGCCGGGCGACAATGGAATCATCAACGAAGAAAACGCTGGTGTCCGGATCGACGCGCGCCGGCATGATGTCGATGATCATCGCTTCACCGAAGGCGTTGGCAAGAATCTGCTCGACGTCGAGAATGGAGACCAGACCACCGCCCTCCAGTTCGATCACGGCTGTAATCAGGCCATGATTGGCCGTCAGTACGCTCTCCGGGGCTTTCACCCGCTCCCAATCGACACGGATGATGCGATCGACTTCATGCACCAGGAAGCCCAGAGTCCGCTTCGAGTACTCGGCCACCATCATGGTCTTGCCCAACCCCGGCGGCACCCCCTCAAGCTGCATGAACGGTGCCAGCGACAGCACCGGAATGACGTTACCGCGCAGGGAAATCAGCCCCTCGACGCCACGCGGCATGTTGGGCGTCTTGGTAATGTGGGGCGTGCGACCCACTTCGCGCACCTTGAACACGTTGATGCCGAAGATCTCGCGCGTCCCCAGCGAGAACAGCAAAATCTCCATCTTGTTCGACCCGGCCAGGCGGGTACGTGCATCAACGCTATCGAGCAGATTCTTGCTTTCGACCAGATTCATCTTTGCCTCCTGCCTCAGCCCTGAGTCATTTCATCGAAACCCAGCCGACGGGCCAGCGTTTCCGACAAACGCTGCGGCTCGAACTTGGGTACGTACTCGTCAACGCCGACCGACTGACCGAGCTTCTGGTTGGACATTCCAGACAACGACGAATGCATGATCACCGGGATATTGGCGAATCGCGGATCGGACTTGAGCTTTTTGGTCAGGATGTAGCCATCCATCTCGGGCATCTCGATATCGGTCAGCAGCAGATTGATGATCGAGGAAACCGGTTTGCCGACGGACTTGGCGTACGACGCAACTTTTTCCATCTCGTCCCACATCTGTCGCCCATTGACTGCAGCCACTCCTTTGACACCCATTGCTTCAAGGGTACGTTCAATCTGCTTGCGTGCCACGCTGGAGTCATCACAGTAAAACACGGTGACATCGGGGCGATCCACATTGACCACGCTGCGGAACATGATCTCGTTATCGATGCTGGTGGTCTCGGCCAGGACTTTTTCCACGTCCATCATCATGACCAGACGATTGTCTTCCAGTTCGGTAACCGCGGTCACCAGACCGCCGGTCTGGGCGGTCAGCATCTCCGGCGGCACCCGCATCTTGCTCCAGTCAAGGCGCAGAATGGTGTCCACGCCCTCGACCAGGAAGCCCTGGGTATGGCCGTTGTATTCGGTAACAATCATGATTTCGCGCGGCGTTTCGGCGGAGATGCCGGAATACTTCGCCAGATCGATCACCGGCACCAGCGCGCCACGCAGGCTGACCATCCCTTCGACTGACGCCGGCATGTCCGGAGCTGCCGTGATCATCGGCGTGCGCATCACCTCGCGCACCTTGAACACGTTGATGCCATAGGTTTCGCGCCGACCGGTCCGTTGATCGACGCCGAGGAAGAAAAGCAGGATCTCAAGCTTGTTCGTTCCAGCCAGCTTGGTCCGTGCATCAATATTTTTAAGTAATTCCGACATTCCCATCCCCTCGCCTGATGCGCCAAACAGCGCTCATATCGGGCAAAACTACCACGCCACGGGCACTTAAGCCAGTGGCGTCACCGGCTCATGCGCCACAAGCGCTGACAAAATCTCAGCAACCGCTCAGACGATGCGGAACAGCTTGCTGAAATTGGCGATTTCCAGAACCTGACGCACGTTCCCCTGCACGCCACTGAGAACGACATCCTTGCCACAGCCACCCATTTTGTCGCGCAGCATCAACAGCATGCCGAGTGCAGAGCTGTCCAGATAATCCACACCCGAAAAATCCACGGTCACCGCCTGGCAGGCAACATCAGCAATCAGCGGCTCGTAAGCGGCGCGGAAGTCTCGATGCGTATTGAAATCAAAACGACCAACCAGCGCGATCGTGGCAATTCCTGCTTCCTGCTTGACACTAGTCTGCATTGTCATTCCTAAAAAAATACCAAATCGTGATCTAGTTTAATACTTTCGTTGATTCCAGCAAGCCCTGCCCGGAAATATTACCGTACCACCGCCATCACCCTGCGCGCCATGTCGTCGAGCGCGCATTGCTCCTCGACGGCACCGATCAGAAAGGCCTCTCTCGGCATGCCATAAACCACGCAACTGGCTTCATCCTGACCGAAGGTGCGGGCGCCGGCCTGGCGCATGCGCAACAAACCCTGGGCACCATCCTTGCCCATCCCGGTCAGGATGACGCCGACAGCTTGCCGACCAACCAGCTGGGCCGCCGAGTCGAACAGGACATCTACCGATGGACGATGCCGATTCACCGGGTCGGCGGCCGACAATTCCGTTTGGAAACCATTGCCGCCGCGGCGGATCATCATGTGCGAGTGCCCCGGCGCTATATAAACCGTCCCCGACTCCAGGCGCTCGTTGCCCCGGGCCTCGACCACCGTGGGTGCGCACAGCCCGTCTAGCCGCTTGGCAAAGGAGGCGGTGAACGTCTCGGGCATGTGCTGGACGATCATGATCGGCGGGCAATTCGCAGGAATACCTGTCAGAAACTCCTTGATCGCCTCGGTACCGCCGGTCGACGCTCCAAGAAAGATGATCTTGCCGCCCCCTGAGCCAGTCGACGGCGCGGGAGATGCGGCTGCTACGGACATTGAACGCCCTCCTTTCGCCGCAGCAGTGGAGGCGACGAGGTGACGCCCGCGCACACGCGCGTGCCTTGCCGCGCGAATCTTCTCGACCAGTTCTTCAGCATAGTTTCCCATTGAATGCGCGCTATCGGCACGCGGTTTGCCAATGAAGTCCACCGCCCCCAGTTCAAGTGCCTTGAGCGTGGTTTCCGAGGTTGCACCGGTGTAGGAGGAAACCATGACCACCGGCATCGGCCGCAGCCGCATCAGGCGTTCGAGGAACTCAATCCCGTCCATGCCCGGCATGTGCACATCCAGTGTCAGCACGTCCGGGTTCAGGGTCTTGATCAGATCCCGCGCTGTCTGGGCGTCCTGGGCAGCACCGACGACTTCGAGATCGGGCGCAGCATTGATCATCGTTGTCAGCAATCCGCGCATCAGGGCGGAATCATCAACAATCAGGACACGGGTCTTGGTCGCCATCAAATGAACAACTCCACATCGCCAGCCATCGGATCACCGGACAGCCTGGCCTTGTAATCACGTTCGCGACTGAACAGGGTTTCGTTATGAACGCGGTGCAACTTCTTGACCAGCACCCGGCCAGTCTGTGAGAAGAAATAGACTTTGCGCGGGTAGGAATCGAGCAGATCCTTGGCCACGATCGGAATCTTTTCCGTTTTCAGGTAATCGAGCACAAATTCGGCGTTACGCACGCCGACATTGCTGCTGGCCAGGCTAGCCATCACCGCACCACCACCGAACACCTTGGCCTCCAGACGGCTGCGGCGGGCCCCCATCTTGAGCAGGTGGTTGATCAGTACTTCCATCGCGTAGGAGCCATAGCGCGCCGAAGTGGCAACCGTTTCACGTCGCCCGCCATCGTCGGGCAGCATGAAATGGTTCATGCCGCCGATACCGGCATCGACATCGCGGACACAGGCGGCAACACAGGAGCCGAGGACGGTGACCAAAAGCATTCCTTGATCGGAAACGAAATACTCCCCCGGCAGTATCTTGGCGGCATCAGTTTCAAAATGCCGGTCAAAATAGCGGTTGGTTGCCAGATTTTCGTCGTAGGCGTGCTGCACGCGTTTCCTTTTCAGCGCGATCCGGCCAGGGCGTACACCGTCTTGCCCAGGGAACGGAACAGGTCGGCGGCATGCAGGAAGCTTTCCGAATGCCCGGCGAACATCAGGCCATCCGGTTGCATCATCGGGGCAAAACGGGACAGGATCTTGTATTGCGTCGGCTTGTCGAAATAAATCATCACGTTGCGACAGAAAATGACATCCAGCGGCCCCTTGACGCTATAGCTGGCGTCGAGCAGGTTGACTCGGCGAAACTCGATCAATCGCTTCAACTCCGGCCGCACGGCAGCGAAGCCCTCCTGGGCACCGGTGCCGCGCAGGAAAAAGCGGCGCAGTCGCTCCGGTGACATCTTTTCCAGACGATCCATGCCATACACGCCCTTCTGGGCCGTCGCCAGCACGTTGGTATCGAGGTCGGAAGCGACAATGCTGACATGCGACACTTCCGTACCGAAAGTTTCGGCAACCGTCATGGCGATCGAGTAGGGCTCTTCGCCGGTCGACGCCGCCGAACACCAGATGCGGACCGGCCGCCGGTTGCCCAACTTGCGCAGATGCTCGGCAAGAATGGGGAAATGGTGCGGCTCGCGGAAGAACGAGGTGAGATTGGTGGTCAGGGAATTGACGAAGCGCTCCCACTCATCACCGCCGTTACGCTCCAGGGCGTCGAGATATTCACCGAAGGTCGCCTTGTTCAGGGCGCGCAAACGACGCGCCAGACGCGAGTAGACCATGTCCTTCTTCACCGGCGACAGCGAAATCCCGGCGTGCTGATAGATCAACTTGCGCACCCGTTCGAAGTCGGTATCGGAGAAGGAGAATTCGCGGCTTGCCGACTCCCGGACCGGCAAGGTCTTGCCCAACTCGGTACGCAGGCTGGCCGGGGTGGCGAGGGGCCGTTTCGGATCAAGGGCCATATCAGAACTCCTCCCACTCATCGTCGAGACTGGCCGGCAGGCTGCGCATCTTCTCGCGCGGCTGCGACGACGCAGGCCGACGCTCGATGGCCGGCGCGGACGGCGGCGGCAGGCCGGGCTTCCGCGATTCGGCCAGTTTGAAAACCGCGACGGCCCGAGCCATGGACTCGGCCTGCTCTTCCAGGCTTTCGGCTGCGGCGGCAGCTTCCTCGACCAAAGCGGCATTCTGCTGCGTCACTTCGTCCATCTGGCTGACCGCCAGGCTGACCTGCTCGATGCCGGCGCTCTGCTCGCGGCTGGCTTCGGCAATATCGGTGACGATCCGGGCCACGCGCTTGATGCTGCTCATGATTTCGGTCATCGTCGTACCGGCCTGGTTGACCAGCTTGCTGCCCACCTCGACGCGACCGACCGAGTCCGAGATCAGGCCCTTGATTTCCTTGGCCGCAGCCGCACTGCGCTGAGCCAGGTTGCGTACTTCGGTGGCCACCACGGCAAAGCCGCGGCCCTGCTCGCCAGCCCGGGCCGCTTCAACTGCCGCATTGAGCGCCAGGATGTTGGTCTGGAAGGCAATGCCGTCGATCACGCTGATGATGTCGGCGATCTTGGCGCTGGCCTGATGGATGGAGCCCATGGTTTCAACCACCTGGCCGACCACATCGCCCCCCTGCTCGGCCACGCGCTGCGCACTACCGGCCAGTTCGTTGGCTTGGCGGGCATTTTCGGCGTTCTGCTTGACCGTCGCCGTCAGCTCTTCCATGCTCGACGCGGTTTCCTCCAGGCTGCTGGCCTGCTCCTCGGTACGCGACGACAGGTCCTGGTTGCCGGAGGCGATTTCCTTGGCTGCCACATTGATCATTTCAGCCGACGACTGGATGCCGCCCACCAGCTCGCGCAGACGCAGCACCGTCTGGTTGGCGTCGGTCTTCAGGCGGCCGAAAGTTCCCTGGTAATCGGTTTCCACCGTGTGCACCAGATCGCCGGCAGCGATCCGCGACAACAGGTCGGCAATCTCGCCGATCGCCGAAGCAGTGGTTTCCAGCAGGCTGTTGATCCCCTTGCCGAGTTCGCGGTAGAAACCTTCCAGCGATTCAGCATCGAGCCGGGCATCGAGGTCGCCGTTGGAGGCTTTCTTGATCAGGTCGGCAACCAGGCGCTGGGCGGTGATCTCGGCCGTCCGGTCCTGCCATTCACCGACCGTGCCGAGACGCTCGCCGCGCTCGTTGATGATCGGATTGGTGACCACGTTGAAGATGCGACCGCCGATTTCCATCTCGGTCAGGCGGGTGTCGCGCAATTCGCGCAAGGTTTTCAGTGCAGCCTGCGGGTCGGCGTAGAAACCACCGATATTGCTGCCGACGAAACGATCGACGGCAAACCCCGGAATCTGCTCGCGCAATGCCGGTTCGATCTTGCGCAGCGTCGATTGCAGCCCCTTGTTGGCATACAGCACAAGACCGTCATCGTCGGCAATGCGCAGATTGGAATTCACGCAGTCCAGGGCGATACGGATGCGCAAGTTGTCGTTGGCAATGCGCTTGGTCTCGGCCACGTTGAAGCCCTGCTGGATCTGCATCGACTGAAGACCCTGCAGGATCTTGCCCATCTCGTCGTTGCGCGAGACGTCGACATTGCGGGTGAAGTCGCCATTGGCCAGCGAACGGAAGGTCGCGATGATTTCCTGGATCGGCCCGGTGATCGAGCGGGTGATGGCCATCGCGATCCACAGACCGATTGCCAACGCCAGCAACACGATGGCAGCCGCCCAGGTCAATTGCGAGCGATAGAGTGCCTCACCTTCGCTGACCAGTTGCTGCGCCTCCTCGGCCTGCGCCCGGAACAGGGCTTCGGCCTTGGCCGCGGCGGCGGTGTAGGTCGGATTGATCTTCTTCAACAGAATCATGTTCGCATCGTCGAAACGACCTTCCAGCAGCGCCTGCTTGGCCGGCAACAAGCCCTCCTGCACATAGGCCGTCCGCGCCACCTGGAACTCGTTGGCCAGTTGCTGCTGCTCTGGCGAATGCGGGTTCTGGTTGAACAAGGTCCATTGACGATCGACCTCGGCCAGATTGGCATCGATCTGCTTGGTATGGAAACTGAGGTCGTGATCGTGCAGCGCGGCGTAACGCCCTTCCGGATCGTGCTGCAGCGTCAGCAAGACCTGGCTGCGGTTCTCCGCCATCAGGCGACCGATCACCGCCAGCGCCTGCGTCGGCTTGATGCCATCATCGTTCAGCGCTACGGCATTGTCGCGCACCTTGCCAATACCCCAGATACCCAGTGCAGCGATGAGGACGCTGGCCAGCAGCAGGGTCGAGAATCCGGCGAACAGCTTCTGGCGTAAAGACCAGCCGGCGAACAATCCTGCCCCGCCGTTGACCACCGCCCCGTGACGGATGCGCAACCCGCCGGCCCGGTTTTCGCGGAACAGGCGATAGGCGGCCTCGGCGGCTTCGATCTGTTGCCGGGTCGGTTGCCGGCGTACCGACATGTAGCCGACGATCTGATCGTTTTCCCGGATCGGGGTGGCGGTCGCCAGCACCCAGTAGAAATCGCCGTTCTTGCAGCGGTTCTTGACCAGACCGGTCCACGGCCGGCCTTCCTTGAGATCGCGCCAGAGATCGGCGTAGGCTTCGGTCGGCATGTCCGGATGGCGCACGATGTTGTGCGGCTGACCGATCAGCTCATCCTCGGTGAAACCGCTGATATCGAGAAAATCCTTGTTGACGTAGGTAATCAGGCCTTTGAGATCGGTCTTGGAGACGATCAGGCTGTCCGCCGTCAGGGGGATTTCGTTCTGGGTCACAGGCTGGTTGTTACGCATGAATCTGCCCTTTTCCTTCCAGGTTAAAACTCTGCCCAGCCGTCTTCACGGGCAGACATGACGGGAACACGCCCCATCGCTAGTGTTTGTGGTTTCTTTTCCGTCAGCAGCGGCGCCGCGACCTTGCCTGGCACCGGCCGGCGATCCGGCAAGGCAGCCGGCCGCCTGGCAGCAACGGGTGCGGGTACTTCGCCGGTCGGCGACAGGCTGAAGGCCGCCACCGCCTGCGCCAGGCGATGCGCCTGTTCCTGCAGGCTTTCGGCCGCTGCCGCGGCTTCTTCGACCAGGGCGGCATTTTGCTGGGTGACTTCGTCCATCTGGTTGATGGCGCGCCCGACCTGCTCGATGCCGGAACTCTGCTCGCGGCTGGCCGCCGAGATGTCGCTCATCAGGCGAGCGACATTCTGGATGCTGGAAACGACCTCGGCCATGGTCGTTCCCGCAGTTTCGACCAGGCGGTTGCCAACCGCTACCTTATCGACGGAGTCGCCGATCAGGGCCTTGATTTCCTTGGCCGCCGCCGCGCTGCGCTGCGCCAGGTTGCGCACCTCGGTGGCAACCACGGCAAACCCTCGCCCTTGCTCGCCGGCCCGGGCCGCTTCAACGGCCGCATTCAGGGCCAGGATGTTGGTCTGGAAGGCAATCCCGTCGATGACGCCGATGATGTCGGCGATACGGCGACTGGATTGCTGAATGGCACTCATCGTCGTCACTACCTGGCCGACAACGGCCCCGCCCTGCTCGGCAACCCGCTGCGCGGTATCGGCCAGTTCGTTGGCCCGGCGAGCATTTTCCGCATTCTGGTGCACGGTGCCGGTCAGCTGCTCCATGCTCGACGCCGTTTCCTCAAGGCTGGACGCCTGCTGCTCGGTCCGCCCGGACAAGTCCTGATTGCCCTGGGCAATTTCCTTGGCCGCGGTATTAATCGAATCGGTGGACTGCTTGATCGAGAGAACGATCTCGCGCAGGTTGTCGACTGTGCCATTGGCATCGTCTCTGACCTTGGCCAGCAGCCCCTGATAAGGCGTGTCGATCTTCTCGGTCAGATCGCCGGCGGCCAGGCGTGACAGCATCCGGCCAATCTCTTCCAGTGCCCGGCTGTTGGCGTCAAGCAAGCTATTGATGCCAGTGCTCAGCTTGAGGAAGAAACCCTGCTTGTCGGCGGGCAAGATGCGATGCGAGAAATCACCGGCAACGGCAGCGTCGATGATGTTGCTGATTTCCTGCTCGATGGCCACTTCGCCGGTGCGATCGAGCCACTCGACGACGGTACCCAGGCGGCTGCTGGCTTCGCCGACGACCGGCGTGGCCACCAGGGCAAAAGTGCGCGAGGCCAGCTTAATCTGGCTGCGCTGCGGCTCGCTCAAGGCAGCCAGGCGGTCCGACTGGAACGCCGGATTCAGGGCCTCGATACGGAAGGTCCCACCATTCAGCGCGGCGGCCTGAAAGCCCGGCAATTGCTGACGGATATCGGCTTCGGCGCGCTGCATCATGTCCAGCAGGGCATCGTTGCAGTAGATGACCCGGCCATCGGGGTCGGCCAGCATGACGCAATTGGAGCCGACATCGAGCGCCACCTTGATACGCAAGGTTTCGGCGGCCACCTGACGCTCACTAGCGGTACGCGCCTTGAGGTCGGACTGCATGCGGGCCAGCGTCTGCAGCAGATGCGCCGGCTCGTCCCGCCCTTCGGCGTCGATCCGGTTGTCGAAATTGCCCCCGGCCACCGACTCGGCCACCGCCACCGCCGACGACAGGGGATTGGTGATCGCCCGCGTCACCCAGATACCTGAGGGAATCATCACCAGAACGGCGAATCCGATCAGTCCGAACAGGATGCGTTCGACCGTCGTGCGGATCTCCGCAACTTCCTCAAGCGCCAGGGCATTGGCCGCCTTCTGGCGCGTCACCAACTGGCCAATGGCGTCCTGCCAGGCACGCATGGCGGGCGTCAGTTCATCAACGAAATGCGCTTCGATATCGGGTCGATTGCCCTCGCCGACGAGAAGGAACAAACGTGCGAGACGAGTCTCCGCAGCTTGGCGCAAGGCCGACAATTCCCCCAGTTGCGTCCTGGCCTCGGAGGTCAGAACCATGTCGGCCAGTTGCCGTTCATTGGCCTGGTAACGCTGGATCGCCAGGTCGACGCCCTGCTGTTCCTCGCGCTGCCGGCTGATTTCTTCATAGAGCAGGGCATTGCGTGCGTGCAGGCCGATGTTGCCGAGATATCCCTGCATTTCATGGGCCAGTTCCATGCCCTGATTGTTATCGACGGCGATGGTCTGCACCTTGTCACCGATCAGGCCAAGACTGACCAGCGCAATCACGACGAAAGCGATCATCAGCGCCAGTGCGCCAAGCGTGGTGGCGATCAGCCGGCTGCCTATCCTGAAATTGCGCACATTCAACATTTCGTTCTCCCGGAACGTCCGTTCACTCGGCAGCCGCCTCGATCAACTCCATGTCGGCGCTGGTCATCAGGCGTTCGATGTCGGTCACGATCAGCATCCGCGCTTCGATACTGGCCAGACCGACGATGTACTTGGTATCAAAACTGCCCGAGAAGTCTGGTGCCTGGCGGATTTGCGCAGGCGTCAGCGAGAGCACGTCGGAGACGCTATCGACGACGACACCGATGACCCGCCCGGCGATGTTGAGGATGATGACCACGGTAAACGGGGTGTACTCGACCTTGCCCAAGCGGAACTTGATGCGCAGATCGACGATGGGAACGATGATGCCGCGCAGGTTGATCACGCCCTTGATGAAGGACGGTGCGTTGGCAATCAGCGTCGGCGTCTCGTAACCACGGATTTCCTGAACCTTCAGGATATCAATGGCGTACTCCTCGCTGCCCAGCGTAAAGGTCAGGAACTCGCTGGCAACCAGCGCTTCATCGCCGGCAGCCGCCCCTGCGGAAATCATGGCTTCCATCATCAACTCCTCATCTGCCGGTCACCCGGCCTTCTGCATGCTTGTCCTGGCCATCGCAGCGATGGCCGATACATCGAGAATCAAAGCCACATGACCATCGCCCATGATGGTCGCGCCGGAGACACCCGGCACCTTGCGGTAATTGGCTTCCAGGCTCTTGATCACGACCTGGTGCTGGCCGAGCAAGGCGTCGACGAACAGGGCGACGCGGGCACCGTCGGCGTCAAGCACGACCATGATCCCCTGGGTGAAATCGGTCCACGCCGACTTGAGATTGAACATTTCGTGCAGCACGACCACCGGCAGGTATTCGCCGCGCACCTGGACCACCCGTGCCTGATTGGAGAGTGTCTTGATGTCACCGGGCGACGGCTGCAGCGATTCCAGGACATACGACAGCGGCAGGATGTAAATCTGGTCGCCAACCGCCACCGACATGCCGTCGAGAATGGCCAGGGTCAGCGGCAGACGGACCGTCATCCGGGTACCGATCCCGAGCATCGAGTCGATTTCAACACGGCCGCCCATGGACTGGATGTTGCGGCGGACAACGTCCATGCCGACCCCGCGCCCCGAGACATCGGTGACTTGATCGGCAGTCGAGAAGCCGGCTTCGAAGATCAGGTTGAACACTTCCTGATCGCTCATCTGATCAGAAACCGGCAAGCCGCGCTCGCGCGCCTTCTGCAGGATCTTGTCACGCGGCAGGCCGGCACCGTCGTCACCGACTTCGATGACGATGTTGCCGCCCTGATGATAGGCCTTCAGCGTAATCGTCCCGGTCGGGCTCTTGCCGGCGGCAATGCGTTTTTCCGGCGACTCGATGCCATGATCCAGACTATTGCGGATCAAGTGGGTCAGCGGATCAGTGATGCGCTCGATCAGGCTCTTGTCCAGTTCCGTCGTCTCACCCAGCGTCTTCAGTTCGACCTGCTTGCCGAGCTTGGCCGACAGATCGCGAACCACCCGCGGGAAACGCGAGAAGACAAAGGAAATCGGCATCATCCGGATCGACATCACCGATTCCTGGAGGTCGCGGGTATTGCGTTCCAGTTGCGTGAGCCCGTTGAGCAGCCGCTCCGGTGCAGCATCCTGCATCTGGGCCGAGGTCTGCAGCAGCATCGCCTGGGTGATCACCAGTTCGCCGACCAAGTTGATCAACTGATCGACCTTTTCGATGCTGACGCGGATCGAGGAGTCCGCCGACGCACTGACGGGTGCCTTGGCTTGCCGCTCGGCACGGGCCGGGACAGGCTTGGGCGCGACCACCTCGACCGGCGGCGCGACCGGTGCGGGCGGCGTCAGCGGCGCAAAGAAACCGAAGCCATCGCCCTCTTCGGCCATCGCCACAGGCGGTTCAGCCGGTGCCGGTGCAGCGACCGGCAGCGGTTCGAAAAAGCCGTAGCCGGCGTCGTCATCCTTCTTCTCCGTGGCTACCGTCGGCAGCGGCTCGAAGAACCCGTAAGCTTCATCCTCGACCGTCGTGGTCGGCAAGGGCTCGAAGAAACCATAGGCCTCTTCTTCCTTGGCGGCATTCGCGTACAGGCCGTAGCCGCGCGCCTCGTCCGGCAGCCCCGGAGAATCGGGGAAAAAACCGAAAGCCGTCGAGCCATCGGCCGCCACCGCAGTATCTTCGGTGATGCGCCAGGCGCCGTTCTCGGCGATGAAATCGATCTGGTCGACAAAAGCCTCCTGCGGCTTGTCAGTCAGCAGGCGCAATTCCCAGTAAGCGGCGCTTTCATCGCCCGCTTCGCTGCGGCTGACAATGACCAACTCACCCAACGAGCGCAATTCGTCAAGCAGATTGTCCAGGCCAACGCCCTGGACAGCAATTTCGGTGGGTACGAACTGGATGTCGAACAGCCGTCGCCCGGTTTCCTCGGGAATCCTGACCGCAACTTCGTCATCGGCAGGCGGAACCGGCGCCACCTCCGGCGAGGATGCAGCGGCCGGCGCAGGCGCATCGGAGAGCTGGCGCAAACGGCCGCAAATCTGCGTTACCAGCTCGGGATCAACCGTGCCGCGCCCCTGATGGGCTTCGAGCATGCTGCGCAGCACATCGCCGGCTTCAAGAAAGGCATCGACCATCTCGGCGCGCAGCGGCAACTCCGCCTTGCGGATACGGTCCAGCAGGTTTTCCAGGATATGCGTGGTTTCGGCAAGATCGGTGAAGCCGAACGTGCCTGCGCTTCCCTTGATCGAATGGGCGGCCCGGAAGATGGCGTTCAGTTGCTCCAGATCCGGATTGTCGATATCCAGATCGAGCAACAGGGATTCCATCGCAGCCAGATGCTCCTCCGATTCCTCGAAGAAGACCTGGTAAAACTGACTCATGTCAATTGACATGCTTTCTCCTCAGACGACCGCGATCGAACCGGCGGCCGGAAACGGATGCATCCGGGCATGCTTCCCGGACGAGCCAGAACCTCTCAGCCAATCACCTTGCGCACGACTTCAATAAGCTTCTGCGGATCGAAAGGCTTGACCAGCCAGCCGGTGGCACCCGCCGCGCGTCCCTGCGACTTCATCGCATCGGATGACTCGGTGGTCAGCATCAGGATCGGCGTCGAAGCGTATTGCGGCAAGGCGCGAAGATTGCGGATCAGGGTCAGGCCATCCATGCGCGGCATGTTCTGATCGGTCAACACCAGGTTGACGCTGCGCGACTTGGCCTTGTCCAGGCCATCCTGCCCGTCGACGGCCTCGACCACTTCATAACCCGCACTTTTCAACGTGAATGAAACCATTTGGCGAATGGAGGCAGAATCATCAACAGCAAGAATGGTTTTGGCCATTTTTCCCTCATCTCTCTACAGAAATTCAAATTCATCCCGGACGGCGACAGGCCTTCCCGGGAACCGCGTATTCATACTTTGCGTCCGGACTTAACCCGCGCGCCCGCTGGGGGTCGTTGGCAACTGCAGCACCGGCGGTGCGATATCGTCACCGTCGGCATCATCCGGATTATTCTCTTCGTTCAGAATCGCCCGCTCGGTCCGCTGATTCAACACAACAATGCTGATCCGCCGGTTGACCGGATTCAAGGGGTCGTTCTTGTCGAACAACAGTGTCGAACCCAGACCGACGACGCGCAAGACCTTGTGATCGTCCATGCCGCCAGCAACCAGCTCGCGCCGCGAGGCATTGGCCCGGTTGGCCGACAATTCCCAGTTGGAGAAACCGCCAACACCCCCAACGAAGGGCGCCGCATCGGTATGGCCGGCCAGACTGATGCGGTTGGACACACCGTTCAGGGCCAGACCGATCTGCTGCAGCAACTGCCGCGTATAAGGCTTGACCGTATCGCCGCCGGAATCGAACATCGGCCGATTCTGTTCATCGACAATCTGGATGCGCAAACCTTCGGAAGTGATGTCCAGCAGGAGTTGTTTCTTGAACTGGGCGAGTTGCGGGCTCTGCTCGATCATCTTCTCGATGTCTGCCTTCAGCAACTCCAGGCGCTCCTGCTCTTTACGCTGGAATTCCAGCTGGGCTTCCTTGGAGAAGGTCGTGCGCTTGGCTTCGACGTCGCCCTTCTTGACCTGGCCGGACTGGCGGGTCAGATCCTGGCCACCGCCCTTGAGAATGCTTGTTGCGTCACCCGAGCCCGCTCCGCCGGACATCGACACCTTCATCGGGTTCTGGAAATAATCGGCAATGCCCTGCAGATCGCCCTTGGACGTGGAGCCAAGCAGCCACATCAGCAGGAAGAAGGCCATCATTGCCGTCACGAAGTCGGCGTAGGCAATTTTCCAGGCGCCACCGTGCGCACCGCCGGCAACGACCTTCTTGCGTTTGATGATAATCGGGCGGGTGGAGTCGTCGCTCATCTATATTCGCTCTGTGTCGGCAGCATGTGCTGCTTACTTGCCCTTGCGGGCCTTGAGCTCTTCCTCGAGTTCGCGGAAACTCGGGCGCTCGTGCGCCCCCAGCGTCTTGCGCCCGAATTCGATGGCCACCTGCGGCGCATAGCCCGACATCGAAGCCAGCAGGACCATCTTGATGGTCTTGTAGATCACCCCGGATTCGTTGGCTTTCTGCTCAACCTGACCGGCAATCGGCGCGACGAAACCATAGGCCAGGTAGATACCCAGGAAGGTACCGACCAGCGCGCCCGCAATCATCTTGCCCAGCACGGCCGGCGGCTCGCCGACCGAGCCCATCACGTTGATCACCCCCATGACCGCGACCACGATACCGAAAGCAGGCACACCGTCGGCCACCTTCTGAATGACGTGCGCCGGTTCTGCCTGTTCATGGTGATGGGTCTCCAGTTCGACGTCCATCAAGCTTTCGATTTCGACCGTATTCAGGTTGCCACCGACCATCATGCGCAGATAATCGGTCATGAAATCGAGTACGTGGTGATCGGAAACGATATTCGGATACTTGGAAAAAATCGGGCTGGCCTCGGGATTCTCGACATCGTTTTCAATCGACATCAAGCCTTCCTTACGCACCTTGGACAGGATTTCGAACAACAACGCCAGCGCATCGACGTAGTAGGCCTTGTTGTAGGGCGATCCCTTGAGCGCACCCGGTATGGCCGCCACCGTGGCCTTGACCACCTTGATGTTGTTGCCGGCAACGAAACTACCAACGGTCAGACCGAAGATGGCGATGTATTCCAGCGGGACCCAGAGCGCCAGCAAGCTGCCGTGCACGGCATAGGTGCCTAATGCCGAAGCCAGGATGATGACGTAGCCGACGATCAAAAACATGTGAAACCCCTTTAGCGCCCCCTGAGGCGTTACCGACAGGTCGTTCTATCTATATTGTGTTTCGCTATTGTAGCCACAGGCTTCCGGGAAGCGCAAAGGAAGTTGCCAGCTGCTACAGCAAGGATCAGCAGTGATAGACTGCAAGTCCACCGTTTCCCAACACTCCGGAATGTCGTACTGCACCCGCTGCGGCAGCGCTGCCTCCCTGACCATCCCAGCCGGCGACAACCTAGCGCGACAAGTATGCACGAGTTGCGGGCATATTCACTACGATAATCCGCGCATGATCGTCGGCTGCATCGCCGAATGGGAAAACAGGATACTGCTTTGCCGGCGCGCCATCGAACCGCGCCTGGGTTACTGGACACTACCGGCCGGCTTCATGGAAAACGGCGAGACAACCAGCGAGGCCGCTCGCCGCGAGACACTCGAAGAGGCTGGCGCACAAGTCAGCGTTGACGCCGCCTTCGCGCTGGTCAGCATCGCCCACATCAATCAGGTGCACCTGTTTTACCGCGGCCGGATGACCTCATCGTCTTACAGCGCCGGCGAGGAAAGCCTGGAGGTTGCGCTATTTCACCCGGACGAGATTCCCTGGGAGGAACTCTCCTTTCGCAGCGTACGCCTCTGCCTGGAGCACTACCTGGCCGACCGGCAACAGGGCGGTTTCGGCTTCCACGAGCACAGCCTGGAACCTTGAACCGGGTTCAGGCGCCGACAATCCGGGCTCGCAACTCCAGCTGATAGCGCCCGGATTGCCAGGCCACAGGCAAGGGAGTCGTGGCAACTGCACCGCTCATTGCTGCCAGCAGGCGAGCGGCAATCACCGGGTCAAGTACCCCCGACAGGCGCAAGGATGGCGGCGCCAGCCCGGACTGATAGTCGATGTGGAAAATCAATTCACCCGGCGGCACGGCACTTCTCAACGCTTCGTCGAGCAAATTTCCGAAGGCCCTGCCCAGCGCCAGTCGGTATGCCGACAATTCTTCGCCAGCAGGTATTGCCTGAAGACCTCGTTCGATTTCTGCTGGGCCGCTTTGGGCATGCCCCCGCACATCCGGGCGCCCAGTTGGCGCCTTGTCCACGGGAACCGGAGCGCGACCGGGGACGCGTGCCTGCGGCGCCGTATCTGCAGCATGCTGTGGCAAGCGCTTCGACTGATGGCCAAGCACTGCACTTAGCTTGCCGCTGCCTTCCGGCTGCTGCGGCCGGGGAAAATCCAGCCCAAAATACACCAGCAGATGCAGGAACAGCGACAAAGCTAGCGCCTTCCCCACCCCAAAAAAACAATCCCCGCTACTCTCCTTGAAGCAGCGGGGATCGTTCATTACCGAATGCCGGGAATTACTTACCCTTGGCGCTCAGTTCCTCGTTCATCTTGCTCGAATAGAGCTTGCCCATGACGGCGCCAATTACTACCACGCCGACAATCACGCCCAGGCTCATCAAGCCGATATCACTCGTCAACAACAGTTCCCAAGCCATAAACACCTCCCACTAACAAAAAAATCAACCCGCTTTCGCATCCAGGCGCAGCGGCTCATCAAAGCCGGCCTGCCACTCCCCTTGAAGACGCCATTGGCCCGCAGGATCTTCAAGCGTGACATGCCAGCGACCGGCCAGATCTTCAGCCAGTACCCCGCCGTAGAAACCCGCCCCTTCGGATTTCAACGCAACATTTTGATCCCTGCCATCGATCGTCGGATGCGTCAGACGCAAGACGATCTCTTCCGGCAGAGCCGTCGTTTCCTTGGCCGTGATCAACAAGCGCACATTCAGGCCGGCACGCATCACATCGGCATGCAGACCCAGTTGCGAAGCCTGGTGATCGCGCTCCAGTCGCTGGTTCATCGCCAGCCCCTGCTTGTAATAATCGTCGGCTACCAAACCGTCGGCACTCACCACAGCGATCCAGATGGTGAAGATCGCGGCGATGATCACCAGCCCCGGGCCGGCCATCAAAATCCACGGCCACGGCTCCTTGTACCAGGGTTTGCTATCAGAAGTCATCGTTGCACTCATGGTTCTCTCAGGGCATCAGGAAAGAGGCCTTTTCGCGAACGGAAATTTTCTCGTCCGCGTCAGCCTGGATATTGAAATAAATGGTGTTCGCGCCACTCTTGCCCGATTCGGGCGGAACACGAACGACCACGGTGAATTCCAGATTTTCGGCACTACCGACTTCGACCGGGCGTTCTTCTGCCAGATGCACGCCCGCCAGACCATCAACCGAGATTTTATAGCGTTGTGCCTGTTCGGTTGTATTCATGAACTTCAGGTTATACACATTCTCGATCGAGCCATCGTCGGCTTCCCGCGACAATGTCGATCGATCGCGAATGACGTCGACCATCAAGGGTACCCGGGTCGCCAGCGACCACGCCGTTGCAATGCAGATCAGGATGAGAATACCCGTGTACAACAGGATACGCGGACGCAGAATGTGACCGACCACCTCCGAGGCGCCGAATTTCTTTTCCAGGGCATTTTCGGTGGTATAGCGGATCAGGCCATGCGGCTTGCCGATCTTGTCCATGACCGGGTCACAGGCGTCGATACAGGCACCGCAACCGATGCACTCGTACTGTATCCCCTTGCGGATGTCGATTCCGGTCGGGCAGACGACAACGCACAGACCACAATCCACGCAGTCGCCCAGCGCCGTCACATCGCCATCCTTCTTCCGTGCGCCCCGCGGCTCACCGCGTTCCGGATCATAGGTGATGACCAGGGTATCCGGATCGAACATCACGCCCTGGAAACGGGCATAGGGACACATGTACTTGCACACCTGCTCGCGCAGGAAACCCGCCTGCATGTAGCAGAAACCGGCGTAGAACAGCGTCCAGAACATCTCCCAGCCGGACAGGCCGAACGGCAGCGCGGCAAGCAACTCCTGCATGGGCGTGAAATAGGCGACCAAGGTGAAACCGGTCCACAGCGACAGGGCAATCCACAACAGGTGCTTGACCGCCTTCAGCCGGAACTTCCTGGCCGTCATCGGTCCCTTGTCCAGTTTCATCCGAGCCGAACGATCCCCTTCGATGCGGCTCTCTATCCACATGAAGATTTCGCTATAGACCGTCTGCGGACAGGCATACCCACAAAACAGCCGCCCGGCAATGGCAGTAAACAGGAATAGCGCGTAAGCGGAAACAATCAGCAGGACGGCCAGATAAAACACGTCTTGCGGCCACAACACCAGGCCGAAGAGATAGAACTTGCGCTCGACCAGATGGAAAAGGACCGCTTGGCGATCATTCCAGACCAACCAGGGGGTCAGGTAGAAGATGGCTTGGGTCAGCCAGACGAACACCCAGCGCCACGTCGTCCACCAGCCCTGGACATCGCGGACATAAATCTTCTTGTGCTTTTCGTAAAAAGACACTTCTGCCGCAGGCTTTGCCTCCGGAGTATTTTCGTCGCCAAATTTCATCTTATCTCTTTATCAAAATTACGCTGCTGCAGGCAACGCAATTTTGATAAAACCGCTTCGACATCGCAAGAAAAGGGTGGCCAGTGGCCACCCTTTTTTGTCAAACGCGCTTACTTACCACCCAGGCTGGTCACGTAGGCAGCCAGCAGATGCACCTTGGCATCGCCCAGGAATTCCTTCCAGGCCGGCATCTTGTTCTGACGACCATTGGTGATCGTCTCGATGATGGTGGCTTCGGAAGAACCGTACAACCAGACCTTGTCGGTCAGGTTCGGCGCACCGAGGGCCTGCATGCCGGTACCGTCAGCACCGTGGCAACCGATACAGCCCGCTTCGGTGTAAGCCGTTTCACCCTTGCCGGCACGAACAGAGTCATGCGGCAGACCGGACAGGGAACGGACGTAGTTGGCCAGATCCTTGATCGTCTCACCACCCAGGGCTTCGTGCGGGGGCATCACGCCCATGCGGCCATTGGCAATGGTTTCAACGATCTGTTCGGCCTCACCACCCCACTGCCAGTCGCCATCGGTCAGGTTCGGGAAGCCCTTGGCACCGCGGGCATCAGCACCGTGACACTGCATACAGTAGGTCAGGTACAGGCGCTTGCCCATTTCCATGGCCTGCTTGTCTGCGGCAACCGCCTTGAGGTCCATGGCCATGTACTTGTCGTACAGCGGCTTGACCTGGGCATCCACCTTGGCCACTTCTGCAGCGTGCTGACCACCAGAGGTCCACCCCAGCATGCCCTTGAAGTTGCCCAGACCCGGGTACAGCGCCAGATAGACCAGCGCAAACACCACGGTGATCACGAACATCCAGCTCCACCACTTGGGCATCGGGTTGTTGTATTCCTCAAGGGTTTCATCCCAGACGTGACCCATGGTCTTGCCCGGCGTGAAAGTCGCCTTGCCCTGGACGATCAGGAGAACCGCGCAGGCCAGAATACTGCCCAGCACGATCACGATGACGTACAAGTTCCAAAAATCGCTAACGAAATCGCTCATTTGCTTTCCTTTATTTCAGCGCGGGTGCGACGTACGGGACGCCGCACCATCATCATCACCTTCTGCGAACGGCAGGTTGGCAGCTTCTTCGAACCCCTTCTTGCTGCTCTTGCCGTATGCCCACCACACGATTGCCAGAAAACAGACCAAACCGGCAACCGTCAGAAGCGAACGCAGATCGTTGATGTCCATGGCCATCACTTCATGGCGCTCAATGCGGTACCCATGCCCTGGAGATAGGCGATGAGAACATCCATTTCCGTCATGTCGCCGATGTCAGCCTTGGCCGCCTTGATTTCCTCATCCGAGTACGTCGGGATGCCGCGCATATTGGCGTACATGCGCATCACGCCCATCTTGTCCTCGATCTGAGCTGCCACGCTGGTCTTGGCCTTGGTGCTGGCCAGGAATGCGTAGGCGGGCATGTTCGATTCCGGCACAACGTCACGCGGATTCATCAGGTGGGCACGCTGCCATTCGTCGGAATAGCGACCGCCGACACGATGCAGGTCCGGCCCGGTACGCTTGGAACCCCACTGGAACGGGTGATCATAGACAAACTCACCCGCCACCGAGTAGTGGCCATAACGCTCGGTTTCGGCGCGGAACGGACGGATCATCTGCGAGTGGCAGTTGTAGCAGCCCTCACGCAAATAAACTTCACGACCGGCCAACTGGACTGCCGTGTAGGGCTTGACCCCTTCAACCGGCGTCGTCGTGGACTTCTGGAAGAAGAGCGGCACGATTTCCAGCAGCCCACCCCAGAGCACCACAAACAAGGTCAGAACGAAAAGCAGGCCTACGTTCTTCTCAATTTGCTCATGCTTCAACATTGTTTTCTCTCCCTAATCAGGCGTGATGAGCAGCCGGAGCGATCACCGGCGCATCCTTGGTGTTGCCACCAGCCATGGTCTTGAACATGTTGTAAGCCATGATCAACATACCGGACAGGAACAGCACGCCGCCGAGCCAACGAATTGCCCAGAACGGATAGGAACCCTTGACCGATTCGACGAAGCTGTAAGCCAGGGTACCGTCGGCATTGACTGCACGCCACATCAGGCCCTGCATCACACCGGCAATCCACATCGAAGCGATGTACAGAACGGTACCGATGGTGGCGATCCAGAAGTGAACCGTAACCAGGGCGGTGCTATACATTTCGCTCTTGCCGAACAGACGCGGCAGCAGGTAGTACATCGAACCGATCGACACCATGGCCACCCAGCCAAGCGCACCGGAGTGCACGTGACCAACGGTCCAGTCGGTGTAGTGCGACAGGGCATTGACGGTCTTGATCGACATCATCGGACCTTCGAACGTAGACATACCGTAGAAGGACAGCGAGGTGATCAGGAACTTCAGGATGGGATCGTCGCGCAGTTTGTGCCAGGCACCCGACAGGGTCATGATGCCGTTGATCATGCCACCCCAGGACGGTGCCAGCAGGATCAGCGAGAACAGCATACCGACGGACTGGGTCCAGTCAGGCAGCGCGGTGTAGTGCAGATGGTGCGGACCCGCCCACATGTAGGTGAAGATCAGCGCCCAGAAGTGCACCACCGACAGACGGTAGGAATACACCGGACGGCCAGCCTGCTTCGGCACGAAGTAGTACATCATGCCCAGGAAGCCTGCGGTCAGGAAGAAGCCGACGGCGTTGTGGCCGTACCACCACTGGATCATTGCGTCCTGCACGCCGGAATAGACGGAGAACGAACGGGTCAGCGAAACCGGAACGGCGGCGCTGTTAACCAGATGCAGCAGGGCAACGGCGATGATCATCGAACCGAAGAACCAGTTGGCCACGTAGATGTGGGAAACCGTGCGCTTGGCGATGGTACCGAAGAAGACCAGACCATAGGAAACCCAGACCAGCGTGATCAGGATGTCGATCGGCCATTCGAGTTCGGCATATTCCTTGCCGGTCGTGAAGCCGAGCGGCAGCGAGAGCGCAGCCAGCAGGATGACGAGTTGCCAACCCCAGAAGGTGAAGGGGATCAGCGGACCGCCCCAGAGGCGGGCGTGACTGGTACGCTGAACGCACCAGTAAGACGTTGCAAACAAAGCGCAGCCACCAAACGCAAAAATAACCGCGTTGGTATGCAGCGGACGCAGACGGCCATAAGCCAGCCACGGTCCATAGTTAAGCTCCGGCCAGACAAGCTGGGCGGCAATAATGACACCGACAAGCATGCCGACGATGCCCCAGATGACAGTCATGACGGCGAATTGCCGTACGACCTTATCGTTGTATGTGGTTTGTGTTCCAGACATGAACCCACCTCTCGTTAATGAAAAACGGAATGCCCACCTCCCTGAACCCAAGGGGGCACATAAAAGCGGATGGTATTCTAGTTGAGACGGGGTGTTTTGACCTAGATCAAGCTACTGACTATCTGGCTTGACCATGGGTGATTTTCCTACGCCCAGCAAGCTTTTTCCCGGACATCACCAGTCACGGAAGCGACAAAAAAACCAGCAATTTCAGATAATCGACTGGTATTGCCAAACATCGCAAATCAGCGACAAGTGAACAAAAAAAGGGTGCGTCGCAACGCACCCCAACCCCAACAGAGAAATTTCGCAAGCCGTTCGACTTGCATCGCCGAGGATATTGACAGTCACGAGCCTCCCTGGTGTTGACGCAGGTCAAATTTCGTCTTTTTTGTCGTCCTTTTTCTTTTCCTGCTCGGCCACTTTTCCCTGCGCCGCCTCATCGTCGTCCATCAACACCTTGAACGCCGGCCCTTCGAGATCGTCGAACTGCCCACTCTTGACCGACCACCAGAAGGCCGCCGCGATACCGAAGACCAGCAGCACCGAAATCGGCACCAGCAAATAGACGCTTTCCATCAATCGTTCTCCAGGCGCTGGATGCGCAGCGAGTTGACCACCACCAGCAAGGAACTCAGGGACATGCCGATTCCGGCCATCCACGGGGTTACGTAACCGGCAATGGCGGCCGGCAGCGCAACAATGTTGTAGGCAAACGACCACCACAGGTTCTGCCGGATGACGACCAGCGCGAAGCCAGCTCGGCCAAGCCCCTTGTGCAGATGCCCGAGATTTTCCGAAAGCAGCACGAAATCGGACTGCGTCCGCGCCAGTTGCGCACCACTGCCCATAGCTACCGAGACCTGGGCCTGCGCCAGCACCGGCGCGTCGTTCACGCCATCGCCGACCATGGCGACGATAGCCCCGGCCGACTGCAATTCAGTTACGGCAGCATGCTTGCCGGCCGGCGTCATGCCGGCACGCACATCGTCGATCCCCAGTTCGGCCGCCACCCGGGCCGCAACCGCCGGCGCGTCACCGGTGAGCAGGACGACCTGACGACCGCCCCGGCGCAAATCTCCGACCAGTTTGCGCGCCTCGGGGCGTAACTGGTCGCCGATGCGGAACAGGGCCAGCGGCCCTTGTGCATCGGCCAGCAGGACCACGGTATCACCGCTTTCCAGCCAATCCGCAGTCTCTGCCGGCAGGGCAGCATTGCTGATTGCCAGCGCATACGCCGGCCGACCGATTCGATAACGCCGGCCGTCGATCACCGCTTCGATGCCCTGCCCCGGCTCACTGATCGAATCCGTCGCCTGCCAGCGGGCATCGCCGGGCGCAGCGTGGCGCAAGGCCATGGCCAGGGGATGTTCGGAAGCCTGTTCCAGCGCCGCTGCCAGATTCAGACTATCCTCCCGGGACATTTCCCCGAGAACAAGGATGTCCTGCAGGTGCATCTGCCCGGTGGTCAGCGTTCCCGTCTTGTCGAAAACGAAATGTGTTGCCCGCGCCAGGGTTTCGATGGCATGGCCGCGCGTCACCAGCAGGCCATCGCGGGCCAGCGAACCGGCGGCCACGGTCAGGGCGATCGGGGTAGCCAGCGCCAGCGCACACGGACAGGTCACAACCAGCACAGAAACGGTGATCCACAGGGCACGCGAAGGCTCGACCAGGTACCAGCCAAACGCGGTCAGGATCGCCACCACCAGCAGTGCCGCCACGAAATAGGTGGCGATCCGGTCGGCGATTTCGACGATGCGCGGTTTTTCCAGCGAAGCCCGCTCCATCAGGTCGATGATTGCCGACAGCCGGGTTCCCTCGCCCACCTGATCGACGCGAACGACCAGCGGGCTTTCGGCATTGACCGACCCACCGGTCACCGGATCGCCGGGCTGTTTGGGCACCGGCAGGCTTTCCCCGGTAAGCAGCGCTTCGTTGGCGCAACTGATCCCTTCGACCACATGTCCGTCAGCCGGAACAATGTCTCCGGGACGGACCAGCACATGGTCGCCGACCCGTAGATCGGCCACGACCACTTGCGTCGCTTCACGGTCGGCGGGGAAGTTCACAATCTTCTGGGCAAAGGCCGGCAGCAGCTTGGTCAGCGCCTCAGTCACGCTCAAGGCCTTCTGGCGGGCAGTCATTTCGAGGTAGCGACCGCCGAGCAGGAAGAAGACGAACATCGTCACCGAGTCGAAATAGACTTCGCCTCCCTGAATGAAGGTGGCCCAGCAACTGGCGGCAAACGCCAGCCCGACGCCCAGGGCCACCGGCACGTCCATGCCGACGCGCTTGAGCTTGAGGTCGCGCCAGGCGTTGCGGAAGAATGGCGCCGACGAGTAGAAAACGACCGGGATGGTCAGGATCAGGCTGGCCCAGCGCATCAGGCTCTCGATGTCGGCGCTCATGTCGCCGTCGGCGATATACACCGGGTAGGCGTACATCATCACCTGCATCATACCGAAACCGGCGACCCACAGACGCCACATCGCGCCACGCCGCTCGTTGCGGGAAATTTCCTCGTTCTTCGCCGCGTCGTAGGGATAGGCGCGATAGCCGATGGCGGCGACCGCCCGCAGGATGTCGGACAGCTTGATGCGCGACTCGTCCCAGCGGACCCGCGCCCGCCGCGAGGCGTAATTGATGTCCACGGCGATCACGCCGGGCAATTTACCGATGTGCTGTTCGTTGAGCCAGATGCAGGCGGCGCAAGTGATGCCCTCAAGCAGTAGCGAGGCTTCCCTGTCGTTCTCGCCAAGCGCCTTGACGAAACTCTTCTGGAATTCGGCGTGATCGTAGAGCGCCATCTGCTCCAGGATCGCCGGCATGGCTTCGCGCGGCGACTCGGGCAGCGCGTCGCGACTCCGGTAGTAGTCGGCCAGACCGTTGTCCACGATTGACTGGGCCACCGCCTGGCAACCGTAACAACACATCGCCTTCGTTTCGCCGTTGATGACAACCGGCAGATCGACATCATCCGGAATGGGCAGACCGCAGTGATAACAGGAGGCTTTTGACATGCAACAAAAAAGGCACCGGAGTGCCTTTGCGGGTCAGGATGGACGCCAAGTATAGATTATTTGGTCCCCATCCGGATTGCGCCGTCCAGACGAATGACTTCGCCGTTCAGGTAAGCGTTCTCGGCAATATGCCGGACCAGCGCCGCGTATTCGGCCGGTTTGCCCATGCGCGTGGGGAAGGGCACCATCTTGTTCAGCGACTCCTGGACTTCGGGCGGCATGCCGAGCAGCATCGGTGTTTCCATGATCCCCGGCGCGATGGTCAGGCAACGGATACCGCTGCGCGCGAGCTCGCGGGCCACCGGCAGGGTCAGTGCCACGATCCCGCCCTTGGAAGCGGAATAGGCGGCCTGCCCGAGTTGCCCCTCGAAAGCGGCCACCGAAGCCGTGTTGACGATCACCCCGCGCTCACCGCCGGCATCCGGCTCGTTCTTCATCATGGCCTCGGCGGCGAGGCGAAGCATGTTGAAGGTGCCGACCAGGTTGATGTTGATGACCCGGGCAAAGCTGTCCAGACGATGCGGGCCTTCCTTGCCCAGCACCTTCTCAGCCGGGGCCACACCGGCGCAATTGACCAGGCCGTGAACGGCACCGAAACGCGACAGGGCGGCAGCAATGGCATTCTGTGCCGAAGCTTCGCTGGTGACATCGGTCTCGACAAAGATCGCGTTCTCACCCAACTCGCTGGCCAAGGCCTCGCCGGCGTCACGATTGACATCAACCAGGACCACCCGCGCCTCCGCTTCGAGCAGACCGCGCGCCGTCGCTGCACCCAGACCTGAGCCACCACCGGTAACCACAAACACCTTATTTTTCAGTTGCATATGCTTTCTCCTGTAATTATTCGACAGCCCAAACCAAACGGTAGCGTATGGACTGAAGCAGCATATTAACCCTCCCGGCAACGCCAGCCAAATCCGCAAGTGCGATGCAGATGCTATGATTTGCCCACATCATTTTTCGCCCGGACGCGATGCCTGCCGGAAAGTACCAACTACTCGTCGTCGATAGTTCCAGTGCCAATCGCCAGCTGATCGGCGAATGCCTGTCCCAGCTCGATGACGCCAACGTCTCTCTCGCTGCTGACGGCCAATCGGCAGTGGAACTCATCGCCAGCATCCGACCGGACCTGATACTGATCGACATGAACCTGCGCGACACCGACGGCATCAGCCTGGTCCGCAGAATACGCAACCGCGAACAACTGAGCACGGAAAGCGACCTGAACCTGTGGACGCCGGTCATCTTCCTGTCCTCGGTCATGGATGAAGACATGCTCGCCCAGGGCATCATTGCCGGCGGCGACGACTTCCTGCACAAACCGGTCTCCGAGATCATCCTGCTGGCCAAGGTCCGGGCCATGCTGCGCATCGTCGGCATGCAGCGCGACATTCACGCCGCCCACCGCCGACTCAAGCAGATTGCCACCCTTGACGGCCTCACCTGCATTCCCAACCGGCGTTACTTCGACGACACGCTGACCACCGAATGGAAACGCTGCCAGCGCGCCGGCGCCCCGCTCAGCCTGCTGCTCATCGATATCGACTATTTCAAGCAATTCAACGACGCCTACGGCCACCAGGCCGGTGACCAATGCCTCAAGGCCGTCGCCTCGGCGCTCAACGAATCGCTGTTCCGGGTCGAGGACAGCGTCGCCCGCTACGGCGGCGAGGAGTTTGCCGCCATCCTGCCCGGCACCGCCGCCGCCGGTGCGCTCGCGGTTGCCGAACGCATGCGCGCGTCAACCAGCGAACTGCGGATTCCCCACAAACACGGCGTGGACAGCTTCGTTTCCTGCAGCATCGGGATTGCCAGCATCCACCCGGCCGCCGAACAGACGGCGGAACAATTGCTGCAGGCCGCCGACCACAGCCTGTACGAAGCCAAACACGCGGGCCGCAACCGTATCGTTCTGCATCCGGAATGCCGAACCTGAGGCCGGAAGCGCCGAGAAAGCCACGGGAGGCAGCGTGCGCAAACTGATCTACCTGGTCGCCCTTGCCGCAACCGGCACCCTGGCCTGGCACTATCCTTTCCTGTTCGAACTCCCACTGATCGTTGCCATCGGCGGTGCCTGGTGGGCTTTTTTCGCGCCGAACGGAGCACAGGAAAAGTAAAAAGGGGTTACGGAATGACCGTAACCCCTTGAATTCTTTGGTGCCGTTGAAGTGAATCGAACACTCGACCTACTGATTACGAATCAGTTGCTCTACCAACTGAGCTACAACGGCACAGGCCACCCAACGAGCAGCACAGCGTAGAATTATAGCTTTTCCCCCTGGCTTCAGGCAACAAGGCTGCGACAAATGAATTTGCTGCGCGCGCTGGCGACGGTCAGCGGCATGACCCTGCTCTCCCGTATCCTCGGTTTTGTCCGGGATTTCGTCATTGCCCGGGCATTCGGCGCCGGAGCGGCGACCGATGCCTTTTTCGTGGCCTTCAAGCTGCCCAACCTGTTGCGGCGGATGTTCGCCGAAGGCGCTTTCTCCCAGGCCTTCGTGCCCATCCTCGGCGAATACAAGAATCAGCGCTCGCCGGAAGATACGCGGACCCTGGTCGACCATGTCGCCAGCCTGCTGTCGATGGCCCTGTTCGTCATCACCGCCATTGGCGTGGCCGGAGCACCGCTGCTGGTCTGGCTGTCGGCGCCAGGCTTCGCCGACGACGTCGGGAAATTCGAACTGACGGTGGCGCTGACCCGGGTGACTTTCCCCTACATCCTGTTCATGTCGCTGGTCGCGCTCGCCGGCGGCATCCTGAACACCTGGAGCCGTTTTGCCCTGCCGGCATTCACCCCGGTGCTGCTCAACCTCTCCTTCATCGGCATGGCACTGTTTGCCGCGCCCTACTTCGAACCGCCGGTGATGGCGCTGGCCTGGGCGGTGTTCCTCGGCGGATTCCTGCAACTGCTGATCCAGATTCCGGCCTTGCGCCGCATTTCCATGCTGCCGCGGCCGTCGATCAACTGGCGGGCCGCCTGGGCCGATCCCGGCGTCAGACGGATCAGCACCTTGATGCTGCCGGCCCTGCTCGGGGTCTCGGTGTCGCAGATCAGTCTGCTGATCAACACCATCTTCGCCTCCTTCCTGCAAACCGGCAGCGTGTCCTGGCTGTATTACGCCGACCGGCTGATGGAATTTCCGTCCGGCCTGCTCGGCGCCGCCCTCGGCACCATCCTCCTGCCGTCGCTGTCGCGCTGCCATGCCCGGCAGGATTTCGTCGAATACTCGCGCCTGCTCGACTGGGGACTGCGCCTGACCTTCCTGCTCGCCGCGCCGGCCGCGCTGGCGCTGGCGATCCTGGCCGTGCCGCTGATCTCGACCCTGTTCTTCCACGGCGCCTTCACCGCCAACGACGTCTGGCAGACCCGCCAGGCGCTGATAGCCTATTCGGTCGGCCTGACCGGGCTGATCCTAGTCAAGGTGCTGGCACCGGGTTTCTACGCTCGGCAGAACATCCGCACCCCGGTCCAGATTGCCCTGATTTCGCTGGCCGCCACCCAGGCCATGAACCTGGCCTTCGTCGGCTGGATCGCGCACGCCGGACTGGCACTGTCGATCGGTCTGGCCGCCTGCCTGAATGCCGGCCTGCTCTATCGAGGCCTGCGGCGGGCCAGCATTTACGCACCGGAAGCCGGCTGGCTGTTATTCTTCATGAAATTGTCCTGCGCCATGGCTGTCATGGGCGTCGCCCTGTGGTTTGCCAGCGGATCGGCAGATAGCTGGTTCGCCAGTTCGGTCGGCGAGCGTATCCTGCGTTTGTGCTGGCTGGTTCTGCTTGGCGCCGGCGCATATTTCGCTACACTATGGCTTCTCGGTTTCCGCCTGCGCGACTTCAAACGGCAGGCAGCACAATAAATCAGGAGACTCACCATGCAACTGAGCAGCAACAGCTTTGCCGATGGCCAGCGCATTCCGGGCGATTATTCCTTCTGCACACCGGACCCCGCCCGGCATGTCTGCCTGGGCAGCAACCGTAATCCGCAACTGGCCTGGTCGGGCGCTCCGGAAGGCGCCAAGTCCTTCGTCGTCATCTGTCACGACCCCGACGTGCCGAGCAAGGGCGACGACGTCAATCAGGAAGGGCGAACCGTTCCAGCGTCGCTGCCGCGCGTCGATTTCTTCCACTGGGTACTGGTCGATCTGCCGGCCAGCCTCAGCAGCATCGCTGAAGGCGAGTTCAGCAGCGAGGTCACGCCCCGGGGCAAATCCGGCCCCGGGGCCGCCCACGGCGCCCGCCAGGGAATCAACGACTACACCGCCTGGTTTGCCGGCGACCACGACATGAGCGGCGATTACTACGGCTACGATGGCCCCTGCCCGCCGTGGAACGACGAAATCGTCCATCACTACGTGTTTACCGTCTATGCACTCGATATCGAGCGCCTGCCGCTGGATGGCCGTTTTGGTGGCGCCGAAGTCCGCGCCGCGATGGCCGGACACATTCTCGCCCAGGCCAGCCTGACCGGGACTTACACGCTCAACCCGGCACTGACGGAATAAGCCGGAAGGCATCATGTCCAGCGCACGTCCCGGCCTGATCACCCTGCTGCTGCTCGCATGGATCGGGCTGGGATCAGCGTTCGGACTGGATTTCGAACGTCTCAGGGACACGCTGCTCGCCCGCCACGGCCAGGAGCCGCTGGCGCTGTTCGAAGACTGGCGCCGCATGCTCGGCAGTGCCCGCGGCGGCAGCGAGCAGGAACAGGTCCGGCGGGTCAACGACTTCATCAACCAGCGCATCGCCTTCGACGACGATTTCTCGTTGTGGGGCCAGACCGATTACTGGGCCACGCCACTCGAAACCATGGCCCAACGCCGTGGCGACTGTGAGGATTTCTCCATCGCCAAGTATTTCTCGCTGCTCGAACTCGGCATCCCGGTCAGCAAGCTGCGCCTGGTGTACGTCCGTGCCACCCAGGCCATGCCCGGCGGCGGCAGCATCCAGCAGGCGCACATGGTCCTCGCCTATTATCCGCGCCCCAACGCCGATCCGCTGGTTCTCGACAACCTGAACAAGCAGATCCTGCCGGCATCGCAACGGCACGATCTTTCCCCGGTTTTCAGTTTCAACAGTGCAGGCCTCTGGCAAGGCACCGGCAACCAGACCAGCAGGAGCAACCTCTCCCGCTGGCAGGATCTGCTCGCCCGTGCCCGCGCCGAAGGCTTTCAGTGAGGTAAATGTCCATGTCCCTGTTCCGACAACTCTGGCTCGCCGTCATCGCCAGCACCATCATCGCCTTTGCCGGCAGCTTCATCGTCAGCATGGTGACCGCCCGCGATTATCTTGAGCAGCAGCTGGCAATCAAGAACAACGACAACGCCGCTTCGCTGGCTCTCTCCATGTCGCAACTGGACAAGGACCCGATCACCGTCGAGCTGCAGGTCGCCGCCGTCTTCGACAGCGGCCAGTATGCCCAAGTCAGGGTGATCGACCCCGACGGCAAGCCGATGATAGAAAAGACCAGCCCGCCGTCCGCCGGTGGCGTGCCGGCCTGGTTCATCAGCCTGTTCCCGATCGAATCGCACCCCGGCTCGGCGCAGGTCACCAACGGCTGGACCCAGTTCGGCACGGTCGAGCTGGTCAGCCACAACCAGTTCGCCTACGGCGAACTTTGGAACGGCGCCTTCCGGCTGCTCATCTGGTTTGGCGGCGGCGGTATGCTGATGGGGCTGATCGGCATGCAGATCCTGCTGCGCATCAAGCGTCCGCTAGACGCGGTGGTTGGCCAGGCACAGGCGATCAGCGAACGTCGCTTCATCCGCATCGACGAACCCACCACCCCGGAACTGAAAAGCCTGGCCAGCGCAATGAATGCCATGGTCTCGCGGGTCAAGGCCATGTTCGAGGAAGAAGCCGCGCGCCTCGAACAGGTCCGCCGCGAAGCCACCCTCGACAGCCTGACCGGGCTGGCCAACCGTTCCTATTTCATGAACCAGCTGGCGTCGGCACTCAATGACGACGACGCACCGCCCAACGGCAGCCTGGTCATGCTGCGTCTGGCCGACCTGGCTGGCGTCAATCGCCGCCTCGGCCGCGACAGCGCCGACGAACTGCTGCGCCGGATCGGCGCCCATCTGTCCAGCCATGCCAGCGCCCAGCCCGGCGCAGCTGCTGCCCGTCTCAACGGTGCCGACTTCGCCCTGCTGCTGCCCGGCAACGACAACCCGGCACCGATCGCCGACCAGTTGCTGGCCCTGCTCCGCGACCTGGTCGCCGCCGGCCTGATCGACGGCGAGGGCGTCGGCCATATCGGCAGCGGCGTCTATCGCCACGGCGAAAGCCTGGCCAGCCTGCTCTCCCGCGTCGATGCCGCGATTGCCTCGGCCGAGGGTGAAGGCAATCTGGGCTGGCGTTGCGCCAACAGCGACGACGCCCAGTGCGCGAACAACAACGCCGACTGGCGGAAGGTGCTCGAATGCGCCATCGAGACGCAGCGCCTGCGCCTGATCGAATTCCCCGTTGCCAACAGCAGCGGCACCCTGCTCCACCTGGAATGCCCGCTGCGCCTGCAAGCCGCCGAGGATGGCGAATGGCTGGCCGCCGGCAGCTTCATGCCGGTCGCCTCCCGCCTGGCGATGACCAGCGAGCTTGACCTGGCCGCCGTCAACCTCGCGCTCGAACGCCTGGCCCTCGGCCTCCCGGCCGTGGCCGTGAACCTCTCCGGCGAATCGATCTACGACGCCGACTTCCGCCAGCGCCTGCACGCCATGCTCGGCAATCGCCGCGAACTGGCTGCCCGGCTCTGGCTGGAAGTTGCCGAAATCGGCGCCTTCCAGCACTTTGACGAATTCGTCGTCTTCACCGGCTTGATTCGCCCGCTCGGCTGCCGCCTCGGCATCGAGCACTTCGGCCGCCAGTTCAGCCAGATCGGTCGCCTGCACGATATCGGCCTGGATTACCTCAAGGTCGACGGCAGCTTCATCCGCGCCATCGACAGCCAGCCGGGCAACCAGGCCTTCCTCAAGGGGCTGTGCGGCATCGCCCACAACATCGGCCTGACGGTGATCGCCGAAGGCGTGCAAACCCAGGACGAACTCGACATCCTGCCCGAACTGGGCTTCGACGGCGCCACCGGCCCGGCCGTGCCGAGGGTGTGAACACATGGCGACTGAAATCGAACTCAAGCTGCGCCTCGACCCGAAAGCCGTCCGCAAGCTGCTCGCCCATCCCCTGCTGACCAGCACGCCAAGCAGCAAGCAGCATCTGCTAAACACCTATTACGACACGCCGGAACTCCATCTGCGCGCCCGCCGCGTCGCCATGCGCTTTCGCAAGAAGGGCTGGGAATGGCTGCTCACGGTCAAATCCGCCGAGCCCGCCAGCGGCGGACTGGCGGTGCGCAATGAATGGGAAACCGCCGCTGTACCCGGCGTCTTCGACTTCACCCATGTCGACGCCACTGAACTGCGGCATTTCCTCGAACAGCACCGCGACCGCCTGGAACCGGCATTCACCACCGATTTCCGGCGCCAGGCATGGCTGCTGCCGTGCGGCGAATCGCTCATCGAAATGGCGCTCGATCGCGGCCATATCGCGGCTCGGGGTCGTCGCGAAGCGATCTGCGAAGTCGAACTGGAACTGGTCTCCGGCCGCATCGAAGACATCTTTGCCCTGACCCGGCAACTGCAAGCGCAGATCAACCTGCACCCGGCCGTCGCCAGCAAGGCCGAACGCGGCTACCGGCTCTATCTCGACGAGCCGAGCCAGGCATTTCGCGCCAAGCCCCTGCCGATCAACGCCCGGCAGACGCCGGTAGCCGCCTTCCGCACCATCGCCCTGGGTTGTCTCGAACACTTCCAGCGCAACGAGGAAGGTCTGCTGGCCGGCGGCGAAGCCGAATTCATCCACCAGGCCCGCGTCGCCCTGCGCCGCCTGCGCTCGGCCATCAAGTTGTTCGCCCCCGCCCTGCCGGAAGACTTCGTCGCCGCCTACGGGCGCAGCTGGCAAACCCTGGCCGGCGCCCTGGGCGACGCCCGCAACTGGGACGTCTTCCTCGAGGAAACCCTGCCCCCGATCCACGCCGCCTTCCCGCACAACCACGATCTGCACCGCCTGCGCAACGAAGCCAGACGCCGCGTCAAATCAGCCCGCCACGCCATCAAGCACCTGCTCGCGCTCAAGGAATATCCACGCCTGATGGTCGAATTCACCGCTGCCGTGCATGCGCTCACCGACACCGTCGACATCCCGCTCAAACGCTTCGCCGACGAGCGCATCGCCGCCCACACCCGCAGCGTGCGCAAGATGGCAGAGCAGTACGACACGCTCGACCCAGAACAACGCCACATCATGCGCCTGCGCTTCAAGAAACTGCGCTACGCAATGGAATTCATGACCCCGCTGCTACCGACGCGGGGCATGAAAACCTACCTCAACACTCTGGCCAAGCTGCAGGAAGCCCTGGGCCTGATCAACGACCAGGTCACCGCCGAACTGCTGATCCACGAAGCCCTCGGCCAGAAATCCGCGACAGCGGCGCATGGCTGGGTTGCCGGGCGACACGAACTGCTGATTGGGCAAGTGCCGGAATTGTTGACGGCGTGGTTGAAAGCTAACCCAGATCGACATTAGCGGTTGGGTTCAGATGAAAAACCCCGGAGCCGCGAAGCACCGGGGTATTTGGAGAAAAAAGAGAATCAGGAAACTGTTACCTGTCCTCTATTTTGTCTGTTAGGGCGCGTGGGTGCAGTTCACCGAAGCAGCCGGGCAAGTTACCGTCCCAACGCCAGGACCACGCGGAGTAGCAGTAATTTGAGCTGCAGTAGCCAGCGTCCAGCCAGAAGCGTCAGTGATCGCAGAGCAAGCTCCAAGAGTCGGCGCAGGAGCAGCTAAATTGGAATGCAAATTAACCATTACCGCATTTGCGTAAGCTTTGACTTCTGCTGCACAGGCATTGTTTGCGGAGCGAATCGTGTAGTTCTGATACTGCGGCAACGCAATGGCTGCCAGAATACCGATAATCGCAACAACGATCATCAGTTCGATCAGGGTAAAACCTTGTTGAGCTTTTTGCATTTGACTCTCCTTGATTGGGCAAGCGGGAAAACCGCTAAGCGGATACATACACATTCCGTGCCAGAGAAAAACAATCGGTTTAATTCAAAATAATCAGAAAATTACGGTAATCAACACGCACAAAATGAGAAGGACTGACAATTTACGTCAATCTACCGAGTCAAAAAACGTCAACATAAACCCCGGCAGTCAGCAGTCCACCTGCCCCTGATCCAGAAACGCCTCCCCGTAGCGCCGATGCACGCCTTGCCGCAGGAAGGCGTCGAACAGGTCCGGGTCGATATGACCGCTGCTGCGGAAGTTTTCCATGATCTTCATGGCTTCGGAAAGCTTCATCGGTTGCTTGTAGGGGCGGTCCTTGGCGGTCAGGGCTTCGAAGATGTCGGCGATGCCCATCATCCGGGCAGGCAGGCTCATCTCCTCGCGCTTCAGGCCTTTCGGATAGCCTTTGCCGTCCATGCGTTCGTGGTGGCCGCCGGCGTATTCGGGCACTTTCTGCAGGTGCTTGGGCCAGGGGAGCTGTTCCAGCATGCGGATGGTGGCAACGATGTGGTGATTGATGATCTCGCGTTCCGCCGCCGTCAGGGTACCGGCGCGGATGCTGAGATTGTCGAGTTCCTCGGCATCGAGTAGCGGCACTTCCTCGCCGGCCGGGTTGCGCCAGCGGTAGTCGGTAGCGATCTGCTGGATGCGCGCCAGATCCTCGTCGCGCATCCGTTCGGCGCCCTTGTTGGCCAGGCGCAGGAATTCTCGGTCAGCATCAAGCTGGACACAATAAGCCTGGTATCCGGCTTCGGCCTCAGCTTCATCCGCCCCGGCGGCGATTGCCTTCAGCTTGCGAATCTCGGCGTCGCGGCGCAGGACTTCGAAGCGGGTATCGACCAGCGCAATACGGTCGAAAATGGTCTGCAGCTTGGTCGCTTTTTCAACGACATGGACCGGTGTCGTGACCTTGCCGCAATCGTGCATCAGCGCGGCAATGCGCAGTTCGTAGCGATCCTTGTCGCTGAGCTTGAAATTGGCGAGCGGGCCATCGTCGATGGCATCGACGGCATCGGCCAGCATCATCGTCAGCGCTGGGACGCGCTGGCAGTGTCCACCGGTATGCGGTGATTTTTCGTCGATGGCCAGGTTAAGCACCTGGATGAAGGATTCGAACAGGGTTTCCAGCTGTTCGACCAGTTGCCGGTTGGTCAGCGCGATGGCAGCTTGCGAGGCAAGCGACTCGGCCAGTTGCTGATCGGCCTGGGTGAATATCTCGACTTCGCCGGTGGCCGGGTTGATGGCATTGATCAGTTGCAGGACGCCGATGATTTCTCCAGCATGGTCCTTCATCGGCACGGTCAGGAAGGAGCGCGAGCGGTAGCCGGTATGGGCGTCGAAACGGCGCGTCCCGGAGAAATCGAAGCCTTCGGCTTCATAGGCGTCGGCAATGTTGATGGTCCGTCCCGACAAGGCGGCATGGGCGGCAACCATGCTGTCGTTCGGGCGACCATCCGGATGATGCAGCGGCAGGTCGGAAAAATTGTCGGTCAGCGGTTTGCCGGTGGCGCCGCCGAACGCCAGGCCGAGCGAGTCGGTGCGGACAATCTTGAATTGCAGGTGTTGTCCGTCGGGAGAGAGACGGTACAAGGTGCCGCCATCGGCACGGGTGATTTCCTTGGCGGCCAGCAGGATTTTTTCCAGCAGGCTCTGGATGTCGCGCTCGGCAGAAAGTGAAACACCGATATCGTTGAGCTGGTCGAGACGATGAAACAGGTCACTCAAGGTTTGCATTCCGCTTCTCCTGCGTCGCTCAAAACGTCAATACCAGTCCGTTGCTCAGCCGGCGGGGCGCCAGATGACCCAGACAGGATTCGACTTCGGCCAGGGTGGCTTCGGCCTGCCCCGGTTTCAGGTGGGTGATGTAAAGATCGCACGCTCGTTCAAGTTTTGCCAGCCCATCGGCCAGCATGGACGGGCAAAAGTGTTTTGAAAGAACGGCCAGATCACGTTCGCGATCCGGGAAAGCGCATTCGATGATCAGGATGCGCAGGTTGTCGATGGCGTTCACCGCCTGCCAGAAGGCATCGCAAGGCCCGGTATCGCCTGAGAAGACAAGGCTGGCCTGCCCGGAATCGATCCGGTAGGCGACAGCAGGTACCGAGTGGTCGACCGGCAAGGGCAGAATGCTTCGATCACCCAGGCGCAAAACCCGCCCGGGTGAGAGTTCGTGATAGCACATGAACGGCGCATCGGTCGTTGGCAGACGGGAAAAATCGGGCCAGATCGTGCCATTGAAGACATGCCGCTGCAGCGCTTCGATGACGGCCGCCGGCGCATGAACCGTCAACGGCGTCTGCCGCATGCCGGCCACGGTATCGACCAGCAGCGGCAGAAAAGCGATGTGATCGAGGTGGGCGTGGGTCAGGCAGACGTGGTCAATCCGGCACAGGGCCTCCATCGACAGCTCGCCGACGCCGCTGCCCGCATCGATCAGGATGTCGCGATCGAGCAGCAAGGCGGTGGTTCGCTGCGCTGCCCCGCCGATTCCCCCACTGCAGCCGAGCACGCGCAGTTCCATGTCAGGCTTTCAGGAAAAATTCCATCTTGATGCCGGCAATTTCGATCACATCGTGATCGCCCAGCGGATGCGCCTGCGCATCGAGCTGCTCGCCATTGACCACCGGGAAAGTCTCGCCTTCCACATGGGTGATGAAGTAACCATGCGGGCGCCGAGCGATCACCGCGACCTGTGTACCGGGCTTGCCGATGGTGGTCAGAGTCTTCTGCAGGGCGAGTTCCTTGCCGGCATTCGGACCGTTCAGCAACTGGATTGCCGCCGGCGGCACTGCCGTCGGCCGGGAGCTCACGCCGACGTTGGAACGCACGCCCTGCTCGCTCGGTGCGAGCTGCAATTCCCCTGGCGCTCTGGCCGCCGGCGCTCGTTTGACAGGCACGTCCGCTTCCACCGGTTGGGCCGCAGCAGCGTCGGTCATGTACTTGAGTTTGTACTTGCCCAGTTCGATGACATCGTTGGCGCGCAGGAAATGCTTCTTGATCGGCTGGCCATTGACCAGCGTACCGTTGGTGCTGTTCAGGTCCTCGAGGAAGGAATCGGCCAGGATGGTAACCACCACGGCGTGTTCGCCGGAAATGGCCAGATTGTCGATCTGAATGTCGTTATGCGGTTTGCGCCCGATCGTCAGACGCTCCTTGTCCAGCACGATTTCCTTGAGCACCAGACCATCCATGGAAAGGATCAGCTTCGCCATCTTTCATTCCCCATTACTTCAGTTTGGCCAGCAACTTGTGCCACCAGCCGCAATGTACTGCACAATCACCCGTCACCCTGACCAGAATCACCGAGACGTTGTCCCGGCCACCGTGGTCATTGGCCCGCTCGACCAGTTGCTCGGCCGCCTGCGCCAGGTTCTCCCCATGAACCGCGATGACTTCGGCGATCTGCTCATCATCGAGCATGTCGTTGAGACCGTCGGAACAAAGCAGCAGGATATCGCCCTCGCGAACATCATGTACACCGATATCGACCTCGACCTCGGATTCGATGCCCAGCGCCCGGGTAACCAGGTTGCGGTTGTGAGAAAAACGCGCCTCATCGAGGCTGATCATGCCGCTGTCGATCTGTTCCTGAAGCAGTGAATGATCACGCGTCAGACAACTCAGATTGTCGTCACGCCAGCGGTAGGCCCGCGAATCGCCAACGTGGGCGATATAGACGCGATTATCGAGGAACCAGGCAAAGACCAGCGTGGTTCCCATGCCGGCGTATTTTTCCTGGGTTTGCGAGGCATGGAAGATCGCGGCATTGGTGCCGCAAATTTCATCGTTAACCAGTTGCTCCGGGTAACTCAGTAACTCTGTCTCGTTGCGCGCATCGCGCAACAAGCGCGAAAACGCCGTCGACAACAGGCTGGTCGCCATGCCACTGGCCACCTCGCCGGCGTTGTAGCCCCCCATCCCATCGGCCAGTATGGCGATGCCGAGATCGGCATCGGCGAACACCGCATCCTCGTTGTGCGAACGGACCACACCCGGGTCACTGCACAACGCGATGTCGAGCACTTCATGAAGACTCATTCGCCCCCCTCATACACGCTCCAGCCTCTCCCTTAGCAAGACAGCATATTGTCGACGGTACGGCGCAAGCGGTCAAACCTTCGTTGCATGCGACTCATTGCATCGGGATTTCCCGGCCCAGCCCCTGCTCGCTCGCCGCCGCCAGCACGCGCACGGCAACAGCCAGATCCTGAATGGCCATGCCCTGCGATTCGAACAGGCTGATCTGCTCGGCATCGCTGCGCCCAGGATGGCGACCGACGATGATTTCGCCCAGCTCGACCAACTGGCGCGCCTGCAGACGGCCTTTTTCCAGCAACGGCAGCAAGTCGCCGGCTTCGGCCAGCGCCGTCGGCACGGCATCAACCGTGATCAGCCCGCAACGGCGTATGGCGGCCTCGGAAAGCTCCTGGCGGATCAGCGCGTTCGAGCCGGCGGCGTTGATGTGCGTTCCCGGCTGCAGCCAGTCGCCGTCGAACAACGGCTTCGCCGCCGTGGTCACCGTGCCGAGCAGGTCGGCTTCGCGCACGGCATCCTCGGCGTCGGCGGCTGGCACTACGCGACGCCCGGTCTGCTCGCTCAGGCGCGCGCAGAAGTCACGCAGTTTGTCGGCATCGCGCGCCCAGACCTTGACCAACTCCAGCGGCAACGCGGCGCAGATCGCCCGCACATGCCCTTCGGCCTGCCAGCCGCTGCCAAAAACGCCGGCCACCGTCGCATCCGGGCGCGCCAGCCAGCGAGCGGCGACGCCGCTGGCGGCGCCGGTGCGCATCATGCCGAGGTAATCGGCCTCGATCACGGCTTTCAGCTCACCGCTGCCGGCATCGAACAGATGGACCAGAAAACGGTTGCCGGAACGATTGCTGGTGTAGGCCTTGTAGCCGATCACGCCCTGTGCCGGCAGGGCGCCCTGGAGGATGTGCAACACCGTCTGCGGCAGACGGCTGCGCTGGCGCGGTGTATCCAGCGCCTGGCCGAGTGCCAGGTCGCGATGCGCCGATTCGACGCCGGCCATCGCCATGTCCACGGTCAACACCTGCTTGACGTCGTTTTCGCTCAGGAATATCGCCATGATTCGTTCTCCGGAAGATGGACGTAAAAAAGGCGGGCACGCGGCCCGCCTTCTTCGTCGAGCAAGGCTCGAAGTTTACAGCATGGCCTTGAGCAGCTTGGCCATTTCCGACGGGTTCTTGGTAACCTTGAAGCCGCACTCTTCCATGATGGCGAGCTTGGCATCAGCGGTATCAGCACCTCCGGAAATCAGGGCGCCAGCGTGGCCCATGCGCTTGCCGGCCGGCGCGGTAACACCGGCGATGAAGCCGACGATCGGCTTCTTCATGTTGGCCTTGCACCACTGGGCCGCTTCGGCTTCGTCCGGACCGCCGATTTCGCCGATCATGATGACGGCGTCGGTATCCGGATCGTCGTTGAACATCTTCATGACGTCGATGTGCTTCAGACCGTTGATCGGGTCACCACCGATACCGACGGCGGAAGACTGGCCGAGGCCCAGTTCGGTCAGCTGACCGACGGCTTCGTAGGTCAGGGTGCCGGAACGGGAAACGACGCCGATGCGACCCTTGCGGTGGATGTGACCCGGCATGATGCCGATCTTCACTTCGTCCGGGGTGATCAGGCCAGGGCAGTTCGGGCCGAGCAGCAGGGTCTTCTTGCCGCCCTTGGCTTCCTTTTCCTTCATCTTGTTGCGCACCATCAGCATGTCGCGGACGGGGATGCCTTCGGTGATGCAGATGGCCAGATCGAGGTCGGCTTCGACAGCTTCCCAGATCGCGGCAGCGGCACCGGCGGGCGGCACGTAGATGACGGACACGGTGGCGCCGGTTTCAGCGGCGGCTTCCTTGACCGAAGCGTAGATGGGGATGTTGAAGATCGACTCGCCGGCCTTCTTCGGGTTCACGCCGGCAACGAAGCATTCCTTGCCGTTTGCATACTCCTGGCACTTTTCCGTATGGAACTGACCGGTCTTGCCGGTGATGCCCTGGGTGATGATCTTGGTGTTCTTGTTGATCAGGATAGACATTCGCTAGCTCCTTACTTGACCGCGGCAACGATCTGGGTGGCGGCCTCGGCCATGGAATCGGCAGAGATGATGGGCAGGCCGGAATCCTTGAGGATCTTCTTGCCCAGGTCTTCGTTGGTGCCCTTCATGCGGACGACCAGCGGCACCGACAGATTGACTTCCTTGGCTGCTGCGACGACGCCGGTGGCGATGGTGTCGCACTTCATGATGCCGCCGAAGATGTTGACCAGGATGCCCTTGACCTTGGTGTTCTTGAGCATGATCTTGAAGGCTTCGGTGACCTTCTCGGTCGTCGCACCGCCGCCGACGTCGAGGAAGTTAGCCGGCTCGGCGCCGAACAGCTTGATCGTGTCCATGGTGGCCATGGCCAGACCGGCACCGTTCACCAGGCAGCCGATGTTGCCGTCGAGCGAGATGTAGGCCAGGTCGAACTTGGAAGCTTCGATTTCGTCGGCGTCTTCTTCGTCCAGGTCGCGCATGGCGACGATCTCTTCCTGACGATACAGGGCGTTAGAGTCGAAGTTGAACTTGGCGTCGAGCGCCTTGACGGTACCGTCGGCTTCGTGGATCAGCGGGTTGATTTCGGCCAGCGAAGCGTCGGTTTCCATGTAGCAGGTGTACAGCTTCTTCAGCGTATCGACACACTGCGGGATCGAGGCTTCGTTCATGCCCATGCCCTTGGCCAGGGTCAGCGCCTGCTCGTCGGTCAGGCCGACCAGCGGGTTGACGAAGACCTTGACGATCTTTTCCGGGGTCTTGTGGGCGACTTCTTCGATGTCCATGCCGCCTTCGTACGAGGCCATGATGGCCACCGATTGCGTGGCGCGGTCGGTCAGCGCGGCAACATAGTATTCATGCTGGATGTCGGCACCTTCTTCGATCAGCAGGTGACGGACCTTCTGGCCTTCCGGGCCGGTCTGGTGCGTGATCAGCTGCATGCCGAGGATCTGGCTGGCGTACTCGCGCACTTTTTCCAGAGAGGTTGCGACCTTGACGCCGCCGCCCTTGCCACGGCCGCCTGCGTGGATCTGTGCCTTGACGACCCAGACCTTGCCGCCCAGGGTTTCCGCTGCCTTGACTGCGTCATCGACGGTCGTGCAGTGAATCCCGCGCGGAACCGTAACGCCGAATTTCTTCAGGATTTGCTTGCCCTGATATTCGTGAATTTTCATGCGCTTTCCTTGCGTTGAGTTGAGTTGCGAGCTTTGAGCGGCACCAAACATCCCCCTGGCCCCGCCCGGTTATACTTCTTCGAGCCGAAAATCTTACCACAGCCGCAACGAATTATTGCAGGCCAAAATTCATAATTACGAAGCGCTTTCGCTCAGGCGGATGACCTTGACCATCAACGGCAAAAGCAATGCCGTTGCCGCCACCAGTGCAATCACCGACGCCAGCCAGAAACCGGCAACCCCCAGCGCCGGCTGCCAGCGGTAACACAGCTAGGCGCCGCCCCCCAAAGCGATCCCCCAGAAGCAGAAAGTCTGGATCAGCATCGGCACAAAAGTCACCCGGCAGGCCCGCAAGACATGCCCCGCGATGGTCTGCAGAGCATCGAAGAACTGGTAGATCGCCACATAGGCAATCAGCCCCAGCGCCACCCCACGCACAGCAGGATCGTCGGTATAGGCTGCCACCAGCGGTTCAGCGGCCAGCCACAGGAGCAAGCCGACCAGCACCGACAGCAAGGCCGACAGATACAAGGCAGCGCGCACCGTCACCCGCAGCCGAGCCCAGTCGCGCGCGCCGAGCAACTGGCCGACCGCCGCCAGCGTGGCGATCGCCAGCGACAGCGGCAGCATGTAGGCGAGTGCCGACAGGTTGGCGATGATGCGATGCCCGGCGACCTCGGTTGCACCGAGCGAAGCGACGAACAGGGCGACCAGCGTGAATGCCGTGATCTCGACCAGATTGGAAAAGCCCATCGGCACGCCCAGGCGCAACAGCTGGCGCCAGACCGGCCAGCGCGGCGCCTGCCAGCCGGCAAACGGTCGATAACGGCGACCGAGCGAACCGAAATTCAGCCACAGCGCCCCGGTCGTGCAGGCCAGCCAGCCGATCACGATGTTCGACAAGGCGCAACCGACCACCCCCAGGGGCTCGCCCAGCCAGCCCTGCAAGGCCAGCCCCCAGGCAAGCACCGCGTGAATGGCCAGCCCCGCCAGCCCGATGCCCATCAACACCCGCGGTCGCCCGAGGGCATTGCAGAAGGCATAGAAGGTACGATAGAGCAGCGCGGCAGGCAGGCTCCAGGCGAGCAGACCGAGGTATTCGCGGACTTTGGCATCGACCGCCGCATCCATGGCGAAGGGGTCGAGCACGAAACCGGGATGACGCAGGAAGAGCATGCCGGGCAGACTGAGCAGCAGCGCCAGCCAGAAGCCCTGCTGCAGGATGCCGGCCACTTCGTCGTCGCGGCGGGCGCCGTGCAGATGCGCAACCAGCGGCGCCACCGCCTGGACCACGCCGACCAGCGCGAACACCAGCGAAATATGGATGCCGCCGCCGATGGCGACCGCCGCAAGATCGGCCGGGCTGACGTGGCCGAGCACCGCCGTGTCGACGACCATCATGCCGATCGACGCAAGCTGGGCAACGAGAATGGGGAAAGCGTGGCCGATCAGGCCACGCATTGCCTGCAACACGAAGCGACGATCAGACGATGCGGGCGCGCAATCCGGGCAGGCCGTCGACGCCGCCTTCGAGCAGGTCGCCGCGCTGCAGCGGCCCGACCCCGGCCGGTGTGCCGGTGTAGATCAGGTCACCGGCTTCCAGGCGCACCAGCGTCGACAGGTTGGCAATGATGTCCTCGACTTTCCAGCCCATCTGATCGAGATCGCCCTGCTGGCGCAACTCGCCGTTGACCTTGAGCCAGATCGCGCCAGCGCGCGGATGACCGGCGCTGGCCAGCGGCGCCAGCGGCCCGCAGACCGCCGACTGGTCGAAACCCTTGCCCATGTCCCAGGGATGGCCCTTTTCCTTGGCCCTGGCCTGGATGTCGCGTCGCGTCAGATCGAGGCCGACCGCGTAGCCGAAGACCAGGCCGGCCGCCACCTCGACCGGCACATCGGCACCGCCGGCGCCGAGCGCGACGACCATCTCGACCTCGTGGTGCAGATTGGCGGTCGCCGGCGGATAACTCACGGCCAGTTCGTCGCCGCCACAAACCAGCGCATCGGCCGGCTTGGTGAAGAAAAAGGGTGGTTCCAGGCCGTCGGCCTGGGCCGTCGCGCCCATTTCTCTCGCGTGCTCGGCATAGTTACGGCCAACGCAGAAAATCCGGCGAACCGGAAAAAAGGCATCGCTGTCAAAAACCGGTACCACCACCGGCGAACGGGGAGAAATGGCGTAATGCATTAAATGACCCTGGCATGTTGCGGCAAATGTGCAATACTTCGCGCATTGCACCCCGCCATGTTATCCCGATTCGTTCAGTGAAGCCCAGCCTGCCGCGCCTCATCTGCCTGTTGATGGTATCTCCCTCCGCGCTTGCTGCGGGCCTGGGAGAACTCACGGTGCACTCGCGGATCGGCGAACCGCTGCAGGCGGAAGTCGCCATCATCGCCCGGGCGGATGAAAAACTGGAGGCCGTCTGCTTCAGCCTGTCCCGGATCAAGGATGCCGAGTTGCCGGTAATCACCAATGCCCGCCTGCAACTCGAACAAGGCAGCCAGGGCATGCGCCTGCGCATCACGGCACCCGAGCCCCTGCACGAACCCCTGGCCACCCTGCGCTTGCGGGCCGGTTGCGGCGTCGAACTGCAACGTGACTACTTCGTCATGCCCTCGCCGCCGGACACCCGGCAAACCGAATCCCGGATCGCCAGCGCGCCAGTCCGGACGTCCGCATCGGCAGTTGCCAGCGAGCCCCCGCGGCCACGCAGCGCGCCCCCCGCAAAGAAGCCCCGTCCGGCACCCCGGCCGCCGCCCGAGGCACGCGGCGACCGTCTGGTTCTTGGCAACTCCCCGATGCAACTCGATTACAACCTGCCGTCGACGATCAGCGAAGAAACCGAAGCACGCCTGCTGCGCATGGAAACCAGCCTGAGCCGGCTCAACGAAAGCCTGCAGAAACTTGAGGCGGCGATGGTCATCGGCAGCGAAATCAAGGCCGCCGAGCAGGAACTGCAACTGGCCATCGCGCTCCGGCAACCGCCGGCGGCCGGCCCGCTGCCCGAAGAAAAGCCCCCCGCCAACACGGCCTGGATGCAGTGGCTGGAACTGCTCGGCGGTGCCTTGTTCGGCGGCGTGCTCAGCGCCCTGGTGTTGCAGTATCTGAGTCGCCTCAGACCGGGTTATCGAGATCGATGAAACTGCATTCCAGGGCAAAACGCGCCTGCAGATGGGCCGCCAAGGCCTTGACCCCGTAGCGCTCGGTGGCGTGATGGCCGGCGGCGACATAAGCGACACCACTTTCCTCGGCCAGATGCACGGTCTGTTCGGAAATCTCGCCGGACAGATAAAGATCGACACCGAGGGCTATGGCCTGCTCGAAATAGCCCTGCGCCCCGCCGGAACACCAGGCCACACGCCGGATCGGCCGCGCCGGATCGCCGATCACCAGGGCTTGCCGCCTCAGCGCCCCATTGATTCCGGCACTGACCTCGGCCAGGGTGGCCGGCGCTGGCAGGCGACCGAACCAGCCAATATCCTGCTCGCCGAAGCGCCCTTCCGGCCGCCAGCCGAACAAAGCGGCCAGTTGCGCGTTGTTGCCCAGTTCCGGGTGTGCGTCGAGCGGCAGATGGTAGGCCAGCAGGCTGATTCCGTTGCCGAGCAGGGTCGCCAGGCGCTTGCGGCGCATGCCGGTAATGCGCCCGTCCTCGCCCTTCCAGAAATAGCCGTGATGGACCAGAACGGCCTGGGCGCCGCGTTCGACCGCCAGATCGAGCAGTTTCTGGCTGGCCGTGACCCCGGCAACGATACGCGTCACCTCGCCACAACCTTCCACTTGCAGACCGTTTGGGCAATAATCCCGGTACTTCGGCGCTTGCAGCAATTCATCGAGATACAGCGTCAATTCATCAAGTTTCATCGTCACGGACTCACATGCACAGGTTGTGGCTGATTTTTGCACAAACGGTCACCGTTGCGCTGGCCGTCGTCTTCACGGTTTCGACACTGAAGCCGGAATGGCTGCCGCGCGGCCAGCGCATCATTGCGCTGCAGGAAGCCGCACCGGTGGCCGGCGGCGAACCGCATGCACTGTCTTCCTATCGTGATGCCGCGCGCACCTCGCTACCTGCAGTGGTACATATCTACACCACGCAGCAGGTCCGCCAGCAGCGTCATCCGCTGTTCGACGACCCGATCTTCCGCCACTTCTTCGGCGAGCGCCCCGAGGGCCAGAACCGGCGCAACTCCGGCCTTGGCTCGGGCGTCATTGTCAGCCAGAACGGCTACATCCTGACCAATTTCCACGTCATCGAAGGCGCCGACGACATCCAGGTTGCCCTCAACGACGGCAAGACCTACAAGGCACGGATCGTCGGCACCGACCCGGAATCCGACCTTGCCGTCCTGCGCATCGACGCCAGCGGCCTGCCGGCGATCACCTTCGGCCAGATGGACAACCTGCGCGTCGGCGATGTCGTGCTCGCCATCGGCAATCCCTTCGGCGTCGGCCAGACGGTGACCATGGGCATCGTCTCGGCGCTGGGCCGCTCGCATCTGGGCATCAACACCTTCGAGAATTTCATCCAGACCGACGCCGCCATCAACCCCGGCAACTCCGGCGGCGCCCTGGTCGACGCCCAGGGCAACCTGGTCGGCATCAACACCGCGATCTACTCGCGGACCGGCGGCAACCACGGCATCGGTTTCGCCATTCCGGTCTCGAGTGCGCGCAGCATCATGGAACAGATCATCGAAAGCGGCTCGGTGACGCGCGGCTGGATCGGTGTCGAAGCCCAGGAAATCACCGAGGAACTGGCCGAATCCTTCGGCCTGCCGGATACCGATGGCGCCCTGATCGCCGGCGTCGTGCGCGCCAGCCCGGCCGACCGCGCCGGTGTCCGCCCGGGCGACGTGCTGCTCTCGGTCAATGGCAAGGCCGTCACCGACCCGCAGGTCATGCTCGATCTGATCGCCGAACTCAAGCCCGACGAAAAAGCCGCTTTCCGCCTGCGCCGCGACCGCAGCATCCTCGAACTCCAGGTCAGGATCGGCAAGCGTCCGCCACTGCGCGCCGAGGAATAAGCCCCATGTGTCAGTTGCTTGGCATGAATTGCAACGTGCCTACGGATATCTGTTTTTCCTTTTCCGGCTTCCAGGCACGCGGCGGCGCCACCGACGTGCATTCGGACGGCTGGGGCATCGCCTTTTTCGAGGGCCGCGGCACGCGCGTCTTCCTTGATCCACAGCCCTCGGCCAGTTCGCCGGTGGCAGAACTGGTCAGCCGCTATCCGATCCGTTCGATGAATGTCATCGCGCACATCCGCAAGGCCACCCAGGGAACCGTAGCGCTGGAAAACACCCACCCCTTCATGCGCGAATTGTGGGGCCGCTACTGGATTTTCGCGCATAACGGCAACCTGCTCGATTTCCAGCCGACACTCGACGGCAGCTTCATGCCGGTCGGCAACACCGACAGCGAGCGCGCTTTCTGCTGGCTACTGCAGGAATTCCGCCGCCGTTTCGGTGAGGTCATGCCATCGGTCGACGCCTTGTTCGCGGCGCTGCACGAGCTCACCTTGGCGATTGCCGGGCATGGTGAATTCAATTTCCTGCTGTCCAACGGTGACTGCCTGTTCGCCCATGCCTCAACGCGACTCAGCTACATCGTTCGCCAGGCACCGTTCGCCGAAGCCCATCTGAAGGATCAGGATCTGACCGTTGATTTCCGCGAAGTCACCGGCGCCCAGGATCGGGTGGCGGTGATCGCCACCCTGCCACTGACCGACAACGAACAGTGGACAACGATGCCGGCCGGCACCCTGTGGCGCTTCATCGACGGCGCGCCGGCGGGCCAGCAGGCAACCCGCCCGGGACCGCCACGCAATTAGGATTTGCCGTCGAGTTTGCGGAAGTCGGCTTCGGCCTTGTCCAGCTCGGCGTCGAGGTCAAGGTCGCTGGCAGCGGACTGTTCTGCGCTGGCGGCGGCGGCAGCCGCATCGGCATCGGCACGGGTCGTGGTTTTCGACACCAACGTCGCCGCCAGGATGCCGAGTTCGTAAAGCAGGCACATCGGAACCGCCAGCGCCAATTGCGAAACGACGTCGGGCGGCGTGACCACGGCAGCCACGACAAAGGCGCCGACGATGAAATAGGAGCGCCATTCGCGTAGCTTCTCGACCTTGACCACACCCAACTTGACCAGCACGACGAGCGCCACCGGCACCTCGAAGGACAGGCCAAAGGCCATGAACATGGTCATCACGAAGGACAGGTAGGCTTCGATATCCGGCGCCGGTGTGATGCTCTTGGGCGCAAAACTGGCAATGAAGTGGAAGACCTGGCCGAAGACGAAGAAGTAACAGAAGGCCATGCCCAGCACGAACAGCACCGTGCTCGAGATGATCAGCGGAATGCCCAGGCGGCGCTCGTGGGCGTATAAACCGGGCGCGACGAAGCCCCAGGCCTGGAACAGCACATAGGGCAAGGCAAGCACGAAGGCGACCATGGCGGTGACCTTGAGCGGCACCATGAACGGCGTGACGACGCCGATGGCGACCATCTTGGTCCCCTCGGGCAAGGCGCTGGTCAGCGGCGCCGCCAACAGGTCATAGATCGCCCCCGGGCCGGGATAAAGCGCCAGCCCGCCCATCACCACGGCGATGGCAATCAGGCTGCGCAAAACCCGGTCGCGCAACTCGACCAGATGCGAGACGAAGGTTTCCTGCTGCTCGGTCTCGCTCATGCCTTGCTGCCATCCTTTTCCGGTACAGCCGGCTTCGCATCGGTGCTCACCGGGCTGGCCACTGCTGCGACATCCTGTTCGATCTTGCGGGCACTTGCTTCGAGATCGGCGATTGCGTCCTGGACCGGCGAAGCGAAGGTCGTGCGCGCGGAATCATATTCCTTGCGCACCGTATCTTCGAGCGAGCGGGCCGACTCGGCCACTTGCGCCTGCAGCTTTTTCAGCTCGTCGAGCTGCATTTCGCGGTTGATGTCGGACTTGACGTCATTGACGTAACGCTGCGCGCGGCCAAGCAGATGGCCGAGCGTACGCGCCACCTTGGGCAGGCGCTCGGGACCGATGACCAGCAGCGCAACGACGCCGATCACCATCAATTCGGTAAAACCGATATCGAACATGGAATTTGATCATGAACGGGCAGGCAACAGCCTGCCCGGATTATCAGGACTTGGTCTTTTCCTGGACCTCGACGTCGATGGTCTGGCCACCGACCTGCTGGGTCGGCTGGGCGCCATCGGCCGGCTTGTCGGCATTGGCTTCCTTCATGCCGTCCTTGAAGCCCTTGACCGCACCACCGAGATCCTGACCGACGTTACGCAGTTTCTTGGTGCCAAACACGAGCAGGACGATGACCAGAACGATCAGCCAGTGCCAGATGGAAAAAGTACCCATGATGATGTCTCCTTAAATTCGCTTGAGCATGGGGCCGACCGGGTCAGGTCCGCCCACGATGTGCATGTGCAGATGGGGCACTTCCTGCTGCCCGATCTCGCCAGTATTGATGATGACACGGAAGCCGCCGGGGCTACCCTCGGCAAGCGCGATTTCGTTGGCCTTGACCAGCATGCGGCCGAGGACTTCGGCATCCGCCGGCGCAACGGTGGCCAACGACGTAATATGCTTCTTCGGGATGACGAGAATATGAACCGGCCGCTGCGGATGAATGTCGCGGAAGGCCAGGATCAGTTCATCCTCGTAAACCTTCTGCGCGGGAATCTGCCCGGCGACGATCCGGCAGAACAGGCAGTCGCTCACTTGCCGGCGCTCCGCGAGGCCTTCTCGTCGATGCCGGAAATCCCTTCGCGACGGCGCATTTCCTGCGACACATCTTCGATCGACAGTCCGTAGAAGGCGAGCAGGACCAGGATGTGATAAACGACGTCGGTCGACTCGCGGACGATGTTCAGGCGCTTGCCATCCTTGCCGGCCATGATCAGCTCGGCGCATTCCTCGCCAATCTTCTTGAGGATGGAATCCGGGCCATCGGCAAACAGCTTGGCGGTGTAGGATTTTTCCGGGTCGGCATGGCGGCGCGAGGCCAGGGTCTCGGACAAGCGATGCAGGATGTCGTGCGTGCTCATTGGTAGATGTCCTTCGGATCTTTCAAAACCGGATCGACGGGAACCCAGCGTTCCCCTTGCAACTCATTGAAAAAACAGCTCGCCCGGCCGGTATGGCAGGCGATGCCGCCGACCTGTTCGACCGTCAGCAGCAGCACGTCGCCGTCGCAATCGGTACGGATGGCGCTGACCTTCTGCCAGTGCCCCGATTCCTCGCCTTTACGCCACAAACGTGCCCGCGAACGCGACCAGTATACCGCGTTGCCGCTGCGCACCGTTTCCTGCAGCGACTCGCGGTTCATGTACGCAAACATCACGATACGCCCGGCGGCGTCCTGGGCAATCGCCGGGATCATCCCGTCGGCGTCCCATTTGAGCGCGTCCAGCCAGTCGAGGGCGTGATCGAGATCGGCCATTACAGTCGCACTTCGATCCCGCGCGCGGCCATGTATTCCTTGGCCTGGCGTACCGTGTATTCGCCGAAATGGAAGATGGAAGCGGCCAGCACCGCATCGGCGCGACCTTCGGAAACGCCGTCGGCCAGATGCTGCAGGTTGCCGACCCCACCCGAGGCAATCACCGGAATCCCGACCGCGTCGGATACGCCGCGCGTCAGCGGCAGATCGAAACCGTTCTTGGTGCCGTCGCGGTCCATGCTGGTCAGCAGGATTTCACCGGCGCCCAGCGCCTCGACCTTCTTCGCCCATTCGATGGCGTCGAGTCCGGTATCGTTGCGGCCGCCGTGCGTGAATACATGCCACTTGCCCGGCGCGACCTGCTTGGCGTCGATGGCGACGACGATGCACTGCGAACCGACCTTGCTCGACGCATCGAAGACCAGGTCCGGGTTCTGCACCGCAGCGGTATTCATCGACACCTTGTCGGCACCGGCGTTGAGCAGGCGACGTACGTCCTCGACCTTGCGCACACCGCCACCGACGGTCAGCGGAATGAAGACCTGCTCGGCGCAGGCTTCGACGATGTGCAGGATGATGTCGCGCTGATCGGAGGAGGCCGTGATGTCGAGGAAGGTCACCTCGTCGGCGCCCTGCTCGTTGTAGCGGCGGGCGATCTCGATCGGATCGCCGGCATCGCGCAGACCAACGAAATTGGTGCCCTTGACGACCCGACCAGCGGTGACGTCGAGACAGGGAATGATGCGTTTGGCGAGCATCAGGCGCCCAGCTCGTCGGCGAGTTCCTGCGCCGCCTTGAAATCCAGCGAACCGTCGTACACGGCGCGACCGGCGATGGTGCCGACCACGCCTTCGCCTTCGACCGCGCACAGGGCGCGGATGTCGTCGAGGTTGGACAGGCCACCGGAAGCAATCACCGGAATAGTCAGCGCCTGAGCCAGACGCACGGTGGCTTCGATGTTCAGGCCGGAAAGCATGCCGTCACGACCGATGTCGGTGTAGATGATCGACTCGACGCCGTAGTCCTCGTATTTCTTGCCGAGATCGACGACATCGTGACCGGTCAGTTTCGACCAGCCGTCGGTCGCCACCTTGCCGTCCTTGGCGTCGAGGCCGACGATGATGTGGCCGGGGAAGGCAACGCAGGCATCGTGCAGGAAGCCCGGATTCTTCACCGCGGCGGTGCCGATGATGACGTAGGACAGGCCGCCGTCGAGACAGGCTTCGATGGTGTCGAGATCACGGATGCCGCCACCGAGCTGGACCGGAATGTCGTCACCGACCTCGGCCAGGATGGCCTTGATCGCTGCGGCATTCTTCGGTTTGCCGGCAAAGGCACCGTTGAGGTCGACCAGATGCAGACGGCGCGCGCCTTGATCCAGCCAGTGCCGGGCCTGTTCGGCCGGGCTGTCTGAGAAAATGGTGGCCTCTTCCATCAGGCCCTGCTTGAGGCGGACACATTGTCCGTCCTTCAGGTCAATTGCGGGAATGATCAGCATGGGGGAATCAACGGGAAAATTTACGACAGACGCGAATCAGGGGCGCCACTCGACAAAATTCTTCAGGAGTTGCAGGCCGTCGCGAGCGCTTTTCTCGGGATGGAACTGGACCGCAAAGATATTATCCCGGCCCACTGCACAGGTAAAGGGCAGGCCGTATACGGTCGTGCCGGTGGTCAATCCAGGAGTGATGGTCTGCACGCAGTAGCTATGCACGAAATAGAAGCGCGAACCGTCGGCAATCCCCGACCACAGGGCGTGCGGCGCCTGCCGGACTTCGTTCCAGCCCATGTGCGGGACCTTCAGGCGAGCGCCGCTGGCGTCGACCATCTGCGCCTCGGGGAAGCGCCGGACGACACCGGGAAAAACGCCGAGACCAGCAACATCGCCCTCTTCGCTGCGTTCGAACAACATCTGTTCGCCGACGCAGATACCGAGAAAGGGTTTGTTCTTTGCCGCCGCCAGCACGGCTTCCCGCAGATTGCGGGCATCGAGTTCGCGCATGCAGTCGGGCATCGCCCCCTGACCGGGAAAGACCACCCGCTCGGCAGCCGCAACGACGGCCGGGTCGGCGGTGACGACCACGGCCTCGCTACCGGCGACATGCTCCAGCGCCTTCGACACCGAGCGCAGATTGCCCATGCCGTAATCGATGACGGCGATGGTCACAGCGTTCCCTTCGTCGACGGCATGCAACCGGCCATACGCGGATCAGGCGTCACCGCCATACGCAGCGCCCGGCCAAAGGCCTTGAAGATGGTCTCGGCCTGGTGATGGGCATTCTTGCCGCGCAGGTTATCGATGTGCAGCGTCATCCCGGCGTGGTTGACCAGGCCGTGGAAGAATTCAGAGACCAGGTCGACATCGAACTGGCCGATCATTGCCCGGGTGAATTCGCAATTGAGTTCCAGCCCCGGCCGCCCCGACAGGTCGATGACCACGCGCGACAGCGCTTCGTCCAGCGGCACGTAGCTGTGGCCGTAACGGGTCAGCCCCTTCTTGTCGCCCCAGGCCTTGGCCAGCGCCTGACCGAAGGTGATGCCGATATCCTCGACCGTGTGATGGGCGTCGATGTGCAGATCGCCCTTGGCGTCGACATCGAGGTCGATCAAGCCGTGCCGGGCAATCTGGTCGAGCATGTGATCGAGGAAGGGAACGCCGGTGGCGAACCGGCCCTGGCCGGTACCATCAAGATTCACCTTGATGGTGATCTGGGTCTCCAGGGTATTGCGGGTAACTTCGGCTTGTCGCATGGACTTGGCGGAAAAACGTTGAAACGGAGGGCCATGATACCATTTCGTCTTACTTTTACGCCTACCGTGAAAACCCGATGAGCCGCTTCTGGAGCCAGGTCGTCCGCGACCTCACCCCCTACGTGCCGGGCGAACAGCCCAAGATCGCCAATCTGATCAAGCTGAACACCAACGAGCACCCCTGTCCGCCCTCCCCCCGGGTGGTCGCCGCCATAAAGGCCGAGCTCGGCGACGACGGTGCCCGCCTGCGCCTTTACCCGGACCCCAACGCCGACCTGCTGAAGAACGCCATTGCCCGGCATCACGGCGTGAAGCCCGGCGAAGTCTTCGTCGGCAACGGCTCCGACGAAGTCCTGGCGCACATCTTCATGGCACTGCTCAAGCACGATGCGCCGATTCTCTTCCCGGACATCACCTACAGCTTCTACCCGGTCTATTGCGGCCTCTACGGCGTCGCGCACCGCACCGTGCCGCTGGCCGCCGATTTCTCCATCGACCCGGCCGACTACTGCGGCGTCGCCAACGGCGGCATCCTGATTGCCAACCCGAACGCCCCGACCGGTCGCCTGCTGCCGCTTGCCGCCATCGAGCGCATCGTTCGCGCCAACCCGGATTCGGTCGTGGTCGTTGATGAGGCCTACGTCGACTTCGGCGGCACCAGCGCCATCCCGCTGACGCAGCAATACGACAACCTGCTGGTCGTGCACACCTTGTCCAAATCGCGCTCGCTGGCCGGTTTGCGGGTCGGCTTCGCGGTCGGCCACCCGGACCTGATCGAAGCGCTGGAGCGGGTCAAGAACAGCTTCAATTCCTACCCGCTGGACCGCCTGGCGATCGTCGGTGCCGTTGCCGCGATTGAGGACGAAGACTACTTCCGTCAATGCTGCGCCACGGTGATCGCCACCCGCGAGGCGCTGACCGCCGATCTCGCCGGGCTGGGTTTCGAGGTGCTGCCGTCGGCCGCCAATTTCATCTTCGCCCGTCATCCCGGTCGCGACGCCGCCGAACTGGCCAAGGCGCTGCGCGAACGCAACATCATCGTCCGCCACTTCAAGCTGCCGCGCATCGACCAGTACCTGCGCATCACCATCGGCAGCGATGCCGACTGTCAGGCACTGAGCACGGCGCTGCGCGAAATCCTCGGCTGAGTCGGCGACGGCCTCAAACGAGGCCGAGCAAACCGAGCAAGGCGCCGACGCCGATGAACCACAGCGGATGCAGTCTGGTCTTCAGGTTGGCCAGTACCGTGGCCGCCAGCAGCAACCACGCGGCCAGCCCCAGACCGGCCGCCTGACTGATCAGCGTCGCCCCGGAAAACACCAGGCCGACCGCCAGCGGCGCCACGCCGAGACTGATCGCCCGCTGCCAGCGCTTACCGGCAAAGCTCTCCCAGCGGTCGATCAGCAGGTAGATGAGCACGCTCATCGGCAGGCACATCGCCAGCGTTGCCGCCAGCGCCCCGCCCAGGCCGGCGACGTGCCAGCCGATCAAGGTCACCACCAGCACGTTCGGGCCCGGCGCGGCCTGGGCGATGGCGTACAAATGGGTAAAGGTCGTGTCGTCCAGCCACTGGTGATTTTCGACGACGACGCGGTGCATCTCCGGCAACAGCGCGGTCGCGCCACCAAAGGCGACGAAGGACAAGATCGCGAATTCGCGGAACAGGTCGACGATCAGACTCATCGCCGCCCCAGGCGCCAGTAAGCCAGACCGCCGGAGAGCAACAAGCCGGCCAGCATCACCCACAGCATCGGCCAGCGCAGCCAGGCAATCCCGAAGACAACCAACGCGGCAAAAGGCAGGAAAGCCGCCTTGTCACGAATCGCCATGCCCATGCGCCAAGCCATGGCGAACAACAGACCGGCGCCGACCGCCGCCACGCCGCGCAGCATCGACTGGGCGACCGGCAGACTGCCATAAGTATCGTAGAGCATGGCCAGCAGCAGGACGATGGCAATCGGCCCGGCCAGCAGGCCGACCGGCGCGACAATGGCCCCCGCCAAGCCGCGGTAACGCTTGCCGACCAGCACCGCCAGATTGACCACATTCGGCCCCGGCAGGAACTGGCAGAGCCCGAGCTGGGCGTTGAATTCCTCAGCGGTCATCCAGCCGCGCTGGTCGACCAGCATGCGCCGGGCAAAGGGCAGCACGCCCCCAAAACCTGACAGGCCGACCGACGAAAAGCCCAAAAAAAGCGCCCGGAGATCCGGGCGCGCTTGATTCGGCTGATGCTGGGTCATGAAAGCTCAGTCTTCCAGCCGGAATTCCGCCGATTTCGCATGTGCCGGCAGGCCCTCACCATGCGCCAGCGTCGACGCGACCCGGCCCAGCGTCTGCGCGCCGGCCTTCGATACCTTGATCAGGCTGGTCCGCTTCTGGAAATCGTAGACCCCGAGCGGCGATGAGAACCGCGCCGAACCGGAGGTCGGCAGCACGTGGTTTGGCCCGGCACAGTAATCGCCGAGCGATTCCGAGGTGTAGTGGCCGATGAAGATGGCGCCGGCGTGGTGAATCTTTTCCACCCACGGATCCGGGTTGTCGAGGGCCAGTTCAAGGTGTTCGGGCGCGACGCGGTTGGCGATGGCAATCGCCTCGTCCATGTCGCGAACCTGGATGAAGGCACCGCGGTTGGTCAGCGAGGTGCGGATCGTTTCCTGGCGCGGCATTGTCGGCAGCAGCTTGTCGATGCTGGCCTGAACGCGTTCGATGAAAGCCGCGTCCGGGCAGATCAGGATGGATTGCGCCAGTTCGTCGTGCTCGGCCTGCGAGAACAGGTCCATCGCCACCCAGTCGGGGTTGCCCGAGCCGTCCGAAACGACCAGGATTTCCGACGGACCGGCGACCATGTCGATGCCGACGATGCCGAACACGCGGCGCTTGGCCGTGGCGACATAGGCATTACCGGGGCCGACGATCTTGTCCACCTGCGGCACGCTCTCGGTACCGTAGGCCAGCGCCCCGACCGCCTGCGCGCCGCCGATGGTGAATACCCGGTCGACACCGGCCAGGCAGGCCGCCGCCAGCACCAGTTGGTTGCGCTCGCCGCCCGGCGTCGGCACGACCATGATCAGTTCCTTGACGCCGGCGACCTTGGCCGGAATCGCGTTCATCAGCACCGACGACGGATAGGCCGCCTTGCCGCCCGGCACGTAGAGGCCGACGCGGTCGAGCGGGGTGATCATCTGGCCGAGCAGCGTGCCATCGGCTTCGGTATAGGACCAGCCGTCGAGCTTCTGCTTCTCGTGGTAGGCACGCACACGCTGGGCGGCGACTTCGAGGGCAGCACGACGGTCGGCCGGCAAGCCGGCGAGTGCCTTTTCGAGTTCGTCGCGCGACAGTTCGAGATCGGCCATCGAGACAGCCGTCAGCCGGTCGAAACGGTTGCTGTAATCGACCACGGCAGCATCGCCACGGGCCTTGACGTCGGCGAGGATGCCGGCGACGGTACGCTCGATACCCTCATCCGCCGCCGCCTCGAAGGCGAGCAGTTCCTTCAGTCTGGCCGCGAAATCGGCGGCTACCGTGGACAGGCGCTGGATCGCGACAGTCATTTACTTCTCCACCGCCTGGGCAAAGGCATCGATGATCGGTTGCAGGGTCTCGCGCTTGACCTTGAGTGCCGCCTGATTGACGACCAGGCGCGAGGAAATGTCCATGATGTGCTCGCAGGCGACCAGCTTGTTGGCCTTGAGCGTGCCGCCGGTCGACACCAGGTCGACGATGGCGTCGGCCAGGCCGGCCAGCGGCGCCAGTTCCATCGAACCGTAGAGCTTGATCAGGTCGACGTGCACGCCCTTGGCGGCAAAATGTTCGCGCGCCGTCTTGATGTACTTGGACGCCACCTTGAGGCGGTTGCCCTGACGCACGGCGTTCTGGTAATCGAAACCTTCGGGGATGGCGACCATCATCCGGCACTTGGCGATCTTCAGATCGAGCGGTGCGTACAGGCCTTCGCCGCCGTGCTCGATCAGCACATCCTTGCCGGCCACGCCGATATCGGCCGCGCCGTACTGGACATAGGTCGGCACGTCGGTGGCGCGAACGATGACGACGCGCACGTCCGGCTGATTGGTCTCGATGATCAGCTTGCGCGAGGTTTCCGGATTCTCGGCCGGCACGATGCCGGCTGCGGCCAGCAAGGGCAGGGTTTCGTCGAAGATGCGGCCCTTGGACAGGGCAATGGTGATACCGGTCACGGGGAGTGTCTCGTGGGTAAAGCGGTGATTTTACCGCAAAGCGGCATGGCCGCCGAAATCGCCGCCAATGGCGGCGACCCAAAAGCAAAAAGCCCGGCAAGCCGGGCTTTTCGATACAGGCGTATCCGGTAGCTTATTCAGCCGGGCGGATGTTGGCAGCCTGCTTGCCCTTCGGGCCATTGACGACGTCGAAGGTCACCTTCTGGTTTTCGGCCAGGGTCTTGAAACCATTGCCTTGAATTGCAGAGAAGTGAGCGAAGAGGTCTTCACCACCTTCGGACGGGGAGATGAAACCAAAACCCTTGGAGTCGTTGAACCACTTGACGGTACCAGTTGCCATGATAGCTTCCTTGGAAAATATTAAAAAAATCGAGAATCAAGACCGAGGAGCTGACAAACCGAAATCGGTGCAGGAACAACACACTGCCTGGAAATCCCGTGCCGGCGAGTATGGGGCAGAGACGGAATAAAGCAAAGCATTTTTCAAACTTTTTTGCACCCCGGGCCAAAAAAGCCCGGGTTTCATGCCAAAAACAACATCAGCGGACCCGTTCGACGCTGGCGCCGAGGGCAGCCAGTTTCTGCTCGATGCGCTCGTAACCACGATCCAGATGGTAGATGCGATCGATCAAGGTCTCGCCGCTGGCCACCAGGCCGGCAATGATCAGCGACGCCGAAGCGCGTAGGTCGGTGGCCATGACCGTCGCGCCTTCAAGGCGATCGACCCCGCGGACAATCGCGTTATTGCCTTCGATCTGGATGTTGGCGCCGAGGCGCATCAACTCGCTGACGTGCATGAAGCGGTTTTCGAAAATCGTCTCGCGGATCGTCGCCACCCCGTCGGCGACACAGTTCATGGCCATGAACTGGGCCTGCATGTCGGTCGGGAACGCCGGGTAAGGCGCCGTGCGCAGGCTGACCGATTTCAGCTTGGCCGGTGCCGTCAGGCGGATCGCGTCGCGTTCGACGACGATTTCGCAACCGGCGTCCATCAGCTTGTCGACGACCGAATCGAGGTAGGCAGCCGAGGTCCGGGTCAGGCGGATATCGCCACCGGTGACAGCAGCCGCGCACAGATAGGTGCCGGTCTCGATGCGGTCGGGCATGATCGAATGGCGGGCGCCGTGCAGTTTTTCGACGCCCTGGATGCGGATGATGTCGGTGCCGGCGCCGGAAATCCGGGCGCCCATCGCCACCAGGCAGTTGGCCAGGTCAACGACTTCGGGTTCGCGGGCGGCGTTCTCGATGATCGTTTCGCCGTCGGCCAGGCAGGCCGCCATCATCAGGTTTTCGGTACCGGTGACGGTGACCATGTCGGTGCAGATGCGCGCCCCCTTGAGACGGCTGGCACGGGCATGGACATAGCCCTGCTCGACAGTGACTTCAGCACCCATCGCCTGCAGCCCCTTGATGTGCTGATCGACCGGCCGGGCACCGATGGCGCAACCGCCGGGCAGCGACACTCGGGCTTCGCCACAACGGGCAACCAGCGGACCGAGCACCAGGATGGAGGCGCGCATGGTCTTGACCATCTCGTAGGAGGCCACCGGGTTGTTCAGACCGCTGCCGTCGAGGGTCAGCCCGTCGTCACCGTCGGGGCGCACACCGATCCCCATGTCGCCGAGCAGGCGCAGCATGGTCGAGATGTCGTTGAGTTGCGGCACATTGCCCAGTTCGAGCGGATCGGCCGAGAGCAGCGAGGCACAGAGAATCGGCAGCGCCGCGTTCTTGGCCCCGGACATGGCGACTTCGCCCTTGAGGACGCTACCGCCCCGGATCAACAGTTTATCCACGCTGGGCACTCCATTCTTCGGGGGTCAGGGTCTTGAAAGACAGGGCGTGCAGTTCGCCGGTCGCCAGTTTTTCCTTGAGCGTCTGATAGACGCGCTGCTGGCGCTGGACGCGATTCTTGCCGGCAAATTCGGCACTGACGACAAGTGCCTCGAAATGCTGGCCGTCGCCGTCGAGTTCGAGGTGATCGCAGGCCATGCCGGCGAGGATGAGTTGCTTGATCTGGTCGGGATGCATGCGGATTCAGGTTCTCAGTTTCCAGCCCCGCTTGAGCAGAGCCAGCGTCAACAGGCTGGTCAGGGCAAAACAGCTGGCGACCACGGCCAGGCTGTGTACCGGCGACACGTCCGAAACGCCGAAAAAGCCGTAACGGAAGCCGTCGATCATGTAAAAGACAGGATTGTAATGGGACAGTTGTTGCCAGAATGTCGGCAAAGTGTAAATCGAGTAGAAGACGCCGGAGAGCATAGTCAGCGGCATGATCAAAAAGTTCTGAAAAGCGGCCAACTGGTCGAATTTCTCGACCCAGATACCGGCAATCATCCCCAGCGCGCCAAACAGGGCGCCGCTGAGCACGGCGAACAGCAGCACCCAGCCCGGCGCAACCACCTGCAGATCAATGAACCACACTGTGACCAGCAATACGCCGACGCCGACCATGATCCCGCGCAGCATGGCGGCCAATACGTAAGCGATGAAGAAGCTGCTGTACGGCAAGGGTGGCAGCAAGACGAAGACAATGGAACCGGTGATCTTGGCCTGGATCAGGCTGGACGAGGAATTGGCGAAGGCATTCTGCAGCACCTGCATCATCACCAGCCCGGGAATCAGGAAACTGGTGTAGCCGATGCCATGCACCCGCACATGATCCTCCAGCACATGACCGAAAATCATCAGGTAGAGCATGGCCGTCAGCACCGGCGCCGCCACGGTCTGGAAGGCGACCTTCCAGAACCGCAACACTTCCTTGTAGAACAGGGTCCAGAAACCGATCATCGCTGCATCGTCCGCAGAAAAACCTCTTCCAGCGACGCCCCCGGGTGCGCCGCCATCAGGTTGACGGTACTGTCGAGCGCCAGCAACTGCCCCTGCTTCATCAGCGCGATGCGGTTGCACAGGGCTTCCGCCTCTTCGAGGTAATGCGTGGTCAGGATGATGGTGTGACCCTCGCCGTTGAGCCGACGAACAAACTGCCACAGCCCCTGGCGCAACTCGACATCGACACCGGCCGTCGGCTCGTCGAGGACGATCACCGGCGGCTTGTGCACCAGCGCCTGGGCGACCAGCACCCGGCGCTTCATACCGCCAGAAAGCCGGCGCATGTTGGCATCGGCCTTACTGGTCAGGTCAAGGTGATGGAGGATTTCGTCGATCCAGTCGTCGTTGCGACGGATGCCGAAGTAACCGGACTGAATGCGCAGGGTCTCGCGCACACTGAAGAAGGGATCGAAGACCAGCTCCTGCGGCACTACGCCGAGCAGACGGCGGGCCTGGCGAAAATCGCGGACGACATCGTGACCGAGCACCCGGATACAGCCCGAATCCAGACGCGCCAGTCCAGCCAGGGCAGAAATCAAGGTCGTTTTGCCGGCACCGTTCGGCCCGAGCAGGCCGAAGAACTCGCCTTGCTGGATGTCCAGGGAAAGGCCGTCCAGCGCCCTCAGTGAGCCAAAGGTCTTGACGACATCGACGATGGAAACGGCGGGGATCATGAACGGCCGTCAGGCCAGGGGCAGAAGGTCGGAAACACCGTAGAGTTCAGCCAGCGAAGCCACCCCGACCGGCACGCCGGCAAAGCGGATCACCGCACCGGTCAACGCAGCATGGCGCAACCAGCCAAGCATGACTGCCACCGCCGAGGAATCGGCGTCGCCAACCCCGGACAGATCGATGACCTGCTCACCGGGAACGATCAAGTCACGACCACGCTCAAGCAGCTCCCGAGCCTGATCGGTGGTCATTGCACAGCCGACACAGAGCCGGCCGTTTATGCTTTCAATCATCAACGAGCAGCCCGGTTGTTGGCAGTAACTTCCAGCGACTTGTTCTTGGCCGCCAGGCTGGCGATCAAACCGTCAATACCGCCGTCGCGGACTTCACGGGCAAACTGCTCACGATAATTGGTCACCAGACTGATGCCGGCGACGACAACATCAAACACCTTCCACTGACCATCCGCCAGTTCCAGCCAGTAATCGATCTGCACCGGTTGGGCACCGGGCTGGACAACTTCCGAGCGGACCAGCACTTCCGTCTCGCCATCGCGCATGCGGAAAGGGCGGAAAACGATGCGCTGATTGCTGTAACTGGTCAGTGCATTGGCGTAGGTACGCACCAGCAGCATCTTGAATTCAGCCTGCAACCGGGTCTTCTGGGCAGTACTCGCGCTACGCCAGTCACGACCAACCGCCAGCGCCGTCATGCGCTGGAAATTGAAATGCGGCAGAACCTTGGCATCAACCAGAGCGGCAATCTTTTGAATGTCGCCGTTACGGACATCCTTGTCCTGACGCACGATTTCCAGGACCTCTTCCGATACCCGCTTGATCAATACGTCCGGGGCATCACCCGCGACAGCAGAGAAGGAAAGCAGCGCGGCAATCAGGGTAACAAACAGTTTTTTCATCATTGTCTGGCTATCAGCTTCAGTCATCCATCCTTGGCGGGCGACCGTCGTAAATCAAATTGCGGCGACGCTGCAGATAGGCATCGCGAACATAGGAATATTTGTCGAGAGCAGCCTCTTCCACCAGTCGATCAGCAGGCAACAGGCCCGCCCGGATATCGACAAAGCGTACTACCGTCGCGCTCAGGCGCTCGTTGTTCGAGCGAATGGAGCGCACCGGATCAGCATAGGTATCGACCGCCCAACCAGCGAAGTCACGTGAAGTGCGCGGCCCGATCACCGGCAGGAACAGGTAGGGGCCATCGCTGACGCCCCACACCGCGAGTGTCTGCCCGAAGTCTTCGTTGTAACGCTCCAGACCCATTTCACTGGCCACATCGAACAGGCCGAGAATGCCCACCGTCGAATTGATCAACAAGCGCGCCAAAGTGATGCCCGCGTCACCGCCCTTGCCCTGAAGCGCACTGTTTGCACCAACCCAGACTTCACCGACATTGCCAAACACGTTCCCGACACTGGCCTTGACCGGCAGCGGCACAGCAGCATCATAGGCCTGAGCAACCGGACGCGCGGCATACTGATCGAGGACCTCGTTGACCGAGTACATGGTCCGATTGAAACCCTCGAACGGATCACGCTGCTTGTCCTGTGCGCCGACTTGCGCCGCGACGAGCAGCGCGCCCCCCAGAACCAGCAGGCGCTTCAGCCGTCGAATCGAATCCCCTGCCTGTAACGTCATTTACTTTCCTGCCCCTCAGCTGCCTTGTTGAAGAGAAACTGACCAAGCAGTTTCTCAAGGACAACGGCCGACTGTGTCATTCTCACCATGTCGCCCGCCTGCAACATCTTGTCATCGCCACCAACATCCAGCCCGATGTATTGCTCACCCAGCAAGCCGGCCGTATAGATCGAAGCAAAGGTATCCCGCGGAAAACGGTAACGCCCGTCTATATTCATGGTGACAACAGCCTGGTAGCTCTCCGGGTCGAAACCGATATCCGCAATCCGTCCGACGAGCACGCCAGCGCTTCTCACCGGCCCGCGCACTTTCAGGCCGCCGATGTTATCAAACCTGGCTTGCAGCACATAGGTATCGGACAGGTGCGCTGAGGAAAGATTCCCCACTTTCAGCGCCAAAAACAACACCGCGGCCAGGCCGAGTGCAACGAAGAAGCCGACCCACAGGTCGAGAACGGTACGGTTCATCAATTACCCCGGAACATGAACGAAGTGAGAATGAAATCCAGCGCCAGTATGGTCATCGCCGACGTTACCACGGTGCGCGTAATGGCTCGCGACACGCCTTCGGCCGTCGGCGCGGAGTCGTAACCTTCGAATACGGCAATCAGCGAAACGGCAAAACCGAAGACCACACTCTTGATGACGCCGTTCATGATGTCATAGCGAAAATCAACACTTGACTGCATCTGCGACCAGAATGCGCCGTCATCGACACCGATAAAGACGACACCGATCAGCCAGCCGCCAAACACCCCCATGGCAGAGAACATCGCTGCCAGCAGCGGCATCGAGATGACCCCCCCCCAGAAGCGTGGCGCCACCACCCGGGCGATTGGATTGACCGCCATCATGTCCATCGCCTTCAATTGTTCCGTCGTCTTCATCAGACCGATCTCGGCAGTTATCGACGAACCCGCCCGGGAAGCGAACAGCAGGCCAGCCACCACCGGCCCGAGCTCACGCACCAGCGAAAGCGAAACCAGGACACCCAAAGCTTCGGTCGAACCGAAACGCTGCAGCGTCTCGTAACCTTGCAAGCCAAGAACCAGACCAACAAACAGACCCGAAACGATGATGATCAGTAGCGACAGTACACCACTGAAGTAAATTTCGCGCAGAGTCAGCGACAGCCGACGCAATGCCGTTCCCGAATGCAACAGAATCGCAAAAAAGAAGCGCGTGGCAAAACCCAGTCGCCAGACACGATCAACAACCGAACTGCCGAGACGGCGCACCAACTCAAGCGGCCCTGGCATGCGCCCCTCCCGGCAAGAAATCCTGGAGCACGGTGGGCGCCGGATAATCGAAATGCACCGGACCATCAGGCTCAGCATGGACAAACTGGTACACAAAAGGATCAGAGGAAGCACGAATTTCGTCGGGTGTCCCCTGCGCGACCACCTTGCCGCCATTCAGGAAATAGATGTAGTCGACGATCAGCAACGATTCCTGAATGTCGTGGGTAACCATGATCGAAGTTGCCCCCAAGGCGTCGTTCAACGAACGGATCAGTCGCCCGATCACCCCCAGCGCGATCGGATCGAGACCGGTAAACGGCTCGTCGTACATGATCAACGTGGGATCAAGCGCAACCGCCCGGGCCAGGGCAACACGCCGTGCCATGCCACCTGACAGCGAGGCCGGCATCAGGGCATGGGCGCCACGCAAACCAACGGCCTCAAGCTTCATCAAGACCAGGTCGCGAATCATTTCTTCGGACAGATCGGTGTGCTCGCGCAAAGGAAAAGCCACGTTATCGAAAACCGACAGGTCGGTAAACAAGGCACCGAACTGGAAGAGCATACCCATCCGGCGGCGCAGCCGATACAACTCGGCCTCCGACATCTTGCAGACTTGGTGATTCTCCAGACGAACACTGCCGCCGGTTGGCTTCAGCTGCCCCCCGATACAACGCAGCAAGGTGGTCTTGCCACATCCTGACCCCCCCATGATGGCGACCACCTTGCCGCGCGGAATCTTCATATCGATCCCCTGCAGCACCGGCCGCCCGTCATAGTGAAAGTGTAGGTCTCGAATATCGACCAGTGAGTCGTCTGCCAACGTCAGTTTCCTTTTAAAGCCAGGCCGCATTCTATCAGAACTGCCTATTCTCACTTCATCGGAGACAGGGGGAACACCAGAAAGAATGACAATAGAATATTTTGCATATAGCATATCCGCTTGTTCCAAATATTCGCATCTCCATGTACCAAGCCATGATGATCCTGCCACTCATGCTGATCGCCGTAGCCTGCAGCACGGCCACGCCGACGAGCACGCGCCAAGGACATCTTCGCCTGACTCATCCGGCCGGCCCGATTCCGGAAATCGTCGACCATCCGGCACCGACTATCGAACCTGCAGTCGACGCCGTTTACAGCGTCACAGTCAGCGATGTCCCGGTGCGCGACCTGCTGTTTGCCCTGGCCCGTGACGCTGACATCGACATCGATATCGCCCCGGAAATTACCGGAAAGATCACGCTCAAGGCCAGCCGGCAGCCGCTACCCGTCCTGCTTGATCGTATCTCGCGACAGGTTCCGCTACGGTTCGACTTCACCGCCGGCGGGCTCCTGATCCTTCCGGACACGCCCTACTTCGCTCACTACCCGGTGGATTACGTAAATTTGGGACGCACCGTCAGCAGCACGGTCGCCAACAAGATGCAGATAGGTGACGCCGGCGAGGGAGGCAGCGGCGGCAGCCTGTCCAACACCCGCATCGAAAATGTCGGCGCACATCGATTCTGGGATGGCCTGGAAAAGAACCTCGACCGCTTGATGAAAACAAGCGCTGCACAGATAGACAAGACTGCGCCGCCACGCCTGATCGTCGATGCAGAAGCCGGGCTCATCACGGCTTACGCAACCCAGGCGGAGCACCGCCAGATCCGCCGCTTCGTCGACCGGGTGACCACCGCCGCCCGCCGTCAGGTCATGATCGAGGCGACCATTGTCGAAGTGACGCTGAGCGACGGCTATCAGCAAGGCATAGACTGGAGCGGGCTGGTCCGTGGCGGCGTATTTTCGCTGGCCGGCAATGCGCTCAAAGGCAGCGTCAACCTGAGCTACAACCGGGACGACAACCCACGCGCGCTGATCAGCCTGCTTGAGCGCTTCGGCACCAGTCGGGTACTTTCCAGCCCGCGCCTGTCGGTGCTCAACAACCAGGCTGCCTTGTTGCGCGTCGTCGAAAACTACGTTTATTTCCAGGTCAAGGCCGACACAACCACCACCGCCAATGTCGGCACGACCACCACTTATACGACCACGCCGCAAACCGTCTCGGTCGGCCTGGTCATGGGTGTGACGCCGCAGATCGCCAGCGACGACTCGATCCTGCTCAACATTCGCCCGAGCATCACCAGCATCGACCGCGAAGTCCCGGACCCGAATCCTGACCTGCGCCGCAACGGCATCGAGAATCTCGTACCGATGATCCGCACCCGGGAAATCGAGTCGGTCATGCGCATCGCCAACGGACAAACCGCAGTACTGGGCGGCCTGATGGAAGATAGAGCCGATTACCAGAGCCAGCGCGTGCCTATCCTCAGCGACATTCCGCTGGCCGGCGAAGCCTTCAATAACCGCAACAACCGGACACGCAAAACCGAACTGGTCATTTTCCTGCGCCCGGTAGTGATCCGCGACCCCGGACTGCGCGGCGATTACGCAGCACTGGCCGACCGTCTCCCGGGAGATGATTTCTTCGCCCCGCCGGCACATGCCCGACCTTTCAAGCCACTGTCCATCACGGAGTAAGCATGCAGCGCGCTATCCCACTCTGCCTTTGTCTGGCGCTATCGAGCACCACCGCTGTTGCTGATGGTGCCGCCCCTTTCATTCACTCCGCCCTCAGCCTTGCGGTAGCCGACGACGATCAGGAAAGCCAGCTACGCGAGTTGATAGCGACGCACCCCGGGAACGCCGAACTGCAATTCCGTCTCGGCAGCCTGCTCAGCCGTGAACAGCGCTGGGCCGAAGCCCGCCAGGCCTACGCCAGCGCCAACGCCCTGGCACCAGAACAAGCCGACACCCTGTACAACCTGGCCGTCTGCCTCGACCACCTGGAGCAGACCGTTGCCGCCAGCCATTACTACCAGGGCGCGCTTGAACTGGCGGCGGAACAAGCCCACAACTTCCGGCAGGCAGCGGCACACCAGCGCCTGACGCAACTGCGGGCGGCGCTGCCATGAACAACAAGCTGCTGGGCCAACACCTGCTCGAAGCCGGCCTGATCGACGAGGATCAGTTGCGTATCGCCCTGGTCGAACAACAGAAGAACCGCCAGCCACTCGGCATCTTGGTACACGCCCTGGGTTTTGCCGACGAGCCCGGGGTCAGCGACGTCCTTTCCCGGCAACTCGGCCTGGAACGCTTCGACCCGTCGCGCCACGACATCGCCCCCGAAGCCATCCGGCTCCTGCCGGCCGAAACCGCCCGCCGCCATCGCATCCTGCCGATCGCCATCAATCCCGGACGCCGTCGCTGGCGCCTGGCCATGTCATCACCCCGCGACCACCAGGCGCTGGCCAGCCTGCACGCGCACACCCCCGCCGGCATGGACACCGAAATCCTGCTGGCCGCCCCCGGCGAAATCGAGCAAGCCATCGACCTGCATTACGGCTGCGCGCTGGCCATCGACGGCATTCTCGACGAGTTCGAAGGCAAAGGTCCGCTGAATTCGCTCTCGGGCGATTCGCCGGCCGTCCGCCTGGTTGATGCGCTGCTCGCCGACGCTGTCAGGCGCCAAGCCTCCGACTTGCACTTCGAGCCGGAAGCGGCCAGCCTGCGCATCCGCTACCGGATCGACGGCCTGCTGGAAACCATCCGCATCCTGCACCGTTCGACCTGGGCACCACTGGCGAGCCGGATCAAGGTCATTTCCGGCATGAACATCGCGGAAAATCGGCTACCGCAGGATGGTCATCTCGGCCGACGCATCGGTGGCCGCGACATCGATTTCCGGGTTGCCAGCCAACCCGGGATTCACGGCGAGAGCATCGTGCTACGCGTACTCGACCGGCAAAAGGGTATCGTCCCGCTGGAGTCCCTGAGCATCAGCGACGCGCATCAAGCCTTGCTCGACCGCATGCTGTCCCGCCCCGAAGGGCTCTTCCTGGTCACCGGACCGACCGGCAGCGGCAAGACGACCACCCTCTACTCGCTGCTCAACCGCCTCAGGAACGACAGCGTCAACATCATGACGCTGGAAGACCCGGTCGAATACCCCTTGCCATTGTTGCGCCAGACCTCGCTGTCCGACAAGGTCAAGATGGATTTCGCCGACGGTGTCCGCTCGATGCTCCGTCAGGACCCCGACACCATGCTCATCGGCGAGATCCGCGATGGCGAAACTGCGGCAATGACCCTGCGCGCCGCGCTGACCGGCCACCAGGTGTTCGCCACCCTGCACGCCGGCAGCACCATCGCCGCCCTGTCACGACTGGCCGAACTCGGCATCAGCCCGCGCATGCTGCACGGCAACCTGACCGGCATCGTCGCCCAACGCCTGGTACGCCGCCTGTGTCCGAACTGCCGCGGCGAGCGTCCGGCCACGCCCGCGGAATCGGCACTACTGGGCACAACAACGCTGCCATCGGCTGGCGCCTGCCCAGCCTGTCGCCAGCGCGGCTATCGCGGTCGCCTGGTGTTGATGGAAATCCTGCGCATCGACAAGACACTCGACCTCCTGCTCGCCGATGCAGCTTCGCCCCCCGAACTGTTTGCCCAGGCCAGGAAGCGCGGTTTCACCACCCTGGCCGACAACGCGCTGGAAGCCGTACGCCGGGGCGACACCACGCTCGAAGAAGTCAGCCGGGCCGTCGATCTGAGCGATTGGTTGTAAACATGCACTTTCGCTACCTGGCGCTCGACCGCCGACAGCAACGTGTTTCCGGCGAACGGGAAGCCTGCTCGCGGACGCACCTGGAAGCGGAATTGCTGCAGCTCGGCCTGGAATTGATCAACGCCAAACCTCGACATCTGCGCCGGCCGGCCCGAATGTCACGCGCCGAGCTGGCCGACTTCTGCCTGCAGGTCGAACAACTCCTCGCCGCCGGCATCCCCCTGACCGAGGCGCTCCACGATCTTGGCGCCAGCGCCGAGGGCACGCGCCTGCCGGCCTTGTGTCGGCGCCTGGGCGAGCGACTCGTCGCCGGCCAGTCATTGTCGCAAGCCCTGGCGGAAGAAAAGCTGCCCCCCGACTGCGTCGGCATCATCCACGCCGGTGAATACAGCGGCCGGCTGGCAGACAGCCTGCGCCGCCTGGGCAACAGTCTGCAGCAGAGCGAAGCGCAAGCCAGGGCCACGAAAAAGCTCCTGCTGCAACCGCTGCTCGCCGGTCTGATGGTCCTCGCTGCCGGCTTGTTCCTGATGTTCTACCTGGTGCCGCAGATTCGCAATTTCCTGACCGACAGCAGCCAGTCGCTGCCGCTGGCCAGTACCCTGCTATTCGCGACGGCCGATTTTCTGCAGCACCACTGGCCCTGGCTGGGACTGCCACCGGTCGTGCTGCTTGTCTCGGCCAGCGGCCTGCGACGGCATCCGGCACTGGCGCCGGAGATCGATCGCCTGAGCCTGCTCATCCCGCTCATCGGCCAGATCCGGCGCCGACTCCTGACCGCGCGACTGGCCGAACTGCTCGCCCTGCTCTACAGCAGCGGCATTCCGCTACTGGAAGCACTCAGGAGCATTCCGGCAGCCATCGACAACCGTTTCGCCGGCAACATCGTTGGCCAGATCGCCGATGACGTCGAACAGGGAAGCGCCCTGGCCGAAGCCTTCTCACGCCACGACTTTTTCCCGCCGCTACTGATCCGCATCCTGCACGCCGGCGAACGCAGTGGCACGCTGGAGCAGGCACTCGAGCACATCGTCAGGCGCTGCGAACGCGAAGCCGGCGACGCCATGGCCACCCTGCAAAGTCTGACCGGCCCGGCGCTGACACTGCTGATCGGCCTGCTGCTGGGCTGGATCATGCTGGCAACCATCCAGCCGCTCTATGGAATGATCGACGGAGGAATCCCATGACGCAGGCCATTCGCCTTTACCTCGACGAAAACGGCATGTCCGCCTGGGAAAGGCGTAACGGGCAGACGGAGAGAATTGCCGACTTCCCGGAAAACCCGGACGGCTTAGACGCTTTCAGTCATTTCCTGAGGATGACCGACAAACGGCACTTCCTGCTGCTGATCAACCGGCACGAGGAGCGTTATCTCGGCGAAGCCATGCCCTCACTGCCACAACGCGAGCGCCGCCAACTGGCAGAAACCCGAAGCCGTCGCGCCTTCCCCGACACCCCGTGGCGATGTGTCGGCTTGAACAAGGGCCGGCGAGAGGAAAACACGCGAATCTCGCTCATGGCCGTCAGCAACAGCAGTGCCTTCGACTGCTGGACACAACGACTGCGCAGCGCCCCTCTGAGCGGCGTCTACACTTTGCCCCAGTTATTGACGCCATTGCTCGGCAAGGCGCCAGAAAGCCCCGCCCAACTCGTCGTTCTGAGCAAACACCGTCACGCCTGCCGGCTCACGCTGCTCGAACACGGCCTGCCTTGTGCCGTGCAATGGACGACAAACGATGACGATACCGCCATCGACGACGCCTGGCGGCGACTGCTCATGCAAGGCGGCGCCGCAGAGATTCCGCCCACGCTGTGCCTCATCGGACCACCCGATTGGCACCCGCCGCTACCGGCCAGCGCCACAATCAGGCATCTACCGACGAACGAGGATGCGGCACAACTCATTCTCGCGCTCGCCGACAAACATTGGCCCGACTGGCAGTTTGCACCGCCCTCGGCCAGAGCAATCGCACGCCAACGGCAGTACGGGCGCTGGTGCTGGTATCTGGGCATGCTGGCACTGGGTGCCGGCCTGAGCATGTCAGTTGAACGTTGGCTCGAATTCAATACCTTGCACCGGCAGGCTAGCACGGCACAACAGCATCTCGCACACGCCCAACAGGCTGTCGCCACCGCGATGGCCGAGCTTGACCGTGACGGAATGACGCCGGCCCAACGGCAACAATTTATCCAGGAACACCGGCAACTGCTTCAGCAACGCAGCGCTTTCGCCGACGACTTGGTTGCGCTGAGCCGAGCGCTAGACCAACGTCCCGAGATTCAACTCGACAGCATCGACTGGCGGATTCCCACCGAACAGGCGCTGACCAATGCTCACCCCCAACTGCAACTGGACGGCAGCATCCAGGCCGCCGACGAGAAACAGGCCGGAGAACTCCTACAGAGTTTGCGCCAGCCTGGCCATCAAGCAGCCCGACTTGTCACCCGTCCGCAAGCGATCAGCCCCGGCGAATTCCGCTTTTCGCTACAACTGCTCAGGACGCCGCTGGGGGCAACATGAGATTCGACCTTCCGCCCCCCCTGCGTACCCCACTGTTTTTTTGCACACTCTGCTGGCTATTCAGCGCTGGCCTGGCGCTCTGGTCGTGGCAGCGGGCGGCGCAAGCAGCCAGCCAACTTGACGGACTGCGCAAGGAAATATCTGCAAGTGAGCGCCAGCTCAGCGAGCTAAGACAGGCGTTGCAGAGTGCCGAGCAGGCGCAGCGATTGCTGGCCGACATTCAGATGCTTGAGGTAACCCACCCGAGCCAGCCGGCAGCGCCTCACGCCACGGCGGAGGCTCGCTGGCGTGAATATCCGGCAACGCTGGAAAGCACCTTCGTACACGAGGAAGCTCTGCTCTCCAGAATCGCCGATTGGCAGGCGCGTTCGCCAATTCAGCACCAATTTCGCGGTTGCCGCTTGACCCGCGCTGAAGACGGCATGTTCGCCAGTTGCCAGCTGGTCGCGCTGGAAATGCAGCAATGAACACCGCCAAGCACTCCTTTCTGCCCCTGCTGGTCGGTTCGCTGACCAGCTTCACCTGCCCGGCGGAAACGCTGGGCAGGCTTTTTTTCACCCCGGAACAACGACGCCTGCTCGAAGACTCCCGACAGGCGCCGGAACGTAACGACGGCTTCCTGAAATCCCCGAACGGACGCGAAATTCAATGGATCGATGGCAAGGCACAAGACGCTACGCGCTCCACCACGCCCATCGGCGACAGCCGACAAACCCCGTTGCTGCCGAGCGGCAGCGTGTTGCGCCACCCAGCACCGGAGAAACGATGAAAACGACAAGCAGGCATCAAAGCGGCGCAGTACTGTATGCCCTACTGCTCAGCCTGCTCGGATTTGCGGGATACATGGCCTACGCCCAAGGCTCGGCCAACCAAGCACGTCTGGAAAGCACGCGCGCCCAACAGGCGGCAATGGCACTGGCACGTGAAGCCTTGATCGCCCGCGCCGCCAACGATACCAATCGCCCCGGCAGCCTGCCCTGCCCGGCGCAATGGAAACCCACCACCCCCGGCGACGGCAGAGCCGATTTGCTGGCCGGCCAGCACTGCCCCAGCCTGATCGGTCGCCTGCCGTGGAGCACCCTGGACATTCCTCAACCGGTCGACGACAACCAGAATACGCTCTGGTACGTCATCGCACCGGGGCTGCGCGACCATCAGAGTGCCAACCCGATCAACAGCGATAGCGCGACCGGACTTTCCCTGAACGGCAAGGGCGATATCGCCGCCTTGATCATTCGCCCCGGCGCACCATTGCCTGGACAGAAAAGGCCATCGAACAACCCGGCGGATTACCTCGAAGCCAGCCTGAGCCAGAACAACCCACGGGATTTCAAGACGGCGCCGGAGAGTAACGACAGCATCCTCAGCATCACCCGCGGCAGCCTGATGGCAGCGGTCGAACTGCGCATCGCGCACAAACTGCGCGACTGCCTTAGCGCATACGCCCGGCAAACCGGCCGCTACCCCTGGCCCGCCCCACTCTCGTCAAACTTCGGCGAAGGACGCAGCGGCAGTCGGTTCGGCCGGGTGCCACTGAGCCAGCCAGCCAACGATGGCGAAGGAGAGCACCAGCCCATGGCCTGGACATCAGCGAGCTGCAACTTTCTCGCCGAGCCGAATAGCTGGTGGTATGAGGGCAAATGGTCGGACAGCGTCTTCTACCAGTTTGGCGACGCCTTGGAACCCGAACAGGCCAGCCTGCAGATTCCCGGCCAGCCGGCTCGTCCGCTGCTGGTCATTGCTGCCGGCGCCAGAATCAACGGCCAGCAACGTCCCGGCAAGGATGTCGCCGACTACCTCGAAGGCAGGAATGCCGCTCCTTCGCGCAACGGCGATGCGGAAATGCCGGACAACACCTTCGACGCCCGGCAACGGCGCCCCGACCACAATGACCAGATCGCCCACTGAGCGCGGCTTCTCGCTGATCGAGCTAAGCATCGCCCTGATCATCATTGGCCTGCTCGCCGGCAGCCTGCTCGGCCAGACCACGGGACAACGTCGCCTGCACACCGAACAACGCGCCCGCGCCCAACTCGAACTGAGCCTGGAAGCCCTGTATGGATTCGCAATCACCCATGGCCGCCTGCCCTGCGCCGCCGATCCGTTGCTTGCCAGCTCCGCCGACAAGGCCGGCGAAGAAGACTGCGTACGCGGAAAAAGCGGGGTACTGCCCTGGCGCACGCTCGGGCTGCCAGAGACCGACCCGTGGGGGCAGCGCCTGACTTACTACCCACATGATGCTTTCACTGCAGAGCCCGCAAACGATGCCCGAGCTGGGTTCAGCTTCGAAAGCATGGGAACGCTAGCGGTCCGCCCTGCTGCCAACAACAGTCAGACGGTCGCCAATGGACTGCCGGCGGTCATTGTCAGCCATGGCCGTAATGGCCTGGGCGGCTACCGCGGCAATGGCCAACTCACTCCAGCCAGCTCCCCCGACGAAGCGGAAAACGCCAACACTGACCGCATCTTCGTCAACCGTCCTCCGGACGCCCAATACGACGATCTGGTCGCCTGGATCGTACCTACCGTACTCAACACCCGGATGCTCACCGCCGGGCGCCTGCCCTGATTTTTCACCCACCAAAGGAGCGCATCATGCAACACAGGCAACAAGGTTTCACCCTGATCGAAATCGCCATCGTGCTGGTCATCATCGGCGTCCTGCTGGGCGGCATCCTGAAAGGCCAGGAAATGCTGACCCAGAGCAAGATCCGCGCAATCGAGAAGGAACTCGACGGCGTCGCCATCGCCATTCTGGGCTACCGGGATCGCTACAAAGCACTGCCGGGAGATGACTCGCAGGCAAATGCACGCTGGACCGATGCTACTTCTGGCAACGGAACAGGCACCATCGAAGGAGAGTTCAACACATCGGACGGCACCAAGGCCAGCCTACGTGCCTGGCAACATTTGCGTTTCGCCGGACTGATCAGCGGTGATGCCGAGGGCGGCAAACAACCAACCAATGCCGCCGGCGGCATCACCGGAATAGCCAGCAACACGGCGGGTAACCTTATTGTCTGCACGACCAATCTGCCAGCAAAAATCGCCAACGCCATTGACACCAACCAGGACGACGGCTTGCCGGAAAAGGGCAGTATCCAGGCCTACGAGCAAACGGCCCACAACACACCACAAACCGACCTAGCCACCGCCTACAAGGACGATGGCAGTACGCAATACACCATCTGTCGCAAGGTCTGAGCCGTCGACACCCTGGCCCGTCCGGGGTCCCCCGCAGGCAGATTGGCGAAGTCGGGTATACTTCCCGGCCAAGACCATCTGCCTGCCATGAATACAACGATATCTCCCCCCTTCTCGCCTGAACGCGCCTTGAATCTCGGTCGCCAGACACTGGCCATCGAAGCAGCGGCTGTTGACGCGCTGAGAAGCAGGCTGGACGGAGAATTTGCCGAGGCCGTTCAGTTGATCCTGAACTGCAGCGGACGCTTGATCGTCAGTGGTATGGGCAAGTCCGGACACATCGCGCGCAAAATCGCCGCGACCATGGCCAGCACCGGCACCCCCGCCTATTTTGTCCATCCGGCCGAGGCCAGCCATGGCGATCTGGGCATGATCACCCGCCAGGACATCCTGCTTGCGCTGTCCAATTCGGGCGAATCCGAGGAACTGCTGCGCATCGTTCCGACAATCAAGCGCCAGGGAGCCCGCTTGATCGCCATGACCGGCGCCCCCGGCTCGACACTGGCCCGAGAAGCCGACGTTCATCTCGATGCCGGCGTTGCCCAAGAGGCCTGCCCGCACAATCTGGCGCCGACCGCCAGCACCACTGCCGCACTGGCGCTCGGCGATGCCCTCGCCGTTGCCCTGCTTGATGCCCGGGGATTCGGGCCAGAGGACTTTGCCCGTTCGCACCCCGGCGGCTCGCTCGGTCGCCGTCTGCTGACGCATGTCCGCGACGTCATGCGCCCGGCCGACCTGGTTCCGGTCGTCACGCCTGACACCCCGCTTGGCGACGCCATCGTCACCATGTCCCGCGGCGGACTCGGTCTGGTTGCGATTACCGACACCACAGGTCGTGCCATCGGCATCTTTACGGACGGCGATTTGCGACGCGCCTTTGAACGGCGACTCGATCTTCATCACGGCGCAATCTCAGAATTCATGAACCAGGCGCCACATTTCATCGCACCAGATCAACTGGCTGTTGAAGCGGTGGAAATGATGGAGCGACTTCGCATCAATGGCTTGCTGGTCGCGCTCGACAACGGCCCCTTGCTTGGCGCGCTGAACATGCATGATCTGTTCTCGGCCAGGGTCATCTGAGGGCCGCCCCATGAAGAACTGGTCAGGCCAAATCTTCCCGATCACCTTGCTGGCCTTGATCGCCGGCTTGAGTTTCTGGCTCCAGGCCAGCCAGGCCCCCATCGAAGCCGCTGGCTCAGGCAGTGACGACAAGACGCCGGACGCCTACGCAGAAAACTTTCAGATACGTCGACACGACGATAATGGGCAACTGAAATACCGCCTGAGCGCCCCCCATTTACAACACTTCCCTCACGATGACAGCTCCGAAATCCGCAATCCTGAATTGATTGCGTACCGCAAGGACATGCCCCCAGTCATCGTTACCGCAGGCCAGGCCAAGGTGACTGCTCAAGGGGAGAAAATCCTGCTGAGCGAGTCGGTCCGCATTGTTCGCGCAGGAAGCGCCGACCAACCAGCACTCATCGCCGAGACCAGCCGGCTTGATGTCAATCCGGAAGCCGGGCTAGCCGATACCGAGCAAGCAGTACACATCACCCAGGGTGCCTTCTGGATATCCGGTGTCGGCGCCCATATCGACAACAACGCGTCGACCTTCGAACTGAAATCGCAAGTTCGCGGCCAGTACCTTGCCCCCCGAGCCCAACCATGATCCTGCGCCTAGCCACGCTCGCCCTCGCCCTGGCAGTCAGCCAGCCAGCCGTTGCCGAAAAAGCCGACCGCGACAAGCCGATGCTGCTCGAAGCCAACCGCATCTCCATCGACGACACAAAGAAGCAGCAGATTCTCGAAGGTGATGTGATCATTACCAAGGGCACACTGGTTCTCAAGGCCGAACGCATCATCATCAGCGAAGACCAGCAAGGTTTCCAGAAAGGCACCGCCTTTGCCGCTCCCGGCAGCAAGGCCACTTTCCGCCAGAAGCGGGAAGGCCGGGACGACTATGTTGAAGGCGAGGCCGAGCGCATCGAGTACAACAGCAATACCGAGATCGCCGAACTCTTTCACCGGGCAAAAGTCCGCAGCGGTGAAGATGAAGTTCGTGGCGACTACATCTGGTACGACGCGGTCAGCGAAAAATTCCTCGCCAGTGCGGCAGAAGCACGCGACCCAAAGAGTATCACGCCGCGCGTCCGGGCCGTCATCCAGCCGCGCAACAAGGGCAGCGAGCCCGCCCGCCCGGCAAGCCGCGGCGAATCACTTGAACTACGCGGCGCGGACACCCTGACGCCGACCGAATGATGTAATTAGTTGATTAAAAACAATTTCGCAGAATGCTGCAGTGCACAAGATAATTGTTGACAAGTCGACAAGCTGATCTATAATCAGGGACATGGTGCGGTGCAGCATCGGATAATCTAAGGCACCGCGACGGAATTCTTTTTCTGTACGACCTTTCCTTCAGGAGATATCCATGTTCAAGACCCCCGAGCAATTTGCTGCCGCCAACAAAGCCACCGTCGATTCCCTGCTGTCGCTGGCCAATACCGCGCTGGCTTCCGCCGAGCGCATCGCCGCCCTGAACCTGAACACCGCCCGCTCGCTGATGGAAGACTCCGTCTCCGGCGCCAAGGCCCTGATGGGTGCCAAGGACGTTCAGGAAGCCCTGTCGATCCAGGCTTCGCTGGCCCAGCCGAACGTCGAGAAGGCCGTTGCCTACTCGCGTAGCGTCTACGAAATCTCTGCCCAGACCCAGGAAGAACTGTCGAAGATGGTCGAAGCCCAGTTCGGCGACTTCCAGAAGACCGTTGCCGGTCTGCTCGACCAGGCTGCCAAGTCGGCTCCGGCCGGTTCCGACGTTGCCGTTGCCGCCGTCAAGAGCGCCATCGCTGCTGCCAACTCCGCTTTCGACAACATGAACAAGGCCGCCAAGCAGGTTGCCGAGATCGCCGAAGCCAACGTTGCCGCTGCGACCAACGCCACCGTCAAGGCCGTCGGCGCCACCGCTGCCGCGTCCAAGAAGAAGTAATTCGCTGTATTCCGGCCTCCGCCTTCGGGCGGAGGCTTTGTTTCATCCGTACCACCAAAAACCACACTGGAGATGATGATGAGCAACCCGAATATCGAACAACTGACTGCCGCCCAGAAAGCCAACGCTGAAGTCATGACGGCGCTGATGCGTACTGCCTTCAACGGCCTGGAGCGCCTGACTGCGCTGAACATGGCTGCCTCCCGCGAGTTCTTCAACGCCACGGTCGCCAACACCCAGCAACTGCTGGCTGCCAAGGACGCCAACGCCGTCGCCAAGCTGAACAGCGAACTGGCTCAGCCGAACGTCGAAAAGCTGATGGAATACTCGCGCAGCGTGTATGACCTGGTGTCCGAGATGCAGAAGGAAGTGACCACGGTCATGGAAAGCCAGTACAGCAGCTTCCAGAAGAACGCTGCCAGCGCCGTCGAAAAGGCCAAGGCCTCGGCCCCGGTCGGTGGTGACGTCTTCGCCGCCACCATGCAATCCATGCTCGGCGCCTCGACCAAGGCCTTCGACCAGATGACCTCGATGGCCAAGCAACTCTCGGACATCGCCGAAGCCAACATGCAGGTTGCCACCAAGGCGGCCGCACCGGCCAAGAGCAGCGCCACCGCTGCAGCCCGCAAGAGCGCCGCCAAGTAAGGCAGCAAGCGCCCCGATCAGCCCGCGCCCAGCGCGGGCTTTTTTACGCCTGCTGAACAGCTCGGGTCATGGCCGCCAGCCCCAGGTGATGCCACGCTTCTCGACCTCAAGGCGGATTTCCTCCATCGCCTGATCAACCAGAGCCGGCGCCCCTTCGACGCCCAGTTCAAGATGCTTGCGCTCCTGACCAACCAACGAAGGCAGGGAAAACAGGCGTAACGCCGGATAGCCGGCGACGATCCTCTCCATCAGGTCGAGCAGCGCGCTCTCGTAGGCGTTCGGCCCAGTCAACAGAAAAGCCTTCTCGACCTTGTCGCCGACCGGCTTGAATTCATCCCGGTAGAAGGTATCGAGCGCCCAGGCTATCATGGGATGCGCCATCTGCGGAAAACCAGGAACAAAGTAATGGTCGTTGGCCATGAAGCCGGGGATGCGATTGAAGGGATTGGGCACGATGTTGACGCCGCGCGGAAAGGTCACCAGCAGCTTGCGCTTGTCGGTGATTTCCTCGTTGGCAAAACGGACCTTGAGCTCCTCGAAACCTTGCGGATGCAGTTCGAGCTCGACGCCGAGCGCCGCCGCCACCGCCTGCCGGGTGTGGTCGTCGGGTGTGTTGCCGATGCCACCACAGGAGAAGACGACATCACCGGCAGCCATCGTGCGCTTGAACGTCTCGGTCAGGCGTTGCCGGTCATCGCCGAGGTACTCGACCCAAGACAATTGCAGGCCGCGTGCGCCGAGCATCTCGGCAATTTTCGCAAAATGCTTGTCCTGGCGTTTGCCGGACAGAATTTCATCGCCGATGATGACAGCGCCAAAAGTACGACTCATGAACGTTCTCCCTGAATGCTGACGATGGCGCCGCCACGTTGGCGACGCAGGGCTTCCAGCCCGAAGTGGACGAATGATAGCGCGGCCAGCGTGGGCACCAGCAGGCCAATGATCGGCACATGCGCGAGCAGCGCCATGACCAGGCCGAGCATGAACAAAGGCCAGCGGTATTGCGCCCGCAGACTGGCCCACTCGGCGTCGGTCGCATGCATCGCCAGGGCGTCGTAAGCGAAGGTACGGCGATTGAGCCAGGCCATCAGCAGCAGCGGAACAAGCAGCGACATCCCGGGAATCAGCCACAACGGAATTGTCACCAGCCAGGCAATGATGAACAGCATTGCTGCACCCAGGCTGTTGACCGTGGCCGCGACAAAGCTGTCGCGGCCCATCGCAGCCAGGTCGCGATATTCGCCTTCGGCCAGATGCTTGAGCAGCAAGGGCATGATGAAGACGGCGGCGATCAACATTGCACACAGGTAGGCCAAGGCAAATAGCGCCATCCAGCCACCGAGCCAGGCCAGCAACTGAGCCAGCCAGACCAGCCCCCAGGCCACCAGCAGCGTCATCGGCGGCAGTTCGAGCAACTGTGCGATCAGCCAGCCGAGCGCCGAGAAGCCGAGCACCACCGCCAGCAACAAGGCGGCCAGCGCCGGCAGCAACAAGTACAACCAGACCCGACCGACGCGCAGGTCAGCCAGCGAGCGGCCCAGGGCCAGAACCACGATATCCATCACAGCACCTTCCGGAAAGCGGACGCAACCGGCATTTTAAAGTTTTTGCCGGCATCGCCGTAAAACAGCAATCGCCTCGAGCAATCCAGCCCCCGATGAATCTGCCGCCAGTCAGTACCAGCAACACAAGCGCTCAGGCCTCGCCCAGTGCCCGCGAAGTCTGGGAAAAGCGCCAGGAAAAGCAATCGCAGAACATGCAGGAAGGCCTGCAGCGCCTGCGCGCCATGCCCAGTCCGAAGGAAGCCGCAAAGGCGCGTGCCGAAGCCCGGGTCGAACAACTGAAGGAGCGCATCAAGCAGCTGCGGGCAATGCTGATCGGCCTGTCGCCGGAGCAGGCCAAGGCCATACTTCGCCAGATCGGGGCGATTGCCAAGGAGCTTGCCGGCATGGCCAAGGCAGCCGGCGGCGACAGCGGCGGAAGTGGTAGCGCCGTGTCGGTCCAGGTCCAGCAGGGCAGTACCGCCAGTTCGGCTGCCTCGGCCGGGACTACGGCAAGCACCGCCGCAGCCAGCGGTGAAGCTGCCGCCACCGATGGCAAGACAGGCACGGACAGCGCGCAGGCCGATTCGGCGACCGCGCCTGCGGAAAAAAACACCGGCAACGCCAAGTCGCTACGTGACAAGCTTCAGGAAGCGGCCAAGCAACTCAAAGCCCTGCTCGAACTGGTCAAGGCCAAGATGCGCGAAGCCCACCAGCAGGAACAGGACGAAGTCAGACAGGTAGAAAGCGCACTGCGCCAGGTGGACAGTGCCCTCGACGGCGGCGGCAATCTCTACAGCGGACTCAGCGCCGCCGCCGGGATCACCCCGACGCTGACGATGGCAAGCGTTGCAAGCGTCGGCAACATCAGCGTCCAGGCCTGACTCAGCACAGCCGACTCAGCGCCCAATTCCTTCCCACTGTTTCTGCAGTCGCTTCACCGACACCGGTACCGGCGTACGCAACTCCTGCGCGTAGAGGCCGACGCGCAACTCTTCCAGCAGCCAGCGGAACTGCTCGACCTGCGGATCGACCGCGCCCATCTTCGCCAGCTGGATCGCGCGGCGTTCGTAATTGGTCCACAACGGCGCGTACTCGGCCATCAACTGGGCGTCACGCGCCGGATTGGCCTTGAGCTTGTCGAGCCGCACACCGATCGCCTTGAAATAGCGCGGGTAATGCTGCAGACGCTCGAACGGCGTATCGACGACGAAGGTCTTGCCGATCAGCCGCTTCAGTTGCGCTTCGATGTCGGCGACGACCGCCGCCTGCGCCTTGAACGCCGGCAACTTCTTGACCACTGCCTGCCATTCGGTCAGCACGGTGCCAACCAGGCGGCAGACTTCCTGCATGATCAGCCCAAGCCGCGCCTTGGCCTCGGCACAACGCGCCTTGAAGGCCTCCGGCGTGGTCGGCAGCGGCTCGCTCAGGCAGGCGCGTTCGAACGTCAATTCGACAATCTGCCGCTTCAGGTCGTCGCTGCTGCCCAGCGCCATGAACTGCATCGCCATCTGGGTCAGGCCGGGGACGTTCTTGTCGAAGTACTTCACCTGCTCCTTGAACTGCAGCATGAACAGCCGCGACAAACCTTTGCGGTGCGCGTCGGCGGCTTCTTCGGCGGAATCGAAGACTTTCAGACTGACCGTTTCGCCGTCGTCGATCAGCGCCGGGTAGCCGATCACGGTTTGTTTGCCGACCGGCACTTCCATCAGTTCCGGCAACTCGCCGAAGGTCCAGTCGGTCAGTTGGGTGTATTCGGACGGCGTTTCGTGCAGTTCGGCGAATTCCTCCTTGGCTTCCTTGCCCCATTCGCCGCGCAGCGCGACCAGGCTGCGGTTCATGTCGAGTTGCCGGCCGTGTTCGTCGATCAGCTTGTAGTTCATCGAGAAGTGCGGTGGCAGCGCGTCGGGGCGGAAGGCGTCGGGCGTCACCGCCCAGCCGCGCGCGTTCAGTCCGCGCGCTTCGAGGATGAATTCGATCAGCGGGTTGATGATGCCCTGGTTGAGCTTGCGATCGTTGCCTTCGACAGCGGCCAGGAACTCCTCGACGAATTCCGGCACCGGCACCAGCTTGGCGCGGATTTTCTGCGGCAGCGTCTTGATCAACTGCACCAGCTTTTCCTTGATCAGCCCCGGCACCAGCCATTCCATGCGCGCCGCCGGAATCTGGTTGAGTTGCGCCAGCGGCAGCGTCAGCGTGACGCCATCCCTCGGCGAGCCCGGCTCGAAGTGATAAGTGAGCGCGTACTCCACAGCGCCGGCCTTGAGCTTGTGCGGGAAGGCCTCGGTGGTGACGCCGGCCGCCGAATGGCGCATCAGGTCGTCCTTGGCCAGGAAGAGCAGCTTCGGGTTGTCCTGCTCGGCGGTCTTGCGCCAGTGGTCGAAGGTGGCGCCGTTGTGGATGTCTTCCGGGATCAGGTGGTCGTAGAAGGCGAAGATCAGCTCGTCGTCGACCAGCACGTCCTGCCGGCGCTGCTTGTGCTCGATCTTCTCGATCTCGCGAATCTGCTTCTGGTTGTGCTGGAAGAAGGGCCATCTCTTCGCAAACGACTCCTCGATCTCCTCGCCGACCAGTCCCTGGCGGATGAAGATCTCGCGCGCCTCGACCGGTGCCAGCGGGCCGTAATGGATGCGCCGCTTCGGGTTGATGACGATCCCGTAGAGCGTCGTCCGTTCCCAGCCGGCGACCTGCATCGCCTTCTTTTCCCAATGCGGATCGAAGTACTGGCGCTTGATCAAGTGAGCGCCCACTTTCTCGATCCAGGCATCCTCGATGCGGGCGATGCAGCGGCCGAAGAGGCGCGTCGTCTCGGTGATCTCGGCGGCCATGATCCACTTGCCGGCCTTCTTCTGCAGCGGCGACGACGGATGGATCAGGAAGCGGATACCGCGCGCGCCGAGGTAGTAACCGGATTCGTCCGACTTGCAGCCAATATTGCCCAACAGCCCGGACAGCAGCGCCATGTGGATGGCGTCGTAGATGCCGGGGATATCGTTTTCCTTCCAGCCCAGCTCGGCGACCATCGCATGCAACTGCCCATGCACCTCGCGCCATTCGCGCAGCCGCAGGTAGGAAAGGAAGTGCGCGTGGCAGGTATCGACCAGCGACTTGTTCGATTTCTTGTGCTCGACGGCGTTCTGGAACCACTGCCAGAGTTTGACCCAACTCAGGAACTCCGACTTCTCGTCGGCGAACAGCTTGTGCTTTTCGTCCGCCGCCTGCTGCCGCTCCTGCGGCCGCTCGCGCGGATCCTGCGTGGACAGCCCGGCGGCGATGACCAGCACTTCGCTCAGACAACCGAGATCGCGCGCGGCGACCAGCATGCGGCCGATGCGCGGATCGAGCGGCAGTTTCGCCAACGCTTCGCCGACCTTGGTCAGCTTGTTATCGTCGTCGAGCGCGCCGAGTTCCTGCAACAGCGCGTAACCATCGCTGATCGCCTTTGCCGGCGGCGGCTCGATGAAGGGGAAGCTCTCGACATCGGTCAGGCGCAGCGACTTCATGCGCAGGATGACGCCGGCCAACGAGGAACGCAGGATTTCCGGGTCGGTGAACGGCGGCCGCGCGTTGAAATCGGCCTCGTCGTAGAGGCGGATGCACACGCCGGCGGCGACGCGGCCGCAACGGCCGGCGCGCTGGCGCGCCGCCGCCTGCGAAATCTTCTCGACCTGCAACTGCTCGACCTTGTTGCGGTAGGAATAGCGCTTGACCCGCGCCAGACCGGTGTCGATGACGTAGCGGATGCCCGGCACGGTGAGCGAGGTTTCAGCGACGTTGGTGGCCAGCACGATGCGCCGCTGGCCGCCCGAGGGCTTGAAGATGCGGTCCTGCTCGCCGGCCGACAGGCGCGAGAACAGCGGCAGGATTTCCGGTGCGTGCGCGGTGCTCAAGCCCGGACGAGCCAGGGCATGCTTGCGCAAGGCCTCTGCCGCCTCGCGGATTTCGCGCTCACCAGGCAGGAAGACGAGGATGTCGCCGGAACCCAGGCGGGCCAGTTCGTCGGCGGCATCGACAATGGCATCGTAGAGGTCGCGCTCGTCGTCCTTCTTGTCGATGTCCTCGACCGGACGATGACGCACCTCGACCGGGTACAGGCGGCCGGATACCTCGATCACCGGCGCGCCGTTGAAATGCTGCGAGAAGCGCTCGGCATCAATGGTCGCCGAGGTGATGATCAGCTTCAGGTCCGGCCGGCGCGGCAGCAACTGCTTCAGGTAGCCGAGCAGGAAGTCGATGTTCAGGCTGCGCTCGTGCGCCTCGTCGATGATGATCGCCTCGTAGGCGTTCAGGTACGGGTCGCTTTGTGATTCGGCGAGCAGGATGCCGTCGGTCATCAGCTTGACCCAGCTCTCCGGCGTCGATTTATCGTGGAAGCGGATTTTCACGCCGACGCCAGCGCCAACCTGGGTCTTCAGTTCCTGCGCCAGGCGCGTCGCCACCGAACGGGCAGCCAGCCGGCGCGGCTGCGTGTGGCCGATCAGGCCGCGCGCGCCGATGCCAAGATCGAGGCAGATCTTCGGCAACTGCGTGGTCTTACCCGAGCCGGTCTCGCCGCAGACGATGACCACCTGATGCTTGGCGATCAGCTTGGCAATCTCGTCGCGCCGTTCGTTGACCGGCAGGTCGGGCTGGAATTCCGGCCTCGGCAACTTGCCGCGCCGTTCGGCGACGGCGGCCTGCGAGGCGGCGAGCAGTTTTTCCAGGTCGGCCTGCAGTTTTTGCCGCTGGTCGCCGGCCGAGCGTGGCAGTTCGCGCTGCAAGGCCCGCAGGCGGCGCGCATCGGCGCTCAGGGTGGTCAGGGAGACGTCGTCGCGCGAGGCGGGCTTGCGGGTGTGAGCAGACATGGGGATGGATTATATTCGTCTGGCGGTGGTGACTTGCCGAAACGAGTCAAGCCTGTAGCCAGACACATTGGCATTTAAGTAACACGCGTCTCGACAACGCTGCCACTATGTCATATTCTTGCCTTCAAAAAATGCAAAACTACCGAAATTGGCAACCATTTGGAGACATAACCGTGAGTATATTCAGCTTTTCCAGCATGAAGGGGCGCTTGACCCTGTCCGTCTTGGTCGCCCTGCTTGGCCTGATCCTGCTCGGCACCTTCCAAATCCTGCACCTACGCGCACAATTGCTCGAGGACCGCAAAGCCACGCTGAACGCTGCCGTCGACATCGCGACAAGCACGATCAAGGCATTCCACGAACAGGAGACCAAGGGGGAGCTCAGCCGCGAACAGGCGCAAAAGCACGCTACCGATGCGCTGCGTGGCATGCGCTACCTCGGGCCAGAATATTTCTACGTCTACGACAGCAAGGGGATGGGCGTGATGCACCCGATCCGTCCCGAGTACGTTGGCAAAAGCCACTGGGATCGCCAGGACAAGCAGGGCAACTACACGGTCCGGGATCTGGTCAAAACCGCACTCGACAAGACCGGGTTCACGGAAACACAAACTGCCAAGCCCGGAAGCGAAGCACTGGTTCCAAAATTGCAGCGAGTGGAGCATTTCGCCCCATGGGACTGGGTCGTGGGTACCGGCTTGTACATTGACGACCTTGATGCATTGTTTTACCAACAGTTGCGCAACGCCGGCATCGTCATTGGCCTGATTCTGTTGCTCGTCGGCGGCATCACCTGGTGGGTTGCTCGCTCGCTGCTTGCTCAGATCGGCGGCGAGCCGGCGCTGGCAGTGGCAACGATGAGCAAAGTTGCCGCCGGCGACCTGACCGTCACGATTGACCGAACAATCCCGGGCAGCCTGCTTGGCGAACTCAACCAATTGGTCGAGGCTTTACGCCGGATGATGGCCAATATTTCCCAGAATGCCTCCCAGGTCGCAGCAGCTGCCCAGGAAATTTCCGACACATCCGCCCGCGTTGCCGACGCCGCTTCGGCCCAGACCGACGCAACGCAGACAATGGCAGCTGCCATGGAAGAACTCACCGTTTCGATCACTCACGTTTCCAGCAACGCTGGCGAAACAGAAGAACACGCCAGCAGCGCTGCCGAGCTCGCCGATCAGGGCGAACGCAGCGTCGAAACAGTCGCCGCCAATATCGCGACCATGGCCGGGACCGTCGGCGAAGCCGCCGAAAAGGTACGCACACTCTCAGCCAATGCACAGGAGGTCGCGCGTATCGCCTCGGTGATCAAGGATATTGCTGGACAAACCAATCTGCTCGCCCTGAACGCTGCCATTGAAGCCGCCCGAGCAGGCGAACAGGGACGCGGCTTTGCCGTCGTTGCCGACGAAGTACGGGTACTTGCCGAGCGCACCGAAAAAGCAACGCTGGAAATTTCCGGTGTCGTAGACCGGATCCAGAGAGAAACGCTGAATGCAGCCCGGGTGATGGATACCGCCTTGCCAGAAGCGGAACAGGCACGCACGACCGCTGGCGAGACGACTGAACTACTGCATCGTATTGCCGAAGGCTCACGTGCCGCCCAAAGCCTGGTCCGCGATGTTGCAGCCTCCACCCGAGAACAAAGCGAAGCGAGCACTTCGCTGGCTCAGCAGGTCGAACGCATCGCCAACCAAGTCGAAGACACGGGAGAGAGCATGCGCACAACAGCACAAGCTGCCCAATCGTTACTTGATACTGCCCGCAACCTGAGCGCTGAAACGGCACGCTTCAAAGTCTGAGGCCCGCAAGGTTATGGTTTTCCCTTCGTTGCCAAGTGCTTCCACAACAAGGCGGAAAACAATGTCCGGGTGATCCTGCAGGCGGTACCGACGCTGACGCTGGCGGAACGGCTTCCCCGGCTGGCACGCCGATTGCACGCACCGGTAAATGTCCCTGCCGGCGTCGAATTTGCGACACACCGCCCACCCCACTGGAGCCAGCCATGCCCGCCACCACCCTCGATTGCAAGGGCCTCACCGTCGCCAACGGCGACTGTGTCCGCATTCTCTCCATCACCCCCGACCCGGATCTCGATGAGGACGAGCTTGATCTGTTCATGAACATGATCGGATCAAGCTGCGAGGTCGAGCGGATCGACGCCGATGGCGCCGCTTGGGTCGTCGTCTGGTGGAGTTGCAGCGATGGCAGCGTGACAACCCAGGTCGGCCTCTACCCGCACCAGATGGAAAAGGTCACCCGCTAGGCCGGCACGCGATGGCAAACGGGCCCGCGCCTTCGCCAAGGGCAATCTAACAAGGAAAGAAGCTGCGTCGTGTCGGATACCCCACAAAACCCCTTGCGCACCTATCATGCGCAAACCAAACATCATTACGATGCCTACGCCGAAGGCCCGGGCCAGCTGGACTGGGATGCCCAGCCGGCGCCCTTCCGCCATTACCCCGGGGCGCCACGGCTTGAATTGCCGCTGACCGCCGAACGGTTTGATCGCCCTTACGGCCAGTTGCCGGAAAAACCGCAAAACCCCGTCGCTGCCGACCTGGTCAGCCTGGGGGCCCTACTCGAACTGTCGCTGGCCATTTCCGCCTGGAAAAGCTGGGGTCCGAACCGCTGGGCACTGCGCTGCAATCCCTCGTCGGGCAACCTGCATCCGGTCGAAGCCTGGGTACTGACCGGCGGACTGCCCGGCGTGACGGACGGCGTGCATCACTACGACCCCGAGCAACATGCGCTGGAGGGCCGGGCGTTGACCGCGCCGAGCGGCGAAGGCCCCTGGCTGGCGATCGCACTGAGCAGCGCCATGTGGCGCGAGGCATGGAAATACGGTGAGCGCGCTTTCCGCTATTGCCAGCTCGATGTCGGTCATGCCGTCGGCGCCCTCGCCTACGCCGCGGCGCTGCTCGGCTGGGAGGCGCGGCCACGGACAATCACCGGCGACGACCTCGGGTACTTGCTCGGCCTGGATCGCCCCGACGATTTTCCCCCTTCGCGCTACAGCTTCACCGAGAACGAGGAAGCGGAAATCCTGCTGACCCTCCACGGCCCCGGCCTGAGCACCATGCCACCGGTCGAGCACTTGCGTCAGCGTCTGGCCGGCGTCATCTGGCAAGGGAGTCCAAGCCGGATTGACCCCGCACCTGGCTACCGCTGGCCAGTCATCGACCAGGCGGCCGCTGCCAGCCGTTTCTTGCGGTCGACCGCAGAAAACCCCCTCTTTTCGCCGCTACCGCCACTCGCCCCGCACCCGACATCTGCGAGCACGGCCAAGCTGATCCGGCAAAGACGCAGCGGCCAGCGCTTCAACCCGAACAGCAGCCTGCCCAGTACCGGTTTCTACCGGATGCTCGACGCCCTGCTACCGCGCCCGCAAGCACCGTTCACCGCGCAGGAAGCCTGTCCACGCATCCACCTGCTGCTGTTTGTGCTGCGCGTCGACGATCTGTCGCCCGGTCTCTACCTGCTGCCGCGCACCCCCGCCGCCGCCAGCGATCTGCCGGCAGCCATGCGCCCCCATTTTCCCGAACTGCGCCGGGTCGAGCACGCTCCGCCACAGCTCGGCCTGATCCAGCTCGCCGAATTCGGGCTGCAAGCCTTGCAGCGCCTCGCCCGCAGCCTTTCCTGCCATCAGGACATCGCCTCGAACAGCGCGTTCTCGCTCGGCATGCTGGGTGAATTCGACGAGGCGACCCGTGACGGTTACGGCTACCGTGAATTGTTACGCGAAGCCGGTCTGGTCGGTCAGAGCCTTTACCTCGAAGCCGAAGCGGCCGGCGTACGCGGCACCGGCATTGGCTGTTTCTTCGACGACCCGGTTCACGAAGCCTGCGGCCTCGCCGGCACGCGCTGGCAAAGCGTTTATCACTTCACTGTCGGCACGCCAATCACTGACTCACGCATCGAAACCTCGCCGCCCTACCCACAACGCCGGCAGGAGCAAAAGCTTCGCTGAGGAACGCGGCCTACGACCAGATCCGCGTCGCCCCAACCGTCATCAGCCCCAGCCAGGTCGCGGTCAGCGAACCGGCCAGGTGGATCGAGGCCAGACCCAGGGCCAGCATCGGCTGGTTCGACAGCAGCCGCTCGACCACTTCGGCGGAGAAAGTCGAAAAGGTCGTCATGCCCCCCAGGAAGCCGGTGATGACGAACAGCTTCAGGGCCAGCGGCAAGCCGGAATTGAGATGAAAGACTCCGACGGCGATACCGACCAGGTAACCGCCGGCCACGTTGGCCGCCAGCGTCCCCAGTGGCAGGGACAGGAATAGCGGATTGAGCGCCAGGCCAAGACCCCAGCGCACCCAGGCACCCAGCGCGGCACCCGCACCCACGGCAGCAAATCCGATTGCATTCATGGGGGCATTCTAGCGCGACGCCAAGCCTGGCGACACCCAGGGCGACGATAACAAAATCGAAACAAAGCTGTCACAATAGCGCCTTTTTGAAACACCGAGCATCGTCGCACCCAGAAACGATGCCATGACCTCATGGTTACGCCCGCATCGCGGGCCAGGGAGAAATGCATGGAACTGAAGGACTTCAACGATATCGAGAAAGCCACCAAACGTGGCCGGCGTGAGTTTTCCCGTCTTGGCATCGGTCTGCTCTTCGTCGTCTGCATCATGATCTACACCGCGCTTGGCGTCGGCGTCACCGGCACCCAGGGCATCATGCTGGTGGTAGCCGCGATGATCGGCGGCTACATGGCAATGAACATCGGCGCCAACGACGTCGCCAACAACGTCGGTCCGGCGGTGGGTTCACGCGCCATCACGATGACCGGCGCCATCATCATCGCCGCCATCTTTGAAGTCATGGGCGCGCTGATCGCCGGCGGTGACGTGGTATCGACCATCCGTGGTGGAATCATCAATCCGGCAGCAATCTCCGACAGCAACCGCTTCATCTGGATGATGACCGCCGCCCTGCTGGCCGGCGCCCTGTGGCTGAACTTCGCCACCGCCGTCGGCGCCCCGGTATCGACCACCCATTCCATCGTCGGCGCCGTGCTCGGCGCCGGTGTTGCCGCCGGCGGCATGGAAGCCGCCAACTGGGGCACGATGGGCAGCATTGCCGCCAGCTGGGTCATTTCGCCGGTGCTCGGCGGCGCCGTTGCCGCGGGATTCCTGTACTGGATCAAGCGCTCGATCACCTACAAGCCGGACATGGTCGAAGCGGCAAAGAAAACCGTGCCTGTCCTGATCGGCCTGATGGCATTTGCCTTCAGCACCTACCTGATCCTCAAGGGCCTGAACAAGATATGGAAAGTCGACTTCTGGACGGCAAGCGCCATTGGCGCCGGCATCGGACTGCTGACCTGGTTCCTGATGGGCGTCTCGATCAAGGGTAAAGCTGCCAGCCTGAGCAACAGCAAGGCCAGTATCAACTCGCTGTTCACCATGCCCCTGATCTTCGCTGCCGCCTTGCTCAGCTTTGCCCACGGCGCCAACGACGTTGCCAACGCCATCGGCCCCCTGGCCGCGATTGCCGATACCGTCGCCCATGGCGAGGTTCACGGCAAGGCCGGCATTCCGCTGTGGATCATGCTGGTCGGCGCCATCGGCCTGGCCGTCGGTCTGGCACTGTACGGCCCCAAGCTGATCCGCACCGTCGGCAGCGAGATCACCGAACTCGACCAGATGCGCGCTTTCTGTATCGCCATGTCGGCCGCCCTGACCGTCATCATCGCTTCGCAGATGGGCCTGCCGGTCAGCTCGACGCATATCGCGCTGGGTGGCGTTTTCGGGGTCGGTTTCCTGCGCGAATTCATCAAGAGCAACTACTCGCAGATGATCGACGAGATCAAGGAGCACCATCTCGGCACCGACAAGGAAGTTGTCGAAACCTTCCTCAACCGTTTTGCCAAGGCCAGCATCAAGGAAAAGCAGGAAATGCTCGACCAGTTGAAGGCCCGCACGGCCCAGGCCGACCTGTCGAAGTACGAGCGCAAGCAGATGCGCAAGGTCTATCGCCACGAACTGGTCAAGCGCTCGGCTGCATTCAAGATCGCTGCTGCCTGGATCATCACCGTGCCGGCATCGGCGCTGATGGCAGCGATGATCTACTTCATGATTTTCGGCATCGTACACGCCTGATCCGGGGCCGGCGGCTGGTAAAATCGGGGCTTTGTGGCTCAACACATCGCCCCCGAACAGCACCTCATGTCAAAAGAAACCTCTGCGCCAGTCGCCGCCGCCAATTTCATCAAGAACATCGTCGAGGCCGACCTCGCTGCCGGCAAGCACGCCCAGCGCCGTTGGGCCGGCGGCCCCGGTCTCGCCGCCGACCATGCAGCGGCACCGCTCGACGCGGCGAAGATCCGCACCCGTTTCCCGCCCGAACCGAACGGCTACCTGCACTTCGGTCACGCCAAGTCGATCCTGCTCAACTTCGGCCTCGCCCGCGAATTCGGCGGCCGCTGCCACATGCGCTTCGACGACACCAACCCGGAGAAGGAAGAGCAGGAATACGTCGATTCCATCCTCGACGCCGTCAAATGGCTGGGCTGCTCGTGGGCTGACGACGCCGAGGACAACCTCTACTACGCGTCGAACTACTTCGACTGGATGGTCCAGTTCGCCGAATACCTGATCTCCGCCGGCCACGCCTATGTCGACAGCCAGTCGGCCGAGGAAATGCGCGCCAACCGCGGCACGCTGACCCAGGCCGGCAAGGATTCGCCGTTCCGCAACCGCTCGGTCGCCGACAACATGGACCTGTTCAAGCGCATGCAGGCCGGCGAATTCGCCGACGGCGCCCACATCCTGCGCGCCAGGATCGACATGGCCTCGGCCAACATCAACCTGCGCGATCCGGCCATCTACCGCATCCGCCACGCCACCCATCACAACACCGGCGACAAGTGGTGCGTCTATCCGATGTACACCTTCGCGCACCCGATCGAGGACGCGCTCGAGTGCATCACCCACTCGATCTGCACGCTCGAGTTCGAGGACCAGCGCCCGTTCTACGACTGGCTGCTCGAACGCCTGGCCGAAGGCGGCCTGCTGCAACGGCCACTGCCGCAACAGATCGAATTCTCGCGCCTGAATCTGACCTACGTCGTCCTGTCCAAGCGCAAGCTGATCCAGCTGGTCGAGGAAAAACACGTCGACGGCTGGGACGACCCGCGCATGCCGACCCTGGTCGGCGCCCGCCGCCGCGGCTATTCGCCCGAGGGCTTCCGCCTCTTCGCCGAACGCATCGGCGTCTCCAAGCACGACTCGCTGATCGACTACGTCGTTTTCGAGGACGCCATGCGCGAAGTCATGAACGAGGCCGACGAACGCCGCGTTGCCGTGCTCGACCCGCTCAAGCTGATCATCGACAACTATCCCGAGGGCCAGTTCGAGGACTGCCACGCCCCCAACCATCCGCTCAAGCCGGAACTCGGCCAGCGCACCATGCCCTTCGGCCGCGAGTTGTGGATCGAGGGCGAGGACTTCCAGGAGGTCCCGGAAAAGGGCTTCCGCCGCCTCTTCCCGGGCAACAAGGCGCGCCTCAAGTACGGCTACATCGTCGAATGCACCGGCTGCGACAAGGACGAGAACGGCAAGGTGATCGCCGTGCATTGCACCTACCTGCCCGAGACCAAGTCGGGCACCCCCGGTGCCGACAGCATCAAGGTCAAGGGCAACCTGCACTGGATTTCGGCGGCACATGCCTGCCCGGCCGAAATCCGCCTCTACGACCGCCTGTTCTCGGTGCCGGCACCGGGCAGCCGACGCGAAGGCGACGCCCCCGACCTCGAACGCAACTTCCTCGACGACCTCAACCCGGATTCGCGCAAGGTCATCACCGCCATGCTCGAACCCTCGCTCAAGGATGTCCAGCCCGAACAGCGCTTCCAGTTCGAACGGCACGGCTACTTCGTCGCCGACCGCATCGACTCGCAACCGGGCACGCCGGTCTTCAACCGCGCCGTCACGCTCAAGGACTCGTGGGGCAAGGGTAGCTGAGATGGCGGGAAGCTGGGGTTGTCCGCACGAGGTCGCTGACCGCTGCACGAAGATCAACAATCTGCCGTGCAACCCCGGCATGAAGGGCTGCGAACTCGCCGGCCGCTACCGCTTCGTCGACGAGAGCAAGAACGAGCGCTACTGGGAAAAGAAGGCGCGCGAACAGGCCGGCGCCGAAGGCGCAAAGCAATGATCTACCTTGACCTTTTCCGTGCGCTGGAGAAACACCAGGTTCGTTATCTGCTGGTTGGTGGTTTGGCAATGAACCTGCACGGCGTCCCCCGCATGACGATGGATGTCGATCTCGTGCTGGCAATGGACGAAGACAACCTGGATCGTTTCATCGCCTGTGCCGGCGAACTCAATCTCACGCCCAGCGCCCCCGTACCGCTCAACGACCTGAAAAAACCTGAGCAACGCAGACTCTGGCACGAACACAAGCGGATGATCGCCTTCGGCCTGCAAAACCCCCAGGCCCGCATTCCAACCATGGTCGACATCCTGATCGCTCCTTGCATCGATATTGGCCTGGCGATGCAACGTGCGGTCGTTCGCGATCTGGACGGCACGCCAGTGACCCTGGCCAGCATCGACGACATGATCGCGCTAAAAAAGGGAACAGGGCGAGCGCAGGACGAAAGTGACATCGAGCACTTGGAGCGTACGCGTGGCTGAACGGCAGGACTCCCCCCAAGGCGGTTACCGTTACTTCGTCAGCGATGAGCAACTCGCCGCCTTCGCCCGGCTGACGCCCCTGCAGCGCCTGGAATGGGTCGAGGCCGCACGGGAATTCACCTGGCTCGGCCAGACCACAGAAACCCGCGCACGACACGAACGCCTCCGTCAGGGAAAGCCCATCGCCTGATGCCGCTCGACGTCGAACGCCTCGGCCAGGTCTTCACCCCGCCCAGCGTGGTGGAGTTCATGCTTGGCCTGTGCCGCAACCGTGGTCGTGTGCTCGAACCGTCGGCCGGCGACGGCGCGTTCTACCATGCGCTGCAGGCGCGCGGCGCCGAGCTCACCGGGGTCGAGATCGACCGCCGCGTGGCCCCGGCCGGTGCCCGCGTCATGGATTTCTTCGCGCTGCCGGAAAGCGAGCGCTTCGCCACCATCGTCGGCAATCCGCCCTATGTCCGCTACCAGGACATCGCCGCGCACACCCGCAAGAAACTGAAATCGCCGTTGTTCGACAAGCGCAGCAACCTGTTCCTGTTCTTCATCGAGAAGTGCGTCCGCCACCTCGAGCCGGGCGGCGAACTGGTCTTCATCGTGCCGCGCGAATTCATCAAGCTGACCTCGGCCAGGAAGCTCAACGCCTGGCTGTTCGCCCAGGGCAGCATCACGCATTTCTTCGAGACCGGCGATGTCCGCGTCTTCGCCGGGGCGACGCCGAACTGCTGCATCTTCCGCTTCGAGAAGGGCCGTTTCGACCGGCGCATGGACGACGGCCGGACCTTCACCGAAGTCGACGGCCAGTTGATGTTCCTGCGCGAAAATCACGGCGTGCGCCTGTCCGACCTGTTCGACGTGCGCGTCGGCGGCGTTTCCGGTGCCGACCCGGTATTCCGGCACGCCGAGGGCAACCTCGATTTCGTCTGCTCGAAGACCGCCGACACCGGCGAGACGCGACGCATGATCTACGGCATCGAACACCCGGCCCTGCTACCGCACAAGCAGCGCCTGCTCGCCCGCCGCGTACGCAAGTTCGACGACAGCAACTGGTGGCACTGGGGCCGCCATTTCCCGGTCAACGACGATCCGCGCATCTACGTCAACGGCCGCACACGCAAGCCGACGCCGTTCTTCCTGCACGACTGCCCGAATTTCGACGGCTCGGTGCTGGCACTGTTCCCGAAAAACCGCCGGATGCGTCGCCGCGACCTGATCGAGTGCACCATGATGCTCAACCACGAAGTCGACTGGCAGCAGCTCGGCTTCGTCTGCGACGGCCGTTTCCTGTTCACCCAGCGCAGCCTGCAGACCTGCCTGCTGCCAGACAAGTTTTCCCGCTATCTGCCAAAGGACGAAACATGACCTTTACCGAACAACTCGCTGCCGCCTGGCAAAAGAACGACTCGCAGCTCTGCGTCGGCCTCGACCCCGACCCGGCCAAGTTCCCCGCGCACCTGCAGGGTCGCGATGATGCCATCCTCGAATTCTGCAAGAGTATCGTCGACGCCACTGCCGACCTCGTCTGTTCGTTCAAGCCGCAGATCGCCTACTTCGCCGCCCGGCGCGCCGAAGACCAACTGGAAGCGCTGATCGCCCACATCCACGAGCGGCATCCCGGCATCCCGGTGATCCTCGACGCCAAGCGCGGCGACATCGGTTCGACCGCCGAGCAGTACGCAGTCGAGGCCTTCGAGCGCTTCCGGGCCGATGCCGTCACGGTCAATCCCTACATGGGCCGCGATTCGGTCGAGCCCTACCTGGCTTTCCCGGACAAGGGCGTGATCCTGCTCTGCCGGACCTCGAACGCCGGCGGCTCCGACCTGCAGTTCCTCGATGTCGGCGGCGAGAAGCTGTACGAACGCGTCGCCCGCCTGGCCGCCGAACAATGGAACACGACCGGCCAGATCGGCCTGGTGGTCGGCGCCACCTTCCCCGCCGAAATCGCCCGCGTGCGCGCAATCGTCGGCGATATGCCGCTGCTGGTGCCCGGCATCGGCGCCCAGGGCGGCGACATCGAGGCCACCGTCAAGGCCGGCCGTACCGCTGCCGGCACCGGCCTGATGATCAATTCCTCGCGCGCCATCCTCTACGCCGGCAAAGGTGAGGATTACGCCAGCGCCGCGCGTCTTGCCGCGCGCGAAACGCGCGACGCGATCAACGCCCACCGCTGATGCCGGAAAACACCGGGAAAAAACCGCGCTGGCGCCGCTGGGCGCTGGAAATCGCCATCTTCGTCGCCGCCTTCCTCGCCTTCCAGGCCTGGCAGTTGCGCGACACGGCGCGCGGCCCGGCACCGCAGTTCGCCGGCGTGCACACCGATGGCCAGGCTTTCGACCTCGCCGCCTGGCGTGCTGCGCATCCCGGCCAGCCGCTGCTGATCTATTTCTGGGCCGAATGGTGCCCGATCTGCAAGACCACCGCCGGCAGCGTCGAAAACATCGCCGCTGATCGTCCGGTGATCACCATCGCCACACAGAGCGGCGACGCTGCGGCAGTCGCGCGTTTCATGGCGGCCAACGGCTACCGCTTCCCGGCCCTGCCCGACCCCGCCGGGGCGATCATGAAAAGCTACCGCCTGCCCGGCACGCCTGGCTTCGTCGTACTGGCGCCGGACGGCCAGATCCGCTTCGTCTCGGTCGGCTACACAAGCGAGATCGGCCTGCGCCTGCGCCTGTGGTGGGCCGGCCTCGGCGCCACCAGCTAAACGCTACATGCCAAGGTAGGCGGCGCGCACCTGTTCGTTGGCGATCAGTGCTTGGCCGCTGTCGGTCAGCGTCACTGCGCCGGTTTCCAGCACATAGCCACGGTCGGCAATGGCCAGTGCGGCAAAGGCGTTCTGCTCGACGAGCAGGATGGTCATGCCCTGTGCCTTCAGCGACTTGACGACGTTGAACACCTCCTCGACCAACAGCGGCGCCAGGCCCATCGACGGTTCGTCGAGCAGCAGCATCTTCGGCCGCCCCATCAACGCCCGGCCGATGGCCAGCATCTGCTGCTGGCCGCCGGACAGCGTGCCGGCCGGCAGGTGGCGCTTTTCCTTGAGGATGGGGAACATCGCGAAGACCTTCTCCAGCTCCGCCTCGACCCCGGCCTTCGGCTGGGTGTAGGCGCCCAGGCGCAGGTTGTCCTCGATCGACAGCGGACCGAACACCTGCCGCCCTTCCGGGCTCTGGCAAATGCCGCGGCGCACGCGCTGGTCGGCACGTAGGCCGCTGATGTCCTCGCCGTCGAAGAAGATGCGCCCGCCGCTCATCGGCTGCACGCCCGACAGGGTGCGCAGGAAGGTCGTCTTGCCGGCGCCGTTGGCGCCGACCAGAGCGACCAGCTCGCCCTTGCGCACTTCGAGGTCGATGCCCTTCAAGGCCTTGATCCGGCCGTAGCAGCTTTCCAGGGCGCTGACGTGGAGCAGGATGTCGCCGGCCGCGTAGTGGCCGCCGGGTTCCAGCTCGCCGCCGCTGTGCGCGCCGAGGCCCACCGATTCCGGCGCCAGGCTGGCGATGCGGTGGTAGAGCTGGCGGTACTCGACCCGCGCCTGCTCGCCGAACAGCGGATCGTCGTTATCGGCAAAAGCCCGGTCGATGCTCTCCCAGTCCTCGGCGGTCAGCACCTCGCGGGCCAGCGGCATGGCGTCCTTTTCCTCGGTCCGGATGTGTGCCTTCAGGCTCTGCGTGTAGATGCGCAGGGCGCCGATGAACTCGGCGTTGCCCAGCGTCCCGGCCGCGGTCGCCGCCAGTTGTGCGCGCAACGAGCGCAGCACTTCGGGACCGTTGCGGTGCTCGGCCTGCAGGCGGTCGAGGACAGCTGCCGCTTCCGGGCTGCGCAGGCGCAGCGCCGGGAACAGGTGATCGTCTTCCTTGGCGTGATGGCAGGCGTCCATGAAGTGCTCGATGTAGTCGAAGACCGAGCTGAAGAAAGCCGGGTCGACCGGTTCGCCGGCTTCCATTTCCAGGGCGACGGCGTCGAGCGTGGTGGCGATGCGCCAGAGATTCTGGTGTTCTTCGGTGATGATGGTCAGTGTTTTCATGTCTCGTCCCTGTCAGGCGTGGGTGCCGAGGTAGGCGGCGATCACGTCGGGATTGCCGCGCACCTCCTGGCCGGTGCCCTCTGCCAGCTTGCGGCCGTAATCGAGCACCAGGATGCGGTCGGAGAGGTTCATCACCATCTTCATGTCGTGTTCGACGAGAACGACGGTGATGCCCGAATCGGCAACCTTGCGCACCAGATGGTCGACTTCCTGGGTTTCCTTGGGGTTGAGGCCGGCGGCCGGCTCGTCGAGGAAGATCAGGCGCGGCTTCATCGCCAGCGCACGGGCGATTTCCAGGCGCTTGAGCGCGCCGTAGGACATCGCATCGGCGCGCGCGCCGACGTATTCGCCGAGGCCGACGAATTCCATCAATCCGGCAGCCTCCTCGCGCAGCGCCTGGTCGCGCCGCTTGAGCGCGGGCAGGCGCAGCATCGCCTTGAACAGGTTGCGATCCAGCCGCAGATGGGCGCCGACCATGACGTTCTCGATGGCGCTCATGTTCATGCAGATCTGCAGGTTCTGGAAAGTCCGCGCCATACCGCGCCGCGCCAGCTCATCCGGCGATTTGCCCTGAATGATTTCGCCGTCGAGACGGATTTCCCCGCTGGTCGGCGTATACACGCCGGTGATCAGGTTGAACAGCGTCGTCTTGCCGGCACCGTTGGGGCCGATCACCGAATAGACGATGCCGGAATCGATGCTGAAGCTGACATTCTGGACGGCCTTGACGCCGCCGAAATGAATCGACAGATCCTTGACTTCGAGCAAGCTCATTTCTCGTCCCCCTTGCTGAAGCGTGCCGCCAGCGTCGGCACCAGGCCGCGCGGCATGAAGATCATGCACAGCATCAGGATGGCGCCGAAGGCGACCGTTTCCCAGCCCTCGAAGGTGGCCAGCGCCTGCGGCAGCGCCGTCAGCAGCACGGCGCCGACGATCGAGCCGTAGACCGAGGCCATGCCGCCGATGACGACCATGGTGACCAGTTCGATGGAATGGAAAAAGTCGGCGAAGTTGGGGCTGATGAAACCGATGTAATGCGCCGAGATGCTGCCCATGATGCTGGCCGAGAAAGCCGACAGGACAAAGATCGACACCTTGTAGCGAACCACATTGACGCCAACCACCTGCGACGCCACCTCTGAGCCGTGCAAGGCGCGCAACGCCCGCCCGAAGGGGGAATCAATCAGATTCAGCGAGCCCCATACCGTCAGCACCAGCAGTGCGGCAACCACCCAGTACCACTGCTGGTCGGAGCCGACCTCGAAACCGAACAGTTCCATCGGCAGCACCGGCATGCCGTCGGGACCGCCGGTCCACTGGGCTTCATTGCGCAGCGCGATGTTGATGATGATGCCCAGGCCGAGCGTCGCCATCGCCAGGTAATGCCCCTTCAGCTTGAAGATCGGCTTGGCCACCAGCGCCGCCAGCAGGGCCGAGGCCAGGGCCCCGGTGAGCATGGCGGTCACCGGGTGCCAGCCGAAATGCATCGGCAGCACCGCCGAGGCATAGGCACCGATGCCGAGGAAGCCGGCGTGACCGAGGCTGATCTGGCCGGCAAAGCCGATCAGCAGGTTGAGCCCGATGACGATGATGGCGTTGATCGCCATGCGCACCGCGAGGTCGAGGTAGAAATTGTTGGGCACGACGAAGGGCAGCACCAGCAAGATCACGATCAGGCCGTAGAGGCCGAAATAAATGCGCTTGTTCATGCTTACACCCGATCCGTCGATTTACCGCCGAACAGGCCGCGCGGCATGAAGAAGAGAATCAGCAGGATGAGCACGAAGGGAATCGCGTCCTTGTACGCCGACGAGATGTACCCGGCGCCCATGGCTTCGAGGATGCCGACCAGCAGGCCGCCAACCACCGCCCCCAGACCGTTGCCCAGGCCGCCGACGACGGCGGCGACGAAGCCCTTGAGGCCGAGCATGATGCCGACATCGTAGGAAGTCATGGTGATCGGCGTGATCAGGATGCCGCCCAGCGCACCGAGCGCCGCCGACATGGCGAAGCTCATGAACAGCACCCAGCTGGTGTTGATGCCGACCAGTTCGGCGGCCAGCCGGTTGACCGAGGTCGCCAGCATGGCCTTGCCCTGAAGGGTACGGTTGAAGAAATACCAGAGCGCGACCACCACCAGGGCGGTGATGCCGAGCACCCACAGGCTCTGCGGCAGCAGGGTGGCGCCGAGGACGTGGATCGGCTCGTCACCCGAGAAGGCCGGCAGGCTGAAGGTGTTCTTGCCCAGCCAGACCTGGATCAGACCGCGGATGACCAGCGAGGCGCCGATGGTGATGATGATCAGGGTCACCGTCTCGGCGCCCTTGACCGGCTCGATCGCCAGCTTTTCGACCAGCACGCCGACGATTGCCGGCACCAGGATGGCCAGCAGCAACACCGCCGGCAGCGGCAGGCCCATCTGGGCAAACAGCACGGCCAGCATGCCGCCGAGCATGATGAATTCGCCCTGGGCGAAGTTGATCACGTGGCTGGCGTTGTAGATCAGCGTGAAGCCGAGCGCCGCCAGCGCATAAGTGGCACCGACGGTGATGCCGGAAAACAGGAATTGCAGGAACTCAGCCAGCATGGTGGCTCCCTGCCCGTTGACGGGTCGTTGTCATATTGTCTCCTCCGTTATTTATCGCGCATTGTCCCGTTCGGGCGACTAGCTTGGCAACAGGTGATCGCTGTCGGGAACCTCGGGCTGTTGCTGCGAGAAGAAGCCTTCGGTATGGATCAGCTCGGGTTTGGCGCCCAGTTGCTTGACGACCTGGACGCAGGCGTCGACGAATTCCGGGCTGCCGGCGGCGAAAATGGTGTGTTTGGACAGATCGGTAAACATCTTCGGCAGGACCGCGTCCACCCGCCCGTTCAGGTAGCCCTCGCGCTGTTCGCGGGTCAGCGTGACCTTGTAATCGAAATTGCGATGCTTGGTCCGCCACCAGGCCATCAGGCCTTCGGCATAGACGTCGTCGCGGCTGCGCGCCGAAAACAGCATCGTCACCGGCCGCCGGAAACCGCGGCGCAAGGCCGCCTCGGCCAGTGCCAGCACGGGTGCCAGACCGGTGCCGGCAGCCAGGCAGAGGACCGGCGTATCGACCGAGGGATCGCCGATGAAGGTGCCGTAGGCGCCGGAAACCTTGACGCTCTCGCCGATACCGAGTTGTTCGTGCACCCAGTTGCTGGTGACGCCGCCTTCCTGGCGGGCAATCTGCAGCACCAGTTCGCCATCCGGGCGCGGTGCGTTGGAAATCGAATAGGCCCGCGCCGGCACATCGGCCCGCGGATTGCCCAGGGTGACATACTGGCCGGGCCAGTAACGGATCGGCTGGCCGACCGGGCGCAGCCTCAGTTCAACCACACGGGCAGCAATCGAGCGCTTGTCGACGACGACGAAGAGCGCATCCTCGCGCGGCGGGAAAAGTTTCGGTTTGGCATCCTCGGTGCCCCACTCGATGGTGATTTCCTCGGAAATCGGCTTGGCCATGCACATCAGGCCGTAGCCCTGCTTGCGCTCGTCCTGGGAGAGCGCCATGTCGAGGACCATGCCCTGGTCGAACTGACCCTGCGTGACCTTGACCTTGCATTCGCCGCAGGCACCGGCGCGGCAGTTGTTGGGCAGCGCGTAGCCGGCCTTCTCCAGCGCCATCAGAACGGTATCGCCATAATTGCATTCGACCGATTTACCGGACGGCTGCATGATGATACGAGCCATTTGTCTTCCCCTTGTTATCCTGTGTTCTCTGTTGTGGCAAAGCCGGCACCCCGTCAGGGGCACCGGCTGTCGATCAGACTGACGGGCGGATGAGGCGCATCAGAAGACCGGGATGATGTCGTCCAGGTCGACGTCGCTGACTTCCTGGCCGGTGATGCCGACTTCCGGGATCGCCGGGAACGGGATGTTGTAGCGGTCGAGGACGCCCTTGAGGTTGATCATCGCGTTCTTCCAGTTTTCCTTCTTCGCCTCGTAACTGGGGATGCCGAAGCCGGCACCGCGGGCCACTTCCTCGGCCTCGCGCTGGTTGTCGATGAAGTCGGCCGGCAGGTCCCAGAACTCCATCGGCGGCTCGAACAGCACGGCCGACAGGAACAGGTAACCGGCGCGGATCTGCTTGGTGACGACGGCCTTGGTTTCTTCCTTGAGGCCCGGGTAATCGCGCTCCATGACCGCCATGCAGATGGCCATGTGACGACCTTCGTCGCGGCCGATGTTCTTGAAGCCTTCCTTGAAGACAGCCTCGCGGGAGTTTTCGTACATCTGCTTGAAGATGGTGGCGGCGGCGATCTCGCCCATCAGGAAGGACGAGAACAGCACGGCCAGGTCGTACTTGGGCACCGCCTGCTTGTAGCCGTTCCAGTAGCGGGCGCCGTTGAAGTACAGCCACTGCACGTTCTTCTGCAGGCGCTTGCCGAGCTCGGTCTTCGGCTGGTAGGTGATCGGATCGGGATGGCCGAGCAGCTTGGTGATGGCCAGGCCGCACATGATCTCGTGGTTCTGCTCGTCGCGGGTGACCGAGAAGAAGCACTTGCGCACCGGATCTTCCTCATGCACTTCATAGGTCTTGATCAGCGCTTCGGCGAAGACCGGCGGGGCGGAGGCGTCGAACACCGACAACAGGCTCCACCAGTAAGCGATCGATTCACGCTCTTCCCAGGTGTAGCTTTCCAGGTCCAGCGTGTCCCACGGCAACTTCTCGGGATCCCAGTCCTCGCGCCGCGCCGCTTCCCACACTTCCTGCAACTTCTTGGTCTTGCTGTTCCAGGACAGCGGATAGACGTTGGGTTGCTGGATTTCCGGCGGGAATTCCATCTTGTCCGAAAAACGCTCCTTGTTGGCAGCCATAGCTCCTCCTTCAATCGAAATATCGTGGTCGTTTTGGGCACCCCGCCGGCTTGGCGAGGCGACGGATAAATAATGATACACACCAGCAAGTCATGTCAACGATTTTTGTATCGAAACATGAAAAATCACACACGAAACAACTTACGCAATCCAGAAAACAAAGACACAACAATCGCCACACAACTCGTAACATTTTGTTTTTTTTAGATTAAACATATCGCAAGTAATCGATTTTGCTAAACATAACCAAAAAATCATTGCAAAAAAACGATACCTTTATTTGACTTTCTTAAAACAACTTCGTATCGTTGCAGCAAAGAAGCACGACAGAAACCGTCACCGAGGAGACACCCCATGCCCCAACATCTATTGAACAAGCACCGCGCCACGCTCGACGGCGCCCTGGAAGCCATCCGCACCCGCGGCTACTGGTCCGCCTATAACGAGATGCCGAGTCCCAAGACGTATGGCGAAACCGCCGCCGACGACGGCAAGGCAGCGTTTTCCGCCCACCTCGGCCGGGCCTTCGAGCTCGATCAGCCGGGCAGCACGGGCTGGCATGGCGGCGAACGCTCGCCTTACGGCATAGCACTGAACGTCAGCTACCCGGTGTGCGATCCGGAAGTGCTGATCGCCGCCGGCCGGAAGGCCATGGACGGCTGGCAGAAGGCCGGCGTGGACGGGCGCACCGGCGTCTGCCTGGAAATCCTCGATCGCCTGAACAAGCAGAGCTTCGAAATTGCCCACGCGGTGATGATGACCACCGGCCAGGGCTGGATGATGGCCTTCCAGGCCGGCGCCCCGCACGCCCAGGACCGCGGCCTGGAAGCCGTCGCCTATGCCTACCGCGAACAGAGCTTCGTGCCGACCGAAACGGTCTGGGACAAGCCGCAGGGCAAAAACCCGCCGCTGGTCATGAAGAAACACTTCGAGATCGTCGGCCAGGGTGTCGGCGTCGTCGTCGGCTGCGGCACATTCCCCACCTGGAATACCTATCCCGGCCTGTTCGCGGCGCTTGCCACCGGCAACGCGGTGATCGTCAAGCCGCACAGCAACGCCATCCTGCCGGCGGCGATCACCGTGCGCACGATCCGCGCCGTGCTCGCCGAAAACGGCATCGATCCCAACCTGGTCACCCTGTGCGTCGCCAACGAACGCAGCGCGACGCAGAAGCTGGTCACGCATCCGGCCGTGAAATCGGTCGACTTCACCGGCGGCAACGCCTTCGGCCAGTGGCTGGTCGACAACGCCCGCCAGGCCCGCGTCTATGCCGAACTGGCCGGCGTCAACAACATCGTCATCGACTCCACCGACGCCTACAAGGCGATGCTGCGCAACCTCGCGTTCACGCTCTCGCTCTATTCCGGCCAGATGTGCACCACCTCGCAGGCGATCTTCGTCCCGGCCGCCGGCATCGATACCGAAGACGGCCACAAGTCCTACGACGAAGTGTGCGCCGACCTGGCGAAGGCCGTCTCCGGCTTCCTGAGCAAGCCGGAAGTCGCCCTCGCCGTACTCGGCGCCGTGCAGTCGGCCGACACCCTGCAGCGGATCAAGGACGCCGACAGCGGCGCCCTCGGCCGCGTCGTGCTCGCCTCGAGCAAGCTGGACAACCCGGAATTCCCGGCCGCCGAAGTGCGCACCCCGGTCCTGCTCGCCTGCGACGCCGCCGACGAAGCCGCCTACATGGAAGAACGCTTCGGGCCGATCAGCTTCATCGTCAAGGTCGCCGACACGCCGGCCGCCATTGCCCTCTCCGAGCGCATCGTGAGCACCCACGGCGCGCTGACCGCCGGCATCTACTCGACCCGCCCGGAAATCATCGACGCCATGACCGCCGCCACGATGCGCGCCAAGGTCGCCCTGTCGATCAACCTGACCGGCGGCGTCTTCGTGAATCAGTCGGCGGCCTATTCCGACTACCACGGCACCGGCGGCAACCCGGCAGCGAACGCGTCCTACGCCGACGCCGCCTTCGTCGCCAACCGGTTCGTCGTTGTTCAACGCCGTTACCATATCTGAGGGGGCCGCATGGAATTCACCACCATCCGCTTCGAAGTCAGCGACGGCGTCGCCCGCCTGATCCTGAACCGCCCCGACAAGCTGAACAGCTTCACCGGCGAGATGCACGCCGAACTGCGCGTCGCCCTCGACCGCGTCCAGGCCGACCGCAGCATCCGCGTTCTGGTGCTCAGCGGCGCCGGCCGCGCCTTCAGCGCCGGCCAGGACCTGGCCGACCCCGACATGCAGGCCATAGCCGGCCACCAGCCGGACATCGGCAACATCGTCGAGAAGAACTACAAGCCGCTGGTGCTGCGCCTGCAGAACCTGCGCGTGCCGACCCTGGCCGCGGTCAACGGCATCGCTGCTGGTGCCGGCGCCTCGGTGGCGCTGGCCTGCGATCTGGTCGTCGCCACGCAGTCGGCGTCCTTCCTGCAGGCCTTTTCCAAGATCGGCCTGATTCCCGACACCGGCGGCACCTGGTTCCTGCCGCAACGCGTCGGCATGGCGCGCGCCATGGGCCTGGCCCTGCTCGCCGACAAGCTGCCGGCCGCGAAGGCCGCCGAGTGGGGGCTGATCTGGGAATGCGTCGCCGACGACGCCTTCGCCGCCCGCATCGACGCGCTCGCCGCCCAGCTCGCCGCGCTGCCGACCAAGGCCCTGGTGCGCACCCGCCAGGCCATGCACGCCGCCCCCGGCCATACGCTGGAGCAGCAACTGTCCTTCGAGGGCGGCTTCATGCGCGAACTCGGCTGGAGCGCCGATTACGCCGAGGGCGTCGCCGCCTTCATGGAAAAACGCGCGCCGAAGTTCACCGGGGACTGACGATGGCCGCCCTTCCTCAAAGCGCGATCGTCGCCGTGGTCGGCGCCGGCGCCATGGGCGCCGGCATCGCCCAGGTCGCGGCGCAAGCCGGCCACCCGGTGCGCCTGCTCGACAACCGTCCGGGCGCCGCAGCCGCCGCCATCGAAAACATCCGCGCCCAGTTCGCCAAGCTGGCCGACAAGGGCAAGCTCAGCGCCGCCGACGCCGCCGCTGCCAGTGCTCGCCTGCAACCAGCAGACAGCCTGGCCGACCTGGCCGACAGCGCGCTGGTGGTCGAAGCCATTGTCGAGAACCTGGACGCCAAGCAGAAGCTGTACGCCGACCTCGAAACCATCGTCGGCGACGACTGCCTGTTCGGCACCAACACCTCGTCGATCTCGGTCACCGCCATCGGCAGCGCGCTCAAACGCCCGCAGCGGCTGGCCGGACTGCACTTCTTCAACCCGGCGCCGCTGATGGCGCTGGTCGAGATCGTCTCCGGCCTGGCCACCGACAGCGCCGTCGCCGACACGCTGTACGCCACCGCCGCCGCCTGGGGCAAGACACCGGTGCATGCCAAATCGACGCCCGGCTTCATCGTCAACCGCGTCGCCCGCCCCTACTACGCGGAAGCGTTGCGCCTGCTGCAGGAAGGCGCCGCCGACCCGGCAACGCTCGACGCCGTGCTGCGCGAAGCCGGCGGTTTCCGCATGGGCCCGTTCGAGCTGATGGACCTGATCGGCCACGACGTCAATTTCGCCGTCACCAACTCGGTCTGGCGCGCCTTCTACCACGACCCGCGCTTCCTGCCCTCGCTGATCCAGCAGGAACTGGTCGACGCCGGCTTCTACGGCCGCAAGAGCGGGCGCGGTTTCTACGATTATTCCGCCGACGCCGCCCGCCCGGCGCCACAGACCGAAGCGCCGCGCACGCCGGCCGGCAAGATCGTCGTCTGCGGTGAATCGCCGCTCGCCGAAGCCCTCGTCGAGCGCCTGCAACACGGCAAGCTGTCGTTCAGCCGGGCCCCGTCCAGCGACGGTCGCGTCGCCGAAATCGGCCGCGCCGCGCTGTTCCAGACCGACGGCCGCTCGGCCACCGAGCGTGCCGCCGCCGACGGCGTCGCCAACTGCGTGCTGGTCGACCTGGCGCTCGACTACGAAACCGCCGGCCGCCTCGCCGTCGCCGTCGCCGCGCAGTGCGAACCGGCCGCCGCCGAAGCCGCCATCGGCCTGCTCCAGGCCGCCGGCTACGCCGTCTCGCGGCTGGCCGACGTGCCCGGCCTGGCGGTCATGCGCACTGTCGCCATGCTCGCCAACGAGGCCGCCGACGCGGTCAACCAGGGCGTCTGCGCCGCCACCGCCGCCGACGCGGCGATGCGCCTGGGCGTCAATTACCCGCGCGGCCCGCTGGCCTGGGCCGACCAGGTCGGCGTCGCCACCATCCGCGACGTACTCGCCAACCTTGGCGCCAGCTACGGCGAAGACCGCTACCGCGTCTCGCCGCTGATCCGTCGCGCCGTCTTTGCCGGAAAGAATCTCCATGACTGAACCCCAACTCGGCGCCAGCGAAGCGCAAGCACTCGCCGAAGCCACCGCCCAGGCCATGTACGCCCGCGACCGGGCGGCGCAGGCCTTCGGCATCAAGATCCTCAGCGTCACCCCCGGCCAGTCCCTGCTCACCATGCGCGTGCGCTCGGACATGGTCAACGGCCACCACATCTGCCACGGCGGCATGATCTTCACGCTGGCCGACACCGCCTTCGCCTACGCCTGCAACAGCTACAACCGCAATACCGTGGCTTCGGCCTGCCACATCGATTTTCTCGCCCCCGCCCGCGAGGACGAGATTCTCCAGGCCGAGGCGACGGAACGCTCGGCAGCCGGCCGCACCGGCGTCTATGACATCACCGTGCGCAACCAGCACGGCACCACCATCGCCCTGTTCCGGGGCAAGAGTTACCGCATTGCCGGCGAAGTCATCGCCGGGCTGCAACAGGCCGACCGAGCCTGACGCCAATCAACACGGAGGAGACAAACATGACTGCCAGAAAACCCCAACCGGGCGAACTTGAAGCCATCGAAACGGCCAGCCGCGACGAGATTTCGGCGCTCCAGCTTGAACGCCTGAAGTGGTCGGTGCGCCACACCTACGACAACGTCGCCCCGTACCGCGCCAAGTGCGAGGCCAAGGGCGTCCATCCGGACGACCTGAAGTGCCTGGCCGATCTGGCCAAGTTCCCGTTCATGACCAAGCTCGACCTGCGCGACAACTACCCCTTCGGCCTGTTTGCCGTGCCGCGCGACAAGGTCGCCCGCCTGCACGCCTCGTCGGGCACGACCGGCAAGCCCATCGTCGTCGGTTACACCCAGCAGGACATCGACAACTGGGCCAACCTGGTCGCCCGCTCGATCCGCGCCGCCGGCGGCCGCGCCGGCGACATGGTCCATGTCGCCTACGGCTACGGCATGTTCACCGGCGGCCTCGGCGCCCACTACGGCGTCGAGCGCCTGGGCTGCACCGCCGTGCCGATGTCCGGCGGCCAGACCGAGAAGCAGGTCCAGCAGATCATGGATTTCAAGCCGGACATCATCATGGTCACGCCCTCCTACTCCCTGGTGATCGCCGAGGAATTCGAGCGCCTGGGCATCAAGCCGGAAGAGATTTCGCTCAAGGTCGGCATCTTCGGTGCCGAGCCCTGGGGCGAAGGCATGCGTGCCGAAATCGAGAAGAAGCTCGGCCTGGACGCCATCGACATCTACGGCCTGACCGAAGTCATGGGCCCGGGCGTCGCCTGCGAATGCATCGAGACCAAGGACGGCCCGGTAATCTGGGAAGACCATTTCTACCCCGAGATCATCGACCCGGAAACCGGCGAAGTCCTGCCCGACGGTTCGGAAGGCGAACTGGTGTTCACCTCGCTGACCAAGCAGGCTTTCCCGGTCATCCGCTACCGCACCCGCGACCTGACCCGCCTGCTGCCGCCGACCGCCCGGTCCTTCCGCCGCATCGGCAAGATCACCGGCCGTTCCGACGACATGCTGATCATCCGTGGCGTCAACGTCTTCCCCACCCAGATCGAGGAACAGATCCTGCGCGATGCCCGCCTGGCCGGCAATTACCAGGTCGTCGTCACCCGCGACGGCCACATGGACAACCTCGAAGTGCGTTGCGAAGTCCAGCGCGAGCTGTCCGGAAAACTCGGCCCGGCCGATATCCAGCAGATCGGCAAGGAACTGCAGCACCGCATCAAGACCAACATTGGCGTGTCGACCAAGATCACGGTCATGGAATTCGACGCCATCCCGCGCACCCAGGTCGGCAAGGCCAAGCGCGTGCTCGACGAACGCCCGAAGCAGAATTGAGGAAAGCACCATGACCCAAGCCTTCATCTGCGACGCCATCCGCACCCCCATTGGCCGCTACGGCGGCGCCCTCAGCAGCGTGCGCGCCGACGACCTCGGCGCCATCCCGCTCAAGGCGCTGATGGAACGCAACCCGCAGGTCGACTGGCGCACGGTCGACGACATCATCTACGGCTGTGCCAACCAGGCCGGCGAAGACAACCGCAACGTCGCCCGCATGTCCGGCCTGTTGGCCGGCCTGCCGGTCGAAGTGCCGGGGACCACGGTCAACCGCCTGTGCGGCTCCGGCATGGACGCGGTCGGCCTCGCCGCCCGTTCGATCAAGGCCGGCGAAGCCTCGCTGATGATCGCCGGCGGCGTCGAGAGCATGTCGCGCGCGCCCTTCGTCATGGGCAAGGCGGAATCGGCCTTCTCGCGCAACGCGGCGATCTTCGACACGACCATCGGCTGGCGCTTTGTCAATCCGGCGATGAAGAAGCTGTACGAGACGCACTCGATGCCGCAGACCGCCGACAACGTGGCGGCAGACTTCAACATCAGCCGCGCCGACCAGGACGCCTTCGCCATCCGCTCGCAGCAGCGCTGGGGCGCCGCCCACGCCGCCGGGCGTTTTGCCGACGAGCTGGTGCCGGTGGTGATCCCGCAGAAGAAGGGTGATGCCAAGGTGGTCGATACCGACGAGCACCCGCGCCCCGAGACCACGCTCGAACAACTGGCCAAACTGAAAGGTGTAAACGGCCCCGACCTGACCGTCACCGCCGGCAACGCCTCCGGCGTCAATGACGGTGCCTGCGCCCTGCTGCTTGCTTCCGAAGCCGCCGCCGGCCAGTACGGCCTGACGCCGCTGGCCCGCGTGGTCGGCATGGCGACCGCTGGCCTGGCGCCGCGCATCATGGGTTTCGGCCCGGCCCCGGCGGTGCGCAAGGTGCTCGCGCAAACCGGGCTGAGCCTGGCGCAAATGGATGTGATCGAACTCAACGAAGCCTTCGCCGCTCAGGCGCTGGCCGTGCTGCGCGACCTCGGCCTGGCCGATGACGCGGCACACGTTAACCCCAATGGCGGCGCCATCGCGCTCGGCCATCCGCTCGGCATGAGCGGTGCCAGACTGGTGACGACAGCGGCCTACGAGCTGAGAAGGCGCAAGGGCCGCTTCGCACTGTGTACCATGTGCATCGGAGTCGGACAGGGCATTGCCCTGATCATAGAACGTGTCTGATTCTGCTGTACTCGACAACAACCTCAAGGAGGAGACAAATCCATGAATGCAAGCTTGAAGAAAATCGTCGCCGGCGCCGCCCTGGCCTTCGGCGCCCTCGGTGCCTTCGCCGCTGAACCGATCAAGATCGGTTCGGTGCTGTCGGTCACCGGCCCGGCCGCCTTCCTCGGCGATCCGGAACTGAAGACGCTGCAACTCTACGTTGCCGACATCAACAAGAAGGGCGGCGTCCTCGGCCGCCAACTGCAACTCGTGCATTACGACGACGGCAGCGACGCCGGCAAGGCCAACGGCTTCACCAAGCGTCTGATCGACGACGACAAGGTCGACATCCTGGTCGGCGGCACCACCACCGGCGCCACCATGTCGGCCGTACCGCTGGTCGAACGTGCCGGTATCCCCTTCATCTCGCTGGCCGGTGCCGTGGTCATCATCGAGCCGGTCAAGAAGTGGGTGTTCAAGACGCCGCATACCGACCGCATGGCTGCCGAGAAGGTCTTCGAGGACATGAAGAAACGCGGCATCAGCAAGGTTGCGCTGTTCTCCGAAACCTCCGGCTTCGGCGCTTCCGGCAAGAAGGAAACGGAAGCCGTCGCCGCCAAGTACGGGATCACCCTGGTCGCCAATGAAACCTACGGCCCCAAGGATACCGACATGAGCCCGCAGTTGACCAAGATCCGTAACACCGCCGGCGTCCAGGCCGTGTTCGTGTTCGGTCTCGGCCAGGGCCCGGCCATCGTCACCAAGAACTACAAGCAACTGGGCATCAACCTGCCGCTTTACCAGTCGCACGGCGTCGCATCCGACGAGTTCCTGACGCTGGCCGGACCGGCTGCCGAAGGCGTCCGCCTGCCGTCGCCGGCGCAGTTGATCCCGGAACAACTGCCGGCCAACGATCCGCAGAAGGCGGTGGTCACGGCTTACGCTGAAGCCTACAAGGCGGCCTACAAGACCGACGTGTCCACCTTTGGCGGCTATGCCTACGACGGCCTGATGCTGGCGGTCGACGCGATCAAGCGCGCCGGCAGCACCGACAAGGCCAAGGTCCGCGACGCCCTCGAAGCGACCAAGGGCTTCGTCGGCACCAGCGGCACCTTCAACATGTCGCCGACCGACCACATGGGCCTCGATCTCTCGGCCTTCCGCATGCTCGAAGTCAAGAACGGCAACTGGTCCATCGTCCAGTAAGCCGGAACCGACACACGCATAAAAGAAAACTGCACTTCGGGCCGCCCGAGGTTGGGCGGCCTTTTTTTTGGAGATTTTTGCCATGAGCACCACGGTTCTCAGCGAAGTCCACGGCAAAGTGGGCCTGATCCGCATCAATCGCCCGGAAGCGATGAACGCGCTGAACAACGAAGTCGTCGACGGCATCGCCGCCGCCATCGATGCCTTCGAAGCCGACGAGAACATCGGCTGCATCGTCCTCACCGGCAACGAGAAGGCCTTCGCCGCCGGCGCCGACATCGGCTTCATGAAGGACTTCGACTACATGCACGCCTATAAAACGGACTTCATCACCCGCAACTGGGAGCGCATCAAGACGACCCGGAAACCGGTGATCGCTGCCGTTTCCGGCTTCGCGCTGGGCGGCGGCTGCGAGATGGCGATGATGTGCGACATGATCTTCGCCGCCGACAGCGCCAAGTTCGGCCAGCCGGAAATCCGCCTCGGCACCATGCCCGGTGCCGGCGGCACCCAGCGCCTGCCGCGCGCCGTCGGCAAGGCCAAGGCGATGGACCTGTGCCTGACCGCGCGCATGATGGACGCCACCGAAGCCGAGAAGGCCGGCCTGGTCGCCCGGGTGATTCCGGCCGACCAACTGCTGGACGAGACGCTGAAGGCCGCCACGACCATCGCCGGCTATTCGCTGCCGGTGATCATGATGATCAAGGAATCGGTCAACCGCGCCTTCGAGTCCTCGCTCAACGAAGGCCTGCTGTTCGAACGCCGCGTCTTCCACTCGGCCTTCGCGCTCGAAGACCAGAAGGAAGGCATGGCCGCCTTCGTCGAGAAGCGCAAGCCGGCGTTCAGGAACCGCTGACGGAGAACGAGCATGTACGACACCCTGGAAATCGAACGCAAAGGGCCGGTGGCGACGATCTGGATGAACCGTCCGGCCGTCTTCAACGCCTTCGACGAGACGCTGATCGCCGAACTGGCCGCCGCCTGCCGCGAACTGGAAGCCGACGCCGGCGTGCGTATCGTCGTTCTCGGCGGCCGTGGCCGGCATTTCTCGGCCGGCGCCGACCTCAACTGGATGAAGCGGGCGGCGCAGTTCGGCGCCGAGCAGAACCTCGCCGACGCCCGCAATTTCGCCGCCATGCTGAATGCCCTGGCCAGCCTGCGCAAACCGACCGTTGCCCGCGTCCAGGGTGCTGCCCTGGGTGGCGGGACCGGCCTGACCGCCGCCTGCGACATGGCGATTGCCGCCAGCGACGCGAGCTTCTCGACCTCGGAAGTGAAGTTCGGGATCATCCCGGCGGTGATCAGCCCCTACGTGTTGCGCGCCATCGGCCCGCGCCACGCGCTGCGCTATTTCCAGAGCGGCGAGAAGATCGGCGCCGAACGCGCACTGGCAATCGGCCTGGTCGGCGAGGTGGTCGCCCCCGAAGCACTCGACGCCGCCATCGACCAACTGACTTCGGCGCTGCTGCAGGGCGGGCCGCTCGCCCAGAACGCCGCCAAGGACCTGATCGCCGCCGTCGCCGGGCGCCCCATCGACGCCGCCCTGGGTGAGGAAACGGCCGGCCGCATCGCCCGCCAGCGGGCAACCGCCGAGGCCCGCGACGGCATCGCCGCCTTCCTCGACAAGCGGCCGCCGGCTTGGCTCGCCTGAGCCTGCTACTGCGGCGGTTTCGGCTCGCCGGTGGCGCCCAGGCGCAGCGACAGGGCCTCGGCGTGCCGGCGCAGATGACTGACTTCGAGACTGTCGGCGCGGGTATCGAGCATGCCCTGAACGCCAACGGCGAGCAGGGCCATGGTGATTTCGTTGCGGAAGTTGAACACCGGCACTGCCGCGGCCGTCACCCCCGGCACCTTGTGGAAGCCGTCAGTGGTGGCAAAGCCCCTGGCCCTGACGTCGGCCAGCAGGGCTTCAACACCGGCCTTGCTCTTCAGTTCCGGCGGCACATCCGGCGCCTTCATCTCGGCAGCAAGCAGCGGCGCGACGACCTTGCGCGGCATCCACGCGGCGAACACCCGGCCAGTGGCCGACGACAGCAGTTCGAGCACGGTACCGGTGATGACATTGACCGTGATCGGCCGGCGCGGCCTTTCCCAGCGCACCACCACGGGACCGCGGTCGCCCCAGACGGCGAGTGCGGTGGTCTGGTTGATCTCGTCGCGCAGTTCGGCGATGGCATTGAGCCCGAGGCGTACGCGGTCGAGGCGGTCGAGGGCGACCAGGCCGACGTTGAGCGCAAACGGCCCGAGGTCGTAACGCGAACTCATCGGGTCCTGTTCGACCAGGCCGGCACGGATCAGGCTGACCAGGTAGCGGTGCGCTTTCGACGCCGGCATCCCGGCAGCCGCCGCAATGTCCTTGAGCATCATCGAGCGCTGCCCGTCGACCATGGCCCGCAGGATGCTCATGCCGACCTCCATCGACTGCACGCCGTGCTTGCCGTCAGTATCCTCGCTCATCGCCAAAAATTCCTCATTACAAAACAGGTTCTATAATAATGCACTTCGACAGCCAAGCGACAAGCCCCATGAACTCCCTGCGCGTCTATGCCATCGACGGCATCACCCCGGTGGTTGACCCGACCGCCTACGTCCATCCCAGCGCTGTCCTGATCGGCGACGTGATCGTCGGTCCGGACTGTTACGTCGGTCCCTGCGCCAGCCTGCGCGGCGATTTCGGCCGGCTGATCCTGGAACGCGGCGCCAACCTGCAGGACACCTGCGTCATGCACGGTTTTCCCGGCACCGATACCGTGGTCGAGGAAGACGGGCACATCGGCCACGGCGCCGTGCTGCACGGCTGCCGCGTCGGACGCAACGCGCTGGTCGGCATGAACGCGGTGATCATGGACAACGCCGTGATCGGCGCCAACAGCATCGTCGCCGCTTCAAGCTTCATCAAGGCCGGCCAGGAAATTCCCGACGGCGTGCTGGTCGCCGGCCTGCCCGGCCGCGTCGTCCGCCCGCTGAGCGCCGAGGAAATCGCCTGGAAGGGCGAAGGCACGAAAACCTACCAGGACCTGACCCGGCGTTGCCTGGCCACCCTGGTCGAAACGGCACCGTTGACGGAGGTCGAAGCCGACCGCCGGCGCATCGAGATCGCCGGCGTGATCCCGCTGGTCGACCTGAAGAAGGATTCAGCGGCTTAAGGGATCGTCCTGGCTGAAGCGGTTGGCCAGGGTCGCGTCCTCGACCGGCGTGCTGCCGTCGGCCACGCACAGCATGGCGTCGAGGTGGCGCGACGAGGCCGTCTCCAGGCGCCGGTAGATTTCCTTGCACAGCAGGCGCGCCTGCTGGCCGGGCCACTGGGCGGGCAACAGGACTTCGGGCAGTTCCGGATCGCGCAGCAGCATGCGCCGGTAATCGTGGATCAGCAGGATGCGCAGCAAAAAGGCATCCTGGTCGCTCAGGGCCAGGCGCTGATCGCGCTGCAGTTCATCGAGCACCGGCTGGTACCGGCTGACGAAATGCCCGTAGGCTTCGGCCAGCGCCGGCAGGTTCCAGGCGCGGCTGACCAGATCGGCGTCGCTGGCCGACATGGCCGACCGCGAATCCGCAGCAAACAGCGGCAGTAGCGCCGACAAGGCTGAAGACAGGCCTTCGGCAACCAATGCATCGAGCACCACCGACAGGTCGGCGCCCGGGTGCACGAAGCATTCACCGCCGAGCATGCCGAAACCCTGCCAGGCGAGCGCGCTGCGCACCTGCTCGCGGGTCTTCTGGGGCAGTTCGCCAACCTGGAGGATCAGGCGCCAGCGATGGTCCCACAAGGGCGCCCGCGACGCGTAAATGTGCCGGGCGGCTTCTTCGAAACGTCGCCGACCGGCAGCGGTCAAGGCATAATCGGCACGACGGCCGATGGTTTCGGTACACAGCCATTCTTCCTTGACCAGGCGGAAGACCGAGGTCCGGATCAGGCGCTCGTTGAGGTCAAGCGGTTCCAGCAGGCGGATCAGGCTGCCTAGCCAGATCTTGCCGCCACGGGGCAGAATGGCGTCGCCAAAGACGGTAATGATCAGCGAACCGGCCTGCACCCGGCGTTTCTGACGGAATGCGCTGAGACGCTGCTGTATTTCACTATTCACGGAATCACGACCCCGGGCACTTGCCGATCAGGAAGAATCGAATTAAATCATTTATCAGCATAATTTAAAAGACTTTTTCATGACAACCGCAGAAACAACCAACACCAACACGACACACATTTCAAATTTTTTTATTTTTATATGTAACATTTTCAGAAGTCCGGAAAATCCCGTCTCACGCGCCCGCCTGATCGCCGCCTTGCTGCTCGGCAGCGCGCTGTCGTTTACCCCGGCATACGCCGCACTGCCAAGCCATCAGGCGGTTCCGGGCGGCGTTGCCGTGATTGACCTGGGGCCTGACAGCCGTCCCCGCCCACAGGCCTTCCACGACACCAGCCCGCTTGCCGTTGTCGCCCACGCCGGGCGCTGGCACGCCCTGCTTGGCATTCCCCTCGACGCCCTGCCGGTACCGCTGGACGTCACAGTCGCCGACGAAAAGTCGACCAGGACGATCAGCGTTCCGGTCGGCACGAAAAACTATCCGGAACAGCGCCTGACCATCAAGGAAACACGCAAGGTCGAACCTTCGCCGGAAGATCTCGCGCGTATCGAGCGCGAGCAGGCGCACACCGCTGGACTGAAACGCCGCTTCAGCCCCGGCAACCCCGACACCGGTTTCTCACGGCCCGCGGACGGCCGCCTGTCGTCGCGTTTCGGCCTGCGCCGCTTTTTCAACGGCCTGCCGCGCAACCCGCACAACGGGCTCGATTTCGCCGCGCCCAGCGGCGCGCCGGTCAGCGCCCCGGCCGCCGGCACGGTGATCGACACCGGCGATTATTTCTTCAATGGCAATAGTGTCTTCCTCGATCACGGCCAGGGCCTGATCAGCATCTACATGCACCTGTCGCGCATCGATGTGCAGGTGGGGCAACGCGTTGCCCGCGGCGAACGCCTGGGCGCCGTCGGCGCCACCGGCCGCTCGACCGGCCCGCACCTGCACTGGACGGTCATCCTCAACGATACGCCGGTCGATCCGGAACTGTTTCTTGCCCGCCCCTGAGGGCCGCACTTACATGCCGAGGGAGTTGAGCAGATCGTCGTGGTCGTTGGCCGGCGCCTGCACGGGGGCCGGTTTGGCCTTGGCGGAAGCCGCCTGGGCGATCAGTTCGTCGGGGTCGGCGACTTCCTGGGCATCGAAGTCGAACAGCTTGATGAACTCGGTGCGGTCGATCGCCAGTTCGAGATAGAAGATGTTGTTGCGGCTGCTATAGAAGGTGACCCGACGCGCTTCCGGCTTGTCCAGGTTGGTATCGACGCTGAGCATGACCTGCTTGTTGAGTACCAGCATCTTCGGCTGATTCTGGGTGATGTGCGTCTGCAATTCACGCCCGACCTTGCCGGTGAAATTACCGACGATCTGGTTCATCAGTTCGCCCATCACGTTGCTGACTTCATCGGCGGTGTGCGAACTGGCCAGTTCCTCCTTCGCCATGCCCATGCTCAGCAAATAGGTCTCGTACAACTCCATCGCTGCCGAGGCGGAAAAATTGATCACGACCAGACCGGAAAAACCGCCGTCGAACAACACGAAACAACCGATATCCGGTTTCAGGCAGGTCTTGGTGATGCGCTGGACCATGCCGGAATAACGGATCTGGCTCTGGGTGGCGACATTGAGGACATCGGTCACCGAGTTGCACAGGCTCATCAGGATGTCTTCGGTGCCAAAGACGACAGGTTTGTCTTGTTCGATCATGATTCGGCAAAGTCTCGGTGAATTAACAATATCCGCATATATAGCACAGTCACGGACGACTTGCCGGCCTTCACCTTGATGCCGCATCATGCGCCGTGCGCGAAATCATCCTGGAACTGCATCGCGAGGCCCCTGCCAAGCCCGCCGAAGGCCAGCCCTGCAATGGCTGCGGGGTTTGCTGCGCACTCGAAACCTGCCCACTCGGCCGCTTGCGCTTCCTGCAGCGGCGCGGCCCGTGCCCGGCGCTGACCTGGTCGGCGGATGCGCAGCGCTATCACTGCGGCCTGCTGCTGGCCCCCGGCGCCGACAGCTTGCTCGGCCGGCTCTGCGCCCGCTGGATATCGGCCGGCAGCGGCTGCGACTGCAGCGCCGAAGTTCAGTCCTGAGCGATGGCGGCGGTCAGCGCAATTTCGACACGGTATTCCGGTTTCGCCAGTCTGGCCTGGACGCAGGCGCGGGACGGCGCACAACCTTCCGGCACCCAGGCATCCCAGACGGCGTTCATGGCATCGTAGTCGGCCATGTCGGCCAGATAGATCGTCGCCATCAGCAAATGGCGCTTGTCGCTGCCAAGTTGCGCCAGCAAACGCTCGACGCTGGCCAGCATGTCGGCGGTCTGCTCGGCGACGCCGGCATCGGCCAGCGCAGAAACTTCGACGAGGTAGACGGTGCCGTTGTGCACCACGGCATCGGAATAGCGGCGCGTCGTGCCGTAACGTTGAATCGACATTTCCCGTTCCTGAAAACGTGAAGCCCATGCGGTTGAGGCATGGGCTTCGTTTGCTGCAACCCCGACACACCCGGTCGGGGCAATCGGCATTACGCCGTATGGGGAGTACTACACGGTAATCTCAAGAAATGCTTCCTTTGACAACTGCCATAGAATCTCCTGCAACGCAGCATTGACTGCCACTGCATGTCGGGCTTGCTGCACACTCGACACAGCTTCAGCTTACCACTCTGAAAATAAAAAACCAGCCTGTTTTTTTCTCCAGCAAATTCCCTTGCGCCATGTTTGGTCAATCCCGTGCAATCGGCGAGAATGGCAGGATTCGCACCACGCCAACGAGATCATGGACAACCTGATCAAGGACACTGCAACGCTGGAGCTTTTCTGCTGGCTCGACGCAGGCGCCGACCTGCCCGGCTGGGACATCCTCAAGGGCAGCCCCTTCGGCGCCACGCTGGCCGCGCCACAGGGTGGCGCACCGAGCGCCGGCGACCAGTTGCTGTCGGTGCAGAATTATTTCGCCGAGTACCACCTCGAATATTTCCGGCAACGGCGCTACAACCATTTTCCCAGCCGCCTGCATGCCCTGCTGCAGTTCGCCACCCGGACCGACGCGATGACCTTCCGCCACAAGCATCCGGATCGCGTCTTCGGCAAGAACCTCTCCTGCTCGCGGACCAAGGGCGCCTACATCTGCTCCTTTCACGATGCCAGCTGGCTTGATTATTTACGCCTGCCGCACAGCCTGTCGCTCGAAGCGCTCGACGAAGTCGCCGAGCATTACTGGTCGGGACGCACCGTCGAGGAAGTCGGCCTGACCTTCATGAACGAACCCTGGCAGGAGCCGCCGGTGATCGAGGCGCTATACCAGGGCAGCCTCGAACCGGTCTGGGGCCATGAACAATCCGGCTGGCTGCCCGGCTTCAGATAGGAAATCCCATGCGTCGCCTCGTCACCGCCCTGATCATCGTCGTCATCCTGGCCGTCGCGGCCTTCTGGCTGAGCCGCCCCAAACCGGTTGCCGTCACCGTCGCCAGCGTCGGCACCGGCACCGTCGAAGCCACGCTGGCCAATACCCGCGCCGGCACGGTCGAGGCCTGCCAGCGCACCAAACTGTCGACCATCGTCGGCGGGCGCATCGAATACCTCGGCGTCAAGGAAGGCGACAAGGTCGAAAAAGGCCAGTTGCTGCTCAAACTCTGGAACGACGACCAGCAGGCCAGTTCGGCACTGGCTGCCGCCCAGGTGACGCTGGCGGCGAAGCGTGCCGAGGAAGTGTGCATTGCCGCGACCAACGCCGAAAAGGAAGCCAGCCGGCAGGCCGAACTGCGCGCCCGCGGCTTCGTCTCGCCCAGCCGCGAGGAAAGCGCCCGCACCGACGCCGAGGTCCGCCGGGCTGCCTGCGCCACAGCGCGGGCCGACATCGCCCAGGCCGAAGCGCGGCTCAAATCGACCCGCGTCGACCAGGGCCGGGTGGCCTTGTACGCCCCCTTTGCCGGCACGGTGGCCAAGATCGTCGGCGAACTGGGCGAATACTCGACGCCGTCACCGCCGGGCGTGCCGACACCGCCGGCAATCGACCTGTTCGACGACGCCTGCCTCTACGTCAAGGCGCCGATGGACGAAGTCGATGCACCCAAGATCGCGGTCGGACAACCCGTGCGCATCACCCTCGATGCGCTGCCCGGCAAGGTGCTGGCCGGGACCGTGCGGCGTGTTGCCCCCTACGTCTCGGCCGTGGAAAAGCAGGCGCGCACCGTCGACATTGAAGTCGATTTCGCCAAACCGGACGAAGCCGCCGGCCTGCTGGTCGGCTACAGCGCCGATGTCGAGATCATCCTGGCGACCCGGGAAAACGTCCTGCGCATTCCGACCGCGGCAATTCTGGAAGGCGGCAACGTGCTGCTGCTGGAAGACGGCAAGCTGGTCGAACGCAGCATCAAGGCCGGGCTCGCCAACTGGGAACACACCGAGATCAGCGAAGGCCTGCAGGCCGGCGAACGCATCGTCACCTCGCTCGAACGCACGGGCGTCGTCGCCGGCGCCAAGGCGACGGAAGAACAAGCGGCACGCTGAATGGCACTGATCGAACTGTCCGGGATCGAACGCCGGTTCCAGCTCGGCGACACCACGGTACGAGCGCTGGCCGGCCTCGACCTGAGCATCTCGGCCGGCGAATACGTCGCCGTGATGGGTCCGTCCGGCTCGGGCAAATCGACGCTGCTCAACCTGCTCGGCCTGCTCGACCGCCCCAATGCCGGCAGCTACCGGCTGGAAGGGCGCGACGTGACGACCCTGAGCGCCGACGAACAGGCGCAGGTGCGCAGTACGCGCATCGGCTTCGTCTTCCAGAGTTTTCATCTGGTGCCACGCCTGACCGCCGCCGAAAACATCGCCCTGCCGATGATGCTGGCCGGCATCGCACGCAGCGAGCGCGACCGCCGGGTCACCGAGGCACTGAAGAACTTCGGCCTGGACCAGCGCGCCGACCACAAACCCGACCAACTCTCCGGCGGCCAGCGTCAGCGCGTCGCCATCGCCCGGGCGACGATCATGCAGCCGGCGCTGATCCTCGCCGACGAACCGACCGGCAACCTCGACCGGCACACCGGCGAGGAAGTGGTCAATCTGCTCGAAGCCCTGAACGCCAGCGGCGTCACCCTGGTCGTCGTGACCCACGACCCGCAGATGGGCGAACGCGCCCGCCGCCAGCTGGTCATGGAAGACGGACGCCTCAAGCACGACAGTGCCGCGCATGCGCCTGCCTGACATCCTGCGTTTCGCCCGCGACGCCGCCACCGGCTATCCGGTGCGCACGGCGCTGTCGGTGCTGGCGATGGCCATCGGCGTCGCCGCCGTGGTGCTGCTCACCGCCCTCGGCGACGGTGCCCGACGTTACGTCGTCGGCCAGTTCTCGTCGCTCGGCAGCAACCTCGTCATCGTCCTGCCCGGGCGCACCGGCACTGGCGGCTTCAACCCGGCGACCGCGATCACCAATACGCCGCGCGACCTGACCATCGACGACGCCGGCGCCCTCCGCCGCGCGCCGGCCGTGCACCGCGTCGCCCCGCTCGCCGTCGGCACCTCGGAAATCAACTTCGGCGGCCGCTTACGCGAGGTCATGGTCGCCGGCACCACGCGCGAGTATTTCGCCATCCGCGATTTCGCCCTCGCCCAGGGCGACGCGCTGCCCGAGGAAGACTGGAACCGCGGCTCGGCGGTGGCCGTGATCGGCGCCACCGTCCGCGCCGAACTGTTCGGCAGCGCCCCGGCGGTTGGCCAACTGGTGCGCATCGGCGACCGCCGCGTGCGCATCGTCGGTGTCCTCAAGTCGACCGGCCAGGGGCTGGGCATGAATACCGACGAACTGGTCATCGTCCCGGTCGCCTTCGCCCAGGCGATGTTCAACAGCAACACGCTGTTCCGCGTACTGGTCGAGGCGCGCAGCCGCGAAGCCATTCCGCAGGCGCGCGACCAGACGCTGGCGATCCTGACCCAGCGCCATCGCGGCGAAGAAGATGTCACGGTGATCACCCAGGATGCCGTCCTGGCCACCTTCGACAAGCTGCTCGGCGCGCTGACCCTGGCCGTCGCCGGCATTGCCGCGATCAGCCTGGCGGTCGCCGGCATCCTGGTGATGAACGTGATGCTCGTCGCGGTCACCCAGCGCACCGGCGAAATCGGCCTGCTCAAGGCGCTCGGCGCACCGGCGCGGACCATCCGCCTGGCCTTCCTGACCGAAGCGGCGATGCTGTCGGCGGTCGGCGCCCTGCTCGGCTATCTGCTCGGCCAGCTCGGCGCTTTCATCCTGCGCCAGATCTTCCCGGTCTTCCCCGCCTATCCGCCCGACTGGGCGGTGATCGCCGGGCTGTCCACCGCCATCGGCACCGGCCTGCTGTTCGGCTTCCTGCCGGCGCGGCGCGCCGCCCAGCTCGATCCGGTGCAGGCGCTGATGAAGCACTGAGCATGGACATCCGCGACGCCATCCGCCTTGCCGCCCGCGCCGTCACCGCACAGCGGCTGCGCAGCTTCCTGACGCTGCTCGGCATCGCCGTCGGCATTGCCTCGGTGATCCTGCTCACCTCGATCGGCGAGGGCATCCATCGCTATGTGCTGGGCGAATTCAGCCAGTTCGGCACCAACGTCGTGACCATCGCGCCGGGCAAGACGAAAACCGGCGGCGCCCCCTCCGGCCTGCCGTCGAGCGCCCGCCCGCTGACGCTGGAGGATGCGCAGTCGCTGGCCCGCCTGCCGCATGTCGTCGCGGTGACGCCGAACATCAAGGGCAACGCCGAAATCCAGGGCAACGGACGCACCCGACGCACGCTGATCTCCGGCGTCACCGCCGATTCTGCCGCAGTTTTCCGCCTGGCTGCGCGCAGCGGCCAGTACCTGCCCGCCGACGATGCCGGCAATGCGCGTGCCTTCGTCGTCCTCGGCGCCAAGCTGAAGGAAGAACTGTTCGGCGCCGACAATGCACTCGGCCAGCGCATTCGCATCGGCGGCCTGCAGTTCCGCGTGATCGGCATCATGGAAGCCAAGGGCCAGTTCCTCGGCATCGACCTCGACGACACTGCCTTCATCCCCGCTGCCCGCGCCCAGGAACTGTTCAATCGCGAGGGCGTGGACGAAATCAATGTCGCCGTCGCCGAGAATGCCCCGTCGGCAGCGGTCGCCAGCCAGATTCGCCGGCACCTGATCGAACGCCACGGGCGCGAGGACTTCACCATCGTCACCCAGGAAGAGATGCTGAAGACGCTGTCCAACATCCTCAACGTGCTGACCCTGGCCGTCGGCGCGCTCGGCGGCATTTCGCTGTTGGTCGGCGGCGTCGGCATCGTCACCATCATGACCATCGCCGTCACCGAGCGCACCGGCGAAATCGGCCTGCTGGTCGCCCTCGGCGCCCGCCGGCGCACCATCCTCGGGCTGTTTCTCGGCGAAGCCATCGCCCTCTCGGCGCTGGGCGGGGCGCTCGGATTGTTGCTCGGCATTGGGCTGGCGCAGCTGATCCACCTGCTGGTGCCGGCGCTGCCGGTGCATACGCCACTCAGTTTCGTGCTGCTCGCCGAGGGTATCGCCATCGCCATCGGCCTCGCCGCCGGCGTGCTGCCCGCCCGGCGCGCGGCCAGACTCGATCCGGTTGAAGCCCTGCGCACCGAGTGACAGCCATACGCTGACGTATGTTAGAGTTTATTTTTCTGCCGCAACCACTTCGATAAAGAATCAGGAGTCACAGCATGACCTATCACATCGACCAACTGCACCCCGGCATGTCCGCAAGCACTTCCAAGACCGTGACCGAAGCCGACATCATCCTGTTCGCCGGCATCTCGACCGACGTCAATCCGGCCCACCTCGACGAGGAATACTGCAAGGGCACGATGTTCGGCACCCGCATCGCCCATGGCATGCTGTCGGCCGGCTTCATCTCCGCCACCCTGGCCAACAAGCTGCCCGGGCCCGGCACCATCTACCTGTCGCAGACGCTGAAGTTCAAGGCCCCGGTCAAGCCGGGCGACACCGTTACCGCCACGGTCACCGTGCGCGAGGTCAACACCGCCAAGAACCGCGTCATCCTCGACACCGTGTGCACGGTTGCCGGCAAGACCGTGATCGAAGGCGAATGCCTGATGATGCCGCCGGTGCGTAGCGCCGCACCGACCGGCACCGTCTGAGCTGGCAGCCGACTCGTTCAAAAAAAACGCCGGCAATTTGCCGGCGTTTTCGTTGCTGTACATTGAGTGCTGAAAAGCTTAAAACGCTTCGTCGGCACGCAGGAAACGCCACTGCCCCATGGGCAGGTCGCCCAGGCGGATGCGGCCGATGCGCACGCGCTTCAGGCCGACCACCTTGAGGCCGACCAGTTCGCACATGCGGCGGATCTGCCGCTTCTTGCCTTCCTTGAGGATGAAGTGCAGCTGGTCCTCGTTCAATTGCTTGACCCAGGCCGGCTTCAAGGCCTTGCCGTCGAGCTCCAGGCCGTGGCGCAGCAGTTCCAGGCCGCCCTTGATCATCTCGCCGGAGACACGCACCAGGTATTCCTTCTCGGCATCGCTGTCCTCGCCGATCAGGCGCTTGGCGACGCGACCGTCGCTGGTCAGCACCAGCAGGCCGGTCGAATCGACGTCGAGCCGGCCGGCCGGGGCCAGCCCGCGCAACATCCACGGCTTGAACTCGGGCCCGCCCGATTGCGGCACCTGGTTTTCCGCAGTGATCAGCGTCACCGCCGGAATGCAGCCCGGCTCAGGCTGACCGGAAACGTAACCGACCGGCTTGTGCAGCAGGATGGTGACCGCTTTGGCCTGGTCCTTCTTGGCCTCGGTCGACACTTCAATGCGCGCATCCGGATTGATCCGCGAACCGAGTTCGCTGACCTGCTCGCCATTGACGAACACCCAGCCACGCTCGATCCACAGATCAGCCTCGCGCCGCGAGCACATGCCGCGTTCGGACATCACCTTGGACAAGCGCGTCCCTTCGGGTGGCGGGCCGGAACGGACGACTGGCGCCGCCGCCTTTTTCGCCGGCCGGGCCGCCGGACGCTCAACCGGCGCCGCAGCAGCCATCGGCTTGCGTACCGGCGAACCACCGCGCAAGGGCGTGCGCTTGCCGGGCGCTTCCGAACGCAGACCGGCCTTCACGCCCAGCGTGCCGGCCGGCTTGGTTTTCACCTCTGCCTTGACCTCCAGGTCGGCCGCACCCTCATCCACTGGCCGCTTGTCGGCCACCGGGCGTTCCGGCGTTTTGGCCGGCCGTGCTCGCGCCGGTGCGGATTTTTCCGGGACAGGCGGTTCCGCTTTCTCGGCGGCAGGCGCGGCCGAACCGGCCGGCTGGCGCCACTTGGCCCAGGGATCGTCAGCCTGGGTCATTGCAGATCGAGGAGTTCGACCTCGAAGACCAGCGTTGCATTCGGCGGGATGACGCCGCCAGCGCCACGGGCGCCGTAACCGAGGTGAGCCGGGATGGTCAGCTTGCGGGTGCCGCCGATCTTCATGCCCTGAACGCCTTCGTCCCAGCCCTTGATGACATGGCCCTGGCCGAGCGGAAACTGGAAGGGGTCGTTGCGATCCTTGCTCGAATCGAACTTGCTGCCGTCGGTCAGCCAGCCGGTGTAGTGCACGGTGACGAAAGCGCCGGCGGCGGCGACAGCACCGCTGCCTTCAACGGTGTCTTCGTAGATCAGGCCGGAGGCCGTGGTGATTTCAGCCATGAGATGCTCCTTTGCGAAAGGCCGAAATTCTAGCACAAGCCCTTGAAAGGCTTTGACTTTCATAAACTTCTACGTATAATGCGCGGTTCTTTGTAGCACCCTTTAGATTTATTTTCGGAGTCCAACCCATGTATGCGGTCATAAAAACCGGCGGCAAGCAGTATCGCGTTTCCGCTGGCCAAAAACTCAAAGTAGAACAGATACCGGCAGACGTTGGCGCAGAAGTTACCCTTGACCAGATCCTCATGGTAGGCGAAGGCGAGTCGGTAAAGATCGGCGCCCCCTTCCTTGCTGGCGCCACCGTCAAGTGCACCGTGGTTTCCCACGGCCGCCACGACAAGGTCAAGATCTTCAAGATGCGCCGTCGCAAGCACTACCAGAAGCGTCAGGGCCATCGTCAGAACTACACCGAACTGCGCATCGACACGATCGCTGCCTGAGTTCAGAGAAGGAGCTAGCAAATGGCACACAAAAAAGCAGGCGGCAGTTCGCGTAACGGCCGCGACTCACAGGCACAACGACTCGGCGTCAAGCGCTACGGCGGTCAATTCGTTCTCGCCGGCAACATCATCGTTCGCCAGCGCGGCACCGAATTCCACGCCGGCGAAAACGTCGGCATGGGCAAGGACCACACCCTGTTCGCGCTGAAGGATGGCACCATCCAGTTCGCCATCAAGGGCGAAAAGAAGCGCCGCACGGTCACCATCGTTCCGGCTGCCGAATAATTCGGACCGGCGGAACCCAGAAGCCCTATCCGCCGGATAGGGCTTTTTAATTTTCAGAGGCGGAAAGCATGAAGTTCATTGACGAAGCAAAGATCTACGTTAAAGCCGGCGACGGCGGCAACGGCATCGCCACCTTCCGCCGCGAAAAATACATCCCGATGGGTGGCCCCAACGGCGGCGATGGTGGCAAGGGCGGCAGCGTGTACGTGATCGCCGACCGCAACATCAACACCCTGGTCGATTACCGCTACACCCGCAAGTTCCTTGGCCAACGCGGCGAGAACGGCGGCAGCGCCGACTGCTACGGCAAGGGCGGCGACGACATCTTCCTGCGCATGCCGGTCGGCACCGTGGTCACCGACCTCAACACCGGCGAAATCCTCGCCGACCTCGACGTGCACGACAAGAAGGTCCTGCTCGCCAAGGGCGGCAAGGGCGGCCTCGGCAACACCCATTTCAAGTCGTCGACCAACCGCGCGCCGCGCCAATGCACCAAGGGCGATCCCGGCGAGGAATTCGAGGTCAGCCTCGAACTGCGCGTACTCGCCGACGTCGGCCTGCTCGGCCTGCCCAACGCCGGCAAGAGCACGCTGATCCGCGCCGTCTCGTCGGCCCGGCCGAAGGTCGCCGACTACCCGTTCACCACGCTGCATCCCAACCTCGGCGTGGTCCGTGTCGGCGCCGAGAAGAGTTTCGTCATGGCCGACGTGCCCGGACTGATCGAAGGGGCCGCCGACGGCGCCGGCCTCGGCATCCGCTTCCTCAAGCACCTGCAGCGCACGCGCATCCTGCTGCACCTGGTCGACATCGCGCCGATCGATCCCGATGCCGACCCGGTCAAGGACGCCAAGGCCATCGTCGGCGAACTGGTCAAGCACGACCCGGCGCTGGCCGACAAACCGCGCTGGCTGGTCCTCAACAAGCTCGACCTGATTCCCGAGGAAGACCGCGAAAAGGCGGTCAAGGATTTCCTCAAGGCCTACAAGAAGGCGACCAAGTACGACGGCCCGGTGTTCCCGATCACCGCCATCACCGGCGACGGCACCAAGCCGCTGATCTACGCGATCCAGGAAGCCCTCGAACAGATGGCCCGCCCGGAAATCGCCGACGACGACGAAGACACGCTAGAATCTACAGAAACCCCTTCCCCAGGAGCTTGAAATGCTCACCTTCGAACAACTTCAGGCCAGGCGCCAAGAGTTGATTGAGCTAGCAAAAAAACACAAAGCCGAAAATCTTCGGGTTTTTGGCTCGGTCGCACGCGGCGAAGCCAACGAGAACAGCGACGTCGACTTTCTGGTGCATTTCCAGCCAGGTGCCTCGCTGTTCGACCTCATACATCTGATCGATGATGCCTCCGCGCTGATCAATACCAAGGTCGATGTTGTCTCCGACGGCGGCCTTTCCCCCTATCTGGCCAAACGCATCCTGGCAGAAGCTCGCCCGCTCTAATGGCCAAGGACCCTAATGTTTACCTCGCCCATGCCCGTGACTGCTGCGTGCGGATAAGGGAGTACACGAAAGACGGGAAAGCGGCTTTTTTTAACGATACCAAGACGCAGGATGCCGTCCTGCGCAATCTCGAAATCATCGGGCAGTGTTTCAAGGATGCGAACCTTCCCTTGCTGGAAAGCAATTACCCGGACATTCCATGGCGTGACGTTGCAGCATTTCGCAACATTCTTGCCCATGTCTATCTGGGCATTGAACTCACTATCGTTTGGGACATCATTGAATGCCAGTTACCCCAGCTGCACCGACAAGTCGACAAGATACTGATCAATTGGACCCCTTGACCCGCCTCGCAACCGCCCGCCGCCTGGTCGTCAAGGTCGGCTCGGCGCTCGTCACCAGCAACGGCAACGGCCTCGACCTCGCCGCCATCGACAGTTGGGCACGGCAGATCGCCGCCCTGCGCGAACAGGGACGCGAGGTCATCCTCGTCTCCTCCGGCGCTGTCGCCTGCGGCGTCCAGCGCCTGGGCTGGGGCCGCCGGCCAAAGACCGTGCATGAAAAACAGGCCGCGGCCGCTGTCGGCCAAGCTGGCCTGGTCGAAGTCTACGAGGCCGCGTTCAGCAAACACGGCCTGCACACCGCGCAAATCCTGCTCACCCACGACGACCTCGCCGACCGCAAGCGCTACCTGAACGCCCGCGCCACGCTGAACACCCTGCTCGGCCTCGGCGTCATCCCGATCATCAACGAAAACGACACGGTGATCACCGACGAAATCAAGTTCGGCGACAACGACACGCTGGGCGCCCTGGTCGCCAACCTGCTCGAAGCCGACACCCTGATCATCCTCACCGATCAGCAGGGCCTGTACACGGCCGACCCGCGCAAGGATCCGGCGGCGACGCTGATCCAGGAAGCCAAAGCCGGAGACCCGGCATTGGAAGCCATGGCCGGCGGCGCCGGCAGTCGCGTCGGCACCGGCGGCATGATCACCAAGGTCATCGCCGCCAAACGCGCGGCGCGCAGCGGCGCCGACACCGTGATCGCCAGCGGCCACGAAAACAATCCCATCCTGCGCCTGGCCACCGGCGAGGCACTGGGCACCCTGCTCGTCGCCCAGACGCCGCCCCTGGCCGCCCGCAAGCAATGGCTGGCCGACCACCTGCAATTGGCCGGCCGCCTCGTACTCGACGACGGCGCCGTCAAGGCCCTGAAATCCGGAAAAAGCCTGCTGCCGGTCGGCGTTTCAGCCGTTGACGGCGAATTCGAGCGCGGCGCGGCGGTTGCCTGCATCGCCCCCGACGGCCACGAAATCGCCCGCGGCCTGACCAACTACGGCAGCGGCGAAGCCCGCCTGCTCGCCCGCAAGGCGACCCACGAAATCGAAGGCATACTCGGCTACATCGACGAGCCGGAAATGATCCATCGCGACAATCTGATCCTGGTTTGAAAACAGACTGAGTTTTTCGCCCTGCGCATTTGCCCGATAACTGGACCAGCGATATTCAGCGGGGTGCTCAACCATCCCGGCCCTGACCGGATTCAACTCGATATAACGCTGGCAGCTCAGGAGATAGGCATCATCCAGCGTACTCCTCCAGCCACTCCAGATACCGAAGGTAGTCCTCTGCCACAAAAAAACACGCCTGACGATTATTACCCCGCTGGATCAGGTGCAAGGGCACATTGGGCATTGCAAGACGAGGGCTGCGTGGCATGGCGCCTCCAATCAAGGGCCAACAATCGTCAAGAATACGATCAAGCAAACCCAGGGAAAACCGTGGTCTGAGCCCTATTTAGACCCTATTTACGTTCAGTTGAAGTAGCGCATTGACTGGTGCAGCACCCGCAGCACATACACCCTTGTAGCCTCTACTCTAAAAAACGATGATGTAAGGGAAACGACGCATGACGTGTTCGCGCGTGCCTTTTCGTTTTCCTTCTCTGTAGTGCAGCGGAGACTTGCTCGCTTGTTCGGCAGCCGCCTGGATTGCCAGAAACGCCTCATCAGCAATGAATATGGAGGCCTCGCTTGCGTAAAACTCGATGATCTTCAGCCTGTCCCGCTGAGCGGGAAGCGACCATTCAAGCTGCCTTTGGGCCATATTTCTTGTGCAGTTCGGCCATAAACAAATTCATTTCGTGCTTTGCCTGCTCGTCTGAGAGCACTTGGCCTGTTTCAACGGCGGCAATACCTTTTTCGACTTCCGCAATATACCAAGCGTCGTAGGCCTGCTGCTTTTCTGCTTGAGTCATGGGCTGTGTCATGGCGAAATCTCCTTAGCTATGTGCTGATTGTAGCACCGGCTTTTTGCCGTGCTCCGTTCTCAGCGTGCAATGCGGCAACGCCCCGTTATTGAGCCGCTGCACCAAAGCGTTATTTTGAACGACATACGCTGGCATCTCAGATTTGCGGCAGGCACCCTGCAAGCGGTAAACACTCGGCGCCGAAGGCCAACATAGCCGCGGGAAAAACCGTGGTCTGACCCCTATTTATTTATGACCCCTATTTACTCCAACATGAGCGTGGTTTTTTTATTGTCCCGTTTCCAGGGCCGAAGCTTTCATGAACCCCAATAGAAAACGGCCACTCCGAAGAGTGACCGTTTCAGTTTTCTAAAACTAGCTAGGCTAGATTAGAAGGAGTGACGCAGACCAACCATGAAGCCGGTGTAGTCGCGACCAGCAGCACCAGCAACCGGGTTGCTAACCGGGTTGTAGTAGAAGGCGTAATCGGCACCGTTGCCGTTGCTCAGCTTGCTGTAGCGAGCGTGAGCGGTGGTGCGCTTGCTCAGGCTGTAGGTACCGACCAGGGTCCACAGGTTGGCGCTGGAGTCAGCAACCGTACCGGCTTGGTTCTTGATCTTGTTGGACTTGGCCCACTCCAGACCAACGGCAGCCTGACCGAAGGACTGCATGACACCCAGCGAGTAGGCAGCGCGCTTGACGTAGTTACCAGCAACGTTGGTTTCAGCCTTGGTGTTGTCGTACAGGGCGGTCAGCTTGGTGTTGGTCGGGAAGTTGTAAACAGCAGCCAGACGCCAGACAGCAGCATCGGCTTCCTTGTTACCCGGGTTACCGGCGACGAGACCAGCAGGAGAACCATTGTCAACGCGGTGGTAGCCGGCACCAACGTACAGCGGACCGGCTTCGTACTGACCGGCAACTTGCCACTGGCGAACTTCGCCTTCGTTCGCAACTGGATCATTGGCGTTGTTACGCTCGCCATTCACGTAGGCAACGGTGGCGGTGAAGCCACTGAAATTCGGCGAAACGTAGGCAATCGCGTTCTGAGCACGGTCATCAGCACCGGTCTTGGTGGCACCGATAGCACCGGTGATGGAACCGACGGTACCGAAACCGGCAGCACCCGGGGTCAGTTCAACCTTGGCACCCATGGCACGCAGCGGGTGCGTCAGGTTACCGGCAACAACGGTACCGAAACCGCCGGTCAGGCCGATGTAGGTGTCACGACCACGACCCCAACCGCCGTTGGTGTCGGTGTCGATACCGGCTTCGAACTGGAACAGAGCCTTCAGGCCGTTGCCCAGGTCTTCCGTGCCACGGAAGCCGATGTTGGAAGAGTTGTTGTCAAGACGGCCAACATTCTTTTGACCGGCAGTACCAGCGGCGTCGCTGTTGGACTTGACCCAGGCCTGGCCCAGATCGACCGTACCGTAAACGGTAACGTTGGACTGCGCGAAGGCAGCGGAAGAAGCCAGAGCGGCAACGGCCAGAGCAATAATCTTCTTTTGCATCAGAAAATCTCCTTAGTGGTTAGTTTTTAGCCGACTCCAAGGAGCCGGCTAAGCTTTACCTCTCGGATCGAGAAGTTGAGAAGCATTGTGCAAGCCCGACTGCCAAGGGGCAAGGCTTAATCCCGGACCTTTCCTGATCAAGCTGACATCTGTTGCATCAATGCAACAAGATCATGCAAAAAGTCTGAAAAACCGAAAAACCGGGGTCAGACCGCGGTTTTACGCAGTTTCGGTTTTACGCGGTTTTCTGACCGAACAAGGTAATACCCACGCGCGCCACATGCGCCAGCAGCTCGGGGTTATCAACCTCGTGTGCCATCACGACATCGATCTTCCAGGGCAGGAGCAGATCATCGAGTCGGGTTTCCAGGCCAAGTCGCCGCCCCGGATTCAGCGTTGGCGCTTCAATGAAGAGATCGATATCCGAACCCGGGCGATGATTTCCCTTGGCTCGCGAACCAAAGAGTTGCACACGTTCCACTTCCGGATACATAGCCAGCACGCCCACGATGGCCGCCAGCGCATCTCCGGGCAACCTGGCGGCGGGCGCTTCGCGGGATTTCATCAGGTCGGCACCCGTTGCTGCATGCTTGTTTGCAGCGCCAGCAACAAGGGGTGATAGCTCGCGATAATCGCATCGGCAATGATGTTGGCAACCTGCTGGTTGTAGGTATGCGACGACTGATTACGGCTTCGTATCATCGCCATCCAGGCTTCGCCATCGTCGATCAAGCCAGCGGCAAATGCTTCCCGGGTGGCATCGCGCGAACCGGTGATGCCGGAAGTGCCTTGCCAGTAGAAATAGTCCTTGAGAAGATTCCAGGCCAGTTCATGAGTGAACTCGAACGCCTGAATCAACCCCTGCTGCTCCAGGGAAGATAGCGTGCGCTGCCCTGCCAGCTCAACTGCCTCTGAGAGACGGCAGAGCGCCAGCGTGTAGTTGGAAAGACGCTGCACCCAGCGAACATCTGCATCCGATCCAGTCATGACTTCCTCCCAAAACCAATCCGGATGTTATCAGGCAAACAATCTGGCCAGCTCTTCCCCCGGCTCGTCCGCGCGCATGAAAGCCTCGCCCACCAGGAAGGCGTTGACCGCGTGTTCGCGCATCAGGGCGACGTCTTCCGGCTTCAGGATGCCGCTTTCGGTGACCACGATGCGCTCCTGCGGAATCCTTGCCAGCAGGCCGAGGGTGGTGTCGAGGGTGACGTCGAAGCTGCGCAGGTTGCGGTTGTTGATGCCGAGCAGCGGCGTCTGCAACTGCAACGCGGCATCGAGTTCCTCGCCGTTATGGACTTCGACCAGCACCGCCATGCCGTAGTCCATGGCCTGGCGCTCCAGTGCCTGCATTTCCGCCAGACTGAGCGCGGCGGCGATGAGCAGGATGGCGTCGGCGCCCATGGCGCGGGCTTCGGCGACCTGGTAGGCATCGACGATGAAGTCCTTGCGCAGTACCGGCAGGTTGCAGGCGGCGCGGGCGGCCTGCAGGTATTCTGGCGCGCCCTGGAAATACTGGCGGTCGGTCAGCACCGACAGGCAGGCGGCGCCGTGAGCGGCGTAGCTGCGGGCGATGTCGGCCGGGCGGAAGTCGGCACGAATGATCCCCTTGGACGGACTGGCCTTCTTGATTTCGGCGATCACGGCGGGCTGAGCGGCGGCGATTTTGGCGCGGATGGCGCCGACGAAGTCGCGCGGGGCGGCTTGTTGCGCGGCTTCGGCATCAAGTGTGGCGAGCGGCTTGAGCGCCAGACCGGCAGCGATTTCCTCGCGCTTGGTGGCGATGATCTTGTTCAGGATGTCGCTCATGCGGCCCCCAGGCGTTGCGTGGATTCGACGAACTGCGCCAGCTTGGCCCGGGCGGCGCCGCTGGCGATGGCTTCGCGCGCCTTGGCGATGCCGTCGGCGATGCTGTCGGCGACGTTGGCGACGTAGAGCGCAGCGCCGGCATTCAGGCAGACGATTTCGCGGGCAGCACCCGGCTGATTGTCCAGGGCGGCAAGCATCATCGCCTTCGACTCGTCGGCGCTGCCGACGCGCAGGTTACGCAACGACATCATCTGCAGGCCGAAGTCTTCCGGATGCACTTCGTACTCGCGGACTTCACCGTCCTTCAGCTCACCGATCAGCGTCGTCGCGCCGAGCGAGATTTCGTCGAGGTTGTCCTTGCCGTGCACGACCAGCACGCGCTCGGCGCCGAGGCGCTGCATGACGCGCACCTGGATGCCGACCAGGTCGGGGTGGAAGACGCCCATCAGCGTGTTCGGCGCGGCGGCCGGGTTGGTCAGTGGGCCGAGGATGTTGAAGATGGTACGCACGCCCATTTCGCGGCGCACCGGCGCGACGTGCTTCATCGCGCTGTGGTGGTTGGGCGCGAACATGAAACCGATGCCGCACTGTTCGATGCACTCGGCGACCTTTTCCGGCGCCAGGTTGATGTTGGCGCCGAGCGCTTCGAGCACGTCGGCACTGCCCGAGCTCGACGACACGCTGCGCCCGCCGTGCTTGGCGACCTTGGCACCGGCCGCGGCGGCAACGAAGATCGAGGTGGTGGAAATATTGAAGCTGTGCGCGGCGTCACCGCCGGTGCCGACGATATCGACGAAGTGCTTGTCGTAATGCACCTTGACCGGCGTCGCCAGCTCGCGCATGACGCTGGCGGCGGCGGCGATCTCGCCGATGGTTTCCTTCTTGACGCGTAGCCCGGTCAGGATGGCGGCAATCATCACCGGCGAGACTTCGCCGCTCATGATCTGGCGCATCAGCGAAACCATTTCGTCGTGGAAAATTTCGCGATGCTCGATGACGCGCTGGAGGGCGGCTTGCGGGGTCATGGCTGGTGCTCCTCGAGGAAGTTGTTGAGCAGGTCGTGACCGCGCTCGGTCAGGATCGATTCCGGGTGGAACTGGACGCCTTCGACGGCCAGCGTCTTGTGGCGCACACCCATGATCTCGCCGTCCTCGGTCCACGCTGTGATGTCGAGACAATCGGGCAGGCTGGCGCGCTCGATGGCCAGCGAGTGGTAGCGGGTGCAGGTCAGCGGATTGGGCAGATTGCGGAAGACGCCCTCGTTCTTGTGGTGCACCGGCGACACCTTGCCGTGCATCAGCGTTTTGGCGTGCACGATGCGCCCGCCGAAGGCTTCGCCAATCGACTGGTGGCCGAGGCAGACGCCGAGCAGCGGAATCTTGCCGGCGAATTCCTTGATCGCCGCCAGCGACACCCCGGCCTGCGCCGGCGCACAGGGGCCGGGTGAAATGACCAGGTAGTCGGGCTTGAGACGGGCGATCTCGGCCAGCGTGATGGCGTCGTTGCGGAAGACTTTCACCTCCTGGCCGAGTTCGCCGAAATACTGGACCAGGTTGTAGGTGAAGCTGTCGTAGTTGTCGATCATCAATAACATGGCTGCTCCCTCAATCCATCCGCGTGTTCAGGCCCTGCTCGGCCAGTTCGGCGGCGCGCAGCACGGCGCGCGCCTTGTTCCGGGTTTCTTCCCATTCGGAATGCGGATCGGAGTCGGCGACGATGCCGGCGCCGGCCTGGACGTGCAGCTTGCCGTCCTTGACCACGGCGGTGCGGATGGCGATGGCCAGGTCCATGTCGCCGTTGAAGCCGAGATAGCCGACCGAACCGGCGTAGATGCCGCGCTTGACCGGTTCCAGTTCGTCGATGATTTCCATTGCCCGCACCTTGGGCGCGCCGGAGACGGTGCCGGCCGGGAACGTGGCTTTCAGTACGTCGACCGCATCCAGCCCTTTTTCCAGCCGGCCTTCGACGTTGGAGACGATGTGCATCACATGCGAGTAGCGTTCAATGACCATGCGCTCGGTCAGCTTGACGCTGCCGATCTTGGCGACACGGCCACAGTCATTGCGGCCGAGGTCGAGCAACTGGGTGTGTTCGGCCAGCTCCTTGGCGTCCGACAGCAGGTCTTCGGCCAGTGCCGCATCCTCTTCCGGCGAGGCGCCGCGCTTGCGGGTACCGGCAATCGGGCGCACGGTGACGCGGTCACCTTCCAGCCGCACCAGGATTTCCGGCGACGCGCCGACGACGTGGTAGTCCTCGAAATCGAAATAGAACATGTAGGGCGACGGGTTGAGGCTGCGCAGCGTCCGGTACAGCGCCAGCGGGCTGGCGTGGAAGGGCTTGGTCATGCGCTGCGACAGCACCACCTGCATGATGTCGCCGTCGGTGATGTAGTCCTTGGCCTTCTTCACCGCCTGTTTGAACGCCGCCTCGCCAAATACCGACACCGCCGGCTCCGAATGCGCCGGCTTTTCGGCGGGAATGGTCACCGGCTGGCGCAGCCTGGCGAGCAGCTCCTTGAGGCGGGCGCGCGCCTTCTGGTAAGCGCCGGGGAAGCCGGGCTCGGCATAGACAATCAGCGTCAGCTTGCCGGACAGGTTGTCGACGACGGCGATTTCCTCGGACAGCAGCAGCTGGATGTCAGGCGTGCCGATTTCGTCCGGACGCTGGGTCCTGGTCAGCTTGGTTTCGATGTAGCGGATCGTGTCATAGCCGAAGCAGCCGACCAGTCCGCCGAGGAAGCGTGGCAGGCCGGTCGCCTCGGGCGCCCGGAATCGCTTCATGTAGCCGTCGATGAAATCGAGCGGGTTGGCGTCGTGTTCGCGCTCGGCGATGCGGTTGCCGGTGAGAACCAGCACCTCATGGCCCTGGACGACGATGCGCGTCGACGCGGCCAGACCGATGATGGAATAGCGGCCGAAGCGTTCGCCGCCCTGCACCGATTCGAGCAGGTAGGTGAACGGCCCGTTGGCCAGCTTCAGGTAGATCGACAGCGGCGTGTCGAGATCGGCAAACGTTTCCAGCGTAACGGGAATACGGTTGTAGCCTTGCGCGGCGAGCGCGTTGAATTCGGTTTCAGTCATGGAATACCTCGGGTACGACAACGATGACGGGGTGCTGCAACTGGGTGCGCCGACAGACTCGGCGCCAGACGGGCGAGAGTTTATGGACGCCAGGGGCGCCAACGAAGCTCGATGATCCAGTTGCGGGAAGCAGTCATTTGTCGTGAGGTGTAGAGAAGTCCCGGCCGGAGGCGACGGGTGGAACGCAGTCTAGCGCATGCGCTTTGCCGCTGTCCACCCGGTAGCGTCTCAGACTTTGGCCAGTTCGCTGCGCAGGGCGCCGATGATCGAGTCGTAGCGGTGCGCGTCGCTGTCCTTGCCGGCGCCATAGACGGCCGAACCGGCGACGAAGGCATCGACCCCGGAACGGGCGATTTCGGCGATGTTGGCGGTGTTGACCCCACCGTCGATCTCGAGGCGGATGCGCCGGCCGCTGTCGCGTTCGTAGGCGTCGAGCTTGGCCCGGGCCTGCCGCGCCTTGGCCAGCGTGCCGGGGATGAACTTCTGACCGCCGAAGCCGGGATTGACGCTCATCAGCAGGACGACGTCCAGCTTGTCCATGACGTAGTCCATGTAATCCAGCGGCGTCGCCGGGTTGAAGACCAGACCGGCCTGACAGCCGGCGTCGCGGATCAGCGACAGCGTGCGATCGATGTGCTCGGAGGCTTCCGGGTGGAAGGTGATGATGTTGGCGCCGGCCTTGGCGAAATCGGGAACGATGCGATCAACCGGCTTGACCATCAGGTGCACGTCGATCGGCGCGTCGGTGGACGGGCGGATCGCTTCGCAGACCAGTGGCCCGATGGTCAGGTTGGGAACATAATGGTTGTCCATCACGTCGAAGTGAATCCAGTCGGCGCCAGAGGCGATGACGTTGGCCACTTCCTCGCCCAGTTTGGCGAAATTGGCGGACAGAATGCTCGGCGCGATGACAAAATCCCTGGCTGACATGATGGTTTTCCGAAAACAAGAGGCGAAATTATCCCATGACCGACCCCGACAAGTACCAGATTGAAATCATCCCGACCCCGCAATTCATCCCGGAACAATCGGACCCGGAAGAAAACCGCTACGTCTTCGCTTACACGATATCGATCCGCAACGTCGGCAGCGTGCCGGCGCAACTGGTGTCGCGGCACTGGATCATCACCGACGCCAACAACCAGGTTCAGGAAGTCCGCGGCCTGGGTGTGATCGGCAAGCAGCCGCTACTGCAACCGGGCGAGCGTTTCGAGTACACCAGCGGCTCGTCGTTGACGACACCGGTCGGCACGATGCGCGGCACTTACCAGATGGTGGCCGAGGACGGCACGCATTTCAATGCCGAGATTCCGGAGTTCGTTCTGGCCATCCCGCGCGCCCTGCACTGAATGGGACTGCAGCACAGTTACCGGCTGATTGCGCCGTTCTACGACCTGGCCATCGAACGGACGACACGCTCGCCGCGCCAGCGCAGCCTGGCCGCGCTGCCGGCGACGCCGGGCAGGGTTCTGCTGGCCGGCGTCGGCACCGGCCTCGATCTGCCGCACCTGCCGGCACAGCATCGCTACGTCGGCGTCGACCTGACCGGCGCGATGCTCAGACGCAGCCTGCCGCGCGCCCGGCATCTGGATTTCACCGCTGTCCAGGGTGACATGCACCGGCTGCCGTTTCCCGATGGCAGTTTCGATGCCGTGATCGCCCACCTGATCCTGGCGGTCGTCCCGCAACCGGCGCTGTGCCTGGCGGAAATTTCACGGGTTCTGAAGCCCGGCGGCGAGGCCCTGATCCTCGACAAGTTCCTGCGCCGGCAGCAGAAAGCGCCGTTACGGCGCCTGCTCAATCCCCTGGCGCGGCGTATCGCCACCCGGCTCGATGTGGTTTTCGAGGACCTGCTCGACGCCGAGCCCGGCCTCGCCCTGCGCGAGGACAGCCCGGCCCTCGCCGGCGGCTGGTTCCGGCGTATCCGCCTGGTCCGGCGCTGAGTCGTCGCCGAGGGCATCGGCGATCCAGGCCTGCAGCAGCGTCCAGGTAATGGCCAGGACGACCGGACCGACGAAGATGCCGATCAGGCCGAAGCCGAGCATGCCGCCGATGACGCCGGCGAAGATCAGCAGCAGCGGCAGGTCGGCGCCTCGCCGGATGAGCATCGGGCGCAAGAAGTTGTCGAGGCTGCCGACAATCACGCTCCATACGACCAGGAAGATCGCCCAGCCCGTGTCGCCGCTCCAGAACAGCCAGCCGGCGGCCGGCAACAGGATCAGCACCGGCCCGATCTGGGCGATGCACAGCATCAGCATCAGGGCCGACAGCAAGGCGGCGAACGGCACGCCGGCCACCGCCAGACCCAATCCGCCGAGCACCGTCTGCACCAGCGCGGTCACGCCGACGCCGAGCGCCACCCCACGGATCGCCTGAGCGGCCAGGATCACCGAGTTCTCACCGCGTACGCCGGCCAGGCGGCGGCCAAAACGGCGCAGCAGACGGGCGGCCGGCTCGCCGCCGGAATACATGATGGCGGCGATGGTGAAGATCAGCAGGAACTGCACCAGCATGCCGCCCAGACCACCGACCTGAGCGAGCGCCCACTTGCCGGTATCGGCGGCATAGGGCGTGACCTGGGCGATCAGACCATCGGTGCCGCCGGCGGCCAGCTGTGACCACAACCCGGCCAGTGTGCCGCCGACCAGCGGCAGTTCGGCCAGCCAGTTCGGCAGCGGCGGCAGGCCGTTGGCGATCAGGTAATCGGCCGCGGCGCTCAAGGCATCGACATTGCCGGCAATGGTGTCGATCGCCAGCCACAACGGCAACACCAGCAACAACAGCATGGCCAGCGTCATCAGGGCGATGGCCAGCAGGCGCCGACCGCCGAGACGCGCTTCGAGCACCAGGAAGGCCGGCCAGGTGGCGACGACGATCATCGCCGCCCAAACGCCGGCGGCCAGGAAAGGCCGCAGCACCCACAGCGACAGTCCGGCCAGCCCGACGACAAAGAAGATTGCCAGGGTGTTGCGGGTCAGGTCGCGGTGGATGTCGCGCATGGCTTACGAGCGGTAGTCGGCGTTGATCTTGACGTAGTCGTACGAGAAATCACAGGTGTAAACCTTGGCCGCCGCGTTGCCGCGACCGAGCGCGACACGCACGGTGATTTCGGCCTGCGCCATCACCCGGGCGCCGTCGGCTTCCTGGTAGGCAGCGGCGCGGCCACCGTTCTCGGCGACCAGCACATCGTCGAGCCAGACCTTGACGCCATCGACGTCGAGATCGGCAATGCCGGCGTAACCGACGGCGGCGAGGATGCGGCCGAGGTTGGGGTCGGAGGCGAAGAAGGCGGTCTTGACCAGCGGCGAATGACCGATGGCGTAGCCGACCTGGCGGCATTCCTCGATCGACTTGCCCCCCTCGACGGCAACAGTGATGAACTTGGTCGCGCCTTCGCCGTCGCGGACGATGGCCTGCGCCAGTTCGACCGACACGGCAATGATCGCGGCCTTGACCTCAGCCCAGCCGGCGTCGCTTGCCGCGGCGAAGCTGGCGCCCGACTGGCCGGTGGCGATCATCACGTAGGAGTCGTTGGTCGAGGTATCGCCATCGACGGTGATGCAGTTGAACGAGGCGTCGGCCGCTTCCTTGACCAACTGATCGAGCAGCGGCTGGGCAATGCCGGCATCGGTGGCGAGGAAGCCGAGCATGGTCGCCATGTTCGGCTTGATCATGCCGGCCCCCTTGGAAATGCCGGAAATCGTGACTTTCTTGCCGTTGACCGCAACCACGCGCGAAGCCGCCTTGGCCACCGTGTCGGTGGTCATGATGCCGTGCGCGGCAGCATGCCAGTTGTCGCCCTTGAGGTCGGCGAAGACGGCTGGCAGGCCGGCCTTGATGCGCTCGACCGGCAACGGTTCGAGAATGACGCCGGTGGAGAAGGGCAGCACCTGCTCCGCCGCGACGCCGAGCAGTTCGCCAACCGCTTCGCAGGTCTGGCGGGCGGTCTGGCGACCGGGTTCGCCGGTGCCGGCGTTGGCGATGCCGGTATTGATCACCAGCGCGCGGATTTCCTTGCCGCTGGCGAGGTGCTGACGACACAACTGGACCGGTGCCGCGCAGAAGCGGTTCTGGGTGAACACGCCGGCCACCGTGCAGCCGGCATCGAGCGCAACCAGCGTCAGGTCGCGGCGGTTCTTCTTGCGGATTTCGGCTTCAGCGACGCCGAGACGGACACCGGCCACGGCGAACAGTTGATCGGCGGTCGGGGTAGCGTAGTTGACGGGCATGGTAAGAGCTCCAACAGCATCAAGGCACCGCGTAGGGTGCCTTGAATCGGGGGGTTATCGAATGATCAGGAAAGCTTGCCGTGACACTGTTTGTACTTCTTGCCGGAACCGCAGGGGCAGGGATCGTTGCGCCCGACCTTGGGGCCGTTGTGCTGCGGTTGCGCCGGTTTTTCCTCTTCGTCGGCCAGCGCCTCGTCGTAGCCGGCATGCTGGTACTTGACGTTGCTGACGTCGGCGTGCGGTGCGGTTTCCTCGACATCTTCGGGCGAACGGATCTGCACGGTGAAGACGATGCGGGTGACTTCGCGGCGCACGGCGTCGAGCATGGCCTCGAACAGTTCGAAGGCTTCGCGCTTGTATTCCTGCTTCGGGTTCTTCTGCGCGTAGCCGCGCAGGTGGATGCCCTGACGCAAGTGATCGAGCGCCGCCAGATGTTCGCGCCAGTGCATGTCCAGGCTCTGCAACATGACATTGCGTTCGAACTGATGGAAGTTCTCGGCCCCGACCAGTTCGACCTTGGCCGCATAGGCTTCGTCAGCGCCGCGAATGATGCGCTCGAGGATTTCCTCGTCGGACAGGGTCGGCTCGTCCTTGAACCATTGCGCAACCGGCGCACCGATCTGCATGTCGGCAGCCAGCGCACGTTCCAGGCCTTCCATGTCCCATTGCTCTTCGACCGATTCCTCGGGCACGTAGAGCCGGAAGATTTCACGCAGCACGCTGTGGCGCATGGCGCCGACGGTCTCGGAAATGTCGTCGGTTTCCAGCAGTTCGTTGCGCTGCTGGTAGATGACCTTGCGCTGGTCGTTGGCGACGTCGTCGTATTCGAGCAGTTGCTTGCGAATGTCGAAGTTGCGGGCTTCGACCTTGCGCTGCGCCGATTCCAGCGAACGGGTGACGAGCGGGTGCTCAATCGCCTCGCCTTCCGGCATCTTCAGCTTGTCCATGATGCTGCGCAGACGCTCGCCGGCGAAAATGCGCAGCAGCGGATCGTCCAGGCACAGGTAGAAGCGCGACGAACCGGCATCGCCCTGACGACCGGCGCGACCGCGCAACTGGTTGTCGATGCGGCGCGATTCATGGCGCTCGGAACCGATGATGTGCAGACCGCCGGCGGCCAGCACCGCCTCATGGACCTGCTGCCACTCGGCCTTCATTTCGGCGAGCTTGGCGTCGCGGGCTTCCGCCGTCAGCGATTCGTCGTTGCGCACGGCATCGAGCTGCTTTTCGACATTGCCGCCGAGGACGATGTCGGTACCGCGACCGGCCATGTTGGTGGCGATGGTGATCATGCCCGGACGACCGGCCTGGGCGACGATCTCGGCTTCGCGGGCGTGCTGCTTGGCGTTGAGCACCTGGTGCGACAGCTTTTCCTTGTCGAGCAGGGCCGACAGAAGCTCCGACGACTCGATCGAGGTCGTACCGACCAGCACCGGCTGGCCGCGCTTGGCGCAGTCGCGGATGTCGGCGACGATGGCGGCGTTCTTCTCATCCATGGTCTTGTAGACCAGGTCGTTCATGTCCTTGCGCGACATCGGCCGGTTGGTCGGAATGACCACCGTTTCCAGCGCGTAGATCTGCTGGAATTCGTAGGCTTCGGTATCGGCCGTGCCGGTCATGCCGGCGAGCTTGCCGTACATGCGGAAATAGTTCTGGAAGGTGATCGAGGCCAGCGTCTGGTTCTCGGCCTGGATCTGCACGCCTTCCTTGGCTTCGACTGCCTGGTGCAGGCCGTCCGACCAGCGGCGACCGGCCATCAGGCGACCGGTGAATTCGTCGACGATGATGACTTCGCCGTTTTGCACAACGTAGTGCTGATCCTTGTTGAACAGGGTCAGCGCACGCAGCGCCGCGTTCAGGTGGTGCATCAGCGTGATGTTGGCGGCGTCGTACAGGCTGCTGCCTTCGGCCAGCATGCCGGCCTGGGCCAGCAGGATTTCGGCGCGCTCGTAACCGGATTCGTTGAGGTGCACCTGGTGCGCCTTCTCGTCCACCCAGTAGTCGCCCTCGCCCTTTTCTTCCATCGCCCGCGTCAGTTGCGGGACGATGTCCTTCATGCGCAGATAGAGGTCGGTGTGGTCGTCGGCCTGGCCGGAAATGATCAGCGGCGTCCGCGCCTCGTCGATCAGGATCGAGTCCACTTCGTCGACGATGGCGTAATTCAGGCCGCGCTGGACACGTTGTCCGGCGGCATAGACCATGTTGTCGCGCAGGTAGTCGAAGCCGAATTCGTTGTTGGTGCCGTAGGTGATGTCGGCAGCGTAAGCCGCCTGCTTGGCCTCGTGATCCATCTGCGACAGGTTGATGCCGACCGAGAGCCCGAGGAAACGGTGCAGCCGGCCCATCCATTCCGCATCGCGGCTGGCCAGGTAATCGTTGACCGTGATGACATGCACGCCCTTGCCGGAAATTGCGTTCAGGTAGGACGGTAGCGTGGCGACCAGGGTCTTGCCTTCGCCGGTACGCATTTCGGCAATCTTGCCGTAGTGCAGGACCATGCCGCCGATCAGCTGGACATCGAAATGGCGCATGCCAAGTGCCCGCTTGCTCGCCTCGCGAACCACGGCAAAGGCTTCGGGCAGCAGGTCGTCAAGGGTCTCGCCATCGGCATGGCGCTTTCTGAATTCGTCGGTCTTGGCCTTGAGCTGGGTGTCATCCAGCGCCGCCATCTGCGGCTCGAGCGCATTGATGCGCTTGACGGTCAGGGAATACTGCTTGATCAGCCGATCGTTGCGGCTGCCGAAAATCTTTTTGAGTAGGCCGGATATCATCGCGATGGAATAGGTTTATTGCACAGACGTGAGCAATGGAGCCGGGATTCTAGCATGCCCGACCGAGGTGTCGGGGGCGCTTGCCGGCCATGGCCGGCAAGCCGGGTCAGCGACGTTGCAAGCGGGCGAAGTCCTCGCCCCGCTTGAGGAAGGTGGCCGGATTCTGCGGCACACCGAGCATACGCACTTCGAAATGCAGATGCGGCCCGGTCGACCGACCGGTGGTCCCGACTGCACCAATCTTTTCCCCGCGCCGCACGATCTGCGACTCGACAACATCCATGGCCGACAGGTGAGCGTAGCGGGAAATCAGACCGTCGCCATGATCGACGTCGATCATGTTGCCGAATTCCTGGTGATATGAAGCCGTCAGCACCACGCCGTCGGCGGCAGCCACCACCGGCGTTCCCGTCGGCGCCGAAAAGTCCAGCCCGTCATGACGCGAGCGCAGACCCGAAAACGGATCGTTGCGATAGCCGAAACTCGATCCGAAGACCGCATTCCTGACCGGCAAGGTGGTCGGCATCAGGCGCTCTTCAACGCGCTTTTCCAGCAACTTGAATTCCATGAAGGCAAGATCGTCGGCCTGGCGGTCAACGGCCTTGGCCAGGCGCTCGATTTCCTGCTGCAACTCAGTCGCCGACAACGGCGCCGGCAGGAAAGGCCCACCCTGACCGGGCTTCTCGGCGGCTTCGGCAGCCGGCTTGGACTTGATGCCAGCCAGATCGGAAACGCGATCGCCCAGGGTATCGAGTTGCAGCAGACGCCCCTGCAATTCCCCCAGGCGGGTTGCCATCAGATTGAGGTTGTTGGTAATGTAATCGCGGGTCTGGCGGGTTTCCTGCTGCTGCACGGAAAGCAGGATGTTCTCGACAATCGGCAAACGGAAATGCAGGGAAATAAACGAGAAGAACGCCGACGACAGGAACACCAGGACAAAGAAAACTGCGAGCGCCCCGAGCACGTGCCGGGGCATAATGGTGATCGTACGCGCCGACTTGAGATGGCGTGAAACAACGATAATCTGCACGGATCCTCCTATGTACAAAGCGCCAGCGCATTACCTCGACGCCGATGCCGCAGTTGGCCGGGTCATGGCCCATGCCAGGCTGCTGATGAAGCTCTCCAGCCGATTCGACGAGCTTGCCCCCGGTGCGCTGCGCCATGCTGCGCATGTCGCCAACTACAAGTCGGGGAAAATCGTTATCCACGCCGAAAATGGCGCGGTCGCCGCAAAATTGCGCCAGATGAGCCGGCGACTTTGTGGCGAATTATCTATAGAAGGCGCCGAGTGTAACGACATCGAAGTAAAAGTTCAACCTCGACAATCCTCATATCGATCAACGACTTCCACGAGCAAGCCGATTTCCGGGCGCGCCGCGGACAGTTTACGGGCCGCTGCCGAAGCCATGCCGCCGGGCAAATTGCGCCAGGCAATCGACACATTGTTGCAACGTTCGATCAGAGCGGAATGATTGCCAGGCGCTCGACGAACATCAGCGCGAAGACCAGCAGGGCGAAGACCAGGCCGTAGCGGAACAGGCGCCAGCTGAACGAGAGATAGGCCCGGTTACCGGTGAATACATAGAGCAGGATGCCGGCGCCGACGGCGATGACCAGGATGACCGCGAGCAGGCGCAGCATCCACATGGCGGGATCAGGCGGCCTGGGCCAGCCAGCGGGTGACGCCCAACGGGGCCTGGGCGGATTCGGCGAAGCTGACCAGTTCCCAGGCGTCCTGCTGTTGCAGCAAGGCGCGCGCCAGCTGATTGTTCAGCGCATGGCCGCCCTTGTGCGACGAATACGCGGCGAGCAGCGGATGGCCGAGCAGGTAGAGGTCACCGACGGCGTCGAGAATCTTGTGTTTGACGAACTCGTCGCCATAACGCAATCCGTCCTGGTTGAGAACGCGGAATTCGTCGAGGACGATTGCATTTTCAAGACCACCGCCCAGCGCCAGGCCGTTCTCGCGCAGGTATTCGACTTCCTGCATGAAGCCGAAGGTACGTGCCCGCGACACTTCACGGACATAGGACTGCTCGGCGAAATCAACCACCGCCTGCTGCGCCGACTTGTCGATGGCAGGGTGATTGAAGACGATGGAAAAACTCAGGCGATAGCCGTCATACGGCTCGAAACGCGCCCACTTGTCGCCGTCCTTGACCTCGATCGGCCGGGTGACGCGGATGAATTTCTTGGCGGCATTCTGTTCTTCGATGCCAGCCGACTGGATCAGGAACACGAAGGGCGCCGCCGAGCCGTCAAGAATGGGCACTTCCGGGGCGTCGATGTCGATCCAGGCATTGTCGATGCCGAGGCCACAAAGGGCCGACATCAGGTGTTCGATGGTGCCGACCTTGACCCCGTCGCGCTCCAGGCAGGAACACATGCGGGTGTCGCCGATCAGGACCGCTTGCGCGGGAATATCGACAGGTTCGGGCAGGTCAACGCGACGGAAGACGATACCGGTATCCGGTGCGGCCGGCCGCAAGGTCAGATTGACCTTGACGCCGCCATGCAGACCGACGCCCGAGGCGTGGATCACAGTCTTCAGCGTACGTTGCTTGAGCATTATTGTTTTAAGTCTTTGAATGATTGGGGAAGGCGGCGCATTTTAACACAATGCGCCGCCGCCCTTTTTCAGAGAGAGTTTTTGTTACAGATCAATCGGCCTGCTTTCTCAGGAAAGCCGGGATGTCGTAACGATCAACACCGCTATTGGCCAGCGCTTCGACGGTAACGTTGCGCTTGCGCACGACGGCCGGGACGTCGGCAATCTGGTTGTAGTCGATGGCCGGACCGCTGTTGAAGGCGACGGCATCGTGGGTACCGGTGGCCACCGCTTCGACCATCGGCGTGTTGATGACTTCGAAGGTCTGACGCTTGGCGGCTGCCTGGCCGAGACCGGTGGCGACCACGGTGACACGCAGCGCATCGCCCATCAGTTCGTCGTACACCGCACCGAAGATGATGTGTGCGTCGTCGGCAGCGAAGGCCTTGACGGTGTTCATCACTTCGTTGACTTCCTTCATCTTCAGGTTGCCCTTGGCGGCGGTGATATTCACCAGCACGCCGCGCGCACCGGACAGGTTCACGCCTTCGAGCAGCGGCGAAGCAACCGCCTGTTCGGCGGCGATGCGCGCGCGATCGACGCCGGCAGCGGCAGCCGAACCCATCATCGCGCGACCCATTTCACCCATGACCGTACGCACGTCTTCGAAGTCGACGTTGACCAGGCCCGGGTAGGTAATGATTTCGGCAATCCCGCCAACGGCGTTGCGGAGCACGTCATCGGCGGCCTTGAAGCAGTCGTCGACATCGGCATCGTCACCCATGACTTCCATCAGCTTGTCGTTGAGGATGACGATCAGCGAATCGACATGCTTGGAAAACTCGATGATGCCGGCTTCGGCCGACTTCATCCGCTTGCCGCCTTCGAAGCTGAACGGCTTGGTCACCACGCCGACGGTCAGGATGCCCATTTCACGGGCGATCTCGGCGACCACCGGCGCGGCGCCGGTACCCGTGCCGCCGCCCATGCCGGCGGTGATGAAGGCCATGTGCGAGCCTTCCAGCGCCGCGCGGATCTCGTCACGGTGCGCATCGGCGGCCATCTTGCCGGCTTCCGGCTTGGCCCCGGCACCGAGGCCGGTCTTGCCCAGCGACAGCTTCGACGATGCAGCATTGCGTGCCAGCGCCTGGGCGTCGGTATTGGCGGCGATGAATTCGACGCCGTTCACCCCTTCACGGATCATGTGCTCGATGGCATTGCCGCCGGCACCGCCCACCCCGAACACCTTGATGATGGTGCCGAGCTCTTCTTCCTTCTCGATGATTTCAAACATGACGACCTCCTCTGAAAAAACTGTTCAATGACAAATCAAAAATTCTTGGAAAACCATTGCTTCATGCTGGAGAAGACATCCTTGATGCCCTGCTTCTCCTGAATCTTCTGCCCCCGCTTGCGCTGCGCCTGCGCTTCCAGCAGCAGGCCGTAGGCCGTCGAGAAGCGCGGGTTCTGGACGACGTCGGACAGGCTGCCGTCGTACTTGGGATTACCCAGGCGCACCGGCATGTGGAAGATTTCCTCGCCCAGTTCGACCATGCCCGGCATGGCGCTGGCGCCGCCGGTGAGGACGATGCCGGACGACAGGACTTCCTCGAAGCCGGCGCGGCGCAGTTCGTGCTGGATCAGCTCGAATAATTCCTCGACCCGCGGCTGGATCACGTCGGCCAGCGCCCGGCGGCTCAACTTGCGGCTGGGCCGGTCGTCGACGCCAGCGACATCGAGGTTTTCCGAAATCTCGGCCAGTTGCGCCAGGGCGCAGCCGTACTTGCACTTGATGTCCTCGGCTTCACGCGTCGGCGTGCGCAAGGCCATGGCGATGTCGTTGGTGATCTGGTCGCCGGCGATGGGAATCACCGAGGTGTGGCGAATCGCGCCCTGCGTCCACACGGCGATGTCGGTGGTACCGCCACCGATGTCGATCAGGCAGACGCCGAGGTCCTTCTCGTCCTCGGACAGCGTCGCATAGCTCGAAGCCAGCGGCTGCAGCACCAGGTCATTGACCTCCAGACCGCAGCGACGCACGCACTTGACGATGTTCTGCGCCGCCGACACGGCGCCGGTGACGATGTGCGTCTTCACTTCCAGGCGCATGCCGCTCATGCCGATCGGCTCGCGGATACCGTCCTGGCCGTCGATGACGAATTCCTGGGTAAGGATGTGCAGGATTTCCTGCTCGGCCGGAATCGGCATCGCCCGCGCCGTCTCGATCACGCGCTCGACATCGGCCTGGGTGACTTCCTTGTCCTTGATCGCCACCATGCCGTTCGAGTTGAAACTCTTGATGTGGCTGCCGGCAATCCCCGTGTACACATGGCTGACCTTGCAGTCGGCCATCAGCTCGACTTCCTGGATGACGCGGCTGATCGTGTGCACCGTTTCCTCGATGTTGACCACGACCCCCTTCTTCAGCCCGCGCGAATCCTGCGAACCCATGCCGATCACGCTCAGCCGTCCTTCGTGGTCGAGATCGGCGACCAGCGCGACGATCTTCGACGTTCCGATATCCAGGCCAACCACCAGATCCTTGTTGTCCCTGCTCATAGTCTTACTTTCCCTTCCCCTCGCCCGCGACCTTCATCGCGAAACCGTTCGGATACCTCAAATCCACGACCGTCGGCAGCACCGGCAAACCGGCCACCATCGACGGATACACCGCCACGAAACGCTCCAGGCGCGGCCCGACCGGCGACTTCGGATGCTCCCGCCCGATTTCCACCCGCATGCCGTTTTCCAGCTTCAACTGCCAGGCCAGACGCGGCGACAGCGACAACTGGACAGCCCGCTCGCCCACCCCGGCCAGCGCCTCGTTGAATGCGGCAAAGCGCTCCAGCACTTCCCGCCCCGTCCCCGGTGGGCCGGACAGCAAGGGCAAGGCGCGCATCTCGCTTTCCGGCAGCAGGGCGGCAAAAACCTCGCCATGGCTGTTCACCATTTCCGCGTAGCCCTCGCCCCAGCGTGCCACCGCCTTGTGCTCCTCGACCGCCACTTCGACCGTCGCCGGCCACACCCGGCGTACCTGCACCCGCCGCACCCAGGGCAGTTGCTCCAGCGCCAGGCGTACCGCTTCGAGATCCAGACTGAAGAAATTGCCACGCAGCGCCGACGGCAAAACCTGCTCCACCTCGCCGCGGCGTACATGCTCCAGCGGCGCCACGAACACCACCTGCTTGACCGGCAACGACGGCACGCGCACCAGCCAGACCGCCCCGGCGGCCAGCAAGGCGGCGGCGGCGACCAGCATCAGCAGGTCGGCCAGCGCGGTCAGCAGTTGGGGTTTGTGCCACATTCATCGTCTCAGTCGTTGGCCGCCAGTTCGAGGACGCGACGCACCAGTGCCGGGTAGTCCATGCCGGCCGCCCGGGCGCCCATCGGCACCAGCGAGTGATCGGTCATGCCCGGCGCGGTGTTCACTTCCAGGAAGTAGTGATTGCCGTCCTCGTCCATCAGAAAATCGACGCGCCCCCAGCCGCGGCCGCCCAACATGCGGAACGCTTCCAGCGCCTGGGCGCGGATCTGCATTTCCTTGGCTTCCGGCAGGCCACAGGGGCACAGGTATTGGGTGTCGTCGCGGTTGTACTTGGCTTCGTAGTCGTACCACTCCGTCGCCGGCTCGATCTTGATGATCGGCAGCACTTCGTCGCCGACGATGCCGACCGTGTATTCGCCGCCCATCACGCCCTTCTCGGCGATCACCAGCGGATCGTGGCGGGCCGCTTCTTCGTAGGCAGCCTTCAGTGCGCCCGGCGTCTTGACCTTGGTCACGCCGATCGACGAACCTTCGCGCGCCGGCTTGACGAACAGCGGCAGGCCGAGTTCTTCCTCGATGTCGGCGAAATCGGAATCGGCTCTGAGCAGTGCGTATTCCGGAATCGGCAGACCGGCGGCCTGCCACATCAGCTTGGTGCGGAACTTGTCCATGGCCAGCGCCGAGGCGAGCACGCCGGAGCCGGTATAGGGGATGTGCATGACTTCGAGCGCGCCCTGGATCGTGCCGTCCTCACCGTGGCGGCCGTGCAGCGCGATGAAGGCGCGGTCATAGCCCTTCAGTGCATCAAGCGGCTGCTCGGCCGGATCGAAGGCGTGGGCATCGATGCCCTGGCCCAGCAGGGCGGCCAGCACGCGCGAACCGCTGTTCAGGGAAACCTCGCGTTCGGCGGAAGTTCCGCCGAAGAGGACTGCGACCTTGCCGAAACCGCTCATTTGCCTTCCACCAGTTTGCCGGGCACCGCACCGATGGAACCGGCACCCATGGTCAGTACCACATCGCCATCGCGGGCGACATCCATGATCGTTTGCGGCATTGCCGCGATATCTTCAACAAATACCGGCTCGACCTTGCCGCCGACGCGCAAGGCGCGCGCCAGCGAACGGCCGTCGGCGGCGACGATGGGCGCTTCGCCGGCGGCGTAGATTTCGGCCAGGCACAAGGCATCGACCGTCGACAACACTTTGACGAAATCCTCGAAGCAGTCGCGGGTGCGCGTGTAGCGGTGCGGCTGGAAGGCCAGCAGCAGGCGGCGACCGGGGAAGGCGCCGCGAGCGGCAGCGAGCGTTGCCGCCATCTCGACCGGGTGGTGGCCGTAATCGTCGACCAGCGTGAAGCTGCCACCGGCCGGCAAGGCGACTTCGCCGTAACGCTGAAAGCGCCGGCCGACGCCCTTGAACTCGGCCAGTGCCTTGACGATGGCCGCGTCTGCGACGCCGACTTCGGTGGCGACGGCAATCGCCGCCAGCGCATTGAGCACGTTGTGCATGCCCGGCGTGTTCAGCGTGATCTCGAGACGCGAGGTCGTGCCATTGACGCGGACGCAGGTGAAGCGCATCTGGCCGCCGTCGGCGACGACGTTCTCGGCGTAGAAATTGGATTCCGGGCTCAGCCCGTAGGTGACGATCTGCTTGGCCACCTGCGGCATGATCGCGCGCACGTTGGCGTCGTCAGCGCAGAGCACGGCGACGCCGTAGAACGGCAGGCGATTCAGGAAATCGACGAAGGCGCCCTTGAGCCGCTCGAAATCGTGGCCGTAGGTCTCCATGTGGTCGGCGTCGATGTTGGTAACCACCGAGATCACCGGCGACAGGAACAGGAAGGATGCATCCGACTCGTCGGCCTCGGCCACCAGGAAATCGCCGCTGCCCAGGCGGGCGTTGGCGCCGGCGGCATTCAGGCGGCCACCGATGACGAAAGTCGGATCGATGCCGCCTTCGGCCAGAATGCTGGTGACCAGGCTGGTCGTCGTCGTCTTGCCGTGGGTGCCGGCGATGGCGATACCGCGCTTCAGACGCATCAGTTCGGCCAGCATCTGGGCGCGCGGGACGACCGGGATGTGCCGGGCACGCGCCGCCATCACTTCCGGGTTGTCTTCCTTGACCGCCGTCGACACGACCACGGCGTCAGCGCCGGCAATGTTCTCTTCGGCGTGGCCGATGGTCACGCGCACGCCCTCGCCTTCGAGGCGGCGCGTCGTCGCGCTGGCGGCGATATCGGAGCCCGTCACCGTGTAGTCGAGGTGGGCAAGCACTTCGGCGATGCCGCTCATGCCCGAACCGCCGACGCCGACGAAGTGGATGTGTTTGACCTTGTGCTTCATTTGGCAATTTCCGTACAGAGATTGACCACGTCCAGCGTGGCCTCCGGCTTGGCCAGGCTGCGGGCCTTTTCCGCCATTTCCTGAAGCTGGCCGCGCGAGTAGTTGCGGATCAGGGCGATGGCTTCCGGCGTCAGTTCGCTTTGTGGCAGCAGGAAGGCGCCGCCGACATTGACCAGGAAACGGGCATTGCCGGTCTGGTGGTCGTCAACCGCATGCGGGAAGGGGACCAGGATGCTGGCCACGCCGACCGCTGCCAGTTCCGCCACAGTCAGCGCCCCGGCCCGGCAGATGACCAGATCGGCCCACTCGTAGGCGCCGGCCATGTCCTCGATGAACGGCACGCAGTGCGCCTGCACCCCGGCCGCCGCGTAGGCCGCCTTGAGCGCGTCGATATGCTTTTCGCCGGCCTGGTGGACGATCTGCGGCAACTGGTCGGCCGCGAGCAGCGACATGCCCTTGGGCACCGCCTCGTTGAGCGCCTGGGCGCCCAGACTGCCGCCGATGATCAGCACACGCAGCGCGCCCTCGCGCTCGGCAAAGCGCTCGGCTGGCGGTTTCACGGCGGCGATTTCCGGACGCACCGGATTGCCCAGCCAGATGCCCTTCTTCAGCACCTCCGGGAAACCGGTGGCGATACGCTCGGCAACACCGGCGAGCACCTTGTTGGCCAGCCCGGCGACCGAATTCTGCTCGTGCAGCACTAGCGGCACGCCCGCGAGCGCCGCCATCATGCCGCCCGGGAAGGTGATGTAGCCGCCCATGCCGAGGACCACATCCGGCCTGACCTGACGGATCGCCTGCCAGCCCTGCCAGAAGCCGCGCAGCAGGTTGACCGGCAGCAGCAGCTTGCGCAGCAGGCCCTTGCCGCGCAGGGCGGAGAACTTGACCCAGACCATCTCGAAACCATGCTGCGGCACCAGACGGGCCTCCATACCCTCGGGATTACCCAGCCAGACGACCCGCCAGCCGGCGTCGCGCATCTTGTGGGCGACGGCCAGCGCCGGGAAGATGTGGCCGCCGGTGCCGCCGGCCATGATCATGATGGTTTTGCTCATAGTTTTCCTCCCCGCATGAGTTGCCTGTTCTCCCAGTCAACCCGAAGCAGGATCGCCAATGCCACGCAGTTGGCGAGGATGCCCGAGCCGCCGAAGCTCATCAGCGGCAGGGTGAGGCCCTTGGTCGGCAGCAGGCCGACGTTGACGCCCATGTTGATGAAGGACTGCACGCCCAGCCAGATGCCGATGCCCATGGCGACCAGCGCCGGGTACAGGCGGTCGAGCTGCACGCACTGACGACCGATGGCGAAGGCGCGCTGGACCAGCACAGCGAACAAGGCGATTACGGTCAGGACGCCGACGAAACCCAGTTCCTCGCCGATCACGGCAAGCAGGAAGTCGGTATGCGCTTCCGGCAGGTAGAACAGTTTCTCGACACTGGCGCCGAGTCCAACGCCGAACAATTCACCGCGACCGAAGGCGATCAGCGAATGCGACAACTGGTAGCCGCGACCGAAGGCATCGGCCCACGGGTCCATGAAGCCGAAGATGCGGTCGCGCCGGTAGGGCGAAACGATGATCATGATCGCGAAGGCGATCAGCAGGCCGACGATCAGCAGCGCGAACATGCGCGCCTTCAGCCCACCGAGGAAGAGGATGCCCATGGCGATCGAAATGATCACGACGAAGGCCCCGAAATCCGGCTCCTTGAGCAGCAGGATGCCGACCAGCGCCATCGCGCCGAACATGGGCAGGAAGGCCTGCTTCAGATCGTGCATGACATTGATCTTGCGGATCGTGTAGTCGGCCGCGTAGAGCACGGCGAACAGCTTCATCAACTCGGACGGCTGCAGGTTGGCGAAGCCGAGCGGCAGCCAGCGGCGGGCACCATTGACGTCCTTGCCGATGCCGGGAATGAGCACGATCGCCAGCAGCACGACGCCGATCATGAACAGCACCGGCGCATATTTCTGCCACACCGTCAGCGGCAACTGGAAGGCGACCGCGCCGGCGACCAGGCCGATGCACAGGAAAATCGTGTGCCGGATCAGGTAATAGGCCGGCTGGTTGTTGGTGAAGCGGCCGGCCTCGGCAATCGCGATCGACGCCGAATAGACCATCACCAGCCCGCCGAGCAGGAGCAGCAGTGCCGACCACAGCAGGGCGTGGTCGATCTCGGCCAGTTGCTGGCGCGGCGAGTCGAGCGCGGACAGCATCATGGCTTCAGCCCTCCGACCGCGTCGATGAAGGCTTGCGCGCGGTGCGCGTAGTTGCGGTACATGTCGAGGCTGGCGCAGGCCGGCGACAGCAGCACGCAATCGCCGGATTCGGCGCGGGCGGCCAGCCAGCGCACGGCGGCTTCCATGTCGCCGACGATGCAGGTCGGCACGCCGCAACCTTCGATGGCCATGCCGATCGCGGCGGCGTCGCGGCCGATCAGCGCGACCGCGCGGCCGTGCTCGGCCAGTGCCGCCTTGAGCGGCGAGAAATCCTGACCTTTACCGTCGCCGCCGAGGACGATGGCGACCTTGCGCCCCATGCCCTCGATCGCCGCCAGCGTGGCGCCGACGTTGGTACCCTTGGAGTCGTCGACATACAGCACGCCGCCGATCTCGGCGACGGTTTCGACGCGATGCGGCAGGCCACGGAAGGCTTTCAGCGGTTCGATCAGGCGCTGCGGCACGACACCGACAGCCTCGCACAAGGCCAGTGCGGCCATCGCGTTGGCGGCGTTGTGCAGACCGCTCAGTTGCAGGTCGGCCAACGCGACCAGCGCCTCGCTGCCGCGCATGATACTGCCGTTGGCCAGTCCGTAATCGGTCCCGCGCGGCGCCGCATTGAGGCCGAAAGTGATCATCGTGCGACCGCAGCGACCGTTGGCCATTGACCAGTCGTCGTCGCGGTTGAGGATCATCGCGCCCCTACCCTGGAAGACGCGCGACTTGGCCGCCGCGTACTCGGCCAGGCTGCCGTTGTAACGATCGAGATGATCTTCCGAGAGGTTGAGCACGGTTGCCGCCGCGGCATTCAGGTGATGCGTCGTTTCCAGCTGGAAGCTCGACAGTTCGACCACCCAGACCGCAGGCAGATTGCCGGCGTCCTGCGCATCCGTCAGCGCGTCGAGCGCCGACGGCGAGATGTTGCCGCAAGCGATGGCCGGCACACCGGCGCCGTTGAGCAGGTGGGCGGTCAGCGCGGTGGTCGTGGTCTTGCCGTTGCTGCCGGTGATGGCGACGATCTGCGAGCCCGCCACCTGCGCGCGCACGCCGGCGGCAAACAGTTCGATTTCCGAGATCAGCGGCAGGCCGCAGCCGGCAATCGCCGGCGTCGCCTTGGCCACGCCCGGCGACAGGGCGACGACTTCGCAGCCGGCGAAGGTGGCGGCCGAGAAGGCGCCAGCGAGCAGCTCGGCGCCCGGGGCGACGGCCTGCAGCGCATCGACGTTGGGCGGGTTGTCGCGCGAGTCGGCGACACGGACGCACGCGCCCTGGCGATGCAGCCATTTGGCCATCGCCAGTCCGGACTCGCCGAGCCCGATCACCAGAACGCGTTTGCCCTTGAGTTCCATTTAACGCAGCTTCAAGGTTGCCAGCCCGATCAGGACCAGCATGATGGTGATGATCCAGAAGCGGACGACAACCTGCGTCTCCTTCCAGCCCGTTTGTTCGAAGTGGTGGTGCAGCGGCGCCATGCGCAGTATTCGCCGGCCCTCGCCGAAACGTTTCTTGGTGTACTTGAACCACGACACCTGCAGCATCACCGACAGCGTCTCGACGACGAAGACACCGCCCATGATCAGCAGCACGATTTCCTGGCGGACGATGACGGCGACGGTACCGAGCGCGGCGCCGAGCGCCAGCGCGCCGACGTCGCCCATGAAGACTTCGGCCGGGTAGGCGTTGAACCACAGGAAACCGAGGCCGGCGCCGGCAATCGCGCCGAGCAGGATGCATAGTTCGCCAGCGCCCGGCACATAGGGAATCAGCAGGTACTTGGCATACACCGCGTTGCCGGTCACGTAGGCAAAGATCGCCAGCGCGGCGGCGATCATCACTGTCGGCATGATCGCCAGACCGTCCAGCCCGTCGGTCAGGTTCACCGCGTTGCTGGTGCCGACGATGACGAAATAGGTCAGGGTGATGAAGCCGACGATACCGAGCGGATAGGCGATACTCTTGAAGAAGGGCACGATCAGTTCGGTCTGCGCCGTCGAGGTCGCCGAGAAGGCCAGGAACAGGGCCGCGCCGGCGCCGAGCACCGACTGCCAGAAAAACTTCCAGCGGCTGGCCAGACCGTTCGGATCACGGTAAACGACCTTCTTCCAGTCGTCGTACCAGCCGATGATGCCGAAGCCGAGCGTGACGACCAGCACGGTCCACACATACTTGTTGGACAAATCGCCCCACAGCAGCGTCGTGATGCCGATCGCGATCAGGATCAGCACGCCGCCCATGGTCGGCGTCCCCGACTTGACCAGGTGCGTCTGCGGACCGTCGGTGCGCACCGCCTGGCCGATCTTCTTGGCGGCCAGCCAGCGGATCACCCGCGGACCAGCGACGAAGGAAATGAGCAGCGCGGTCATCGTCGCCAGCACGGTACGCAGCGTGATGTAGTTGAAGACATTGAAAAAGCGAATGTCCTGCGCGAGCCATTGAGCCAGTTCCAGAAGCATCAGCGGTCCTCCCCGGAAGCAACGGCCAGCGCGTCGGCCACCCGTTCCATTTTCATGAAGCGCGAGCCCTTGACCAGCACGGTGGTGTCCGGACCCAGTTCCTTGTCGACCGCGCCGATCAGCTTGTCGACATTGCAGAAGTGACGGGCACCGTCGCCGAAGTTGCGCACCGCCTGCTGGCTGGCGTCGCCGAGCGCGAACAGACGGTCGATGCCCTGGCTCTTGGCGTAGCCGCCGATCTCGTCGTGGTACTGGCCGCTGGCCTCGCCGATTTCGCCCATGTCGCCGAGCACCAGCACCTTGCGGCCGATGGTCGCGGCGAGCACGTCGATACCGGCGCGCACCGAATCCGGATTGGCGTTGTAGGTGTCGTCGAGGATCTGCGCGCCGTTACGGCCCTGGCGCAATTGCAGCCGCCCCTTGACGCCAGCGAAGGCGGCCAGGCCTTCGGCCACCGCCGACAGCGGCAGGCCGGCGGCGAGGCAGGCGGCAGCGGCAGCAAGCGCGTTGCAGGCATTGTGGCGGCCGGGAATGGCCAGCGTGAATTTGACCTCACCTTCCGCCGCATTCAGCGTCACTGCGGTTTCCAGGCCGTGCTGGCGCACGCTGGCGCGGACGTCAGCCGGCTGATCGATGCCGAAACTGCGCACCGGTTGCGCACCGACCTGCTCGCGCCAGAAGCCGGCATAGGCGTCGTCGGCGTTGATCACCGCAACACCGTCGGCCGGCAGGCCGGCGAAGATCGTACCCTTCTCGCGGGCCACCTCGTCAAGGCCGCCCATGCCTTCGAGGTGGGCACGCTGGGCGTTGGTCACCAGCGCCACCGTCGGTGCGCCGATGCGCGTCAGGTACCCGATCTCGCCGGGATGGTTCATGCCCATCTCGATCACCGCGGCGCGATGCGTGGCGTCGAGACCGAGCAAGGTCAGCGGCAAGCCGATGTCGTTGTTGAAATTTCCGCGCGTGGCCAGCACCGCATCACCGAATGCCGCCTTGAGGACGGCGGCGATCATTTCCTTGGTCGTGGTCTTGCCGTTCGAACCGGTCACCGCGATCACCGGCAGCGAAAACTGACTGCGCCAGGCCGCCGCCAGGCGACCAAGCGCCAGCCGGGTGTCGTCGACAAGCACGGCCGATGCGCCGGCCGGAACACGAGCAGCATCGGCAACGAGCAGCGCGGCGGCGCCCGCAGTCACAGCTGTCTCCAGAAAATCGTGGGCGTCGAAACGCTCGCCACGCAAGGCGATGAACAGTTGACCGGGCGCCACCGCCCGGGTGTCGGTGGAAACGCCGGCGATCCGGCGATCGGCACCGAGCAGACGACCGCCGACGGCAGCGGCGACTTGCGAGAGTTGCCAGGCGATCATGCGGCCACCTCAGTTCCTTGGCGACGCAGGTTCAATGCCGCCTGCGCTTCGGCCATGTCGGAGAATGGCAGGCGCTGACCGCCGACCTCCTGATAGTCCTCATGCCCTTTACCGGCCAGCAGGATCACGTCGGCATCGGCAGCTTCGCCGATGGCGCGGCGGATCGCCTGCGCGCGGTCGGGCTCGACCTCGGCGTGTACCATGCCGCCCAGGATGGCTTCGATGATTTCTGCCGGCGATTCGCTGCGCGGGTTGTCGCTGGTAACCATGACGCGATCAGCACCGGCTTCGGCGACACCACCCATCTGCGGGCGCTTGCCCTTGTCGCGATCGCCACCACAACCGAAAACCACCGCCAGCTTGCCACCGCGCACGTCAGCCAGCGGCCGCAGCGCCCCCAGTGCATTGGCCAGGGCATCTGGCGTGTGCGCGTAATCGACGACCACCAGCGGCTCACCGACACCGCCCAGACGCTCCATGCGCCCCGGCGGCGGCGTCAGCTCGGACAGACGGCGACCGATCTCGGCCGGCATCACGCCGGCGTCGTGCAGCACGGCGGCGCAGGCGAGCAGGTTGGAGACGTTGTAGCGACCGACCAGCGCCGTATCGACCATGGCCCGGCCGTTCGGCAGCACGATCTCGAAACGCTGGCCGAAAGGCGTATCGACAATGTTCTCGGCCCGCACCAGCGCCGGAAAATCGCGACGCGGCGGCTGCGCCGAATAACCGATGGCGCGCATGGCCGTCGTTTCACGCATCAGATGCACGCCGAAATCGTCGTCCAGGTTGATCACTGCGGTACGCAGACGCGGCCACAAAAAGAGCTTTTCCTTGGCGGCGGCATAGGCTTCCATGCTGCCGTGGTAATCGAGGTGATCGCGGGTCAGGTTGGTAAACACCGCGACATCGACACGCAGACCGTTCATCCGCCCTTCCTCGATGCCGATCGAACTCGCTTCAAGCGCGCAGGCTGCGGCCTTGCGGGCGCGGAAATCGGCCAGGTAACGCATCAGCGTCGTCGCTTCCGGGGTGGTGAAACCGGTCGTCGTCAATTCCTCCGGGAAACCCGCACCCAGCGTGCCGATCACCGCGCAGGGACGCGGATAAACTCGACCAAGGCACTGGCTGACCGTGGTCTTGCCATTGGTGCCGGTAATCGCGATCAGCGACATGCCCTCGCTCGGGTGCGCGTAGATCGCGTGCGCCAGCGGACCGGCCAATGGCCGCAGGGCCTCGGCGGCAAAGTTGGGCACCGCCCACGCCGGATTCCAGACGAATTCGCCGCCCGGCTGCCAGACCACGGCCCGCGCCCCGCGCGCCAGCGCGTCGGCGATATAGGCACGACCGTCGGCCAGATCGCCGGGATAGGCCAGGAACACGTCGCCCGGACGCACTTGCCGGCTGTCGTCGGCAATGCCGGTCGGCTCGATGCCGAGACTTTCCAGACGATCGAGAATTTCACGCGGCGTCATCACATCCGCCCCTTGTCTTCATTCAATGCAGCCACCTGGACCGGCGCATCGGGCGCGACGCCGAGCGTACGCAAGGCCCCACCCATCACGCTGGAAAACACCGGACCAGCGATCTGGCCACCGTAGTACTGCCCCGCCGACGGCTCGTCGATCATCACGGCGACCACCAGGCGGGGATTGGAAATCGGCGCGATGCCGACAAACGAGGCGATGTACTTGTTGGCGTACACGCCACCTTCGAGCTTGTGCGCGGTGCCGGTCTTGCCGCCGACCCGGTAGCCCGGCACGGCAGCCTTCAGCGCGGTACCGCCCGGCATCACGACCAGTTCCAGCATGGCCCGCAATTCCCGTGCGGTCTGCGCGGAAAACACCGGCTGACCGCGAACCACCGGCGCATCGACGCGCAGCAACGAGGCCGGCACGATGTCGCCGTCACGCGCAAACACGGTATAAGCGCGCGCCAACTGGATCAGGCTCATCGAAATGCCGTGACCGTAGGACATGGTCGCCTGCTCGATCGGCCGCCAGTTCTTCCACGCCCGCAGACGACCGCCGACCTCGCCCGGGAAACCCAGTTGCGGCGACTTGCCGAAGCCAAGATTGTCGAACATCTCCCACATCGCCTCGGGCGGCATGCTCAGGGCCATCTTGGTGGTGCCGACGTTCGAGGACTTCTGGACGATCTGCGCCACCGTCAATTCCTTGTGCGGATGGATGTCGCTGATCACCGCACGGCCGACGGTGATCCGGCCCGGCGACACATCGACCACGGTGTCGTAGCGGTATTTGCCCTTTTCCAGGCCAAGGGCCACGGTGAACGGCTTCAGCGTCGACCCCGGCTCGAAGGTATCGGTCACCGCGCGGTTGCGCAGTTGCTCGCCGGACAGGCGGGCGCGGTTGTTCGGGTTGTAGGTCGGCCAGTTAACCAGCGCCAGGATCTCGCCGGTGCGGGTATCGAGCACCACGACCCCGCCGCCCTTGGCCTTGCTCTCGGTCACCGTCGCCTTCAGGTGGCTATAGGCCAGATACTGGATCTTGGAATCGATGGCCAGCACGACATCGCTGCCGTCGCGCGGCGGGCGGGTCGCGCCGACATCCTCGATGATGTTGCCGCGCCGGTCGCGAATCACCGTGCGCGCCCCGGCACGGCCCAGCAAGGCTTGCTGGAAGGCCAGTTCGACGCCTTCCAGACCCTTGTCGTCCACGCCGGTAAAGCCGACCAGATGGGCGGTCATCTCGCCGGCCGGATAGAAGCGGCGGTATTCCTTTTCCTGGTGGACGCCGGGCAGCTTGAGCGCCGCGATCTGCTCGGCGACCTGCGGCGGCACTTGGCGTTTGACGAAGACGAAATTCTTTTCCGAAGCCAGGCGCGCATCGAGTTCGCGCGGTTTCAGTTCGACCAGTTCGGCCAACTGGCGCTTCTGCTCGCCACTCATGGTCCGCGCATCGGACGGGATCGCCCAGATCGAGCGCATCGGCGTCGACACCGCGAGCATGTCGCCATTGCGGTCAGTCACCTTGCCGCGCGAAGCGGAAATCTCGATGTCGCGCAGATAGCGGGAATCGCCTTTTTCCTGCAGGAAATCGTTGTTGATCACCTGCAGATAGAAGGCGCGCATCAGCAGCACCAGGAAGGCTGCCATCAGCAGCAGGCCGACCATGCGCGAACGCCAGCCCTGCAGGGCCAGCGCCAGGATCGGGCTTTCCGTGTAGCGATGCCCGCGCTGCGGACGGCGGCGCACGACCATCAGCGCACCTCCCCGACCGGTACTGGCCGCGACACCTGGTGCAGCGGGGGCACCACCATGCGCAGCCGCTCGCGGGCAATCTTCTCGACCCGCGGGTGCGTCGCCCAAGTCGACATCTCGATCTGCAGCTGGCCAAACTCGATATCGAGCTGGCGCACCTTCTCCTGTTCCGCCTCGAGGGCCTGGAACAGCTTGCGACCGCGATGCTGCGAGGTGACCACGGCCAGCGCACAGAACACGACGACCAGCAGGAGAAAGAGATTGAGACGGAACATCAGACCTTCTCCGCGACCCGCATCACCGCGCTACGCGCGCGCGGGTTTGCCGCGACCTCGGCGGCACCCGGCTTGATTGCCTTGCCGATCAGGCGCAGCTTGGGCTGCGGCAACTGGTCGGCGCGCAACGGCAGCCCCTTGGGCAGGGAATCTGCAGTCGACTGGGCTCGCATGAAGTTTTTCACGATGCGGTCTTCGAGCGAATGGAAGGAAATGACGACCAGCCGGCCACCGGGCTTGAGTAGTTCAAGCGCCTGCGGCAGGACTACCTCCAGCTGGCGGAGCTCTTGATTGATATGAATCCGTAGAGCTTGAAAGCTGCGCGTCGCCGGGTCCTGCCCTGGCTCACGGGTGCGCACGGTCTCGCGTACGAGGGCCGCGAACTGAGCTGTTGTGACAATTGGTTGTTCGCCCCGAGCAGCCACAACCTTCTTTGCAATCTGGAAAGCAAACCGTTCTTCGCCATAATTTTTGATGACCTCCGTAATTTCCCTCAATTCGGCCCGCGCCAGCCATTCGGCCGCCGTCTCGCCCTGCGTCGTATCCATACGCATGTCGAGCGGCGCGTCATAGCGGAAGCTGAAGCCACGCTCCCCGTCGTCGATTTGCGGCGACGACACCCCTACGTCCAACAGAATTCCATCGACCGACGCCACGCCGGCCTCGGCCGCCGCCTCGGCCAGTTCGCCGAAGGCCCGGTGCACCAGCTGAAAGCGCCGGTCAGCCACGGCCGCCCCGGCAGCAATCGCCTGCGGATCGCGATCGAGCGCAACCAGACGACCGCCATCGCCAAGCGCCGACAGAATGCGCCGGCTGTGGCCGCCCCGCCCGAAGGTGGCGTCCACGTAAACACCGTCTTGTTTGATTGCCAGGGAATCCACCGCCTCGTCGAGCAGCACCGTGACATGGGCGCCGCCGGAACTCACAGCACAAGATCCCCGAGACCGGCCGGCAGGTCGCCCGTAAGCGCCTCGGCCGCAAGGTCGTTCTGCTGCTGCCAGCCCGCCTCGCTCCAGATTTCGAAATGGCTGCCCATACCGACCAGATAAACGGTCTTCTCGAACTGGGCATAGGTGCGCAACTCCGGCGCAATCAGCAGGCGGCCGGCCGAATCGGGCGCTTCGGTACGGGCATTGCCGACCATCACGCGCTTGATCGCCGCTGCCCGCGGATCGAGGCTGGATGCCTTCAGGATCTGGTCGCGGATCGGCTGCCAGGCGGGCGCGGGGTAGAGCAACAGGCAGCGATGCGGGTGCGCGGTCAGTACCAGCGAGCCCTCACCGGCCGCGAGCAGGACGTCACGATGCCTTGCCGGTATGGCAAGCCGTCCTTTCGCATCCAGATTGAGTGCCGCAGCCCCCTCGAACATCCCCGTTTACCCACTTTTCAACACGTTTACCCACTTTAGAACAACAAAGCAGGCGCGTCAATAGAAAAACGGGGAATTTTTTCTTACACAACAATGACTTAGCGGGGTTTCCGGAGAGATTTTTGTAAGCAAAAAACCCTTAAAAATCAATACAAGGAAAACGCTAGTTAAAGTGAAACATCAGGAGTTTTGCACAGCCGACCGCAACCCGCATGACATGGCGGCCAGTGGTTTTTTGTGGGGAAAAAGAAACGGCATGCTCCGTTCCCGAGGAACGGACACATGCCGTCGATGCGAACCCCGAAGGGTCGGAAAAAACTTACTTCTGCTGCTTCAGCTTCTGCTCCAGCACATTGAGCGGTACCGCACCGGGCACCCGCTCGCCGTCGGCGAAGAACAGGGTCGGCGTACCGGTGATGTTCAGACGCCGCGCGTACTCCTGATTGCGCGTGATCGCCGTGGTATCGCAATTATCCCGGCCGCCCGGTGTCTTGCCGTCGAGAATCCAGTCATTCCAGGCCTTGAGACGATCGGCAGAACACCAGATCTGACGCGACTTCTTCAGCGAATCCTCGGACAGGATGGGCAACAGGAAGGTGTAAATGGTCACGTTCTCGAGTTTCTGCAGATCCTTGGCCAGACGCTTGCAGTAACCACAATTGGGGTCCTCGAAGGTGGCCAGCACGCGCTTGCCGTCGCCCTTGACCTGCTTGATCGCCTGCTCCAGCGGCAGATCGGAGAACTTGATCGCGGTCAGTTGACGCAAACGTTCATCGGTCACATTGCGATTGTTCTTCAGATCGATCAGGTTCATCGCATGCGGCGAACGGATCACATCGCCACCGATCAGCATCGCCGTCACCTTGTCGTCGGTATAGAACAGGTTACCGTCGGCGTAGATCTCGTACAGGCCGAAATAGCCGGAACGGGTCACGCTGTCGACCTTGATTCCCAGTTTGGCCTCCACCGTCTTGCGGATTTCGGCTTCGTTGGCATTGGCCGAGCAGCCGATGGCCAGCAACGACAAGAGGAAGGCAGACAGGGTTTTGACCAGCATTCGATTCTCCTAAATGGCCCCAAGGGCATAACGGACCAGAAAACTCTTGGCCACGGGCAGACGGTCAGTCAATCCCAGGCCCAGGTTGCGCAAGGGGCGCAGTACCGGCGACCGACTGGCGAACAGCCGGCGCAACGTGTCGGTTGTCGTCTGCAACAGATGGATTTCCTCGCGCCGGGCGCGCTGATATCCCTGCAGGAAACGCAACTGACCGATATCTTCCCAGGGCCCCGCAGCCAGCAAGCGATCAGCCAGCTCGCGGGCATCCTGGAAGCCCAGGTTGATGCCATGGCCGGACAGCGGATGAATTCCGTGCCCGGCGTCGCCGACCAGGGCCAGCCTCGGCGCGACGATTTCCGGAACCCGCATCAGGCGTAACGGGAAAGCTGCCGGCGGCGTGATCAGCTCCAGCGCCCCGAGCACATGACCGCCGGCTTCGGCAACACGCTGCGCAAAAGCCTCGGCAGGCAGGGCACACAAGGCATCCGCCGCTTCGTCCGGGGTAGACCAGACGATGGAAATACGGTTCCCGGGCAGCGGCAGCCAGGCCAGCACGCCGTCGTCCCGGAACCACTGCCAGGCGATGTTTCGGTGCATTTTTTCGGTCGAAAAATTGGCGACCACGCCTTTTTCGCTGTAATGACTATTGATCGCCGACAACCCGGCGCTTTCACGCACCCAGGAGTCGCGACCATCGGCGCCGACGAGCAGCGGCGCGGCAAGAACCTGGCCGTCCTCAAGGCGCAGCAGCGCCGCTTCCTCGCGAAACTCGAGCGCCGCCGGACGCTGCCCGACGAACAGTTGCAGATTGGCCTGGCGCTTGAGGTTCTCCCACAGCTCACAAGCCATCAACGACGACTCGAGGATGGTGCCGAGATCGGGAACTCCGGTCTGGAATGCCGAAAACTCGAGCGAGCCACCAGCATCGCCGCGTATCTGCATGGCGCTGATCGGCGCCACGCGTGCCGGATCAAGATGCTTCCAGACGCCGATTCCATCCAGGAATTCGGCATTGGCCGGGCTGATCGCGTAGATGCGCGCATCCCAGCCTTCCGGACGCTGCGGCGGCCGCGTCTCGACCAGGGCAATGCGCAGGCGACTGTTGCGCAAGGCAACGGCGAGGCTGGCACCGGCCAGACCACCGCCGACGATGATCAGATCAAAGTGTTGCATGCCGTACCCGGCCGAGGCGTATTCGCGGCTCAGGCCGCTTCGCCGGCACCACCGCCGGGCTTGCCACCCTGACGCGGACGACGATTGTTCTTGGTCCGCGGACGATGCTTCTTCTGCTGCGCGCCAGCTGCCTGACCGGCATTGCCGCCACCCACGTGGCCGCCACCGGGCTTGTTGCCATGCCGCGGCTGGTTGTGACGCGGCTGCCCACCGCCGCCAGACTGCGATTCACCGCCGGAAATGCGGTTCCCCGGGGCCAGCTGGATTTCCAGCTCGATGATTTCGTCCCACACTTCGTCGCTGCGGTCCCGTTCCGGAACCGAGAGCAGTTCGCGAAGCCGGCGACGCATGTCCAGCGGCTGGAATTCCGGCTGCTGCACCTCGACGGGCGGGTTTTCGGTCGACTCGGCCTCAGCCGGCGTGTCTTCGATCTGGATGTCGCTGTTCGGATTGTTCATTGCAAAGTAAAAAGCGGAGTCCGTCGATGACGGCCCCCGCATTGGTTAAAACTGCGATTATTTCTTCTTGGCAGCGCTTTTCTTGGGTGCGACGGCTGCTTTGAATGCCGTCCCTGCCGTGAACTTCGGCACTGTCGTGGCCGGAATCTTCAACGTTGCCCCCGTCTTCGGGTTCTTGCCGGTGCGGGCAGCGCGCGGTGCGGACTTGAAAGTACCGAAACCGACGAGCGTCACCGACTCGCCCTTGGACACGGCCTTGACGACCGCGCCGATGATGGCCGACAGCGCTTTGTCTGCGGCGGCCTTGGTAATACCAGCTTCTTGTGCAGCAACTTCGACCAGCTCGGATTTATTCATCTAAGTGCCTCCTGTTACTTCAATCAAGTTAAGAAAACTGGCCGTTCTAACGGCAGCGGGATAAAAGTAGCACACCTTTTCGGGTTCGTGTTGGCCCTTCTGCCCCTATCCACGCCATTCAGCGGGTTTTTTTGCGTCCCGGACAATCCGCAGTTGCCTTAACGATTGACAAAAATAGCCCTCAACTATGTACCATATTTAAGCAATCAATTGGATCAATAAGGTTTGCCATCCTAATATTGCTTCCGTTGCAAAACCCAACCCACACAGGAGAAACCGAATGTCGCTCATCAACACGCAAGTTCAACCGTTCAAGGCCCAGGCTTTCCACAATGGCAAGTTCATCGAAGTGACCGAAGCCAGCCTGCAGGGCAAGTGGTCCGTCCTGATCTTCATGCCGGCAGCCTTCACCTTCAACTGCCCGACCGAAATCGAAGACGCTGCCAACAACTACGCCGAGTTCCAGAAGGCCGGCGCTGAAGTTTACATCGTCACCACCGATACGCATTTCTCGCACAAGGTCTGGCACGAAACCTCTCCGGCCGTCGGCAAGGCCCAGTTCCCGCTCGTCGGCGACCCGACGCACCAGCTGACCAACGCTTTCGGCGTGCACATCCCGGAAGCCGGCCTGGCCCTGCGCGGCACCTTCGTGATCAACCCGGACGGCGTGATCAAGACCATGGAAGTGCACGACAACGCCATCGCTCGCGATGTTGCCGAAACCCTGCGCAAGCTGAAGGCTGCCCAGTACGTCGCCGCCCACCCGGCTGAAGTCTGCCCGGCCAAGTGGAAGGAAGGCGAGAAGACCCTGGCTCCGTCCCTGGACCTGGTCGGCAAGATCTAAGCCAAGCCCCACGAAAACCCGCCGCGCTTCCGGGCGCGGCGCGGATTTCACCGCAAAGCAGCCACCCGGCTGCTTTCCAGTGCAGTCCATAAAATACGAATCAGGGAGAACACCATGCTCGACGCCGCCATCAAGGGCCAGTTGAAGGCCTACCTCGAACGCCTGCAACGCCCGATCGAGCTGGTCGCCACGCTGGACGACAGCGCCAAGAGCGCCGAAATGCGCGCCCTGCTCAACGACATCCTCGACTGCTCGGCCAAGGTCAGCCTGCGCGAAGACAACGGCAGTCAGCTGCGCCCGTCCTTCGCCGTCGGCATTCCCGGCGAAGCGCCGCGGATCCGCTTCGCCGGCCTGCCGATGGGCCACGAATTCACCTCGCTGGTGCTGGCCCTGCTGCAGACCGGCGGTCATCCGCCCAAGGTCGAGCAGTCGGTGATTGACCAGATCAAGGGACTTGAAGGCCATTTCAATTTCGAGACCTTCATCTCGCTGTCCTGCCACAACTGCCCGGACGTCGTTCAGGCACTGAACCTGATGGCCGTGCTCAACCCGAACGTCACCAGCACGATGATCGACGGCGCGCTGTTCCAGGACCGGGTCAATGAACTGCAGATCATGGCCGTGCCGACCACCTACCTGAACGGCGAGGAATTCGGCGCCGGGCGCATGCTGATCGAGGAAATCCTGGCCAAGGTCGATACCGGTGCCGCCGCCCGCGCCGCCGAAGAACTGGCCGCCAAGGCCGCCTTTGATGTGCTCGTCGTCGGCGGTGGCCCGGCCGGTGCCGCGGCAGCGATCTACGCGGCGCGTAAAGGCATCCGCACCGGCGTGCTGGCCGAGCGTTTCGGCGGTCAGGTGATGGACACACTGGGCATCGAAAACTTCATCTCGGTCAAGGAAACCGAAGGACCGAAGCTGGTCGCTGCACTCGAACAGCACGTCAAGGCCTACGAGGTCGACGTGATGAACCTGCAGCGCGCCGCCAAGCTGATTCCGGCGGCCGAAGAAGGCGGTCTGGTCGAAGTGCAACTGGAGAATGGCGCGTCGCTCAAGTCGAAGTCGGTGATCCTGGCTACCGGCGCCCGCTGGCGCGAAATGAACGTGCCTGGCGAGAAGGAATACAAGGCCAAGGGCGTCTGCTTCTGCCCGCACTGCGACGGCCCGTTGTTCAAGGGCAAGCGTGTGGCGGTGATCGGCGGCGGCAATTCCGGCGTTGAAGCGGCGATCGATCTGGCCGGCATCGTCGGCCACGTGACCCTGCTCGAATTCGGCGACGCGCTGCGCGCCGACGCCGTGTTGCAGAAGAAGCTGTACAGCCTGCCGAATGTCACCGTGATCAAGTCGGCGCAGACCACCGAAGTCACCGGCGACGGCCAGAAGGTCAACGGGCTGGTGTACAAGGATCGCGTCAGCGGTGAGGAAAAGCGCGTCGAACTCGAAGGCATCTTCGTCCAGATCGGCCTGTTGCCGAATACTGACTGGCTCAAGGAGACGGTCGAGTTGTCGAAGTTCGGCGAGATCGTCATCGACGCCAAGGGTCACACCTCGGTCCCCGGCGTATTCGCCGCCGGCGACTGCACGACGGTGCCGTACAAGCAGATCATCATCGCCATGGGCGCGGGGGCGACGGCTTCGCTCAGCGCCTTCGATCACCTGATCCGTAGCTGACCGGCTGCCTGCCCGAAGCGAACGGCCGACTGCTCAGTCGGCCGTTTTTCATTGCGCGGCGAGCCGCCACAGGGAAGTGATTTCCCGCGCCCGCGCGGCGTGCAGCGGATCGCTGCGGTCCTGCGCCTTACCATGCGTCGGCCGGGTATCGATGCGGCCGAGCACGCACAGGCCGGCCTGATCGATCCAGTGCAGCAAGTCCTCGCGACTGCGCAGACCGAGGTGTTCGGCAAGATCCGACATGATCAGCCAGCCCTCGCCGCCTGGCGCCAGGTGTGCCGGCAGTCCGTCGAGGAAGCCGCGCAGCATGTGCGAATCGGGATCGTAGACCGCGTATTCAACCGGCGAGCTCGGCTGTGCCGGCAACCACGGCGGATTGCAGACAACCAGCGGCGCCCGGCCATCGGGAAAGAGATCGGCTTCGACGACGCTGACTTTCTCAGTCAGGCCGAGTCTTTCGATATTTTCCGTGGCGCAGACCAGCGCCCGCGGCGCCATGTCGGTGGCGACGACATTGAGGCCACGACGGGCGAGCACGGCGGCGAGGACGCCGGAACCCGTGCCGATGTCAAAAGCCAGATCGCAACCCGGCGGCAGCGGCGCCTGCGCAACCAGATCAACGTACTCGCCGCGCACCGGCGAGAAAACCCCGTAATGCGGGTGGATGCTGCCGCCGACGGCGGCCACTGGCACGCCTTTCTTGCGCCATTCATGGGCGCTGATCACCGCCAGCAGTTCGCGCAGCGCAAGCACGCTGTTGCTGCCGTCGGGCTTGCCCCAGGCTTCGCGGCAGGCCGGCCGAACATCCTGGGCACGACGCAGCGGCAGCTTGTAATCGGGGCCAAGCGGTACCAGCAGACGGGCGAGCAAAGCGGCACGCCGCCCCTGGCGCTGGCGGTGCGCGGCAAAACTGCGCTCGTCACCCGCCTTGAATGCGAAATGGCGGTCGGCGCGGCGAGTCAGTTCCTGTATCAGTCGCCGGCCATTCATCCAGTCGCCGCGCCAGAGCAAGGCACAACCGTCGCGCACGGCAGCAAACGCCGCATCGGCGGTCAGGCTGTCGTCAACGACTTCCAGCGACTGCGGTGGCTCCAGGCCGGCTTCGGAGCGCCAACGAGCGCGGCGGGTCTGGCCGTTCTCCGGCCATTCGATGAGGGGATTCATGGACAGCATTGTAAGTGGTGGAAAGCCGGCCGATAAGCCGGGTTCTGTTCCCCTCTTGCGAGGTTCGGCAATCATTCCTCTAGGCCTGCCGTCACCGACAGGCTCAAGCAACCTACCCGGAAGCAGCGCGGGCCACGCCTAATGCTTCCCTATTTGGTCTTGCTCCGGATGGGGTTTAGCGTGCCGTCGAACGTTACCGCCGACGCGGTGAGCTCTTACCTCGCCGTTTCACCCTTACCCGCCGAGTTGCCCCGACAGGCGGTCTACTCTCTGTTCCACTTTCCGTTGCCTTGGGTCTTGCGACTTATAGCACCCAGCCGTTAGCTGGCATCCTGCCCAATGGAGCCCGGACTTTCCTCCCGACACTTGCGTGTCCAGCGATTGCCTGGCCGACTTTCCGGGGCGGATTATACGCGCCGCGGAGCGTTCAATACGGCAGCAGGCGATAAAGGCGTAATTCTATGCATTGCGGTGGATTGCCGTCGGCCTCGCGCCGGGTTTCCAGGCGGCGCTCCGAATGCGCCAGATCAATGGCAAAGCGGGCGCGGTACAACTGGGTGATCTCGCTGGAGATTTCAGGAAAGCGGTCGTCGGTTTCGCCTTCTTCCGGGTCTTCTGCGGTCAGCAGAAAAACCGGGCAATTTTCCGGCGTCAGCCGGCGCAGGTGTTCGACATAGTCGCAGCGCGCGCTTTCCGGCAGCGCAGTCAGTGCGGCGCGGTCGTAGACGGCGGCGATGGTACCGAGATGTTCTGGCGTCAGCGCAAAAAAATCGCCGCAGTAGATGCGGATGGCGCCGTGCTGCCACAGCGTCAGCGGCCCGAGCGCTGTCTGCGTCGGCGTCAGGCCCAGTTGGCCGAAGAAATCTCTGACGGCAACCGGGCTCAATTCGCAGCCGATCACCTGGTGCCCCTGTTCGGCCAGCCAGACCAGATCGAGACTGCGCCCGCACAGTGGCACGAAAACCGTACCCCCTGGCGGCAGGCCGAGGCTGGACCAGTAATGCGCGAGCAGCGGATTGACTGCCGCCTGGTGAAAAGCCATCCGGCCATCGCGCCAGGATTGCTGCCAGAGTTCGTTGTCGGGGCTGCTCATGGCGGTCCTTGGCGGGAAACCCTGAGACTAACACCGTTTCACGGGTCACCCGACCCGATCAGGCGAAGTCGAGCGGCAGCGCGGTGCGGTCGACCACCTTGCGCAGCACGAAACTGGTGTGCACGCCGGTGACGCCCTGGATGCGGGTGATCTTGTTGAGCAGCAGATCCTGGTAGGCGTCCATGTCGCGAACCACCACCTTCAACTGGTAGTCCGACTGCTGGCCGGTGATCAGCAGGCATTCGAGCACTTCCGGGATTTCACTGATCGCCGCTTCGAGGTTGGCGAAGCGCTCCGGCGTGTGCTGGTCCATCGAGATGCCGATCAGCGCCATCAGCGTCAGGCCGAGCTTCTTTGCGTCGAGCAGGGCGCGGTAGCCGGCGATCAACCCGGCCTCTTCCAGCGTACGCACCCGGCGCAGGCAGGGCGACGGCGACAGGCCGATGCGGTCGGCCAATTCCTGGTTGCTGATCCGCCCATCCTGCTGCAGGACGGCGAGAATTTGCCGGTCGTAACGATCGATCGTTAATTGATTGCCCATGATTTTTGATTCGCGCAATTTTCTGCCAATTTGGTTGCAAATCATGCCACAAAACGCAAGCACCTGCCGGGCGCTTTTGCTTAATATTTCGCCATCGCAACAGTTTTCCGGAGCCGCTCCATGTCGCAGCAGAAATCGTCCAAATACACGTCCTTCCCGCCGGTCGGCCTCATCGACCGCCAGTGGCCGAGCCGTGTCATTGACCAAGCACCAATCTGGATGAGCACCGATCTGCGCGACGGCAACCAGGCCTTGTTCGAGCCGATGAACGCCGACAAAAAGATGCAGATGTTCAAGACGCTCTGCCAGATCGGCTTCAAGCAGATCGAGATCGCCTTCCCGTCGGCCTCGGAAACCGAGTTCGGTTTCGTCCGCCGGCTCATCGAGGAAAAGCACATCCCGGACGACGTCACCATCGAAGTCCTCACCCAGGCGCGCGAACACCTCATCCGCCGCACCTTCGAATCCTTGAAAGGCGCCAAGCAGGCCATCGTCCATGTCTACAACGCGACCTGCCCGAGCTTCCGCGACTTCGTCTTCGGCATGAGCAAGGCCGAGGTGGTGACCATGGCGGTCGATGCGGTCAAGTTGATCAAGTCGCTCGCCGAGCAGATGCCGGAAACCAAGATCACCCTCGAATACAGCCCGGAATTGTTCACCGCCACCGAACTCGACTTCGCCAAGGAAGTCTGCGACGCGGTCACCGCCGCCTGGGGCGCGACGCCGGACAACAAGGTCATCCTCAACCTCCCGACCACGGTCGAGATCGCCACGCCCAACATCTACGCCGACCAGATCGAGTGGATGCACCGCAACCTCGAACGCCGCGACAGCGTGATCATCAGCCTCCACCCGCACAACGACCGCGGCACCGCCGTCGCCGCCGCCGAACTCGGCTTGATGGCCGGCGCCGACCGTGTCGAGGGCTGCCTCTTTGGCAACGGCGAGCGCACCGGCAACGTCGACCTGGTCACCCTCGCGCTCAACATGCATACCCAGGGCGTCGATCCGCAGCTCGACTTCTCCGACATCAACGCCGTCGCCCGCACTTTCGAACACTGCACCCAGCTCCCGATCCATCCGCGCCACCCGTACGTCGGGGATCTCGTTTTCACGGCCTTCTCCGGCTCCCACCAGGACGCCATCAAGAAGGGGTTTGCCGCTCAAAAGGCGGATGAGCAGTGGGCGGTGCCCTATCTTCCGATCGACCCGGCCGACGTTGGCCGCTCCTACGATTCGGTCATCCGCGTCAATAGCCAGTCGGGCAAGGGCGGTATCGCCTACTTGATGGAGACCGAGCACGGGATCGTCATGCCGCGCCGTCTTCAGGTCGAGTTTTCCGGCGTCGTCCAGAAGCACACTGACACCCACGGCGGCGAAGTCAGCGCCGACGACATCTGGCAACTCTTCGCCCGCACCTACCTCGAGGCCGGCGACAACATCCGCTACCGAGAGCACCACTTGTTCGAGCACGGCCAGCAACAAGGCATCCGCCTCACCGTCGACATCGGCGGTACCACACACGTGCTCAGTGGCGAGGGCAACGGCCCGATCAACGCCGCCATGCACGCCCTGGCGAGCGCCGGCATCCAGGCCCAGGTGCGCAGCTACGAGGAACGCTCGATGGTGCCGATGGGCGAGGACGGCAACGCCCGCGCTTGCGCCTTCATCGAAATGGCCGCCAGCGGCCGCGGTGAATGCTACGGCGCCGGCATCGACGGCAACATCGTCACCGCGTCGATCAAGGCCCTGATCAGCGGCATCAATCGGCTTGGCGTCAGCGCCCTCGACGCCGCCGCCTGAAGCCTCCGGGCGCTTGCCGAAGCTTCGGCAAGCGCCTGAATTACCGGGTTTTTCTTGCCAAAGCCCGGTTCAAGGCGTAAGATACGGCCACTTTACGACGCCACGCTGGCGTCACCGTCATCGTTCTGCTGCGCCAAATGCTGTCCCCATGCCGCCCTCGTCCACCGAGACCCCGGCAAGCCGAACCGCCCATTTCTCCGTTGCATAGCGCCGTCCCACCGCCCGTTTCCGTAGCCTGACCCGGCCTGCGCGACGCGCCGCACATTCTGGAATTGCATGGTTCGCATACAGTTTGCGATCGACCTCAACTACGCACTGAACTCCCCCGGCGCCGATTTCGTTTTCAATATCCACGCCGCCCAGACCGCCAGTCAGCACATCGTCAGCGAAGACCTGCAGATCAATCCGCAGATCATCCCGGCGATCCAGACCGAGCCGCAGACCTGCGCCCGCTTTCTGCGCCTCAACGTCGCCACCGGCCCGCTCCATGTCGCCTACCGGGCCATCCTTGACATCGACCAGCACATCGGCAATCCCGACGAAATCCCGGAAACACCGGTCGACCGCCTGCCGCTGTCGGCTCTGACCTACATCTACCCCAGCCGCTACTGCCAGTCGGATCGTTTGGCGGCGCTGGCGATGAGCGAATTCGGCCACCTGCCCAAGGGTTACCGCCGGGTTGAAACCATCTGCAACTGGGTCAATCGCCACGTAGCCTTCCGCTCGGCCACCACCAGTTCGACCACATCAGCGGTCGATACCATCGTTGACCGCGTCGGCGTCTGTCGCGACTTCGCTCATCTGATGATCGCCATCTGCCGCGCCCTGAGCATCCCGGCACGGTTCACCACCGGCATCGACTACGGCGCCGACCCAGCGCTCGGGCCGACCGACTTTCACGCCTACGTTGAAGTCTTTCTCGACGGTCGCTGGTACATCTTCGACCCGTCGGGCACCGCGATTCCGATGGGTTTCGTGCGTATCGGCACCGGCCGCGATGCCGCCGACGTGTCCTACGCGACCATTTTTGGCAGCGTCAGCTCGCCACCACCGCTGATCTCGATCAGCGCCATTACCGAAAACGGACGTCCGTGGGAAATACCGCGCCGCCGCCCCGAAGCCTTATCCACCGATGCCACGGTCGACCGGCACGCGAAATCCCCAATCAATCTCTGAAGGAGCACCACACATGGCCAAAGAAGAACTACTCGAAATGATGGGCGTCGTCGAAGACGTCCTGCCCGATGGACGCTTTCGCGTCACGCTGGACAATGGACACCAGATGATCGCTTACACCGCCGGCAAGATGAAGAAGCACCACATCCGCATCCTGCTCGGCGACAAGGTCAGCCTGGAGCTGTCGCCTTACGATCTGACCAAGGGCCGGATCACCTTCCGTCACCTGGAAACGCGCAGCGGTAGCACGCCGCCGCCTCAGCGCCGCCGCCACTGAGCGACATCACTCGTCCTTGTCGGCCGACGCTTCAGGCGTCTCGGCAGCAAAGACGAGTTCGCCGTTGCGCACGCGGAAAACGCCGCGCAATTCGCCCATGCCCTCTGCCGGTTCCTCGTCCAGCCGGGCCCAGGCGGTACAGGTCTGCGATTCGGTCGCGTACATGCGCTTGCCGACCTTGGCGATGAAGGCCCCCGACGGCACCTGCCAGATTTCCACGCGCGTGTTCTCGGTCCCGGCCCCCAGGCTGTGCCGGCGCAGGCAGGCCGGCATGCGCGAGACGACCAGCCAGAGATTGACCTTCTTGTCCCAGAACAGCGGCTGCTCGCGAACCAGCGCCAGGTAATGCTCACGCGTGCCGTCGATGTCCATCGCCGCGCGGTCATCCACACAGGCATTCAGCAGGGGGATGGCCAGCAGCAGGGTGAGCAGGGCACGCAGACGCATGATCTTTTTCCTCAGCGCATTTTCCAGGTCAGCGACTCGCCCGCACGCAGCGGGACGATGTCGTCGGTCGAAACATAAGGATAGCTCGCCGGCACCGTCCATGTCTCCTTGATCAAGGTGATCGTGTCGGTATTGCGCGGCAGGCCGTACCAGTCCGGACCGTTGAAGCTGGCAAAAGCTTCCAGCTTGTCGAGCGCCCCGGCATTCTCGAAGGCTTCGGCATACAACTCGATCGCCGCATAGGCCGTGTAGCAGCCGGCACAACCGCAGGCAGCTTCCTTGGCGCCCTTGGCGTGCGGTGCCGAATCGGTGCCGAGGAAGAATTTCGGATTGCCGGAAATCGCCGCCGCCACCAGTGCCTCGCGATGCGTCTCGCGCTTGAGCACCGGCAGGCAGTACCAGTGCGGGCGCACGCCGCCCTGGAAGATGGCGTTGCGGTTGTAGAGCAGATGGTGGGCGGTGATCGTCGCCGCGACGTTGGCCGAGGACGAAGCCACGAATTCGGCGGCGTCCTTGGTGGTGATGTGCTCCATCACCACCTTCAGTTTCGGGAAACGCTGCGTCAGCGGCAGCAGCACGGTGTCGATGAAGACCTTCTCGCGGTCGAACAGGTCGACCGCCGGATCGGTGACTTCGCCATGCACCAGCAACGGCAGGCCGACCCGCTCCATTTCGGCGAGCGTTGCGTCGGCTTTGCGGATATCGGTCAGACCGGCATCGGAATTGGTCGTCGCACCGGCCGGATACAGCTTGACCGCCTTGACGAAGCCGGACGCCGCCGCCTTGGTGATCTCCGCCGGCTGCATGTTGTCGGTGAGGTAGAGCGTCATCAGCGGCTCGAAAGCCATGCCGGCCGGCAGTGCGGCCAGGATGCGCGCACGGTAGGCGGCGGCCAGTTCGACCGTGGTCACCGGCGGCTTGAGATTGGGCATAACGATGGCCCGGCCAAACTGGCGGGCGGTATGGGGCAGCACGGCGGCCAGCGCTTCGCCGTCGCGCAGGTGGAGGTGCCAGTCGTCGGGGCGGGTCAGGGTCAGTTGTTGCATGGAGGTCTCTCTCGTGAATTTCCGTAATTCTAGCTTTTCAGCGCCAGGGCACGCTCGTACAGCGCATTCTTCGCTTCGCCGCTGATCGCCGCCGCCAGCTTGGCCGCCTGTTTGGTGCCCAGGCCTTCGTCGAGCAGCAGCTTGAGTACGCGCTCACCTTCGCCGCTGGCGGCATCGGCGGGCGCGCCGGAAACGATCAGGACGAACTCGCCGCGCTGGCGGTTGGGGTCGGCCTTGAACCATTCGAGCGCGCCGTTCAGCGGCAGGGCGTCGATGTTTTCAAACAGTTTGGTCAGTTCGCGGGCGACCACCAGGGTGCGTTCGCCAAACACTTCCGCCATCTCGGCGACAGTGTCGAGCACACGGTGCGGTGCCTCGTAAAAAACCAGCGCGTAGGCATGCCCGACCAGCGCTTCGAGCGCCTGCCGGCGCTGCCCGGCCTTGCTCGGCAGGAAGCCGTAGAACAGGAAGTGCTCGTCGGTCAGGCCGGCGGCGGACAGCGCAGTGGTCGCCGCGCAGGCGCCGGGCAGCGGCACGACCGGACAACCGGCAGCACGCACGGCGGCGACGATGCGCGCACCGGGGTCGGAGATCCCCGGCGTACCGGCGTCGGAAATCAGCGCAACGGCTTCGCCGGCCTGCAGCTTGTCGACGATGCGGGCAGCCGCTTCGTGTTCGTTGTGTTGGTGCGCTGGCAGGGTTCTGGCGCGGGCGCCGAGTTGCTTCAGCAGTGGCGCACTGTGTCGGGTGTCCTCGCAGGCGACCCAGGGCACGGCGCGCAGGACGTCCTCAGCCCGGCGGGTCAGATCGGCGAGGTTCCCCAGCGGCGTCGGCACGACGTACAATGCCGCAATCAATTCATTTGTCATTTTCGGCGATGCAGACAAAAACCAACGATACCACCGTGGCGCGCGGTCGCGAAGCCGAAACACTGGCCGCGACGTATCTCGAAGGCTGCGGCCTGCGCCTCGTTGCGCGCAATTTCCGGGTGCGCGGCGGCGAGATCGACCTGATCATGCGCGACCGCACTACGCTGGTCTTCGTCGAAGTCCGCCAGCGCAGCCGCAGCAATTTCGGCGGCGCCGGCGCCAGCATCACCGCCGCCAAGCGGCGCCGCATCGTGCTCGCCGCCCGCCACTGGCTGGCCTGGCGGGGCGATTGCGCCTGCCGCTTCGACTGCGTGCTGATCGACGGCGAACGCCTGGAATGGTTGCGCGATGCGTTTACTGGCGACGCTTAGTCTCGCACTCTGGCTGACTGTCGCCGAAGCGCAGTCCATCCGCCTGCTGATCCAGGCCTCGCCGCTGGCCGGCAGCCAGTACTACGCGCTCGGCACCTTCTGGTCGCAGATCCGCGTCGGTGACGAACTGGACCTGGTCCGCGAAACCGACAACCATCACGATGCCCGCGCCATCCGCGTCGACTGGCAAGGCCACCAGCTAGGCTATCTGCCCCGGGTCCAGAACCGGGCGCTGTCGGCAGCGATGGACAAGGGCGAGCGCCTGCGCGGGCGTGTCGCCAGCCTGACCGAGCATCCTGACCCGTGGCGGCGCGTCATCGTCGAGGTCTACCTCGAGCTGTGATGTAGAATCATGCACTCCCCATCACGAAGACCCCGTTCCATGGATTTGATTGCCCGCGTCGCCCAGCATTTCGAAGACAGCGCCCAGACCAAGCTCAATGCCGTCGATGCGATGTCGGCACCGATTGCCGCCGCCATCGAAACGATGACCGCCTGCCTGCTCAACGGCAGCAAGATCCTGGCTTGCGGCAATGGCGGCTCGGCCGCCGACGCCCAGCATTTCGCCGCTGAACTGGTCGGCCGTTTCGAGGCCGAGCGCCAGGAACTGGCGGCCATCGCCCTGACCACCGACTCGTCCATCCTGACCGCAGTCGGCAACGATTACGGCTTCGCCCACGTCTTTTCCCGCCAGGTCCGCGCCCTCGGCCACGCCGGTGACGTGCTGCTGGCCATCTCGACCTCCGGCAATTCCGGCAACGTCATCGAAGCGATCAAGGCCGCCCACGAGCACGACATGCGCATCATCGCGTTGACCGGCAAGGGCGGCGGCGAGATCGGCGACATGCTGCGCGACGACGACATCCATCTGTGCGTCCCGGCCGACCGTACCGCGCGCATCCAGGAAACGCATCTTCTGATCATCCACTGCCTGTGCGACGGTATCGACGCACTGCTACTTGGAGTCGAATGACATGAAAAACCGCCTCAGCCTTTCCCTGATCGTTCTTGCCCTCGCCATGCCAGCCCTGCAGGGCTGCTTCCCGGCCGTCGTCGCCGGTGCGGCCGTGGGCGTGATGAGCATCCACGATCGCCGCTCGACCGGCACCCAGGCCGACGACGAAACCACCGAATGGCGCGCCCGCGCACGTATTCCCGCGCAATACAAAGAGACTTCACGGGTCAATTTCACCTCCTACAACCGTCGGCTGCTGATCACCGGCGAAGTTCCCAACGAGGACGCAAAATCGACCATCGAAGCAGAAGCGCGCAGGCTCGAGGGCGTCCGCGAGGTATACAACGAACTGGTGGTTGGCCCGATCTCGACCTTGGGGCAACGCAGCAACGACTCCTTCATCGACTCCAAGGTCAAGGCCCGCCTGGTCGACAGCAACCAGATTTCGGCCAATCACATCAAGGTTGTCACCGAGCGTGGCGCTACCTACCTGATGGGCGTGGTCAACGAGCGTGAGGCCAAGGTGGCGATTTCCGTCGCCCGCACCACGGCCGGCGTGCGCAAGGTGGTCAACATCCTGGAAGTACTGTCGGACGAAGACATCCGCCGCCTCGACGAACAGGCACTCGGCGCCCGCAAGACGGCCCCGCTGACGGCACCAGTCGAAGCCCGCTGATCTGGAGCGATCGCCAGCATGAATCTGGAAAAAGTCGTTTTCGGTTTCTTCATCGTCCTCGCGGCGACCCTGAACTTCGGCTTTTTCCTTGGCGACATCGACCGCCCGGAACTGCACCACGTCTATGAACTGGCGGCGGCACTGGTCGTCAGCCTGATCGCCACCGCGCTCAAGTTCGGCGACCGCACCCAGATCGGCGCCATCCACCTGGCCACCAGCCTGGTCGCCGACCTGCAGCTGATCGCCGCCGCCGTCACCTGGGGCGTTGCCGTGCATATCACCGGCGAGGGCATGACCGCCTCGGTCACCTCCAGCGTCGTCTCGCTGTCCGGCGGTGCGCTGTTCGCCAACGTCGTGTCGGTCATCATCCTGATCGTCGAAACCGTGATGCTGCGCCGCTGACGCGGAGCCGACGGTGGTCAACAGCACCTTCTTCCTGGTCCTGCGGCGCATGCGTGCGCCGATCATCGCGCTGATCGTCATCTATGCGATCTCGGTCTTCGGCCTGACGCTGGTCCCCGGCATCGACGCCGACGGCAATCCGGCGCCGCCGCTGTCCTTCTTCCACGCTTTTTACTTCATCAGCTACACGGCGACGACCATCGGCTTCGGTGAAATCCCGAATGCCTTCTCCGACGCCCAGCGACTGTGGGTCATCGTCTGCATCTACCTGTCGGTGGTCGGCTGGTCGTATTCGGTGATCACGCTGATCGCCCTGCTCCAGGACAAAGGTTTCCAGAACACGCTGACCGCCAGCCGCTTCCAGCGCCGCGTGCGCCGGCTCAAGGAACCCTTCTACCTGGTCTGCGGCTGCGGTGAGACCGGCAGCTTGATCTGCCGCAACTTCGACCGAATTGGCCAGGCCTTCGTCGTCCTGGAAAAGGACGAACTTCGCGTCGAGGAACTCGACCTGCTCGATTTCAAGACCGACACCCCAGCGCTGGCCGCCGATGCCAGCCTGCCCGACAACCTGTTGCTGGCCGGCCTGCAGCACCCGAAATGCCGTGGTGTCCTGGCAGTCACCAACGACGAGCAGGCCAACCTGGCGATTGCCATCGCCGTCCACCTGCTCGCGCCCAAGCTACCAATCATCGCCCGCGCGCGCAGTCCTTCAGTGACCGCCAACATGGCGTCGTTCAACACCGACCACATCATCAACCCCTTCGAGCGCTTTGCCGATCACCTGGCACTGGCGGTCGCCGCGCCCGAACGTTTCCGCCTGATCGAACTGCTGACCAGCCTGCCCGACTCGCCGATCCCGGCCCCGCATCGGCCGCCGCACGGCCACTGGATACTTTGTGGCTACGGGCGCTTCGGCCAGGCCGTCGGCGAGCGCCTGCAGGCCGCCGGCATCCGCCTGAGCATCATCGACCCGACCGCACCCGGCGGCGACGAACGCATCGTCGGCGACGGCACCGAAGCCAGAACGCTGATCGCTGCCGGCATTGCCGACGCCTCCGGCATCATCGCCGGCAGCGACAACGACGTGAACAACCTGTCGATCGCCGTCACCGCCACCGAACTCAAGCCCGATCTGTTCGTCGTCACGCGCCAGAACCAGGCCGCCAACAGCGCGCTGTTCCAGGCCTACGGCCCGGAATTCGCGATGGTGCCGAGCCACATCGTCGCCCATGAGTGCATTGCCATCCTGACCACCCCGCTGCTCGCCCGCTTCCTAAGTGAACTGGGCGCACGCGACGAAGCCTGGTGCCACGCCCTGGTCGAACGCCTGCAAACCCTGTGCGACGGACTGACACCGACCGTCTGGAGCATCCGCCTGAACGCCTCGGAAGCCCCGGCCGCCCGGCTGTCATTGATGCGCGGCCGGGCCTTCAGCCTGGCCGAAATCCTGCGCGACGACAGCGACCGCAGCCGGCAATTGCCGGCGATCCCGCTACTGGTCGAGCGCAGCGACCGGATTCACCTGCTGCCCGACAACGACTTCGAGCTGGCCGCCGGCGACCAGTTGCTGTTCGCCAGTTCGCTGCCCACCCTCAACCGCCTCAAGCTGACGCTGCAGAACGCCAACGAAATCGACTACGTACTCGACGGCAAGACCCACTCGGGCAGCTGGCTGTGGGAGAAGATCGAAGCCTGGCTTGCGCCTCAGAAGCCGGCCACCGAAGGTAGCCAGGTCGCCAGGAAAGGCAGCAGCGAGATGGTCAACACCCCGAGGAAAATCGCCAGCGCTGCCGGCAGCACCGACACCGCCACCTCGCGCAGCGACTTGCCGAACATCGCCGACGAGAAGTAGAGGTTCATGCCCGACGGCGGCGTCAGGTAGGCGAGTTCCAGATTGGCCAGGAAGATGATGCCGAAATGCACCGGGTCGATGCCGTAGGCCAGCGCGATCGGCAGCAGCAGTGGCACCAGGACGACGATGGCGGCGTAGATTTCCATCAGCGCACCGGCCAGCAGCAGGAACAGGTTGAGCGCGATCAGGAAGGTCCATTTGTTGGGCAGCACCGACTGCACCCAGTCGATGGCGCGGTCCGGGATGCCGGCATCGACCAGGAAATTGGTCAGCCCCAGCGCCATGCCGAGGATCAGCATGATGCCGCCGATCACCTGCGCGCAATCGACCAGCGCGCGCAGCACGCCGCGAAAATCGATCTCGCGGTGCAGCAGCGATTGCGTCAGCAAGGCATAGGCCGCCGTCAGTGCTGCGCTCTCGGTCGGCGTGGCAAAACCGCCGACCAGCGAACCGACCGCCACCACCGGCGCCAGGATTTCCCACTTGGCCGCCCAGGCGGCGCGGCGGGCGGCAGCGAAATCGGGGCGCGAGGGCGGCGCCACCACCGTCTGTTCGCCGCGGCGCAGGAAGCCGCCAACGACCAGCAGGAAGAAAATCATCACCAGCGCCGGCAGGATGCCGGCCAGGAACATGGTATTGATCGGCACGCGGGCGATGATCGCGTACATGATCAGCGGCACCGACGGCGCCAGCAGCACGCCCAGCGCGCTGGCACTGGTCACCAGGCCGATGCCACGGCGCTCCGGAAAGCCAGCTTTCATCAGCAACGGCAGCAACAGGCCGCCGAGCGCCAGGATGGTCACACCGCTGCCGCCGGTCAGCGCGGTGAAGCAGGAACAGAGTACAGCGGCGGCCAGCGCCGTGCCGAGCACGCCGCCGCCGAATAGTGCGGTAAATAGCGCGCCGAGGCGGGCGGCGGCACCGGTGCGGGCAAACACCAGGCCGGCCAGGGTGAACAGCGGCAAGGCCGGCAGCGAGGGATTCACCGTGATCTGATAATGGCTGAGCGGCACCGCCGCCAGCGGCTGGCCCTCGCTCCAGAACAGGGCCAGCGCCAGCCCGCCGAGCACGGTGAACACCGGCGCACCGCACAGCAGCAGGAGCAGCAGGCCAAAGGCAAAGGGCCACAGGGCGAGCATCTGGCCGTCATACTGCTGAGCAAACAACCAGCCGAGGGCCGGCAGCGCCAATAGCGCGGCGATCCGCCATGGCAGGCCAGCCTCCAGACGCCAGCCGAAACGGGCGCCGAGCAGCAGAAAACCCAGCGGCATGGCGAGCATGAACCACCAGCCGGCAATGCCGTGGGCGATGTCGCGCGGCATTTCCATTTCGGCGACGACGAAGGTCGCGCTGGCCTGCGCCAGCATGCCGCAGAGCACGGCCGAGCCGGCGCGGGCGTAGCGCCCGGCCCAGCGGCGCAGGCGGGGGTCGTGGGCGGCGGCGAAACCGGCGCCGAGCGAAGTCAGGTGATTGCCGCGCTCGGCGACCAGGGCACCGAACATGGCCAGCACCAAGCCGGCGTGCTGGACGAAGGACGGCGCGTTGGCGATGCCGACGCCGAACAGCGGCCGCAGGACGATCTCGATCAGCGGCAGGAGCAGCATCAGCGCCAGCGCGGCCGCCGCGAGCACGGCGTCAAACGACGCCAGACGAACCAGCGCCTTCATCGCTCAGCGCTTGCCAGCACGAAAATCCTTGAGATGACCGACGACTTCATCGAAGGTCGCCGCCGGCACCAGGCGACCGCGAATCTGTGGGTAGAGGCGTTCGGCCAGTGCGTTCCAGGCCTGCATCTGGGCGGCGTCGGGGGTATTCACGGTCAGCCCGCGTTTCTGCATCGCCGCCACCGCCTCGTCGACTTCCTTGCGCGCCTGGGCACGGATTTCAGCACCAGCCTTGGCGCCGGCCTCGCGCACCGCCTGCTGGGTGGCCGGGCTCATCGCGTCCCACGACTTCTTGGTGACGATCAGCGCGCCGACGATGGGCGCCCAGTTGAGGTCGAGCATGTTGCCGGCGGTGTTGTAGATCTGCGTCGCCAGCGCAAAGTAGGGCGTGGATGGAACGGCGTCGATCATCCCGGTCTGGATCGCCGGCAGGATGTCGGCAGTTTCCAGCGGCACCGGCGTGTAGCCGAGGCGCTTCATGATTTCCTGCTGCTCGGCCTCGCCGCCCCAGGCGAAGAACTTCATCGGCTTGTAGTCGTCGGGATGGCGCGCTGGCCGCTTCGAAAAGAAGCGCACCCAGCCGGCGTCGCCCCAGGCGAGCACGACGAAACCCTGATCGAGGAATTTCTTCTCCATCGCCGGGCGCATCTTCTCGCGCACGTAATCGACCTCTTCCCAGCTGCGGAACATCAGCGGCATCGCCTGCAAGGCGGCAATCGACGGCTCGATCTCGCGCAGGCCGACCACCGACATCAGCGCCCCCTGCAACTGGCCGATGCGCATGCGCCGCACCATGTCGGTCTCGCCGCCCTGGCTACCATCCGGATAGACCAGATAGCGACCACCGCCCTGGGCCTTGCGCCAGGCTTCGCCCAGCCCCATCAACTGGCGGTGGTAGAGCGAATTCTTCGGCGCCAGCGTGCCGATGCGCAGTTGCTGCTCCTGGGCGGAAGCGACAGGCGCCAGCAGCGACAACAGGCTCCCCAGGCAGAGGACGGCAAGCAGTTTCTTCATGATTTCTCCGGATCAGAACAGGTCGGGCGCCTGTTCGAGCAGCCAGGCCGCGCGGCGGCGCATGACTTCGTTTTGCAGGGTCAGTGGGCTGCCAACGGTGTCGCGCACGGCCAGCGCCTGGCGCAACAGGGTTTCAAAGCTTTCGCGCTGGCCCGCCGGCAGGGCGATGCTCTCCGCCTTGGCGACGAAAACGGCGGCGCTGCCACCAGCCGCCCGCGCGATGGCGGCGTCGAACCAGCGCGCCGCCAGCGCCCGGTCGCCGCCCGGACGCGCCGCTTCCAGCGTCGCCCGCAGGCTGGTCAGGGCGCCGTTGCCCCAGTCGGGATCGGCGACCTCGGCCACGGCGACGAGGCGGACGACCAGCGGCAGGTCGGCAACGATTTCGGGGGCGTCCTTGGCCAGCGCGATCCAGCTGCCCCAGGCGGCGGCAGCCCAGTAGGCGAGACCGACATCGCTGGCCGGCAGTGGCACGTTAGCCGACGGATCGGCCAGCGCTGCAGCAAAGCCGGGATGGCGAATTTCCAGCGCGCGCAATGCGTGCCGGCTGGCCCGCTGGTAGAGGCCGGCAGCCCGGCGGCGTAAATGGTCGGCAGCGGCCAAGTCGTCGCGCTCGACGCGGTCGGCCTCGAAAGCGACGAAAGCGTAAGCGTATTCGGTCATGCGCGCGGCCAGGCCTTCGGCCAGTGCGGCATGGCCGGGCTGTTGCGCGAGCACGGCTTCGGACAGCTTGAGGTAGAAGGGTGCGGCATCGCGCGCCAGTTCGGGGTCGTTTTCCACCCCCTGGCTTTGCCCGGCGAGTTCGTCGGCCAGACTGTTAATGACCAGCGCGCGCGGCGAACAGGCGCTCAGGGCAATCGCCGCCAGCAGGCAGAGGCAGGTCAGCGACAGGGAACGGGCGGCGATGATCATCCCGGCAGCTTAGCCGGGCGATGTTACGGCGCCGTTACCACTGTAACAATGCGTACCCATCCGGCAATTCGCCGCCGATCCGGGGCACAATGAAGGCCTTGCCTCACCCCCGGCCGCGATGACCCAGATTCTCCCCCTCACCGCCCTGCTCCTCGGTGTCGCCCTGCTGCTGCTCGGCAGCGGCCTGCTCGGCACGCTGCTCGCCGTGCGCGGCGGCATCGAAGGTTTCGACAGCCAAACGCTGGGCAGCATCGGCGCCATGTACTTCGTCGGCTTCCTGGCCGGTACTTATCTCGGGCCGATGATGATCCGCCGCGTCGGCCATGTCCGCGCCTTCGCCTTCTTCACCGCCGCCATCGCCTGCGCCGCGCTGCTCCACGAACTGGTTGCCAATCCCTGGGTGTGGGGGCTGCTGCGCCTGATCACCGGGATGGGCATGGTCGGCCTGTACACGACCATCGAAAGCTGGCTCAACAGCCACGCGGCACCGGCCCAGCGCAGCCGCATCTTCGCCACCTACATGGCGGTCAATCTCGGTTCGCTGGCGCTGGCGCAGCAGTTGCTGCACTGGAGCGACCCGGCCGGGCACGTGCTGTTCGCGCTGGCGGCGCTGTCGATCTGCGCTGCCGTGATGCCGGTCGCGGCAACACGACTGGCCCAGCCGGTGGTCGAGGAAGTTCATGGCATCGCCCTGCGCACGCTCTTTCAACGGGCGCCGGTCGCCTGTGCCGCCGGCCTGCTCTCCGGTTTCGCCCAGGGTGCCTTCTGGGGCCTGGCGCCGGTCTGGGCCGATACCAGCGGCCTCGGTCACAACGGCGTGGCCTGGTTCATGACCGTCGCCATCATCGGCGGCGCGGCTTTCCAGTGGCCGATCGGCTTCGTCACCAACCACCTGGATCGCGGCCACGTGATCAGCATCATCGCGCTAATTGCGGCCGTGCTCGCCGGTGGTCTGCTACTGGCGTCGGCGCACGGCCTGGGCTGGATACTGCTGGCGGTTTTTGTCTACGGCGGCTTCGCCTTTGCCATGTACCCGCTGGCCGTCGCCCGCATGATGGACCGCCTGGAAAAGCCCGAGATCATCGCCGGCTGCGCCAGCCTGTTGCTGCTGCACGGCGTCGGCGCCAGCATCAGCCCCTTCCTCGCCGGGACGCTGATGCATCACTTCGGCCCGTCGGCGCTGCCGGCCTGGTTCATCGCCACCCAGTGCCTGTTGGCCGGCACCGCCTGGTGGCTATCGGCCAGGGCACCGGCCGATGTCGAACATCAGACGCCGATGACGCCGATGGTGCGAACCACGCCGGCCGTCATCGAGATGCTGGAACCGGAAGCTCACTGAACGCTGCCGACCGCCTCAAGGAACTCCCGCCCCCAGCGGTCGATGTCGTTGTGGCAGACGATTTCGTTCAGGCCGCGCAGGCGCGAATCGCGTTCGACCGGGTCCATTTCGATGGCCTGGCGCAGGCGCTCGCGCAGGTCGGCCGGGTCATGCGGATTGGTCAGCAGGGCGCCGTGCAGCTCGGCGGCGGCACCGGCGAACTCCGACAGCACCAGCACGCCACGCCCGCCGGTCTGCCCCTGGGTGGCGACGTACTCCTTGCACACCAGGTTGAGGCCGTCGCGTAGCGGGGTGATCCACATCACGTCGCTTTCCGCATACCAGGCGACCACTTCCTCGAAGGGCAGCGGCCGGAAGAAGAAGCGGATCGGCGACCAGCCGACTTCAGCGTAGTGGCCGTTGACCCGGCCGACCGCCTGTTCGATCTGCACCTGTAGTTCGTCGTAGATGGTCATTTCCTTGGCCGCCGGCACGCAGACCACGACCAGCGAGACTTTCCCGCGCATTTCCGGATTGCGTTCGAGCAGATCGCCGAAAGCCCGGATCTTCTCCAGCGTGCCCTTGGTGTAGTCGAGGCGCTCGACCGACAGGACCAGACGTTTGCCGGCAAATTCGTTACGGATCGCCGCCCGCCGACCCGGTGTCTTCGGATGTTGCAGCGATTGCCGGATACGGCCGAGATCGAGACCGACCGGATGCGCCCCCAGGCCGATCTGCCGGCCATGCACCTCGATCCGCGTGGTCATCGTCTCCAGACCGACGGCGCAGCCATAAGTCAGGTAGCGCGGCGCGCAGGCGCGGCGTTCGAGAATCTGCAGCGAAGCGACACCGGCGGCGACATCGACGAAGTTTTCCGCCTGACGCGGAATGTGGAAACCGATGTAGTCGCACTGCAGCAAGCTGCCGACGATTTCGCGGCGCCAGGGCAGGACGTTGAAGGCATCGGCCGACGGGAAATAGGTGTGGTGGAAGAAGGCGATCTTCACATCCGGGCGCAGCTCGCGCAGCACCGCCGGCACCATCCACAGGTTGTAGTCGTGCAGCCAGATGGTCGCGCCCTCGGCCGCTTCGGCCGCCGCCCGCTCGGCAAACTTGCGGTTCACGGCGAGAAACACCTGCCAGTCTTCCTCGCGGAACACCGCACGCTCCCAGAAGGTGTGCAGCGTCGGCCAGAAAGCTTCCTTGGAAAAGCGCTTGTAGAAGACGTCAACCTCATCCTTGCTCAAGGCCACCCGCGCCGCCAGCAGACCCGGATAGGCCTTGGCGTCGACGGTGGTGTGCACTTCGAACGGCGGATCGTTCGCTTCGTCGTGGATGCTCCAGGCAACCCATGAACCACGCCGCCCCGCCCCGAAAAAGGACAACAGGGTGGGAATGATGCCGTTCGGCGATTTCGGCCGGCGTTGCACGATACGCCCGTTGATCCGGTGTTCTTCGTAGGGCAGGCGGTGATAGACCATGACCAGTTCGGCCGGACCGCGCTCGGCGCAGACCGTCGCCGCGTCCAGATAACCCGGCTGGAGCAGCGAGAAATGGACAATCGCTTCCAGGATGCCGCCACAGCCCGGCTCGCTCGCGTGCAAGGCGTTGGGGAGATCGGCGGTGGCCGCCAGCAGGGCCGGTTCCGAATCGCCGACGCAGACGCCCTGGAAACCGGCTTCGTACATCGCCAGATCATTGAGCGTGTCACCGGCCACCAGCACCTGATCATCGGCAAGGCCGAGCTGGGCGACCAGCGCGCGCAGGCTGCTGCCCTTGTTCACGCCGGCCGGCAACAGGTCGAGATAGCGGCTGGCCGAGTAGAGCACTTCGCAATCGAGCGCGCGCGCCGCTTCGACCAGTTGCGGCGTCACCGCATCCTGGTGACAGAAATAGGAACAGCGCCGCTGTTGCGGCACTTCCTGGCGCTCCAGCTCGGGAAATTGTGCCATCGCCTCGGCCACCGCCCGTTCGCCGGGCCAGCGCAGATCGATATCGGCCTGCAGTGGCTGCACCGGCTGTAGCGAAGCACCTTCGACAATGGTGCCGCCGACATCGCAGATGATGTAGTCGGGTGTCGGCACCAGCGGGTCGGCGAGCAGCGGCATCACCGCCTCCAGCCCGCGCCCGGTGACAAACACCAGCTGGATGTCCTGGCTGCCGGCAATCAGTTGATAAAGGGTCTGGCGGTGTTCCGCCGAACCGCCGAGAAAGGTTCCGTCAAGGTCGGTGGCCAATAGCATCGCGTCACTCCCGGACGCCCCCCGGAGCGGCGAAACCACAGGACATCAACAGCAAAAAAACCGTCGCACCCCAGGGTGCAACACGAACAACTTACATTTATGAACAATGTAATTTGCCGCCGCGTCAAACATTGTAACAAGCCATCTATATGATTCCAAATATAATTTAAAAAAAAGCCAATTTAAACAACGTAAACTTGATTTGAAAATCAACTAATAAACCAAGCAAACTGGAGAACAACATGCTGCCCAGCGACCCGGGGTCACTACACAATCTGCTCCAGCAATTCGCCACCCCGCTGCGGATTGCCACCATCTTCACGCTGGCCCTGTTCTTTCAATATCTGATCAATCGCACAGCGCCAAAATTCCGCGAACTGATCGCCAGCCGCCAGGAAAATTTCGAGGGCGCACAACGGGTTCGTACGTTATCGCGCGTACTCCGTTACGCCCTGACGGTGATCCTGACCGTGGTCACCGGTCTGCTGATGCTCGGCGAACTCGGCATCTCGGTCGCGCCGCTGCTTGGTGCCGCCGGGGTCGCCGGCATTGCCGTCGGTTTCGGCGCACAGAGTCTGGTCAAGGACTACTTCACCGGCTTCTTCCTGCTACTGGAAAACCAGATCCGCATCGGCGACGTCATCGAAGCCGGCGGCAAGATCGGCGCCGTCGAGGAATTGACCCTGCGTTACCTGCGCCTGCGCGACTACGGCGGCAACGTGCATTTCATCCCCAACGGACAGATCACCGTTGTCACCAACATGTGCCAGGGCTTCGCCCATGCGGTGATCGATCTTGGCGTCGGCTACGGCGAAAATGTGGACCAGGTCATCTCTGCCATGCGGGAGATTGGCGAGGAATTGAGCAACGATCCGGATTACGCCAGCAAGATACTGGCGCCGCTGGAGATCGCTGGCGTCGACCAATGGGCTGCTTCGTCCATCGTCATCCGCGGCCGCTTCCGGGTCGCCCCGGGCGAGCAATGGGGGGTGCGCCGCGAATACCTGCGCCGGGCCAAACTGGCTTTCGACCGACTGGGCATCGAGATACCCTTCCCGCACGTCAAGGTGGTCGACGGCGGCAAACCTGCCGTCGCCTGAATCAGGCCGCCAGCATCCGGCGCAGCCCGCGCCACAGGCCGCCCATCAGCGGCAGCTTCATGTACAACTCCTCGCCGGTGTCCCAGTAATCGCGATGGTGGCTGACCTTGCCGGCGGCGTCGAACTTGAGGTGGGAGACGCCGCGCATCAGTTGCGTCTCGCCTTTGCCCCAGAGCCGCACGCGGAAACTGAATTCCCACACCAGCATGGCACCACCGGCATCGCTGACAGTTTCAGTGACGACGAAGCGCGGCTCGCCGACCTGGGTGAACATGTGGCGGAAGATGCGTTCGATGGCCGGCAGGCCGCGCACCTCGTTGAACGGGTCCTTGAACCAGGCGTCGTCGGCGTAGAACTCGGCGAAGCGGCCGACGGTCTCCGGGGTCAGCGTATGGTAGAAGTCGATCAGGGCATCCAGCTTCATGTCAGCCTCCGGTGAAACGACGGATGAGGGGGAAATACCAGCGGTCGGGCAGCAGCGAGAGCAGCTTGAGGACGCGGGTGAAGCGCTTCGGGTAGTGGATTTCGAAAGCGCCGCCGGCCAGGCCATCGAGCGTTGCCTGCGCCGCCGCCTCCGGCGTGAGCAGCGCCGGCATGGCGAAATCGTTCTGCGCCGTCAGGCGGGTGGCGACGAAGCCGGGATTGATCGCCCAGACACCGATGCCGCGCGGCGCCAGGTCGAGGTACAGGCATTCGGCGAAGTGGATCAGCGCCGCCTTGCCCGGACCGTAAGCCAGCGCCTTGGGCAGGCCGCGGTAGCCGGCAACGCTGGCGACGAAGGCGATACCACCGCCCGGGCGCAGTTCGGGCAGGACGGCGGCGCTCAGGCGCAGGGCGCCATTGAAGTTGACCTCAAGCAGACGCTCGGCCGCCGCCAGGTCGAAGTTGTCGGCGCCCATCGGCAGGTAGTCGCCGGCCAGGTAGACGACCAGGTCGATGCCGCCCCACTCGCGGCAAAGCTCGGCGGTGGCGGCAGCCAGGGCAGCGGCGTCGGTGACGTCGCAGGGCAGGCAGCGGGCGCTGGGGATGGCCAGCGCCGCCAGCGCCTCGGCGCGCCGGCCGCTGAGCGCCAGGCGGGCGCCGTGCGCCGCCAGCAACTTCGCCAGCGCAGCACCGATGCCGGTCGAGGCGCCGAGCAGCCAGACCCGCTTGCCCGACCAGTCCTTGATTCGCGGATTACCTGCCATGTCGCGGCTCAACGCTTGGTGAAACTCAGCGTGACTTCGCCGAGGTGGAAACCCCACTTCGACATGCGCGAGCGGTTGAGCATCACCTTGTCGTCGATCAGGAACATCCAGTCGTCGAAATCGACGTGGTACACCTTGCCGTCGACCGGCAGCGCCAGCACGTAGCGCCAGCGCAGCGCATTGCCCGAGACTTCGCCGATGGCCTCGCCGACGACGTCGTCGGCGGTGCCGATGTAGCGGCCGTCGGGCTGCCGGCGCAGCGTCCACACCCGGCGCGAAGTGCTGCCGTCGGACCAGGTGAAATGCTCGTCGAGCACACCGGTATCGCCCTGCCAACTGGCGTCAATGACGACATGGAACCGCTTCTGCACGGCGCCGTCACGGCCCTGGAACATGCCCCAGGCGTCGAGCTTGCCGGAGAAATACTGTTCGAGGACCAGGCGCGGTTGCTCGGCCCGGTAGTGTTCGACGCCGGGCGTGGCGCAGGCGGCCAGTCCGAGCGACAACAAGGCAGCAGCCAGTAGTTTCATGATTCGACCTCCAGTGAATTGCGCCAGCGCCACAACAGGAATGCGGCCAGCGCCTTGAACAGCAGCGGCAGCAGGGCATAAGCCAAGACCAGGACGGTTTGTCCCTGATCGCTGCCCGGCCGGTAATCGAAGACGCCGAGCAGCGGCAGGGCGATGCCGGCGGCCAGCGCCAGGTTGAGCTTGGCGAAGAAGTTCCACACCCCGAAACAGGCACCCGAACGCCCCTGGCGCTCGCCGAGGTCGGCCGCCAGCGCCGCCGGCAAGGCCAGGTCAGCGCCCAGCGCCAGCCCCGACGCCACACAGACGACGGCGAACAGCGCGACATCGCCCGGCCCGAGCAGGCCGGCGCCGGCAAAGGCGAGCATGGCCACGCCCATCGCCAGCAACCAGGCGCGCGGCCGGCCGATGCGCGCGGACAGCTTCAGCCACAGCGGCAGCGACGCCGCCCCGGCGAGGAAGTAGGCAGCGAGCAGCGGACCACTGGCGCTTTCCGCCTGCAGGATGTCGGCGACAAAGAACAGGAACAGCGTCGCCGGAATCGCCGCAGCGAAGCCGTTGCAGATGAAGACCAGCAACAGCCGGCGGAAGGCGGTATCGCGCAGCACCGCGCGCAGTGCCGGCAGCAAGGCGCTGCTGACCGCCACCCGTGGATCACCTTCGCCAACCCGGGCCAGGGTGACGCCGCCGGCAAGCACCAGCAGCACTGGCAGGACCCAGGCCAGACGGGCGATGCCGTCGTTGAGCGCGGCCGCCAGCAGGGCCGGCAGGGCGGCGGCGACGAGCACGCCGAGCAGGCCGAAAGCCTCGCGCGAAGCGACCAGCCGGGTGCGCTCCGGCGCGTCGTTGCCGACCGCCGCACCCCAGGCCTGGTAGGCGACGGTGGCGGCGGAAAAGCCGGCGTAAGTCAGCAGCAGGCTGGCCAGCAGCCAGGGCGCGGCGTATTCCACCGGCGGGTTGAGCAAGGCGACGAAGCCGACAGCAAAAGGCAGCAAGGACAAGGCCACCATGCGCCGACGCGACACCCGGTCGGCCAGCCAGCCCAGCCAGGGATCGATGCCGGCATCGAGCAGCCGGGCAAGCAGCAGGATGCCGCCGAGCAGGCCAAGGTCGAGGCCGGTGACTTTGGCGTAGAAGGCCGGCACATGGACGTACAACGGCAGTGCGGCGAATGCCAGGGGCATTGCCAGCAGGCCGTAGGCCAGGGTCGGCGGCGAACGCATCTCAGCCCCGGCCGAGCAAGGCGGCGCGCAGGGCCGGCGCGCTGCTGCGCGGATCAAGCCAGATGCCGAAGAAAGCACGGGCGAAGGCCGGATCGCGGACGGCGCCGATCAGGGCATCGTTCTGGTAGAAATAGGCGCCGTCGTCGCGCCACACGCCGAGCAGGTGGTCGCCGTCGCGCACATCGGGAAAGATGCGGCGCATGGCCTGATCCCAGACGGACAACTGCGCCTCGTCGGTAACCAGGCGGCGCATCTCGGTCGTACTGGCGTCAGCGATGGCCTGGCCGGAGAGTTTGCGCCGGTAGTCCAGGCGCAGCGCCAGCGGCGGGCCATCGGGAACCTCACCGGTCCACAAGGTGGCGTCGTAGACGTGAAAGCCGAAGCGCCGGAAGCTACCCTGGCCGCGCGGACGCAGCCCCTGCATCGGGCTGGCAGTGCCGAGCAGCGGCCAGCACAGTGCCGCCAGCCCGGTCAGGAGCAGGCTACGCCGGCGCATGAGCGAGCTCGAACTGGACCACGTCGATGTTGCCGGCCAGGAAACCGGCCTCGCAATAGGCCAGGTAGAAACGCCACAGACGACGGAAACGCTCGTCGAAGCCCTGCTGGCGGATGGCCGGCCAGTTATCCTCAAAGGCCTGCCGCCACTCGGCCAGGGTGCGGGCGTAGTCGCGACCGAAGGCAAATTCATCGCTGACCGTCAGCCCCTGCCGGGCCGCGGCGGCGCGGAAGGCCGCGCGCGACGGCAGCATGCCGCCGGGGAAAATGTACTGCTGGATGAAGTCCGTTCCCTTGCGGTAGTCGGCGAACAGGTCGTCGGCGATGGTGATGCTCTGCACCACCGCCTTGCCGCCGGGCTTGAGCGCGCCGGCCACTTTGGCGAAATAGGTCGGCCACCAGCGCTCGCCGACCGCCTCGAACATCTCGATCGAGACGACGTGATCGAAGCGCTCGTTCAGATCGCGGTAATCCTGCAGGCGCAGGTCGGCTTCCGGCACCCGGTTCTGCGCCCAGGCCAGTTGCGCCGGCGACAAGGTCAAGCCGGTGAGCGCCAGCCCGTCATCGCAGGCCATGCGGGCGAAGCCACCCCAACCGCAGCCGATTTCCAGAATCTGCTGGCCCGGTTGCGCCTGCAGGCGGTCGAGGATGCGCCGGTACTTGGCCTGCTGGGCGCTCTCCAGGCTGCCGTCGTCGGCATCGCGGTAAATTGCCGCCGAATAGCTCATCGTGCGGTCCAGCCACAGGCGGTAGAAGTCGTTGCCCAGGTCGTAGTGGGCGAGGATGTTGCGCCGGCTGCCGCTGCGGCTGTTGCGGTTGAGCAGGTGGCGAATGCGCGCCAGCAGCAGCGCCCCCCAGGAGCCGTACACGGCTTGGCGCAGCGTCTCCCGATTGCCGGCCAGCAATGCCAGCACGCCGGCCAGGTCGGGGCTGTCCCAGTGGCCGTCGAGATAGGCTTCGGCCAGGCCGATGTCGCCACGGGTGAGCACCCGGCTGAACATCGCTTCGTCGTGCACCTGCAGGCTGACGCCGCTGTCGCCGTCACCAAACAAGGTGTTGCTTCCGTCCGCCAAGCGGATTTCGAGCAGGCCACCGCGCAAGCCGGCGAGCAGCTCGAACACGATCCGGGTATCGCGGGCCGGCCGGCGGCCACCGCGCAGGGTCAGGGTTTCGTTCATTTGCTTGTCTCCTGAAGTAGCGGGCCCTTGCTGCCCGGGTTGGCGCCGACGAAGGGCACGCCCTTCAGCCACAATTTGAGCGCCTGCCAGTGAATGCGGAAAATGACGCCGGCCGTGAGCAGCGGCATGCGGAGGAAGTTGCGCAGCAGGCTGCCCGCTCGCCAGCCCTGCGGGCGGCCGGAAATCGAGGTGAGCAGCAGGTCGCCGTCGGCGTCGGCGTAGTCGATGCGGGCCACCTGGGTCTCCCGCTCCAGGCGGAAACGGAAGCGGTAGCCACCTTCCACCTCGCAGAACGGCGATACGTGGAATATCTTGGCGGCTTGGAGTTCGGCACCGTCGGCCAGCGGCCGGCCGTGGTCGTGCAGCAGGTAGCTGTGATGACTGCCGAAGGTGTTGTTCACTTCGGCGAGGACAGCGATCAGCGCGCCGGCGCGGTCGCGGCAGTACCAGAAGCTGACCGGATTGAAGACGTAACCGAAAACGCGCGGGAAGGTCTGCAGCACGATCTCGCCGTCGTCGGGCAGGCCATGCTCGCGCAACACGCCGGTAATCCACGGCAGCAGCGGCGAACCGTCGCGCGGACCATGGTCCTTGCTACGCAGCGAGAGGATGTTGCGGCGGTCGACCGAGAAGATGCCGCAGTCGCACTCGCCCAGTCGGCGCACCGGCAGCTGGAGGTAGAACACCGGATAGACGAAGGCGTTCACCGCCGGTCGCAGGCGCCGGTGCATGACGTGGCCGAGGAAGAGTTCGGGCGTGCCGCGCATTATGACCTCAGGCCGTCTCCGTTTCGGCCAGCAGTTCGGCGACGCTACCCTGCCAAGGCGCCTGGACGCCGAGCGCATTGGCAACGCGCAAGGCCGACTTGAGGCCGTCCTCGTGGAAGCCGTAGCTGCCCCAGGCGCCGGCCAGCCAGATGCCGTTCTCGCCCTGGACCTCGGGCAGCCTTTCCTGGGCGGCGATGGCGGCGGCGTCGAACACCGGGTGGGCATAATCGAACTCGGCCAGCACTTTGTCCGGCGCCGGCTCGCTGACCGGGTTGAGGGTCACCACCACCGGCGTCGAGAAAGGCAGGGGCTGCAGCTTGTTGATCAGGTAGGAAACGCCGACCGGCTGCTCGCCCGGCGCGCCTTCGCCGGCAAAATAGTTCCACGCCGACCACAGCGAACGCTGGCGCGGCAGCAGGGCCGGATCGGTATGCAGGATGGCCCGGTTCGGCTGGTAGCGGATCGCCGCCAGCACCTCGCGCTGGGCGTCGCTGGCGGTGTAGCCGAGAATGGCCAGCGACTGGTCGCTGTGGCAGGCCATCACCACCTGGTCGTAGTGGTCGCTGCCGTGCGCATGCGTCACCCTCAGGCCGGCGGCTTCTCGCGTCACGGCGCTGACCGGGCAGGCGACACGGACGTCGGCGAGCTGTTCGGCGAGCTTGCGCACATAGGTCCGGGCGCCGCCGCTGACGGTGCGCCAGGCCGGCCGGTCGAAAATCTGCAGCAGGCCGTGGTTGTTGCAGAAACGGACGAAGGGGCCGAGCGGCATGGCACGCATCTGGCCGGTCGGACAGGACCAGATGGCGGCCGCCATCGGCAGCAGGTACCAGTCGGCGAATTCGCGCGAATAGCCGCCGGCGTCGAGAAACTCGCCCAGGCTGCGCGAATCGCCGGGATGCGACAACAGCCAGGCGGTGCTCTCGCGGTTGAAGCGCAGGATGTCGCCGAGCATGCGCCAGAAGGCCGGGCGCAGCAGATTGCGCTTCTGGCCGAAGACCGTGGCCAGGTTGCTGCCCGCCCATTCGAGTTCGGGCTTGCGCAGCCTGACCGCGAACGACATCTCGGTCGCCACCGAATCGACCCCGAGCAGGGCGAACATGGCGATCAGGTTGGGATAGGTACGCTCGTTGAAGACCAGGAACCCAGTATCGACCGGATGCGTGAAACCATCCACGGTGACGTCTACGGTATTGGTGTGACCGCCGAGGTAGTTGCCGGCCTCGAACAGGGTCACGTCGTAACGGCGCGACAGCAGCCAGGCACTGGCCAGTCCGGAAATGCCGGCGCCGACGACGGCGATGCGCTGACGGTTCATCCTGTCCATGATCGCTCCTCAGGCGTTGCTGCCGTGCAGTTCCGCGTAAGCGGAATGGTTGTGGATCGACTCGAAATTCTCGGAAATCACGCGCCAGGATGCGACCCGCGGTTCCTTCATCAGGCGCAGGGCGATGTCGCGCACCAGGTCCTCGACAAACTTCGGATTGTCGTAGGCCCGCTCGGTCACCCACTTCTCGTCTGGCCGCTTGAGCAGGCCGAACACTTCGCAGGAGGCCTCTTCCTCGGCGATGCGCACCAGTTCGTCCAGCGACATCAGGGCGCGCAACTTAACCGACAGGGTGATGTGCGAGCGCTGGTTGTGCGCACCGTAATCGGAAATCTTCTTCGAGCAGGGGCAGAGGCTGGTCACCGGCGCGGTGATTTCCATGCTCAGGGTCGGGTAGCGCCCTTCCTGCTTGTCGACGATGAAAGCCGCGTCGTAGTCGAGCAGGCTCTCGGCGCCGGAAACCGGTGCCGCCTTGCGGATGAACCAGGGGAAACGCATTTCGATGCGGCCGCTGCTGGCCTCCAGGCGCATCAGCATTTCTTCGAGCATGCGGAACAGGCCGTCCTGGCTGACCACGCCACGCCCGGCTTCGAGCAGCTCGACGAAGCGCGACATGTGGGTTCCCTTGACGTCGGCAGCCAGACCGACGGTCATGGCTATGGTCGCCACGGTGGCCAGCACCGAACCATCGGCCGACTGGAACTGGATCGGATAGCGCAAGCCCTTGACGCCGACGTTCTGGATCGCCAGAAAACGGGTATCCGGGCTGGACTGGACATCGGGCAGGAAGATTTTTTCCGGGGCGTTCATGCGTTTTCTCCAAATGGGTCGCAAGGGTGAACAAAAACTGGGGCTAACCGCTATTTTGTCCTGGACAAAAACAAGCTTTGTTCGTAAGATAGTCAGCAAATCGATCAATGTCAACTGTTTGCCTAACATTTGTTCAGGACAAAACAATGAACTCCCCGAATTTCAATATTGCCGCCGTCGAACGCGAAACCGGACTTTCCAAGGATGTCCTGCGCGTCTGGGAACGCCGTTACGGCTTTCCGTCACCGGAACGCGACAGCACCGGCGAACGCCAGTACAGCGCCGAGCAGGTGGACCGCCTGTGCCAGATAAAACGCCTGATGGACCGCGGCCACCGGCCCGGCAAGCTGATTGCGCTACCGACCGAGGAACTCGCCGTCCTCGCCCCGCGCCACGCGAATGTTGCCGGTGAACCGGCGGCGAACGCCGACGCCGACGACCTGGCCGCGCTGATTGAGCTGATCCGCCGCCACGACGCGACCGGCTTCACCCAGGCCATGCAACAGCGCGTAGCCCGCCAGGGCCTGCAGCGTTTTGTCCAGGACACCATTGCCCCGCTGTCCTGGCAGATCGGCCAGGCCTGGGAAAGCGGTCGCATCGAAGTTTTCGAGGAACACCTGTTCACCGAACTGAGCAAGCGCCTGCTGCGCCAAAACATCGCCGCGCTGCCGGCCGGCCGGGGCCATCCCCGCATCCTGCTGACCACGGTGCCCGAGGAACAGCATGTGCTCGGCCTGCTGATGGCCGAGGCCCTGTTCTGCCTCGAAGGCGCGGAATGCATCCCGCTGGGCACGCAGATGCCGCTGATGGAGATCGTCCGCGCCAGCGAGGCGCACGCCGCCGACATCGTTGCCCTGTCCTTCTCCAGCGCCTTCCCCGCACGCCAGGTCGCTCCGTTGCTGCAACAACTGCGTGCCCTGCTGCCCAGCGAAATCTGTCTGTGGGCCGGCGGCGCCGGGGTACAACGGACCGCCGCCATCCCCGGCGTCAGTCTGCTGCTCAGCCTGGACGACGCGCTGCAAGCCCTGCACAGCCGACAGCAAATGGGCGTTTGAAACCCGACATCGTGTCGCATCGCCCACGGAGAAAATCCGACAAATAGACTGCCACAGTCGCCGAATCCCGCACCCGGCAAGGCATTGAATTATCGGTACATTCTTTGCTTATTCATGCTTTCCTAAAAAAATGCGCCCAGCCCGGGCGCATCAAAACGAGGAGGCAATCGGGATGGCGCTTTACAAGGGAATCGAGATCGACCCGTCGCTGAGCGGCTGCGTGCGTCACATGCAGGGGGTCGAGGACTATCGCGAAGTACTCGGCGGCCTGCAGGCGACCTGGGACACGCTCGGCCTGCTCGGCCAGCTGACCGGCGCCGCCACCGAAATGGCCGGCACCCGCGAAGCCTTCCAGCAGCTGACCGGTGACCTGCTCAACCACCTCGGCCGCGAGACCCTGCGCAAATCGGTGGCCGAACTGCGGGCCAAGGCCCAGACCAGCATCGACATCCTGGTCCGCAACCTGTTCGAGCGCACCGCCGACATCGGCTTCCTGTCAGCCGACGACGACATCCGCAATTTCCTGCTCGGCGAAGACGCCAGCCCCGCCCCGCTGCAGACCCGTTTTCGCGAATATGTCGAGAAATACTCGGTCTATGCCGACATTGTCCTGTTCGCCCCCGATGGCCGCATCCGCGCCCGGCTCAACGAACATCCGGGCGAGACTTCCTGCCATCCGCTGATCAGCGAAGCACGATCGACACCGGCCAGTTATGTCGAATATTTCGGCGAGACCGATTTCCTGCCGGCCGGCAAGCAACTGATCTACGCCTACCGGGTCGAGGACGACGGCGGTAACTGCCTCGGCGTGCTGGCGCTTGCCTTCCGGCTCGCCGACGAAATGCAGGGTATTTTTGCCAACCTGCTCGACGACGGCGACCTGAGCCTGCTGGCGACGGTGGACACCAGTGGCGAAGTGGTCGCCAGCTCGTCGCCGATCCAGTTGCCGCCGGGCACCCGCCTCGAACAACGTCTGCTCGACGCCGGAGGCGAAATCATCCGTCTGGCTGGCCGCGAATACCTGGCCTTTGCCCGCCCGGCGCACGCCTACCAGGGCTACCCCGGCCCGGGCTGGCTGGGTCTGGCGCTGATTCCGCTGGAGTTCGCCTTCGAGCGCAATGAAACCAAATTGCTGCAACACATCGACAGCCAGACGCTGGCCAACGTCACCCGTCACCCCAGCCTGTTTTCCGAAGCCTTGCAGACCATCCCGGCCCGCGCCGAGCGCATCCAGGAAGACCTCAACCGCTCGGTCTGGAACGGTTCGGTCCGCCAGGTCGACGCCAGCCAGGGCAATGCCGCTTTCGCCAAAACCCTGCTCTGGGAAATTTCCAATACCGGGCGCAAAACCCAGTCCATCTTCGAGCAATCGATCGGCAACCTGCACCAGACGGTGGTTGCCGCGCTGCTGCAGAACGGCGTGTCGCGGGCGGCGTTTGCCATCGACGTGATGGACCGCAATCTCTACGAGCGCGCCAACGACTGTCGCTGGTGGGCGCTCAACGCCAGCTTCCGCCAAATACTCTCCGAACCCGCGCTGAGCCCGGCGCAGAGTGCACAATGCTCGGAAATACTGCGTTACATCAATGGCTTGTACACCGTGTACACCAACCTCATCCTGTTCAACACGCAGGGCCAGGTGGTTGCCAGTTCGGCCGACGACAGCGAGTCCCTGGTCGGCAGCCGGCTGCACGAGGAATGGGTCGGCCGCTGCCTGGCCATCGACAACTCGCGCGCCTACGTCTTCTCGCATTTCGCGCCGAGCGCGCTTTACGCCAACCGGCCGACCTACATCTACGCCGCTGCCATCCGCGATCCCGGCAACAGCAAGGTGGTCGGCGGCATCGGCATCGTTTTCGACGGCGCCCCGCAGTTTTCCGCGATGCTCCACGATGCCCTGCCCCGCGACGCCAGCGGCCAGATCGTCGACGGGGCCTTCTCGGCCTTCGTCCGCGAGGATGGGCGCGTGATTTCCTGCACCGATCCGCGTTACCCGGCGAACAGCCTGTTCCCGCTCTCCCCGATGCAGCGCAAGCTCGGCCGGGGCGGCCGCTGCGCCGACATCGTCAACATCGACGCGCAGTATTACGCCGTCGGCACCGCCCAATCGGCCGGCTACCGCGAGTACAAGACCAGCGACGGGCAGGTGGACGACATCCTGGCCATTTCGGCCTTCCCGCTCGGCAGCGTCGCTGTCGGTGAGGCCGCCCCCACCCGGAGCAGTCGCAACAGTACCCAGGGCCGCACACGGCGCGTCGGCAACGGCAACGACCTGCTCGAAATCGCCACTTTCTACATCGGCAAGCAATGGCTCGGCATCCCGACCAACGATGTGGTCGAGGCCATCGACACCGAGGAACTGACACCGGTCTTCGGCGGCAAGAGCGACCTGGTCGCTGGCGTCCGCATGTACCGCGGCAACCTGATCTCGGTGCTACACCTCGAACGCCTGCTGACACCCGGCGCCGACATCCCCGAGCGGGCGCGCCAGATCATCGTGGTCCGTACCCATGGCAAGAGCTGCCTCGGCCTGCTGGTCGACGAACTGGGCGAAATTCCCGAAGTGGCCCGCGAGGAAATCCAGCCGGTCAGCCACATGGCAGCCGCCGGAGACACCCTGACCATCGGCGTGGTCGAAGGCATGCGCCGGGCCGGCGACCGTCACGGCATGCTGTCGATCATCGGCGTTGACCGACTCTGTCGGCGCATCGGCTGCCACTGCCCGGAACAGGAACCGGCCCGCCTGGTTGCGCTGCCGGGCGGCTGAGCGGGGGTACAATGCCGGCCTCAGCCGAACATTGTCCGCCATGAACTACTCGTCCCCCGCCTTCGAAAACAAGATCTGCCCGCCCGATGAACTGGCGCAGCGCTGCGCCGAACTGGCCCGGCCGCTGGTATTCACCAACGGCTGCTTCGACATCCTGCACCGCGGCCACGTCACTTACCTGGCGCAGGCCGCAGCCTTGGGAACGAGCATGGTGGTGGCGCTCAATACCGACGCCTCGGTCAAGCGACTGGGTAAAGGCGACGACCGCCCGGTCAATGCGCTGGCCGACCGGCTGGCAGTCATGGCGGCGCTCGAATGCGTCAGCCTGGTCACCTGGTTCGACGAGGACACGCCCTTGCAGCGCATTGTCGACTGTCGTCCCGACATCCTGGTCAAGGGCGGCGACTGGCCGGTGGACAAGATCGTTGGCTGCAACGAAGTACGCGGCTGGGGCGGGACGGTGCATTCCATCCCGTTCATCCATCAGAAATCGACGACGGCGCTGCTCGAGAAGATCCGCCGCCTGTAGCCGGCGTCTTACTGAACGACCTGGCCGCCACGGCCAAGCATGGCGAAGTCGACGTAGGTCGAGCCAGTGCGGTCGCTGGCCGAAAAATCGAGGCTGTAACCGCCGAGATCAAGCTTGCGGATCGCCGCCACCGCCTTGCCGGCTTCGGCTCCGCTGGCGGCCCCCTTGCGCAACGCAGCAACCAGCACCTTGGCGGCGATGAAGCCCTCCATCGAACGGGCGCCGAGGTCGGCGTGCTTGCCCTGCCCCTTCAGCTTGGCATACTCGCGCACCAGCGGCAGTACCGACTTGCTTTCCGGCGGCACCACCTGCGAGAAGGCGAAGCCGCGAGCAACTTCTGGCCCGAGCTTGTCGAGCAGGACTTTCGAATCGATGATGGAAAGACCGTAGATCGTCGCAATACCACCGCGCTCGCGGTACTGACGCACAAATTCGACCGCCGCCAGCGTCGTCGCCCCGAGGAAAATCGACGCCGGATTGGCCTTCAGCATCGACTCGACAGCGCCCTCGACCTGGGTCGTATTGCGCTCGTAACCGGCACGCGCAACCAGTTCGATGCCCCACTTGCCCGCCTCGGCTTCGGCGCCAGCGAGCACGTCGTCACCCAGTGCATCCTTCTGGAAAACCAGACCGACACGCTTCTGGCCGACCTGGCCAAGCTGCTGGAAGAGACGCGAAATCTCGGCCCGATAACCGGCCTTGACGATGAAAATTGACGGTTTCCCGGTCACCGAGCTGGCGCCGGACACCGCACCGACCAGGGGCGTGCCACTACGTGCCAGCGCGCCGTCACGTACCAGGGCTTCAACGTTATTGGTACCGACACTGCCGATGAAGGCGACCGGCGCCTCGCGCTCCAGACTTTCGCGGACCAGGCGAACCGTGGTTTCGGGATTCTGGCCATCATCGCGGCTGACAAAGCGCAGCTTGGCACCGTTGATGCCGCCAGTGGCATTGACGTGATCGAAATAGAGCCGGGCGCCAGCGCCAATGGCGCGGCCGGTGACCCCCTGTGGGCCGCTCAGCGGCGCAACCTGGACCACCAGAAGATCCTTGGCGGCTGCAACCTGAGCACCTGACAGCAGAAAGAATTGTGCAGCGACAAGCCGCACGAGGAAGACGAAGGCACGCATGGAGTTTTCTCGGGCAACTCACCGCGATTGCGGCGAGCTATCCCGATGACGGGAAAAATGACCCGGTGATTATCCACGCCAAGAGTTACCAGCCAATTACGGAAACCACCTAGGACGCCCAGCCATTGCTCGTAGGCTTGAACAGTTTCCCAACGGCGACCGGCAGCAGGCTTATGCGCCCAACGCCTTCTTCAGCGAAGCGACTTCCTCTTCCGATTCCTCGACGATGGAAGCCAGGGTGTCGGCGTCGAACAGTGTGTCGAGCATTGAAGTGTCGACCGGCGCATCGTAGGCCGGATCGCGCCAGCAGGACGTCCGGTTGGCGATCTTGTTGGCCACGTAGAGGACGTCGGACAAGGTCCGGATGTCCTTGATCTCGCGATCGTTTTCGTGCTCCTGCACGGCCAGCAGCACCGACTCCGGCGAGCCTAGCGCCGACAGCAGGGCATGGCCGATGTTGTCGTGCCAGCCGACCAGCAGGGCGTGCAGTTCGGCCTTGTCGGCGATCAGTTCCGGGAAGCCGGCGGCGCGCGACATCAGGTAGAAGACACCGATGTCGTGCACCAGGCCGGTGAACATCGCCTCGTCGCCGTTGATCTTGGCCATCTTGCGCGCCAGCACCCGGGACAGCGCGGCCACATGCGCGGTATGTTCCCACAGGCGCTTCGAGATTTCCTCGAACGGCTGCATCTGCTTGGACTTGAGCAACTGCTCCATGGCCACGGCAAACGACACCGTACGCACCGCCTCCATGCCGACCCGGATGATGCCGTTCTTGACGTCGGCGATCTCGCGTCCGGACGGATTGAGCGCCACCGAATTGGCCATGCGGATGATCTTGGTACTCATCAGCGGCTCGGCACCGACCAGCTTGGCCAGCTGGTCGACGTTCAGGTTCGGATCCTTCAGTGCGGTACGCACCTGGAAGGTGATATCGAGGAAGGTCGGGAAGGTGATCTCGTCGCCCGACAAATCCTTGGCGATGTCTTCGAGAACCTTGAAGGTGATGGCTTTGCTCATGGGGAGGCCTCGTTGCTGGGGCTCAGAACGGGATGTCGTCACCCAGATCGTCGAAGGAGGGTTTCGGCTTGTTCTTCGGCGGCGCCGGGGAATAATCGGTCGGCTCGTCGTAACCGCCGCCACCGCCCTGCGAAGCCGGCGCGCCCATGCCCTGGCGCGAGCCCAGCATCTGCATTTCGGTACATTCGATTTCGGTGGTGTAACGGTCCTGGCCGTCCTTGTCCTGCCACTTGCGGGTCTTGATGCGGCCTTCCAGATACACCTGCGAGCCCTTGCGCAGGTACTGACCGGCGATTTCGGCAAGCTTGCGGTAGAAGACCACGCGATGCCATTCAGTGATTTCGCGCTTCTCGCCGCTGTTCTTGTCCTTCCAGCTTTCCGTCGTCGCCAGGCGGATGTTGCAGACGGCGTCGCCGCTGGCCGTGTAGCGGGTTTCGGGATCGGCACCGAGATTGCCGACGAGAATCACCTTGTTGACCGAGGCCATGTTCCTGTCTCCTAAGCAGTTTGTCCCGCCGGCGCCGGGCGCCGCTGCGGAAAATTCATCGTACCGGCAACGACCAGCCAGATCAGGGCGAGGACGGTGCAGGCGGAAAACACCGCATTATCACCGAAATGCTGCGCAATGGTGCCCCCGGCTGCTCCGCCGATGAACAGACCGATCGCCTGGGTGGTGTTGTACACGCCCAGCGCCGCGCCTTTGGCGGCCGGCGGCGCGGTGCGCGAGACCAGCGACGGCAGCGTGGCTTCGAGGATGTTGAAGGCGACGAAGAACAGCAGCAGCCACAGGCCCAGCGTCCACAAGCTGGCGCTGAACAGGAACAGGCCGAGCTGGACGCAGGCGGTCAGGGCAATGGCGGCGAGGAAGATCGGCCGCATCTTGTCCTTCTTTTCGGCGGCGATGATCGCCGGCACCATGATCGCGAACGAGGCCAGCACGGCCGGCAGGTAAACCTTCCAGTGTTCCGGCGCCGCCAGGCCGCCCCGGCTGAGCAGCGCGTGCGGCAGGACGACGAACATGGCCATCTGGATCATGTGCAGCGTGCCGATGCCGAGATTGAGCTTGAGCAGGTCCGGATTGGTCAGCACGGTGCGCAGCGGCAGCTTCTGCTGGCCGACCGGTTTCGCGACCGCCGGCACCGCCTTGAGCAGCAGGACGATGGCGGCCAGCGCCAGCACGCCGGTCAGCGTGAACAACCCGCCCATGCCGACCCAGCCGTAGAGCAGCGGCGCGCCGACCAGCGACAGCGCGAAGACCAGGCCGATCGACGAACCGATCATCGCCATCACCTTGGTCCGGTGTTCCTCACGCGTCAGGTCGGCGGCCAGCGCCGTCACCGCCGCCGAGATCGCGCCCATGCCCTGGAGCACGCGGCCGGCGATCATCCAGTGCATGTCCGGCGCCCAGGCGGCAATGAAGCTGCCCAGGGCGAATATCAGCAGACCGGCGATGATCACCGGCTTGCGTCCGACGCGATCCGAGGCCATGCCGAAGGGAATCTGGAACACCGCCTGGGTCAGGCCGTAGGCGCCGAGCGCCAGACCGACCAGCATCAGGTTTTCGCCGCCGGGCATGGTCGCCGCGTGCACGGAAAACACCGGCAGGATGAGGAACAGGCCGAGCATGCGCAAGGCGAAGATGGAAGCCAGCGAGGCGCCGACTCGGCGTTCCTGCGGGCTCATGCGATCGGAAGGGGAAGACATCGTTATCGGTGTTGTTGCATCGCAGCGAAGCGGCAATATTAGCAGGTTTGCCGAAGCCACCCCGAGCGGCGGCCGGGTTATAGTTGCGTCTATCGTTTCGTCATTTCCCCGTTTTGAACAAGGAGTGCATATGGCAGACAACAACGACGCCTTCCGTCAGGGCATGGCCGCCGGCCTGGTCGCGCTGAGTCTGGGCACCGCCGGCTGCAGCCACACGATGTCGGCGATTTTCGATGCCCCGGAACCGCCGCCGATGGTCGAGGAAGCAAGCACACCGGCACCATCCGTCGCACCGCCGTCAGTGGAAGCGACGCCCGCCGCCCCAGCCCCAGCCCCCGCGCCCGTCGCAGAGCCGGCGCCACCGCCCGACAACAGCCTGGCGCTTTTCCTCACCGGCTGGCGCGATGCCTGGGCCGGCCGCGATGTCGCCGCCTACCTGGCGTACTACCATCCTGATTTCAAAGGCAACATGGTCAGCCCGGCGCAGTGGCGCAGCGCCCGCCAACGCATCATCGGCCGCGCCGGCCAGATCGAACTCGAACTCGGCCAGCCGGAAATCCGCCGCGAAGGCGCCGACCTTGCCTGGCTGACCTTCGACCAGCGCTATCGCTCGCAGGCACTGAGCGATCAGGGAATCAAGCAGTTGCAACTGCGTCGGATCGACGGTCGCTGGCTGATCGAGCAGGAAGTTTTCACCCCGCGCCAGCGCTGAGCCCAACGGAAGGCTGTACATCCATACAGCCTTCCGTGCAAAACACGCCGCTTTTGCGTATAGTTGCCGCTCCCCAACCCACGCAAAAAAGACGGCGATGGAAACCCTGCGCATTCGCGGCGCCCGCACCCACAATCTCAAGAACATCAACCTCGACCTGCCGCGCGATCAACTGATCGTGATCACCGGCCTGTCCGGTTCCGGCAAGTCCTCGCTGGCTTTCGACACGCTTTACGCCGAGGGCCAGCGGCGCTACGTCGAATCGCTGTCGGCCTACGCCCGGCAGTTCCTGCAGTTGATGGAAAAGCCCGACGTCGACCTGATCGAAGGTTTGAGCCCGGCGATTTCCATCGAGCAGAAGGCGACCAGCCACAACCCGCGCTCGACCGTCGGCACGGTCACCGAAATCCACGACTATCTGCGCCTGCTCTACGCGCGCGCCGGCACCCCCTACTGCCCCGACCACGACAAACCGCTGGAAGCGCAGACCGTGTCGCAGATGGTCGATCACGTGCTGGCGCTGCCGGCCGAAACCAAGCTGATGATCCTGGCGCCGGTCGTCGCCAACCGTAAAGGCGAGCAGCTCGACCTGTTTGCCGAACTGCGTGCTCAGGGCTTTGCCCGCGTCCGCGTCGACGGCACCGTGTACGAACTCGACGCCGTGCCCAAGCTGGCCAAGTCGCAGAAACACAACGTCGATGTCGTCGTCGACCGCCTCAAGGTCCGCGACGACATGCGCCAGCGCCTGGCCGAATCCTTCGAGACCGCGCTGCGCCACGCCGAAGGCCGGGCCATCGCGCTGGAGATGGATTCCGGCCAGGAACACCTGTTCTCGGCCAAGTTCGCCTGCCCGGTCTGCTCGTACGCGCTGCAGGAACTCGAACCGCGCCTGTTCTCGTTCAACAACCCGATGGGCGCCTGCCCGAAGTGCGACGGCCTCGGCGTCATCCAGTTCTTCGACCCCAAGCGCGTGGTCACGGCGCCGCACCTGTCGCTGGCCGCCGGCGCGATTCGCGGCTGGGACAAGAAGAACCAGTTCTACTTCCAGATCATCGAATCGCTGGCCGAACACTACGATTTCACGGTCGACACGCCGTTCGAGCAACTTTCCGACGACGTCCGCCAGATCATCCTCTACGGCTCGGGCAGCACCGCCATCAACTTCCGCTACGCCAACGAGAAGGGCACGCGCTTCGACCGCAGCCATAGCTTCGAGGGCATCATCCCCAACCTCGAACGGCGTTACCGGGCGAGCGATTCCAACGCCGTGCGCGAGGAGCTGTCGAAGTACATCAGCAACTCGACCTGCCCGACCTGCAACGGCACCCGCCTGCGCGTCGAGGCCCGCCACGTGCGCGTCGGCGACAAGACGCTGCACGAGATCAGCCGCCTGCCGCTGGGCGAAGCACGCAACTACTTCAACTGCCTGCAGCTGCCCGGCCATAAAGCGCAGATCGCCGACAAGATCCTCAAGGAAATCACCGCCCGGCTGACTTTCCTGATCGACGTTGGCCTCGATTACCTGTGCCTCGAACGCTCGGCCGAGACGCTGTCCGGCGGCGAGGCGCAGCGCATCCGCCTGGCCTCGCAGATCGGTTCCGGCCTGACCGGCGTCATGTACGTGCTCGACGAGCCATCGATCGGCCTGCACCAGCGCGACAACGACCGCCTGCTGCAGACCCTGCGCAACCTGCGCGACATGGGCAACACCGTGCTCGTCGTCGAACACGACGAGGATGCCATCCGCACCGCCGACTACGTCATCGACATCGGCCCCGGCGCCGGCGTGCACGGCGGCTCGGTGGTCGCCGAAGGTACGCCGGCGCAGGTCGCCGCCAACCCGGCCTCGCTGACCGGCGCCTACCTGTCCGGCGTGCGCGAAATCGCCGTACCGCAGAAACGCCGGCCGCCAAACCCGGACAAGCAACTGCAGGTGGTCGGCGCCTACGGCCACAACCTGCGCGACGTCACGCTGGAGATTCCCGGCGGGCTGTTCACCTGCGTCACCGGCGTTTCCGGCTCGGGCAAGTCGACGCTGATCAACGACACGCTTTACGCCGCTGCCGCCAGGCATCTCTACGGCTCGACCACCGAGCCGGCGCCGCACAAGGAAATCCTCGGCCTCGACCTGTTCGACAAGGTGATCAACGTCGACCAGTCACCGATCGGCCGCACGCCGCGCTCCAACCCGGCCACCTACACCGGCCTGCTGACGCCGATCCGCGAACTGTTCTCGCAAGTACCGGAATCCCGGGCGCGCGGCTACGGCCCCGGCCGCTTCAGCTTCAACGTCAAGGGCGGCCGCTGCGAAGCCTGCCAGGGCGACGGCATGATCAAGGTCGAGATGCACTTCCTGCCCGACATCTACGTCCCCTGCGACGTCTGCCACGGCAAGCGCTACAACCGCGAGACGCTGGAGATCCAGTACAAGGGCAAGAACATCCACGACATCCTCGGCATGACCGTCGAGCAGGCGCGCGAATTCTTCGACCCGGTGCCGGTCGTCGCCCGCAAGCTGCAGACCCTGGTCGACGTCGGCCTCTCCTACATCACCCTCGGCCAGGCGGCAACCACGCTGTCCGGCGGCGAAGCGCAGCGGGTCAAGCTGGCGCTCGAACTGTCCAAGCGCGACACCGGCCGCACCTTGTACATCCTCGACGAACCGACCACCGGCCTGCATTTCGCCGACATCGAACTGTTGTTGAAAGTGCTGCACCGGCTGGCCGACCACGGCAACACCATCGTCGTCATCGAACACAACCTCGACGTGATCAAGACCGCCGACTGGATCGTCGACCTCGGCCCCGAAGGCGGCGGTGGCGGCGGCCGCATCCTGGTCGCCGGCACGCCGGAACAGGTGGCGAAGTGCAAGGCCAGCCATACCGGCCGCTTCCTCAAACCCCTGTTGGAGAAAAAATGATCAAGCCAACAGCCACTCAGGGGCTTGCATTTATACGGGAATCCCGCACAATCCAGCCATGCGCACGGTAGTCGAAACACCGACCTTTCAGCGACAGGCCAGCAAACTCTGGTCGGAAGAGGAAAGACTGGAATTCAGGTAGTTTGAAATGGACAAGAAAATGGACATCGAGCGTGTAGCCAGCGCCATCGAAGCCGATGCCGGCGAAGCCTTACCTGACCTGCGCCAGGCTCTCAAGGAAGCACAAGCCGGCATCGGCCGCGTCACCACGCCGGCGCAAATGCTGGTGCGCCAGGCCCGGGAAAAATCTGGCCTGACCCAAGCCGCATTCGCCGAGCTGATCGCCACGCCGGTAGCGACACTCCGCGATTGGGAGCAAGGCCGCTTCGTCCCTCCAGGTGGGGTGCTGTGCCTGTTGCGTCTGATCGAAAGACACCCCGAACTCACCCGCGAACTGGCCGCCTAAAAGCAACACAATGAGCGAATACAAGGAATTCAAAGGCAAGCAGGGCCTCGTCCGCCTGTTCAACGCCCTCGGCTACTCGCGCGACGGCCTCTGCGCCGCCTGGAAGAACGAGGCCGCCTTCCGCGAGGAAACCTTGCTCGCCATCGTCGCCATCCCGCTCGCCGTTTTTCTCGGCGAAACCGGCGTCGACCGGGCACTGATGATCGGCAGCATCCTGCTCATCCTGATTGTCGAAATCCTCAACTCCGGTCTCGAAGCCGTGGTCGACAAGGCCTCGCCGGAAAAGCACGAACTCGCCAAGCGCGCCAAGGACATGGGCAGCGCTGCGGTGCTGCTGTCGCTGATCAGTGCGGCGACAGTCTGGGCCTGCGTGCTGTGGCCTTAACCCTCGCCTGACGCCGCCTCGTCGCCTGGCTCGGCAGCGGCAAGCAGCCGGGCCACGACGACTTTTGCGTCGGCGTAGATGTCCTGCGGGCCGAAGCGTTTCTCCAGCCGCTCGATTCCCCGGCTCAGCGACGGTGCCAGTCGAACACCGATCTCTTCCAGGCTCAAGCCGGAGCGATCCAGCGACAACAGCAGATCGCGGGACGAAACGTCCCGGACGCCATTTTCCAGCAGCGCGTAAAAGACACTACGCGAGATGCCGAAATGCGCCGCCACCCGGTTGCCGACGGCGTGACCCGAAGTCGGTCCAAATTGCCGCCAGAAGAAGACGACCAAGCCAATCAAGGCCACCAGGCCAAGCACACCGGGGAAGTAACCCAAAGTCAGACTCCTTGTGAATCACGCAGATTGGCAATCTGCTGTTGGGGAAAGTATATGTCAGGAGATGCGGCACGCCTAAGATGCGATGGCAGCGCCGTCACCCTGGAACAACCGCTCGCGACTTATCGGGGATGCCGGGTCACGTACGGACCGTGTGGAATCGTCCGAGTGATTGAGTGTCGGTGAATCGGCCTGAGCTGACCGTGACAGAGTGGTCTACGTCGGGCGGTAAGCAGACCTTCAGCCTTTGATGACCTCGAACGGCAGCTTCCTCATCCAGCGAATTCGTGCTCCCCACCCAAAGCAGCCTGATGACCTCTGTACAAGCTGCCATTTGGCAAACTTTTGGGAGCGGGCAAATCTACCTAAAAATTAAGTAGAATTCCTTTGGGATAAGATAAAGAATCCTAAGAACGCCGTCAAAAGGGAACTTCCGTGCGCGACATACTTGGTAAGTACATCAAAGGCAGTCAGTTTGTTGTGTTCTGCATTCTCATACCTCTATGGGGGCTTGGTTTTGCATACGAGTACTCTTACTTCAAGCAGCTAGGCTTGGTATCAAATGACTATCTCGGCGCGCGACATTACTTCTACGCAGGTGCCTTCTGGATCGGCCATATCTTGCTTGGCTTATTTGTCATAAATTCGGTACAGCGATTTTTCTCGAAGGACATCCATAATGACATCGCAAAGGATACCGTTGAAGCAGTACAAAAAATAGATTTCAAATATGCCGTAACGATTTTTCGCTTCGTAATCATCGTTACCGTTGTCTATTGGCTATTGAGTTTTTTGGAATTCAGTAAAGACTGGTTCCCCGGCATGATGGGTCTAATGTGGTGGCTAGTTGCTTGTAATCTCGGGACTTATTCTTTATCAATGCTAACGGGTGAGAAACACACTCATGCAACGCTCACTGTTATGTTTGCCATTGGTATTACTTTAACAATGTCAGCGAGTGGCTTCCTTCACGCTAGGCATGCCTTACATGCTGACGCCAAAACATTCCGCGACGACTCTGTCCTTATCGAGCGGGATGGCGAAAAGTTCAAAGTGAGCGCCAAGTCGCTATCTGTACCGATCCCCTATGTCGAAAAAATTCTTGATATAGTGTTCGGGAATAATTCTAGCGGCCACTAAAAGCTGAATATGGAATTACCAGCGGCGTGAATGACAGCTTTGGAGTAACCCCGGCTATGACAGCTTCTGGCAGGCAGTGTGAGTAGGCGCCCGTGCCCGTAAGCCGATGTTCGTCGAAGCTCATTTCTTTCAATGGCTGCAATGCGACACATGCGCAACTGAGTACATCCGGCCAGAAGCGGTCTCTCACGAAAGCGTCGCATAGCGGACGTAGGGTCTGTCCGTATGATTGATGATTGATAAGGAGACCGGCTTCGGATAATCTCCATGTCATTCAAAACCTTGCGAGCGATCCAATCATGTCCGTATTATTAGTAATGACCCGGACGTTTCTGCTCGTGAATAACTGTTAGGTTGCACAACCACGAATATGCCAACCGCCAACAAAGCACAGCCTACGAACAGTAAAGCGCAAGAGTGGGGATGGTTACGTGAACACTGGATTGAGATACTGATACTCGTCGCCGGATTAGTCGCGATGAACCTAATCTTTATCGCGAAAGCCTTTCGTGCCACCGACACGGTCAACCCTGCCGGCGCTGGGCAGCTTGGTGATTTCGTGGGTGGTTATGTCGGCACGTTCTTCGCACTCGCCAGCGTTGTGCTATTGACATCAACGCTCCGTAATCAACGACGCTCTGCGCAAGTTCTCAACTTCGAAGCAAAGTACTTTGAGCTACTTCGCCTCCACCGCGACAACGTCGCCGAGTTGGAGGTTCAAAGCGTTACCGGTCGCAAACTGTTCGTCGTGCTCATCCGTGAGTTTCGATCAGTAGTGGAGATACTGAGGCGGATTGCAGACAAGCATGCCCTAGTGTTGTCCCAGCAGCAACTCATGCATATCGCGTACTACTGTTTGTTCTTTGGCACAGGCCCCAACTCTAGTCGTATGCTGGCTCAATCACTTGCCGAGTTTCCGCACGCGTTCGTGTCAGACCTTGTAACGGAACTAGAGAATCCAGTAGTGAAGCAAAGCGCCAAAGACGAAAAGAAGCTGGCCTACGTTCCATTCGAGGGCCACCAGTCACGCCTCGGCCACTACTACAGGCATCTGTATCAGGCCGTGCGTTATGTCGATCAGCAGACGATAGATATAGACAAGTATCAGTACGTGAAGACCATCCGCGCTCAGCTCTCAAACCACGAGCAAGCCCTACTTCTTCTTAATTCGCTGACTCCGATTGGTAGAAGTTGGTGGAAACAGGGATTCATGGAGAAATACAGAATGGTCCAGAATATTCCTAGAGATTTCTTTGACCCGAAGACTGAACTCGCCGTGTCGATGCTTTTTCAAAGCGGCTACTTTGAGTGGGAGGAGAACGAAAGTGCAATCTAACACCACGTTTGAGGCGACCTGCGTTAAAAGCTGCGCTGGCGCCTCAACTTCAGGTTAAGGCTGTAGAAAAACCTAGTTTGGCGAAAAATGACCGCGGCCCAGAAAAATCCGACTTTCACAAGCGCTCCTGAATCGACGATCGTCGTCCTCGGAGACATAAATCATCCCCCAAAATCGCCCCTCAATTTGCTGAGCGGGGTTTTTCTACAGCGTCGTTAGCCTTCTCAATCTACCCTTTCGGAATCATGGATCAGTCGAAAGCAATTACCTTCCTTCGCGGGCTTCTCTCTGAAATCTCACTGCCAAGCGGTGCGGCTGCTACGGAGAAATATAGCGGGCTGCGAGAAGTCGACGCAAAGGTGAGGGAGACGCGCCACGTAATTGAAGGCGTCGACGGTCTTCCCCAAAGTTTTGTTACACAGTTTGACGCTGATGAAGACTTTCAAGCACAAAGCCGGCGTGTTCGTTTAGAGGCACTGGCCGGTCACATCCGTAGTGCACTTAAGTTTCTTGAGGCCGGCGGTGTAACGAAGCCAAAGAAGGAAATTTACGCGCCCCCCGACGTAACAAAACTGACCTCGTCGCTTCCTCACCTCAAGGACTCGATAGACCGGCGCTGGCGTGAAGCGCAGAAGTGCGCTCACATAGAATGTCACACGTCAGCGATCATCATGATGGGCAGTGTCTTGGAGGCATTGCTTCTCGCAAGGGCGACTTTGGCCCCCGCCGTTGCGTACCAATCCGCTAAATCTCCGAAGGACAAGACAGGAAAATCTCCCGCGCTTCAAGACTGGACGCTCAGCGCCCTTATTGATGTGGCAGTTGATGTCGGATGGCTTAAGACTGATCGAGGCAAGTTCAGTCACGCACTGCGAGAGTCTCGAAACGTCGTTCATCCTTGGGTCGAAGTAACCACACGAGCCAACTTTGATGACGCTACGTGCAAGACCTCATGGGAAGTTCTGAAGGCTTCAGTAGATGATCTCCTCAAGTCTGTCCCCTGAGAAGACTAACCCTGCGTTCGAGGCGAGCTGCGCGAGAAGCCGCGCAGGCGCCTCAACTCCACGTTGAACGTCTGCTTTCACAACTAACCAATTACCGCTTAGGGTCGGGTCCGGCTGTAGCTCGTAGCGACAAGCAGTCGTTGGTCGCCACCAGCGGCTGAACGGCAGTTGACCGCCACATTGCCGCCCGACACCGCCGACCAGGACAACGGCCGGACTGGCCAATATCCCGCCTATCGCCCCCCAGCCCCAACGGTATTACTTCGTCTCCCCCTCCGATCACGCGGCATCATTCCAGCGCCACCAGCCGCCCCTGCAGCACGAACCACACCGCCAGCTTGAGCGGCAAGGGATCGTTGGCGAACAGCGCCGCGTAGCGCTCAAGTTGCGGGCGGAAGCCTTCGGCGCGGGCGGGGAGTTCTTCCGGGGTGGCGCGCACGGTCTTGTAATCGACGATCCAGCGCACGCCGTCGGCGATGAACACGCGGTCGATCACGTGCTTGACGGTCAGTTCGCCGTCGCGGCTGGTCCACGCCTGTTCGGCGGCGCCGCCGGGATGGTCGGCGAGCAGCCAGCGGCCGGTGTCGGAGGTCAGCGTCGTTTGCAGCGCGCTCAGTGCTTCGTCGGCGCCGGCTTCGGCCTGGGCGGCGTCCAGCCCCTGGGCGCGCAACCAGCGGCGCCAGCCGTCGACCAGCGCGGGCAGGCGCTCGGGTGGCCAGGCGGCGAGGCCCTGGCGGACGATCAGTTCGAGGCAGCGATGCACCAGCGTGCCGACTGCCGCTTCCGACGTGGCGGCGGTTGCAGCGTCGCCCGTGTCGATGCGGTTGGCGGCCGGGCGCGATGGCGGTCGCGCCAGTTCGGCCGGGATCGCCGGCTCGGCCAGGCGCAGCAGCGGCGACACGAAGGTCGAACCATCCTCGGCCGTGACAACCTCCGCCGGCGCATCGCCGGCCAGCGCTGCGGCGAAAACGGCCTGGCCGACGACCGGCCAGAGCAGGCGCAAGAAGCTGCCGGACGGCGGCTGACGCAGGCCGTCGTCGCTCTTGTCGCTGAGTTCGGCGACGCCAACCAGATGCAGGCGGCGGATCGCCCGGGTGGCGGCGACGTAGAGCAGGCGCTCGGTTTCGTGCGCGGCGCGGGCGTTTTCCAGGCGGCGCAGGGTGTCGTAGACGGTCGGCTCGTCGGCGCGTTCGCCGCGCGCGCGCAGCGGCGCGACCAGCAGGCGCTCGCGGCCGTCGGCGCCGAGCACTTCGTCCCAGAGCAGCAGCGGGCTGTCGTTGTTGCCGGTGTCGCGATGCAGGCCGGGCACGATCACCGTTTCGAACTCCAGCCCCTTGGCCTTGTGGATGGTCATCATCTGCACCGCGTCGCCGAGCGGGTCGGCCGGCGCGTAGAGTTCGCCGACACGCGCGGCGAGCGTCTCGGGGTCAAGGCGGTGGGCGGCGGCAAGCTGTTCGACCAGGGCGAAGAAGGCCTCAACATCGGCCAGCGCCGCCGGCGCTTCCAGGCAGCGCGGGCCGCCGAGCATCAGCCAGACGCCTTCGAGCCAGCGCCGCGGCGGCTGGCGGTCACGCTCGGCCAACGCCAGGCCGACGACCTCGCGCAGATGCTGCAGGCGTTGGCGACCGTCGGCGCTGAGCGCGGCCAGCCGCGCCTCGTCGTTGATCAATTGCCAGACGGTGCGCTGTCGGTCGTTGCCGGCGAGCGCGTGCAGGTCGGCCAGGGTCAGCCCGCACCACGGCGCGCGCAGGATCGCCAGCCAGTGCACGCGGTCGGCGCGGTGGCTGAGCGCGCGGTAGAGGCTGAGCAGGTCCTGGATGTGCTGGCGCTCGGCCAGGCCTTCGATCTCGACCGCCTGGAAGCGCAGTTCCGGCGCCTGACGGCGGATCGCCTCGACCAGGCCGTCGAGGTGGCGGCGGGCGCGCACCAGCACGGCGATGCGGCCCTGCGGGTCAGCCGCCCGGGCGGCGCGGATCAGTTCGAGCGTCAGCGCCGCCTCGGCGACAGCGCCGTCGCCACGCTCGAACACCGGGTGCAGGACGACGCCGCTGTCGGCGAGCGCCGCCTTGGTTGCCGTCGATTCGGCGTAGCAGACGGCGCCGGCGGCCGGATCGTCGGCGGGCGGGAAAATCGCCGGGAAGGCGCCATTGACCCAATCGACGATGGCCGGATGCGAGCGGTTGTTGCGGTACAGGCGCAGGTGTTCGAGGCGCAGGTCGCCGATGCCGCGGGCGCGGACGTTGAGGAAGAGCCCGACGTCGGCCTTGCGGAAGCGGTAAATCGACTGCATCGGATCGCCGACGACGAACAGCGTGCGTCCGTCGTCCGGCGTCCAGCCGCGCATCAGCCGGGCAATCAGGGCGACCTGGCCGGGGCTGGTGTCCTGGAACTCGTCGACCAGCAGGTGACGGATGCGGTAGTCGAGCGCCTGGGCGAGGTCGGTCGGCGCCTCGTCGTCGCCAAGCGCCAGCCCGGCGCGGGCGGCAATCTCGATGAAATCGACTTCGCCGGCTTCCTGGAAGGCCAGCCACAACTGGCCGGCGGCGAGCCGGAGCAGGCGCGAGAAGTCTTCGACGGTCGACCACTCGGCGTCGCTCAGCACCGGTGCCGGCAGCCCGCCGATACCAGCGAGCGCGGCTTCCAGCCCGGGCACGTCGGCCAGTTCGGCGAGCAGGCCGGCCATCGCCGTTTTCTGCTCGGCGAATTCCTTGCCGGCCGGGAAACCGACGTTCTTGTTCAACGCCTTGCGGAAACCGCCGTCGGCGGTCAGCAGCAGGCCGGCCAGCGCGCGCCAGGCGGCGAGGTCGGCACTGTGCGAGCATAAAGGCTGCTGCCAGTCGAGCAGCGGCGCCAGCGCTTCCGGCGCATTGGCGGCGGCGAAGCGGGCCAGCGGCATCAACCGCGCCTGCCAGGCGGCGTCGAGCAGTGCGGCGGCACGTGCCAGCTCGCGCTCGACCAGCGCCGCGAAACCGGCTTCGACCTCGTCGCGCAGGACGCCGCCGTCGACACGGGCGGCGTGCTGCAGCCACTGGTCACGCCGGCCGAGCATGCTCACCAGCAGGCGTTCGAGACGACCGGCGTCGTTGTCCATGAAGGCCAGCGCTGCGGCGACGACGGCGGCGTCGGGCGTGTCGGCCTCGACCATGGCCAGCGTCCGCCGCGCCGCCGTCGCGTAGTGCGCCTCGGCATCGTCGGTAACCGCCGGCTGAGCGCCGAAGCGGGAGAGGAAAGGCATCTGCCGGGCCAGCCCGGCGCACAGCGCGTCGAGCGTGGTGACGCGCAGCCGACCGGGATGCGCGAGCAGGTTCCAGCCCAGCTCACGGTCGCGGGCCAGGACAGCGAGCGCCCACTTGCGCGTTTCAAGCTTGTGCGGCGCCAGTTCGCCGGCATCGCGGGTGGCCGCTTCGAGGCTGCCGAGGATGCGATCGCGCATCTCGGTCGCCGCCTTGTTGGTGAAGGTCAGCGCCAGCACCTCTTCCGGCGCATCGACGATGGCCAGCAGGCGCAGCGTGCGCTGGGTCAGCAGTTCGGTCTTGCCGGCGCCGGCCGGCGCTTCGACGATGAAGGAAGCGAGGTCAAGCGCGCGCCGGCGGGCGGCGGCGTCTTCGTGCAGGCGATCGGCGATCGGGTCGCTGCTCATCTCAGCGTTTTCCCGGCAGCGCCTGCAGCGTCATCTGCGTTTGCGCACGAACGTCGCCGAGCCGGCGCGACCAGGGTTTGCCGGCGCGCAGGGCCGCCGGCAATTCCGGCATCGCCCGGCGGGCCGCAGCGACATCGGCAAAGCGCCCGTAAAGCAGCGCGAACCAGCGCTGACCGTCGCGTTCGAAGCTCAGCAAGGCCAGCTCACGCTGCCAGGGATGACGCCGGGCGACAGCCCGCGTTTCGGCCTGGCTGATCGAGGCAAAAACCTGGATCGTTGCCGCGTCGACGGGTGCTGCCAACCAGGCGACGGTGGCCGGATCGCCGGCCGATGGCACCGACCGGGCCGAGATCCGTTCGGGTTCGGGTGGTGGGTTCACCGGTGCTTCGACGACCGTTGGCGGGGCGCTGACTACGGCCATTTTCGGTTCTGCCGGCGGCACCTTGACCTCGGCAACCGGCGCCGGCGCGTCGGCGACAAACCCCAACGCGGCCGCCCGCTGGTAGTAAGCTGCCGCACTTTCACCGGCCTGCGCCGGAACCAGTTCGGCGGCCAGCAGTTCGGCGAGGTTGAACAGGGCCGCCGGATGATCCTGCCTGCCGGCCAGTCGCCACCAGTGGGCCGCGCCGGCGTAATCGGCCTGGAACATGTTGAGGTAGTTGCCCAGGTTGAACTGCGCCTCGGCATGGCCGGCCTCGGCCGCCTTGCGCAGGTATTCGAGTCCGCGCGCATTGTCGGGCGCAACGCCGTCGCCGGCAAAATACCGCAAGGCCATCCGGTAATCCGCGCCCGGGTCGGCGACCGCGCTGAGACGCGGCGTCTCGGCCCCGGCGGGCAAAGCCAGCCCCTGCGCCAGCGCGAAAGCCGGCAACAGGCCGACGAAGAAAAACAGGGTGCGGATGATGGCCATCGAAACTCTCCGTGGATTCGGCCGGTATTCTAAAGCCCGTTGGCGCCAGCGGCGCGCTTTTGCATGCCTTTGTCTTTTCTCGGGGAAGCGGGCACGGCGGCAAAACCCGGTGCTACAATCTGCTGCACCGCACCAAACCCTTGCCCCGAGACGGTCATGCACCCGCGCCTGATACTCGCCGAACTGGAAGAACACCCGCTCCGCCAGCGCCTGAACAACGAGTTCCACGCTCGTCCATCGACCGCGCTCAGCGGCGCCGTACTCGTCTCGCACCTGGTCTTCAAGCACGCGGCAACGACCGCCGAGGCGGAACGGGCCAACCTGTCGAAGCTGTGCCAGGGCCACGTCTGCAACTCGATCGACAGTTCCGACTCACACCTGATGATCGAAACCGGCGCCTTCCGCATGCGCTGGGAGTTGCACACCGAGTTCTCAACCTACACCTTCTATCGCGAACTGACCCCGGGCGAGACGCTGCACCCCGACGTTACCGCCTTCGACGCGGTGCATCCGGAGTGGTTGGGCGGCATCCCGGGCAAGCTGATGGTAGCAACCCATGTCGAGCTGCGATCGACCGCCGAAATCAGCCCGGAATCGGTCCTCGCCGGTCTCTCGCCGAGCGGTCGGGCGCTCGGTGGCGCCCGCGTCGCCGACGACGCGGCCTGGGTGTTCACCGATTTCAAGATCGACAACGGCTTCTCGCGCTTCCTCGTCCTCAACGACGGCATGACTCAGCGCCAGGCCGGCCGCACCGTGCAACGCCTGGTCGAGATCGAGACCTACCGGATGATGGCGCTGCTCGGCCTGCCGGTGGCCAAGGAAGTCGGCGCCTGGCTGTACACCGGCGAGAAGAAGCTGGCCGAGCTGATGGAACGCATCGGCGAGGCCAAGAATCCGGAAGACGAGCGCAGCGTTCTCGCCGCACTGTCGGCGCTGGCTGCCGACGTCGAGAACTCGGTCGCCCGCACCACCTTCCGCTTCGGCGCCTCGCGCGCCTACCACGGGCTGGTCGCGCAACGCATCGAGGAACTGCGCGAGACGCGCATCCCCGGCCTGCCGACGCTCTACGAATTCATGCAGCGCCGCCTGCTGCCGGCGATGAAGACCTGCGAGGCGATCAGCCGCCGTCAGGAAGAACTGTCGGCGCGCGTCGCCCGTAACAGCCAGTTGCTGCGCACCCGTGTGGACATCGAACTCGAGCGCCAGAACCAGGAACTGCTGACCCAGATGAACAGCCGCGCCAAACTGCAGTTGCGCCTGCAGGAAACGGTCGAAGGCCTGTCGGTGGTGGTGCTCACCTACTACGGATCGCAACTGGTGCAGTACCTGGCCAAGGGCAGCAAGGAACTGCACCACCTCAACCCGGACATCGTCACCGCGATCTCGATCCCGGTGATCGCCGGCCTGGTCGCCTGGGGCACGCGGCGCATGCGCCGCAAGCTCGCCGCCGAGGAAACCGGCGGCCACTGAGTCGATTCAGCCCGCCGGTCTGGCTGCTGCCATCGCGGCCGGCAGGTCGGCCAGGGTCAAGGCCACCAAATCCGCATCGACCCGTCCCTGGTCGACCAGTTCCTGCATGAATGCCGCAACTTTTTCCGCCGGCAGGCCGGTGCGATACGGACGGTCCTGCGCCATCGCCTGAAAGATGTCGGCAACGCGCAGTATCCGGGCTTCCAGACACAGACGCTCGGCGCTCACCCGGAAGGGGTAACCGTCGCCGCCGGGCGACTCGTGGTGATACGCCGCCCACAGCGCGATTTCGTCAAAGCCGGGAATCGGCTTGAGGATCTGGTAGGTCTCGAAGCTGTGCGCATTCATCACCTTGCGCTCGCGCTCGTCGAGTTTGGCCGGCTTGTCGAGGATTTCGTCCGGCACCCTCAGCTTGCCGATATCGTGCAGCAGACCGGCAATTTCCAGCTGCTCGCAACGCGCCGCCGGCAGGTCGCAACGTTCGCCCAGCCAGCGGGCAAGCCGGGCGACACCGAGCGAATGTTCGGCGGTGAACGGGCTCTTGGCGTCGACGATGCGCGAGAAGATGGTCGCCAGTTGTTTCAGCTCACCGATGTTCATCACATGGCGGCGCCCGCGCGTGCGCATGTCGTTGAGGTAGGTCTGGATGCTGCGCGGCTCCAGGTTCAGCCAGAAGGATTCCGAGCGCGACGCTTCAAGGAACAGATCGACCAGGTCAGGCGCGAAAAAACTGCCCGAGCGCGCACTGATTTCACCCCGGATACGCTCGGTATGCATCAACAGGCTGCCGTCGGCGTAATGCGGCGCGGACAGCGCATCGACCCGGTCGACGAGGTAGATCAAGTTGGCCTGCAGGAGCACCTGCCGGTCGTGGTCGCGCTGGACCAGGTCGGCCCAGTGCGTGTGGTGCAGACGAACGGGCTGCGCCATGTCGGCCAGCGGCGCGAAATCACGCAGCAGTTCGTAGCCGGTCAGACAATGCTTCTGCGAGCTCTCCCAGTCGAATTCCTTGACCAGATGACCATGGGTGACCGTAGACGAGACACCGATATCGTGCAGCAGGCCAAGGTCGAAGATGAAACGCGTTTCCTCGTCGCTCGCCCCCTGGCTACGCGAACACTCGGCGGCCATGATGCCGACGCGCTTGCCGTGCGCCAGATCGTCGATACCGACCAGATCGAGGGCATCGGACAGGGCGTAGATGACGGAACGGAGATCGGCGCCAAGGAGCGCGTGAGGGTGGTGTGTGCTCATGGGAAGATTATGCATCAATCGCTGCCCGGTGCCTTGGCCGCGCCCCTCCCTTATAATTCGCCCTTTGATCTTTCGGGACCACGACCGTGACCGCTCCGCTTTTCGAATCTTCCATCACCAGCCTGCCGCTCCTGTCCAAGGGCAAGGTCCGCGACATCTACGCGGTCGACGCCGACAAGCTGCTGATCGTCACCACCGACCGCCTGTCGGCCTTCGACGTCATCCTGCCGGACCCGATTCCGAAGAAGGGCGAAGTCCTGCAGGCCGTCGCCAATTTCTGGTTCGACAAGCTCGGTCACATCGTTCCCAACCAGCTCACCGGCGTCGATCCGGAATCGGTGGTGGCTGAGAACGAACGCGATCAGGTGCGTGGCCGTGCCGTCGTCGTCAAGCGCCTGAAGCCGCTGCCGATCGAAGCCGTGGTCCGTGGCTACGTGATCGGCTCCGGCTGGAAGGATTACCAGCAGACCGGCGCCATCTGCGGCATCGCGCTGCCGGCCGGGCTGAAGATGGCGCAGAAGCTGCCGCAGCCGATCTTCACGCCGGCAACCAAGGCGGAAGTCGGCGATCACGACGAAAACGTGTCCTTCGATCAAGCTGCCGCCAACTGCGACGCGACGCTCAACGACATGCTCAAGGGTACCGGCAAGACCGGCGCCCAGCTCTGCGCCGAAGCGCGCGACGCGGCCATCCGCCTGTACCAGGAAGCCTCCGACTACGCGGCAACGCGCGGCATCATCATTGCCGACACCAAGTTCGAGTTCGGCATCGACGCCGCCGGCACGCTGCACCTGATCGACGAAGCGCTGACCCCGGATTCGTCGCGTTTCTGGCCGGCCGACCAGTACGCCGAAGGCAGCAACCCGCCGTCCTACGACAAGCAGTACGTCCGCGATTACCTGGAAACGCTGGACTGGGGCAAGGTTGCTCCCGGGCCGAAGCTGCCGGCCGAAGTCGTCGCCCGGACCAGCGCCAAGTACATTGAGGCCTACGAAAAGCTGACCGGTAAAACACTGTAACAAAGCGCCGGGAACCGTTCCCGGCCGCCGCAGTCCGACAGGTGTGTCTGATTCGACCGAGGAGTCCAGCCATGCACACCGTCTTTTCCACCCCTGGCGACAGCGCTGTCGCCATCCGCCGCATTGATGCCCATGCCCCCAGCCGCTGGCTGGAGGCCGCCTGGCAGGACATCCGGCACAACCCCCTGCCCTCGCTGGCCTACGGCCTGCTGTTCGCGCTCGGCGGCGACCTGATCCTGCTCTCGCTGGTCAGCCATCCACACCTGCTAACTTTCGCCATTTCCGGTTTCTTCCTGGTCGCCCCGCTACTCGCCGGCGGCCTGTACGAACTCAGCCGGGCCCGCGAACAGGGCGAGAAACCGCTGTTCATCGAATCGCTGAGCGCCTTCCGGCGCAACGGCCAGTCGCTGGCGCTGTTCGGCCTGCTGCTGGCGTTGACCGCGTTACTCTGGGAACGCTTCACGGCGATTGCCTTCGCCCTGCTCAGCGGCGGCGGCGCCTTCGCCGGCAGTGCGCTGCTCAGTGAAATTCTCATTGGTGGCCAACACCTGGCCTTTGTCGCCACCTGGGCCATGCTCGGCGCCCTGCTCGCCGCCTTCGTCTTCTCGCTGGCGGTCGTCTCGGTACCGATGATCATGGACCGGAACTGTGACCCGGTCACCGCGATGGCCACCAGCCTGCGCGCGGTCGCCGCCAACCCCGGCCCGCTGACGCTGTGGGCGGTGCTGATCGTGATCCTGACGCTGACCGGCTTCGCCACATTGCTGTTCGGCCTGGTCGTATTGATGCCGATGCTTGGCCATGCGTCGTGGCATGCTTACCGCGAGCTAGTAGAATAGGACGCTAACGCCAAAACCGGGGCGGCTACGACCGCCCCTTTTTCTTGCCCCCGGACCATCATGACGACCGCCAATCCCCTGCTCGATTTCACCGACCTCCCCCGCTTCGACCTGATCCAGCCGGAACATGTCAAACCGGCGATCACGCAATTGCTGGCCGATGGCCGCGCCCTGGTCGACCGCCTGACCGCCGACGGCACGCCCGCCACCTGGGCCGACTTCGCCGGCGCCCTGAGCGAAGGCCTGGAAGGCTTCGGCCGCGCCTGGGGTGTCGTCGGCCACCTGCATTCGGTCAACGACGTGCCGGCCTGGCGCGAGGCGTACAACGAGATGCTGCCGGAAGTCTCGCGCTTCTATACCGAACTCGGCCAGAACCTGAAGCTGTTCGACAAGTACCGGGCGCTCAAGCAGAGCCCGGAATACGCCACGCTCTCCGCCGAACGCCGGAAGATCGTCGATAACGAGATCCGCGATTTCCGCCTCGGCGGCGCCGAGTTGCCGGAAGAGCAGAAGCCGCGCTTCCAGGCAATCATGGAAGAGCTGTCGCAGCTTTCCGCCAAGTTCTCGGAAAACCTGCTCGACGCGACCAACGCCTTCGCCGAGATCGTCACCGATGAAGCCCTGCTCGCTGGCCTGCCCGACTACGCCAGGGACGCCGCCCGCGAAGCCGCCGAGAAAGCCGGTGTCGACGGCTGGAAATTCACGCTGCACGCGCCGTCCTACGGCCCGCTGATGCAATACGCCGAAAACCGCGAGCTGCGCGCGCGCATGTACCGCGCCTACGCCACGCGCGCCGCCGAGATCGACAACGGCTACTCTAAGCCGGAATGGGACAACGGCCCGCTGATCAAGCGCATCCTTGAACTCAAGGCCGAGGACGCGGCCATGCTCGGCTTCAACAATTTCGCCGAAGTCTCGTTGTACACCAAGATGGCCGACACGCCGGCGCAGGTGCTCGACTTCCTGCGCGACATGGCCAAGAAGGCCAAGCCCTTTGCCGAGAAGGACATCGCCGAACTGAAGGCCTTCGCCCGCGACGAGTTGGGCCTGGCCGACTTCCAGCCCTGGGACGCCGCCTACGCTTCCGAAAAGCTGATGCAGGCACGCTATGCCTTCTCCGAGCAGGAAGTGAAGCAGTATTTCACCGAACCCAAGGTGATCGCCGGCCTGTTCAAGGTCATCGAAAGCCTGTTCACCGTCAAGGTCAAGGAAGACCAGGCGCCGGTCTGGCACGAGGACGTGCGCTTCTACCGCATCGAGACGCCGGCCGGCGAGTTGGTCGGCCAGTTTTACATGGACCTCTACGCCCGCGAGGCCAAGCGTGGCGGCGCCTGGATGGACGAAGCGCGCTCGCGCAAGCGGGCGGCCGGCGGCATCCAGAAGCCGATCGCCTACCTCAACTGCAACTTCGCCCGCCCGGTCGGCGGCAAACCGGCGACGTTTACGCACGACGAAGTGATCACCCTCTTCCACGAAACCGGCCACGGCCTGCACCACCTGCTGGCGCGCGGCGAGGAGCTGGGCGTCTCCGGCATCCACGGCGTCGAGTGGGATGCGGTCGAGCTACCGAGCCAGTTCATGGAAAACTACTGCTGGGAATGGGACGTGCTGCAAGGCATGACCGCCCATGTGGACAGCGGCGAACCGCTGCCGCGCGCGCTCTACGACAAGATGCTGGCGGCGAAGAACTTCCAGAGCGGCATGATGACCGTGCGCCAACTCGAGTTCTCGATCTTCGACATGCGCCTGCATTGCGAATTCGATCCGCAGGGCGACAAGACCGTGATGGATGTCATCCGCGAAGTGCGCGACGAAGTGGCGGTGCTGATTCCGCCCGAATGGCACCGTTTCCCGAACAGCTTCTCGCACATTTTCGGCGGCGGCTACGCGGCCGGCTACTACAGCTACAAGTGGGCGGAAGTGCTGTCGGCTGACTGCTACGCCGCTTTCGAGGAGGCCGGCGACCCGTTCGATCCGGTGGTCGGCAAGCGCTTCCTCGAGGAAATCCTGTCGCGCGGCGGCGAGCGCCCGGCGCTGGAGAATTTCAAGGCCTTCCGTGGTCGCGAGCCCAGCCCCGACGCGCTGTTGCGCCATAGCGGTATGATTGCCGCCTAAATTCGCTCAGGGAGAAAACCATGCAACGACTGCTCGTCCTCTGCCTGGCGCTGTGCTGCGGTCTGGCACAGGCCCAGACCTACCGATGGACCGATGCCAACGGCCGCACCGTCGTCTCCGACACACCGCCGCCCGGCCAGACACGCAATGTCGCCAAAGCCGGCGGCAAGGCCCAGCCCGACGACGGCCTGCCGTTCGCCACCCGCCTGGCCGCCGAAAAGCACCCGGTGCTGCTGTACACAGCCGCCGAGTGCGTGACGGAATGCCAGCAGGCGCGCGAACTGCTCAAGACCCGCAACATTCCCTACAGCGAAAAGATGGTGAAGACGCCGGAAGAATTCGACGAGCTGAAACGGCTGATCGGCGACGTCTTCGTGCCGACGATGAAGGTCGGCAAGGAGTTCCATCGCGGTTTTTCGCGTACCGCCTACGACAACCTGCTCGACCTCGCCGGCTACCCGAAAGCCACAGGAGGCAAGCCTTGAAGATCGCCGCCTGCGAGTTCAATCGACATCCAACGACGTTTCAATACATCCCACGAGCAACACACAATCAACTAATAAACAGCTACATACATCCTGCGAAGTCGCACTTCGTCTCATGACGCCGCGTCAAAACCGGGTAGCTAAGTGGGTAGCTAGATGGGTAGCTCGCTGCTAGAATCACTCGCAGCTACCCACTTCGCCAATGCATCAGCCGACCACGTCGAGATCAGCCAAGCCAGCAACGGCGCGGTGAACGTGGGATGACGGTTATCGATGCGAGGGAAAGTCGCCACAACAACAGACCCTGGTGACCGGGAGCCGGCAAGAAGGACTCGATTGATCCTGACCGGGAGTCGGACATCATGGGAACCCAGATCAACGTACTCGACGACATCCAGATAAAGCACTGGGTCAACAAAGGCGCACCAATTGCCCGTTCCGATGGGGGTGGCCTGACTTTCACCCTGTCCGAGGCGGGAACCGCTACGTGGATACTCCGCTACCGGATGGGAGCCGGCCGCCGCAAGGAACTGACCCTTGGCAATTACCCCGACTTGTCGCTCGCCAAAGCCCGCCAGATGGCGAGAGAACACAGAGTATCAATCGACAAGGGAGAGGATCCCGCCGCCAAGAAAAAAGTCGAGAAGATGCAGTCCAAGATGGCCTGGACCGTCCGCGCATTGATCGACGACTACAAGCAGAAGAAACTGGTGACGCCCAGCCTCGCTGAAGGGACCATCTATTACCGAAAGTGGGATCTGGAAAAAGTCATACTGCCCAAGCTCGGGTCGCTGGAAGTTCGGCACATCACGCCAGCCAAGATCGTTCACGTGCTTGAGTCGGCAAAGCGTTCCTGGACGATTTCGAAGCGAATTCTGACTTCGTGCAAGCTGCTTTTTGCCCATGCGTGTGGAAAGCGCTTGATTGACTCCAACCCGGCCGCTGGAATCGACCTGATTGCCCTCATGGGAGAACGCCCACCGATTCGCAAGCGCGTGATGCTGAACGAAGAGGAGTTGCGGACCCTACTGGCCGACATCGACGATATCGGTGTGGAAAACGCCTTGGCCTTCCGGATTCTGCTCGCCACCTGCGTGAGGTCCGTCGAACTGGCGAAAGCCCGGTGGGAGCACATCGATTTTGATCAAGCAACCTGGTGGGTTCCAGACGATTCAGTGAAGACCCGGAAGGGCTTCCTGGTTCCGCTCACGCCAACAGTCGCAAACTGGTTCAAGGACCTGCGTGATCTCGCAGGGGAATCACCATGGGTACTACCAGCGAGGATCGAGCGTCGGCGTCGGCGGCTTGGAGATACCCACGTCGGCGAGACCACCTTGTGGGCCGCTATTTCACGTGCATTCGAGCGCGGTGACATCCAGATCCGAAAGTTCACGCCTCACGACACCCGTAGCACGGCAAAGGGACACATGCGCAACATGGGCATATCCCGAGAGATTTCCGAACTGGCCCTGAATCACACGTTGAAGGGCATGGAAGCGATCTACGATGTCCGTGAAGAGATTCCAGAACGTCGGGAAGCCCTGGAACGCTGGGCAAGCTTCATCACGGCGTGCGAAAGCGGACGGCCATGGAAGCCGGGCCCGCTTCGGCAGATTGCCAGCTTCGCCAACGTGAGGCACTGACTGGGCGATGTCCGCGATGTCGCGATTTTTCTCAAAGAGGTATCCGGTCGCATTGCGTTCGAAACGCGCAAGTAGGGCACCCCTTCCGAGACAGGGGCCTGCACGGAAGAGCGCGACCTGCCAGCACGTCTTCCCGCCGCCTGACCAAGGCGACCACCTGCTCGTCAGTCATCAATTTGACGAAATGCGTGATCGGTAAGGCTCGCCGGGTCGGCGCCTTCACCATCACATACCCGTACGATGCCACCGACTGCCCCGTCTGACCCATCACCGCCATCCTCTGGGCGGACAACTGGATCACGTCCGACAGGCACGGCTGTTTGCTCCAGCGAGTCTTGAACTCCACCAACACGAGCAGACCGGAGGGTATCCGGTATGCCCGGTCAAGTTTCGCCACCAGTCCGACGGGCGTGGAAATCCGGAACAGCTTTTCCATGTAGACCAACTCGGCATCCCGCAGCGCTGCTGGTCGCGAGGCCCGCTCAGCCCGTGCAGCATGGGTCTCAAGTGATCCCCTCCGCGTCATGGCAAGCGCGAGGCACACGATGGCAACGGCGCAACCGACGCCCCACGCTAGCGCCGACACTTGCCACCTCGACGCAAGCCTGACCACCATCGAAGCCCCATCGCTATCGCCCCCAAGACCATACGCACAGGAACTTGCAACGTGGGCAATCGGCGCAGGACGACACAGACGCCCGGTGCTCCCCGATAGTAGAGGCGGATCACCCGGCGTCCCCAAACGCTGGGTCGCAGTGCCTCGTCCCTGAACCGGCGCAGGACCTCGGTCTGCCAAGCTTCGCCGAACACGCAGGTGGCGATGAAACAGCGCCCCTTCCGATCAGCCTGCGCGGAAGCCAGGCCTTCCCGATAGAACTGCTCATGCTCGACCAGTCCGCGCGCCCGGGCACGTTGCTGCCGTGCGGTACACCGACTTCCATGGAGATGCTCGAACACCACCAATCTCTCGCACCGGCCCATCTGCGCCAAGTCCGAAGCACTGACCATCCGAACATCCGCTGACCGGCGCGAGCGCTTGCCCATGGCCACCTCACGCGTCGATCGCAGGCGCGAAGAGATCGTTGGTGATCTCGCCACTGCCCTCTTGCGCGCTCCTTGCGGAAGGCAGATGAGGCGAGCCACGTCCCATCCCGGCGAAAACACCGTTCTGCGCCAGCAACCCATCGTAGGCCAGCAACCGCAAGCGATTGATGCGTTTAACGCCCTTCTGGAACTGGATCAGATCGTCATACAGACGGGGATGGTCGGCACGCGTCAATACGAAGACCAGGCGAATGGGTGCGGCGTCCTTCACGGTATCGGTGCTCATTCGAGTTCTCCCGATGCGCCCTGAACTGGCTCCTTACCGGTGGCGGTCATCTTGCTGTTCGCGTAGTTCTGCCCCCCCAGCTGAAAACCCCGCACATTGGCGAACATCGGTTCCTTCACTTCGTGGATGCGGTGCTTCGGGAACGCCGCCTTCACCGCCTTGCGGAACAGGAACGCCCCGCCGCCAACCAGGATGATGTTCTGCAGGCTGTGCGGCGCCTCGATCCACTCCTTCATCGTCGACACCGCCTGCTCGGCGACGGTCTCCGCCAGGGGCAGCAGGCGCTTCATGTCATACGGCTTCTGGAAGATCACCGGCTGCTTGCCGGTGCGCAGCGCCAGGTCGATGGCGTCGTAGTCCCGGTACGGCGAGCCGATATCCTTGGTAATCTCGGCCGCCAGCAGGCGCAGCACATCGGACATGCCGCGGTTGAAGGAGTAGCTCTGCTTCTGCACGAGGCGCATGCCCCGGGCCACCAGCCAGTCGAAGGTACGCGCGCCGGGGTCGATGACCAGGCTCTGCTCGTTGCCGATGATCGTCATCTTTTGGTGCTCGGAGGCAAAGTGCGCCAGCGCCCCTTGCGGCTGAGCGACAGCCATGGCCTTGCCCACCGTCACGGCCTTGCCGCCGCCGATGTCGTGCCGGCCCGTCATGGCCTTTTCCAGCGCCGCTTTCTTGACCGTCAGCAGTGCTACCGGCAGGCCGACCACCAGCAAGTCGATGTGGCTGACCTTCATCATGGAGAGCGCCCCCCGCAGCAGGGCCATGTATTCGGGCGTCTCAGTGTATTCGTCGTGCAACTGCTTCGCCCTGAAGGTATCGGCGGCAAGACTCACGTCCGGCCCAACTTCGTAATACAGGGGACCGATGGGAATGCACACCGTCTTCTTGCGCTCGCCAGCGGTCCAGGAGGGAGAGGCATCACTGGACGGATAAGCCACCGAGGGAAAGCTGGCGCAGCGGATATCGGTACCGGCCGCGGCCGTGACGAATTTGGTGTTGCCGGATCCGACATCCACCGCTCTGACGATCAATTCCATAGCAAGACTCCGAGGTAGGTTTCAGGTCGATCAGCATCGACAGAGCGATCTGATCCCGCCACACGAAATCCCCACTCAACGAGGCCGATTTCGGCATCGGGCTCGGCCCGCTGTCAGCGAACCGGCAATGCACGGACATTTCGCTGACACCTGAAAGCGTCATCCCCCAGCGGGGCTGCGTGTGTGTCACTACGCTCTCATTCAAATAGCTGGCATCAACCCCATGCGCGGCAGTTGCCGCCGGAGCGATCCGCGCGCGAGCATCGCCCTGAGTTCCCCCGCTCAGGACCAGAGGCAGAGATTTCCCCCGTCAAGCCCGCCCGCCGCCTCGTTGCCCGCCGCTTTGCGACAATAAATGCGCCTTACCGCAATCTCCCGGGCGCGCAAGTGCCACCCGCAATCCCCCACCAATCGCCGCGCTTTCGAGCCGCCCGCTTGACCGCCCTCCCCGCTTGGCGTCAACTACGTTTCCCGAGGGCCATCCTGGCCCCGCTCCATCGCGGAGCAAAAGGCGTCGCAGTCGTTACCTGCCCTTGAAGCGCCGGTCTCGAACCGGCAATGCCGTCGCCCTTGAGGCGGCGGTCCCGAGGTCTTTCTCGTAGTGCATGTCCCTGGTTTGGCCAGCGTTCATCGCTGGGCGCTCCCTGAAGCGCGCCACGGCCAACAGAGCACCCGGCCGGCACCCGATGCCGTGCCCCTGTTCCCGCCATCCTTTGAGCACGCGGTTCGCCGCAGCGCGCGGTCGTGTTTGCCCTCTTGGGCTCCCCGCGCGCCTTCGCTCACACCCTCGACACCGCCCTGGACTTTCGGTCAGGGGCGGACCCATGCGAGTGGATGGCGCTACGACCCCAGAACCGATCCACCAGATGGCACGAGGCCCGACCTCGCCGCCGATGCCCAAGCCACGCCCCAGAGGCCGGCCGGCATCACCACCCCCATGGCTGCAGAAATGCACGGATGGGCCGGATCAACCCGTTTCGTTTTTAAGACCGACCGAGTTGGCGAGCGCAGACGCGCTGGCCGACGAACCCCTGGGTAGAGGTGCCGCGACGGCGTGGTCGCGCGCGGCACCGAAGTTCTTGACCACTGACCGGCGCGGGCAACGGAATCCGTCCTACCGGTGGCCTCTATGGATTCCACGCCAACATCGGCTTGCCGTTCGGGCGGCTGGCCTTCGACCCAGGAGCCTTCACCATGTCGGACGCAATCCCCAGCAACACCGTTCGCCGTAGCTCTCGCCGCCGGCGGCAGGAACCTGCCAGCCCCGGGCGTTCCAGCCAGCAGCAACCCGCTCGCCCCCAGAGTTGGGCGGGAAAGACCCCCCAGGAAATCCTCGCCCGCTACCAGCCGGGCAAGGCGCCGCCGCTCAAGGTGCTGGAGGTCCTGATCAAACTCTTCAACCCCCAGCATACGGCGCTGGAGAAAACCGTCTCGCACAAGACGCGGCAGGAGCGTGCACAGTTTCTGCGGCGCTTCTTCCGCGACCTGAAGCAGAAGGCGGGCTTCAAGACGGTGCCGGATCCGCGCAACCTCGGACAGAAGCACATCCACGCCATGGTGCAGGTCTGGCAGCAGGCGCCTCTGGCGCCGGCGACGATCCAGACCTACCTGAGCTTCCTGCGGGGACTGGCGATGTGGATGGGCAAGCACGGCTTCGTACGGAAGCCCGCCCACTACGGCCTGAGTCTGGAGGAGTACCAGCGCCACGAGTCCGCCCGGCGGGACAAGAGCTGGACCGCCCAGGGGATCGATGCCGCGGCGGTGATCGCCGCGGTGTGCCAGTTCGACCGCCGTGTCGGCGCGTCGCTGCGGCTGATGTCGGCCCTGGGGCTGCGGCGCAAGGAGTCGGTGCAGTTCCGGCCATTCCAGCATGTCATGCCGTTCAGCGAGACCGGGCTGCCAGAGAATCAGCAAAAGGCGGATCGCTATGCATGGGTCAAGGGCAAGGGCGGCCGGGTGCGCTGGATTCCCCTGGACAGTCCGGCCCATCGGGCAGCGCTGGAGTTTGCCCAAGGCGTGGTCGACGGTCGCGACGCCCACATGGGTGATCCGCGTCGGGACCTGAAGCGAAATCTGCGGCGGCTGGATTACGTCCTGGAGAAATTCGGCATCACCCTGCGCAAGCGGGGCGCGACAGGCCATGGCCTGCGCCATGAGGTTCTTAACGATGCCTATGAAGATGTCGCTGGCGTACCGTCGCCGGTCCGAGGGGGCGGGCCGGTCTCCCCGGAACTGGATCGGGCGGCGCGGCTGGCGGTATCGCAGTTGGCGGGACATGCGCGCGCAAGAGCGGCAGACGCGTACTGCGGAAAGTCGGTTAGTAGTCGCAGTGGAGCCCCCGGTACCCCGCCACCCCGCGTGCACGGCGCCGACACCGACGATTCGCCCGCGACCTGACTGCAGCCAGGTCAACGCTTGCCCCCCATTGGATCAATTTGAAGGAGCCAACATGAACGAGATCAATCGACGCAGTCCTTACTGGCTGAGCCCCGGCATCGACGTGCCGACGCGCGACGAATTCCTGTTGTTGTTATCGCGCCGCACGCTGCGCGGTTTCTATGTGGACCGAGATACCGGCGAATCGGCATTCGTGCCGACCGCAGAGTTCATGCGCGAGAGTCCCTTGTGGCGTATCGACGTGCTCGACGATATCGCGGATGGCTTACAGCGAACACGCACCCATGCTTTGGTGGCATTCTTTCGGGAATGCCAGGCCAAGAACCATGACGTGCAGATGGCCAGGCAGCTCGCAGCCTATCGCGGGATGTGTCAGCGAATCGGTATAGAGCTGCCGGACGATTTGGAGGCGTTGCTCGTTTTGGATCAACAATTCCGCCGATCAGCAATGTGGGGCTCGACAGGCCAGGCCACGAAGTGACCATCGACATCTCCCGCCTCGTCGTAGGCTTCCGCAATCGGGCGGGGTTGGGAGCCGAGATGCCAGGGTCCGCTTCTAAACGCCGTAGCGGCCAAGGGGGACGCTATTTCCGAACTGCCAGGACCGTGCAGCTTCTCGCGAGAAAGCAGCGCCTGCGGAATTGCGGGAAGATCAAGAAAGGTGGCTCTGCCCACCCAGGGGCGGCGAGCACCGTGCCAGGATGCGTTTCCAGCCGTTACGGGCGGCGACCGCTTCGCGCAGGATGTCGAGATATTCGTCCACATCTACCCTGTCGTCCGCCGGCATCGGCCCCTGCGAATATTCTGCGAGCAGTGCCTGTCGGGACCGCAGCCCCTGGCCAAGGTCGTGAATGCGGCTGTAGGTCTCGCAGGCATAAGCGAAGGTTTCGCGCCTGGCGAACTCGATCTCGAGCAGCCACTCACGCCGCCGGGTCTCGCGCAATCCGATCGTGCGACGCTTGCAGTTGTGAAAGATATGGGCCGCCTCATGGACCAGGAAGTCATCGAAGCGCCCGGGCGCGCCGAGGTATTCGGCCGACAGGTAGCAGGTCGTTCCTTCACTGAGGCCGAGAAGATTGGGCGCATCGTCAGCCAGGAGTTCGGCACCGATGCCGGCGAGATAGAGGTTCGCCAGATCCCAGGCGGTACTGAGCCACGGCGTCTGTTCGAGCACGGCGTCGATGGTGGCCGGCGTGAGAAAGATGACCGAGCGTCCGAGCACGTCGAGGACGGACTCCTGTTCGTGGACCGGGAACAATCCCTGCACCATGGGGGCCACTTTGCCCCGGGTGAAGGCAACGACATCCCGTTCGGGCGGGGTTGCAGGGAGTTCGGCGTGTGCAGTTCGATGATGTACCGCCGAGATCAGTGCTTGGCGTAGCGCGGCACCCCCGTACCGGGCCTGGGCAACGTTGTTGTCCCCCGGCCATGACTGGAAGTGCGCATCGTGGTCGCCGCTGCGAAGGTAGCGTTCAATCGCTTGTTGCGGAGATTCCTGCATGGGTTTCTTCACTCTTTTCCGGCCTGCAAAGCGACGGCTGACGATTACCTTGTCCAGGAATCCTGGTTTTGCGGCAAGGACCGGCCGGGATCGTAGACCTGGAGCAAATCCGTCGCCGTCAGCGCATTGACGAACAGGACCAGATTGGTACCACCCACCCTCGCCTGCGACGGAAAGAGAATCCCTTTGCCGCCCGCCGCGATCACCGTGTCTCCGACGATCCAACTCGGCGGCTCGATACGCTGGTTGAACCACAGTTCCCGCCAGTCGCAGTAGAAGTCCTCCCAGATCGGTGGCCACACCGAGGCATCGTAGCCGGCGGTGAAGTCCGCTACCGGCTCGACCGTCAGTTGGTAGCTGGTCAGGGTTCCGGGCGGGAGCAGGCTCGACACCTGCTGGTATTCCCGCACCGCCGTTTCGGTATCGAGGGCCAGATAGAGCGCCTCGACTCCCGGCCGGTTGGCTCGCCCGCCGTGTTTGGCCGCCCCGGCGCCGCTCATCGGCGCAACCGCCCATTTCGGCACATGCAGGCGATAGGCGGTGACGCCAGCCAGCCGGACAAGCTTCATCCCGCCGCGCCCGCTTCGAGGGACTCCACGTAGCGCAGCACATCCTCGGCCCGCCCTTCCGACACCAGTTGCTCAGCCGTCTTGTAATTGAACGGCGGCAGGGGTTCGTTGCGATACCAGAAAATGGCCCGGCCGACATCGCCGGTCAGGTCGTTGGCGGCACGCAGCACGCGCAGGGCCTCGCGCATGAAGCGCTGCACGCTCTCCGAAGCGGGCGCCCGACTCAAGGTGTTGCGGTGAACATGGGCCTGCCCGGCAAGCGTCTGGAGGTCGATGCTCAACACATCGCTGAACCGCTTCGGCGAGAGCACGGCCGGTCCGGCTTCCTGGTCACGCAGGAAATCCAGGAAGCCTTCGAAGCCGTGGGTCAAGGCAGGGGCATAGGCAGCAGTCATGGGCATGGCGTCTCTCCGGCAAGTTACTGCATTGCAACTCTTACGCACATTATATGCACTCTTTTGGCACAAATCCAGGCAACTCAAGCTGGCTGGATTTTCGACTGCCCCTCTGCCCCACCTCCTGAATGCCTTCCTTGCTGAGACTCACCGAGGCGGGCGAGTGCCGCGCAACGCGCCGGCGCCCCCGTGTCTGCCCGCATCGGTTCAACGGTATTGCATTGCAGAGGCCTCGGCCATTGCCGGTTCCGCTTCTTCGCCATGCAAGGATTCCGAGCACTCGCCTGCTGTCGGCAGGGCCTGAACCCGCAACACCCCCGGTAACCAGCCCGTGCCGGCCACCGTCTGTTCCGCCCCCGTCACCACGGCATCTTTCTTGAGCGCGGCCAGCGGGCTGGCGGCATTGGCATCGACGGCCTCGGTGACAACCTCGAGGACACGTGCCTTGGGGACGTGGTTGAAGTAGGAAGCCCCCGTGGCCGTCCACCATCGGCTCATGTCCAGCCCCAAGGCCCGCGCCAGCGCCTCGTTGCTCTGCCGCTCGGGCTCGGTGCCGTATATGCCCGTGACGGTGACTGCAACGACGAAGGTCAGCAGGCGCAGCACCGTTGCCTGCTCCTGGGCGAGCAGCCACGGGAAGATTTCCTCCAGGTTCTCCGGCAGCCGCTCGGCCCAGGCCGTGCGCTCGGCCTGAAGCTTCGCCCAGGCGGCACTGGCCTCCATGTCCTCGGCGGCGGAGCGCAGGTCGGATTGGCTGTCGATCGCGCTGATGGCGAAGACGTTCTCCGAGCGGCGATAATAAAGATTGTTGCCCCGGAAAATCTTCTGCGCCAGATGCGCGGTGATCGCGGCCAGCGCTACGTCGGGGCGGTCGAGCAATTCGGCCTGGACGGCGGCGACCCGGTGGGCGGTGAGACAACGCACCAGTTTCTCGGAATGCACCGGGCGGGTCTTGGGCGACGGCAGCGACACCAGTGACTCGTCGGTGCCGTTTTCAGCGGCTTGGCGGGCAGCCTGGACCATGTCACTGCGATCCTCGGGGCGGATCAAGCCGTACTTCACCGCGACGGCGCCGTTGTGGCCGACATGGACGACGCAGCCGGCCTGGGCCATCAGGTCGGCCGACCACACGCTGAGGGCCTCGTCGATCGCCTTGCGTTGTTCCTCCAGGCCTTCGGCTTCGCCTTCGAGCTGATAGAAGGCCTCCTCGTCGCCGTCTTCGTCGGCCAGCGCTTCTGCCAGCGCTTCCATCTGCGCGTGCAGCGCCGCGATGCGACCATCCAGGTCCTCCAGGGCGGCCGCTTCCTCGGCATCCGGTTGGCGCTTCGTCTTGCGCAGTTCGCCGTACTTGACGTACTCGTCGAAGGCATAACGGACTCGGACATCGACCCATTTCCAGCCTTCGGCCGCGATCTGCTTGGCCCGCTTTTGCAGCTTGTCGGTCGCCAACTTTTCCAAGAGGGCCGCATCGAGCAGGTAGACCTTCTTGTCGTCGTCGCTGAAGAGGTCGCGCCGTAGCGCACCGCCGGCCTTCTCATAGGCCTTGAGGGTCACGTACTTGGCGACGGCATCGCGGTCGGACTCGATCTCGCCCTGGGTCAGCAGTTGGCGCAGGTAGTCGGGACGGCGGTTCCACGACGGCAGCGCGGCCCAGGTCTGCTCCTGCTTCTGGTGATCGTCCACCGAGGCCAGCACCATCAGGCAGTCCAAGCCGATGTGGTCTTCGCGAAACAGCGCCATCAGCTTGGGCGAGACGGTGGCGAGTTTCATGCGACGCTTGACCACCAGGGGCGTGACGCCGAAGGCAGCGGCCACGTCCTCCACCGACTTGCCTTGCCCGATCAGCTTGGCGAAGGCCGCGAACTCGTCGGCGGGATGCATGGGGATGTGGAAGACGTTCTCCGACAGGCTGGCGATCAGCGCCCGGTCGGCCGGCACGATTAGCACGGGCACGGGGTAGTTGCCGGCGAGGTCGCCATTGCCCACCAGCAGGGTCAGCGCTTCGAGCCGGCGACCGCCCGCGCAGACCTCGTAGCGGCCGCGTGTGCCCTGCACGACGACGAGGTTCTGCAACACGCCGCATTCCTTGATCGAGGCCGCGAGTTCGGCGATGCTCATCTTCGGGGTGCTGCCACCGGCGCGCGCCTGATAGTCCTGCGAGAGGACCAACTTGTCGAAGGGAACGAAGGTACGGGGCGACGCTTCGATGATGGCGTCGATTTCGGCTTTCGTGAATTTCATGCGGAGGGCTCCTGAACGGTTGAACGAGGCATGCCGAGGGGCATGTCCATGAGTCCAGAATCTCATCCCAACCCCGCCCTTCAAGCCTCCGGGCGTCGCCGTCAGAAGTGATGCGCGAACACGGATGGCACAGCCAATGTAAGTCGAATGGCATTGTCCTCGATCCATCGGCTCGCCCTTATCGTGCCTGATCTCGAAACGGTGCCGCCAAAGCGGCCGTTCCTGCTGGGCGCCCCAGCCACCGACCACTACGCTGAGGCCCTCTTCCGCACCCCGCACAGGCCTTCATGCATTCCAATTCCCAGCGGCGACATCGGCGCTCGGCCGTCATACAGCGCATCGCGGGTCTGGAGCGGGCGCTGGAACAGGCGCAGCACCTGCTTCACCAGGACGATCTCACTCCGCTCCTGAACCGTCGCGGATTCCGGCGCGCCTGCGACCGGTGGGTGGGCAACGGCCCGATGGCCATGTCGGCCTCCTGCGCGATGATCGACCTGGATGGTTTCAAGGCCATCAACGACCGGCACGGCCATCCGGTCGGCGACGCCGCGTTGGTTCACTTCGCCGCCACGCTGCGCCGGCATCTCCGCCCCGCCGACACCATCGCGCGGCTGGGCGGCGACGAGTTCGCCCTGATCCTGATGAATTGCAGCGGCGACGATGCGTGCCTGCTGCTGGAACGCCTGCAGCAGGCACTCGCCGGATCACCCTTGGCAGTGCCGGGTGGCGCGGTGCCGTTGCGGTTCTCTGCCGGGGTCGCCGAGCTTCGCGCGGCTGAATCGCTGGAGCAGGTTTTGGAGCGCGCCGATACCGCCTTGCTCGATGCGAAGCAACTGGGCAAGGCGATGGTCCGCCTGAGCGTTCCACCGGCGCGGTCTGCGCAGGCGGCCGCGGCGAACGCGTGCGACCGACAGACCGCTTCAGCGTGCGTTCCCATCGCCATCGATGAACGGGAAAGCGACGGGTAGTCGGATCCTCGACCCCGTGCCGCACCAAATGCCGGCGTCGTTGGACTCCACCCCGTTGGACGCGCATCAGGCCCCTCACTGTTGGTGGCCCATGGCCGCTCAACCCATTGCCACCCGCAATCCGCCTGCTCCACCAGGGATTTCGTAGGCGAATGGCCGATCGGTGCGCACGGCTGCACGCCGGACGGCACACTGTTAGGGCATCTGGCTTCGGCCAACGCGCGCTCGTTCGAGCGCTCCCGAGTCGCCTCGGGCGTTGCGGTCGTTACCCGCATTCTTGTCGTGGCAGCGTTCGATGGCTGCCTCTGGTTCCGCGCACCACGCTGAACTGAGCCCTGCGCCGGCCGACACTTGTCGGTTGGTTTCCAAGCCCTTGGCGCTCGCCACCTCGTACCCGATATGCCGGCCGGCTTCGCTATGAAGTCCGGCGCAGTCGCGTACGTCTGGCCTTTGCCAACCGGTCGTCCACGACCGTTTTCTTGCCCATCCCACCCGGGGAGCCCGCCTCCCCGATGGGGCGTTGTGTTCCCCGTTTTCCTTGGAGAACACACCGATGGCCCGTCCTACCGCGCCTTCCCTGTGGCTGCCCGGGTTCGACCCGGCGGCCCCGACCCTGCCCCGCCCTGTAGAGCAGGTTTGCCTTTCCGTTTCTTGCGAGCCCGCCAAGCCTGTCGAGGTCATCCACGTCGAGAACCTCAGCGACGTAGAGCAAGAGCAGTTTGTAGCCTCCGTCCGCGCCAACTGGCGGGTGGTGGCCACCGCGAACGAGGCCGCCCCCCGCATCATCTGGCCACGGCTGACCCGCGCCGACCTGGAGCACCTGACCGGCCCGACCGTCAAGTTCGAGGCCAACCTGGCAGCGATCACGCTCCTGCGGCAGATCGAAGCCGAAGGCCGGCCGGCCAGTACGGATGATCGCCAGGTTCTTCAGCGCTACACCGGCTGGGGCGGCCTGCCCGCCAGCTTCAATCTCGAAGCCGCAGACAGCGCCTGGGCCGAACGTGCCCGTCGCTTGCAGGCAATGCTCAGTGCCGAGGACTACGAATCGGCGCGCGCGTCCGTCAACAACAGCCACTACACCGAGGTCTGCGTGATCGAGGCGATATGGCAGGCGGTGGAGCGCTTCGGCTTCACCGGCGGGCGCATCCTGGAACCCGCCGCCGGCATCGGCCATTTCATCGGCGCCATGCCGCGGAATCTGGCCGAGCGCAGCAGCATCACCGCCGTCGACATCGACCGGGTCTCGGGCCGCATCCTCAAGGCGCTCTACGCGCCCGGCGGCGTGGACGTGCGGATTTCCCCGTTCGAGAAAACCCCGCTGCCCGACCACTGGTTCGACCTGGTGATTGGCAACGTCCCCTTCGGCAAGTACAAGGTCGCCGACGTGAGCAACCGGGCCTATGCCCGTTTCAGCATCCACAACTACTTCTTCGGCCGCGCCCTCGACCTGGTGCGCCCCGGTGGGCTGGTGTGCTTCATCACCAGCAGCCACACCCTGGATGCCCAGTACGACGCGGTGCGCGAGTACATCGCAAGTCAGGCGCACTTGCTGGGTGCCATCCGGCTCCCCAAGGGCACCTTCGCCGGTATCGCCTCGACCGAAGTGCAGACCGACATCCTGTTCCTGCGCAAGCGGCAGCGGGCCGAGGCGGTCGAGGCCAAATGGTTGAAACTGGGCACGGTGCCCGATAGTCTCCGGCACCCCCAGTGCTACGAGCGCTACCTGCCGATCAACGCCTGGTACGCCGAGCACCCGCAGTTCTGCATTGGCCGCATCCGCCGCGAGAGCAATGGCTACGAGGAAGTACCGGTCGCCGTGTTCGAGGGCGACCTGGAGGCGGCCCTGGCCGAGCGCATCGCCTTGCTGCCGGCCGGTGCTTACCGGCCGGTGGCGCACAAGGCCGCCCCGCTGCGAGTGGTGGTCCCGGCCGAGGCCGGTGCCCGTCCTGGCAGCTACCGTCTCCACCAGGGGCGGGTGCATCGGGTCGAGGGCAGCGAGATGGTCGACGTCCATGACCAGCTCAATGCCACGCAGCGGGCCCGCGTCACCGGCCTGTGTGCTATCCGCGACCACGCCCGGGCCCTGCTCGATGCGCAGTTGGCGGATGCGGGCGACGGTCGGCTGGGGCACCTGCGAGCCATGCTCAATGGAACCTACGAGCGCTTTATCTCGCGCTATGGCTGCCTGTCCACGCGCGCCAATGCGCTCGCATTCCGGCGTGACCCGGACTATCCGCTGTTGCTGTCGCTGGAGCATTACGACGAAGAGGCCGACACGGCCCGCAAGGCTGCGCTATTCACCCGGCGCACGCTGACCCGGGTCGTCGAACCGAGCACCGCGGGCGAGCCGGCCGAAGCGCTGGCCGCGTCCATCCAATGGCGTGGCCGGGTCGATCCGGCTTACATGGCCGAACTGCTTGGGGCACCCGAAGCGGCGGTGCTGGAAGCACTGGCCGGAGCGGGGCAGGTTTTCCGTGACCCGGCTGACGGGGAATGGAAGACCACCGACGACTACCTGTCAGGCAACGTGAAAGCGAAGCTCAAGCAGGCGGTGCTATCCGGGAGTACCTACCAGCGCAACATCGAGGCGCTGGAACAGGTGCAACCGGAAGACCTGCCACCGGCAGCCATCGAGCCGCGCCTGGGAGCGGTGTGGATTCCGGCCCTCGACGTCGAGGCGTTCATCCAGCAGGTCCTGGAACTCAAGGACTGCCAGGTGGGCTACTCGGCCGAAGCCGGCGCCTGGTCGGTGAAGTACGGCGAGTGGGAAGCACGGCAGAACGTGAAGGTGACCCAGGAATTCGGCACCTCACGCATGAACGCGATCGAACTCGTGCAGTGTGCGCTCAATGTGCAGGTGCCGACCGTGCGCGACCGCGATCCGCTGACCGACAAGTACTTCGTCAATCCCGACGAGACGCTGGCGGCGCGGGAGAAGCTGGGCCTCATCAAGGAGCGGTTCGCCGTCTGGGCCTTCGAAGATACGGAACGCCGCGAGAAGCTGTGCAGGATCTACAACGACCTGTTCAACGCCACGCGGCCCAGGCGCTTCGATGGCTCGCACCTGAAGCTGCCGGGATTCTCCCGCTGCTTCGTGCTGCATCCGCACCAGTTGGATTCGGTGTGGCGCATCGTGCAATCCGGCAACACCGGGCTGTTTCATGTGGTCGGTGCGGGTAAGACGGCGGTATGCGTCATCGCCAGCATGGAGTTGCGGCGGCTGGGCTTCGTCAACAAGCCCTGCCATGTGGTCCCCAACCACATGCTGGCGCAGTACACGGCGGAATTCGTCCGCCTCTATCCGAACGCGTCGGTGCTGATGGCGAGCAAGGAGGACCTGGAAGGCGACCGCCGGCGCGAGGTGGTGTCGCGCATCGCCACGGGCGATTGGGACGCGGTGGTCATCACGCACTCGAGCTTCGAGCGCATCAGGATGTCGCCGCGATTCAGCGAGCGATTCATCAAGGAGATCATTCATGAAATAGAGATGGCGGTACGCGCCGAGAAGAGCAACGACCGGTCCAACCGGATCGTCAAGCAACTCGAGGCGATGAAGAAGAACTGGGCGGTGCGGCTGGAAAAGCTGTCGGCCGACCAGAAAAAGGACGACCTGCTCAGCTGGGAACTGCTGGGCATCGACGCCCTGTTCATCGATGAAGCCCACCTGCACAAGAACCTCTACCGGTTCACCAAGATGACGCGGGTGGCCGGCCTGCCGCTGACCAGTTCGGAGCGCGCCTTCGATTTGTTCCTGAAGACGCGCTACACGATGCAGATCCATGGGCATGCGCAGCGCGGCGTAGTGTTTTCGACGGCGACGCCGGTGGCCAACACCATGGCCGAGATCCACACCATGATGCGCTATCTGCAGCCCAACCGGCTGGAGGAACTCGGGCTGCAGCAGTTCGATGCCTGGGCCGCCACCTTCGGCGAGAGCGTCACGGCGCTGGAGATCGCGCCGGACGGCAGTGGCTATCGCATGCATACGCGCTTCGCCCGGTTCATCAACGTGCCCGAGCTGATGGCGGTGTTCGGCGAAGTGGCCGACATCCGCACGGCGGAGATGCTGGACCTGCCGGTGCCGAAGCTGCGCGGCGGCAAGCCGCGCATCGTCGCCTGCCCGGCGAGCCCATCGCTGAAAGCCTTCGTGCAGACGCTGGTCCAGCGGGCGGAAGCCATCCGCAACGGCGACGTCAAGCCGAACGAAGACAACATGCTGGCGATCACCACCGACGGTCGCAAGGCCGCGCTGGATTTCCGGCTGGTGGCGCCGCTGGCGGGATTCGACGAAAGCGGCAAGGTCTCGGCCTGCGTGCGGGAGGTTCACGCCATCTGGCAACGCACGACGGACTTCCGCGGCACCCAGTTGGTGTTCTGCGACTTGTCGTCCCCCAAGGACGGCAAGAGCTTCAGTGTCTATGACGACCTGCGGGACCGGCTCATTGGTGCGGGCATCCCCGAGAAGGAGATCGCCTTCGTCCATGATGCCGAGACCGATGTCCAGAAGGCGACGCTGTTCAAGGCGGTGCGCGAGGGCCGGGTCCGGGTGTTGCTGGGCTCCACCGCCAAGATGGGGGTGGGGACCAATGTGCAGACGCGCCTCACGGCCCTGCATCACCTCGATGCGCCCTGGCGTCCCTGTGACGTCGAGCAGCGCGAGGGGCGCATCCTGCGCCAGGGCAATGAGTGTGAGGAAGTGGAAGTCTTCCGGTATGTCACGGAAGGCAGTTTTGACAGTTACATGTGGCAAACGCTGGAGACCAAGGCGCGCTTCATCGCTCAGGTGATGAAGGGCGACCAGGGCATCCGGTCGCTGGAGGATGTGGAATTGGCGGCGCTGTCCTATGCCGAGGTGAAGGCCTTGGCCTCGGGCAATCCGCTGGTGATCGAGAAAGCCGGCGTGGACGCGGAGGTGGCCAAGCTCTCGACGCTGTTCTCGGTGTGGCGCAACCAGCGCTATGCCAACGAAAGCGAAGTGGGCCGGCTGCCGATGATGATCGAGGCGCTGGAGAAGAAGGTCGCACTTTACGCAGAGGATGCGGCCCGGATCGAGCCGCAGACCCTACAGGGCATCGCCATGGAATTGGCGGGGCGCAGGATCGTCGGCCCCGATGCGGTCGGCGAGGCGCTACGCGGGTTGGTGAGGACAGCCAAGGAAGAGGTCCGCACGGCCAGCCGGATGATCGAACGGATCGTCGGCCGGTTCGGCGGCTTCGAGCTCGGCATCCTCGGGGCCCGGGGCGACGAGACGCCCAGCCTGTACCTGGCGGGACACTGCCTGTACAACGCCGAAACCTATCAAACAGGGCCGGCCCTGGTGGCCGCCCTGCTGGGTGCGCTGGAATCGGTGGGCAAGTATTACGCCGATGCCGAGATCCAGTTGGAAACTCGCCGCAAACGGCTGGAAGACCTGCGGCTGGAACTGGCCCGATCTTTCGAGCATGAAGGCCGGCTGACCGACCTGCTGGTCCGGCAACGCGAGTTGCTCAAGCAACTCGACCTGGACAAGGATGAAGCGGGTAGCGCGAAGGTCGACGCCGACGAGGCACGACAAGCCGCTTGAGTTGATTTCATCCCCATGCTCGAAAGCAGAAAACGAGGGCCTCCACCAAAAATGGAGGCCCTTTGTTTTCGGGCTGAGAGCGTTTCAGACCGACTCAAATAATGTGGCATCGCCTGCTTCGCGAGACCCATCGGTTCTGGTTCCGGATGCACACCATCGGCGTAGTTACTGAGCGCGGGATTAACCCGACATCGCAAGATAAAGGACAGCCCCGGCCAGATAGCCCGTCAGGGCCAGCCCACTAATTTTTTGGACGTACCAGAAGAACCGGATCTTCTCCAGACCCATAGCTGCCACGCCAGCGGCGGAACCGATGATGAGTATGGAGCCCCCGGTGCCCGCACAGTAGGCGAGAAACCCCCAGAGCAGGTGATCGGGGGGATAGTCCGTCAGGCTGTACATACCCATGGAAGCGGCCACCAGCGGTACGTTGTCGACTATGGCGCTGACGATGCCGATGACCAGCACGATCACGTCCACCCGGCCCACAGCCTGGTTCAGCCATTGGGCAAGACTGGCCAGGATGTGGGTGTGCTCCAGTACCGCCACCGAGAGCAGGATACCGACGAAGAAAACGAGGGAACTCATGTCGATCCGGCTCAAGGCGTGGGCCAGCGTCAAGGGCTGCTTGCGGCTCTCATCCTTTTCCCGATGTACCAGATCGCCCGCCATCCAGAGAATACCCAGGCCGAACAGCACCCCCGTGAAGGGCGGCAGATGGGTGATCGTCTTGAAGGCGGGGACGGCAATCAAAACGCCGAGCCCGAGAAAGAACATCAGCTTGCGCTCAAATTCGGTCGTGTCCTGGATTGGATCGTCGTTATCCGGCTCGATGGCGTCAAAGCGGCGTCCCCGCAAGGTATGGGCCATCATTGCCAAAGGCACGATCAGGCTGACCAAGGAAGGCAGGAACACCGACTGGATAGTGGCCAACACGCTTATCTGGCCGCCGATCCACAACATGGTGGTCGTCACGTCGCCGATGGGCGACCAAGCCCCGCCGGAATTGGCGGCGATGACGATGATCCCGGCAAAGAGCAGCCGGTCTTCCTGCCGTGCCAGGATTTTGCGCATCAGGGAAATCATCACGATGGTGGTGGTCAGGTTGTCGAGGATGGTACTGAGGAAAAAGCTGATCCCGGCGACCATCCACATCAGCGAGGACAGCGTCGACGTACGGATGCGCCGGGTGATGACGTCGAACCCGTTGTGCGCGTCCACCAGTTCGACAATCGCCATGGCTCCCATCAGGAAGAAAACGATCTGGGCCGTGTCCGTCAACGACTCCCCCAGATGTTGGGCCACAAGATAGGGGTCGTTCTGCGACATGGCGTAAAGGGTCCACAGCAGTCCTGCCGCGACCAGGGCAGAGGCCGACTTGTTCACCTTGAGCGGGTGTTCAAGGGCGATGGCGGTATAGGCCAGAACAAAGATGACGATCATTGCAGTCAGCATGTCACTGCTCCTTCGCAAGCGCGGTGGCTGCTGCGCGTCGACTGCACCCGGGTCGGCCATGGGGCGAGCGGACATCCCGCCTCCGGCGGCAAAGCTGAGGCGCTCCCGGCAAGTGCGGAAAGGTGCAATACCGGAAGAACAACCTTGCAGGCTGGCAGGACAGCGGCAAAGCAAAGGGGCAGCGAACGCGGCGGGTGGGCGCGATGAGCGGTCATGGGTCTACTCTGACAGACAGCGTGCGGCGGCCCGACCAGCACGAAAACCTGTCATCGACTCGCTATCGAAGCGCTGACACCCGAGCAAATTTTATCATCATATCCATCTGAATCACCCCGGCTCAATGCCGTTTACCGGCATCGTGCCAGTGACAAACTAGATGAACCGCTTGTCGGTTCACTGGTAGCCGGTTCGCATCCGATGACCGGCGAGGCGCACTATAAGCACGACCCCCACTTCACCAAGACCCACCAAATTCCCAACGCTTGCGTGTGGCAACCCTGCTTGCAGACTTGAGCCAAAGGTAAAACCAGCGCGATACTGCAAGGGCTTTCTGCGGACATCGCGTCTGCACAGCCTTCATCGGCGGCCTCGGTCGCCCTGAAGTCCAGCCCAGCTGGCGTCGCAGTCGTTACCTGCCTCAAGGATACCCGGCGTCGATCGGGTCCGGCCACGTCCATGGCCGTGTGTCTTGTTCAGCCACCCGGCTGAATGTTGAGTACTGCCGCGCGACCTACGGGTCGATCGGCATCGAGCGAAGGCCCCGTTCGCAAGAACCGTGGGCCTTCATCCTGCACGTGCCGCCTGGCACGTCGCCGAGCCGCTCTGCCGTCCACGGCTGAGCATCCCGAACGGGGAACCCCAAGTTCCTCCTCAGGGATGGGTGTTCCCTTTCATTCCTGAAGGAGAACACCATGTTCGCAATCCCTGTAACGAGAGAGTCGCGCCCGGTCGCCGTGCTGCTGGGAGGCTCCGGACATGCCCGGACGCCTGCTGTTCGCACGCCCGCCGTGCCGGCGTTGCTGAAGCTGCAGCCCAACGCCCCTTGGCGTTCCGGCTGCGCTTCCGAGTACCGCGCGTCAGGAGGCTGATCATGCCGATCAGCCTCTACCGCCGGCGCATTGCCGCCACTGTGATCCAACTGGCCAAGGACGATCCGTCTCTGGTCAAGGAGGTGATCGCCCGCTTGCGAGAGTCGGGTGAGATCGAAGCCGACGATCTGGTTTACCTGGACCGGATCGCCGACCGCTGGATGAGGATTGCCGAGGACAACGGCAGGCACGCCGCATCAACGTATCCGCGTCAAGCGCGCGGGTAGCGGGATGCCCCTGGCCTTCGCCATTGCCGCAGCGATCTTTTCCAGCAGATCGGGACGTTCATCGTTCAGCGTATCGGCCCATCGGGCCAATGCCTGGTCGATGTCGCCCTGTGTTCGCGCCCCGTCGAAGTCGAGACCGAGTTTTCGGTAGGCCTCGATTTCGTCGGGCGTGAACCGTAGTGCATTGCCTGCACGCAGCATGGTGTGGGCACCTCTTGACCTGTGAGCGTTCAGCTTAGCAGCGCCGCATGTCCGTGCAACCCCGGGGAGTCCACCGCCTCCCCGACCAGGGACAGGTGTTCCCTCTATTCGTCTTTGGAGAAAACATCATGTCCCTTGAGAAACCCCGTCCTCGCCCCCGGCGCTCCGGTATCGAGTCCGAGGAAGAGCGTGCCTGGGTCGGCTTCTACCAACGCGTCAGCCGTGATCCGGCCATCGCGACCGAAGTCATGACCCAACTCGAGTCCGATCCCGAAATGAAGCGTACCCATCTGGCGTTGTTCCTGTGCTGCAAGGAATCCTTGCGCAGGCACAAGGCCCGCCAGGCGCGCAACAAGCGGATCGGTCAGTTCGTCCGCTGGCTGTGCCACGGCCTGTTCGTCCGGCCGCTGCGCAGTCTGCAGAAGGGTCTGCGTCACGGCAGCGACATCGCCGTCGAATGCCTGCCCGAAGTGGTCAAGGAGCCGGCCGTGGCCCAAGTGCGCCGCCTGGCTCGGGAAACCGAGTTCACGACGGCACACACGGCCTTCGAGCAACAGGCGGCCCAGTCTGCGCCCGACCCGTTACCCGCATCCACTGAAGCCCAGGCCTCGCCCAGCGCAAAAACAACGCGCTCGGCCGCCTGACCCGAGAAGCGCCAGGCCATCACCGGCCCGGCCTGTGATGTGGCGGCACCAGCCGTTGCATCCGGATCGACGAACGCCCACGCCCGCTGCTCACCCAGCGGCGCGTGCGGTGCTCGCCCCGATCCCCGCACACCCCATCGAGTGCCCGTGAACGCCGGCAAGGCGACTTCACGGCGCGCCCACACCCGCCCGCTACGCCGTCTGCGCGCGTCGGGCCAAACCCCGCCCGCCGATCTGCTCCTGGCATGCCGGCCCCATTTTTCTAGCAATGAAAGGAAGCCTTTGATGATCACTATCACCGCCATCCTGAACGCCATCGAAGCGCACGCTGAGCGCGCCATCGTCCCAGAGCTTCGCCTCATCAAGAAGGAGGTCGAGAAACTGCGCCCATCCCTCTACCCGGATGACCAGGAGCACGCCGACGCCCTGCTGCTGAAGCTGGACCGCCTGCTGTCCGACCAGGTCGTCGTCGCCACCGAGGCCGGCGCCTTGGCGCAAGGATTCCAGGCAGTGGCGCAGGCGGCCTGAGCCGCAGCGGCACCACCGGCCAGCTGACCTTCGGCCTGCCGGATAGGCAACAACCCCGTGGGGCTCACGCCCGACGGGGTGGGGTTCCACGACATTTCGAAAGGAACCCGAGATGAACAAGGTGACTATCAATGCGGCACAGCAGCACTACGTGATCGATTGCGGCGAGGGCTATACCTGCCTCGGTTTCGCCAACGCCCGGGATCACGCCAACCAGATCGCCTGCAGGCTGCGCCGTGCCGACCTGGCGTTTACGGATGAGGACTACGCGACCCTCACCGGCTACGAAAAGTACGGCCGAGCCGTCCAGGCCTGGGGCCAGTCCCCGCTGACACGCACGACCTACTTCGATCCCGGCACCGATGCCAAGGCCGGCAAGGTCCTGGAATCCTGCCGCACCCGCGAACGGAAGGTCCGCCTGATCCTGGGCGATGCGAGCACCGGCGAACCCTGGCTGGAGGAACACGATGTCGTCGGCCGGATCGGCCGCTCGGCGGGGAGTTTGAAGATCCCCTTGCTGATCGAGCCGGGTGAGCATGGCGGCTGCGCCATTCTGTGCGCCTGCCTCCTTGCCATCGTGGATTGGGAATCGGGCGACTTCCTGTATCGCCATGCCGCCTACCGCGAAGCCGACTTGAGCATCAAGCCTTCGGGCGACGCCGACCGGTCCTGGAACGTTCTGCGGCGCGAAGAAGTCGTCGCCAGTTTCCGGGACATCGGCAAGGCCGGCGCCTACCTCGCCTTCATGCGCGGCGCGACGATCGAGCCGCGTGTCTTCCAGTGACTTTGATGGCAGTACCCAATGGAGCGACGTCTCCCTGGCAGCAACGCTGGGGAGGCGGTCGCCCGCAGAAAACCAACCGTGCTATGCCGCCTGGCGGCACTGGGCGTATTCGCGGTCGATGAGCCAATGCAGGAACTGGGTGTCCTTGGAGACACCCCAGTAGTGCGCCTTGCATCGGGCGATGTAGGCGTCCAGGTCGTCGAGCGTGCGGATGTCCACCGGCTCGATGTCGGTGATCTTCCGGAAGCGCTCGACCTCCCGGCGAGTGAGTCGAATCTGCGAGCCGAGGCGGATCATGGTCGTTCTACGTGAAGGGTTGAGTCTTCATCTTGATCAAATTTTTCAGGCTTGTCGCGGGTCTTACGGCGGTCACGCAAAAAATTTATGCAGTACCAATAGGCTGACATCCAGGTCACACTGGAGTGCAAGTAGGCCCTTTTGACCAAGCTGGCGGCACCTCCGCCGAAAGCGATCGGCACGCCCTCATCACCAACGCCATTCCCAAGCCCGTCGGATTCCGGCCGCTTGAACGTTGCGTCCTCCGCATCCCCTTGAATCTACCCTACTGATGCCGGAAACTGACCAAGCTTATATGCATTCCATCGTGGAATGTAGTCCGGCCCCGAGCCGGCGTCGCAGTCGATACCTGCCTCATTCATCGTGCCGACCCAGGTCCGCACATTCATCCCAAGCGGGGACCTTGTCCCGTTTGGGATTGGCGCTCCCGCTTTTCTTGTTTACTCGAGGAGAACGCCATGAATCTATCTGCCTTGTCCCGCGCCGATCTGGTCCGCGAATTACTCTCGCCCCTGGTTTGCGCGTCGAGTACCAACCCTTTGCACGTCAGCGATGCCGTGGCGCAAATGGGCATGCTCGGCACCACCGATACCGTTCTCGCCCATCGCCTGGGCATTGCCCGCGAACTGCTGCTGCGCGATCTGCATGCGCAGATGCGCAGCGGCCCGCTAATGACCTCGCCGCAAGTCCTGCGCGATTGGCTGCGGCTGTATTGCGCTGGCCTTGAGCATGAGGTGTTCCTGGCGCTCTACCTGGACGCCCAGCATCGCCTGATCGAAGCCGAGGAGTTGTTCCGGGGAACCCTGACCCAAACGTCCGTCTATCCCCGGGAAGTGGTCAAGGGAGCGCTCGCCCGTAACGCCTCGGCGCTGGCCGTTGCGCACAACCATCCCTCGGGGGAAGTCGAGCCCTCGCGGGCCGATGAGCTGCTGACACAAAACCTGAAGCACGCGCTGAGCCTGGTGGATGTGCGGGTGATCGACCATTTCGTCGTCGCCGGCGACACCGTTGTGTCGTTTGCCGAACGCGGGCTGGTGTAACGCCATGCGCCGCCTGCCAACCGCGTCGCGTCCGATGCTCAAAGGGCTGCCCACCTCATCGGGTCGGGCTGCCTTTTCGGTCGCATGAGGAGATCATCATGTCGACGAGAATCCCGCCTCATTGTCCTGTTTGCACGGGCGACGGCGTGCCGTTGGGTACGCTGGGCCGCCTGCGCTGGTTCCGTTGTCGCGACTGCGGCATGAACTTCAGTCGTCAGACTGGCACGCGCCCCAAGACCAAGTCGACGTCGCATCAAGAGGAAGGAGAACCGCATGGAAACACCCGCTGTGGCAAGCTTGCAAGCGCAGGCTGAACCCCTGGCCTCGTTATCGATCTCGCATCTGAGTTCAAGCACCCGCCTGAAACTGGCCGATGACGAATTGTCAGTCAACGCCTACCCGACCGACTGCGGCGGCCTCGTCTACGTCGGCGCACCCTGTTACAGGGTGCCAACGGAAGCCGACTTGGCTGTAATTTTCGAGGTCGCGGAGCAAGCCGGCATCGTCTGGCTGAAGTTCGATAGCGAGGCGGCCGTGATCGATGGGCTTCCAGTCTTCGATATGTCGGGGCCCGAAGCATGAGTCGGCATCACATCCGGCTCTCACACTGCGGCGGCACAATCGTGGTCGTGGCCGGATACGACCGGCCGTTGCGCCAGCTGTTCCTGCAGGTGCTACGCGGCGAGGACGGCAGGCTCACGTGTGAGGACGATATTCTCTACGATAGCCTGCATGAGCCGGCCCTCGACTGGGGGGTGATCAGCACGCTGACCGACAAACTCCTCATGCTCGACATCACGGTGCCGCAAAGTCTGATCGAAGCGGTATACCTGGATCAGTGCTTCACCACAGGCAACCGCGTGGTTCGACACCATGCCGACCGGCCGCCGGAAGTGCTGATGACCGGCTAAGCGCTTCCGCCGCAAGGTAGTCCCATCTCCCCGCAGGGCGTCGTGCCGACAGGCCGACGCCCTATTTTTCATTGGCGCATTTGCATGTCTCATCGGGCCCAATTGCCTCGACAAGATCACGCATCGCTGCCACTGCCTGTGCGGCCGTGCATGGCGTGCCGGGGAGGGGGAAGGCAAACACTCGCGTACCGAAGTGTGCCTCGAGATCTGGGTTGAACCCGTAAGCGGACCTCTTTCGCACACCGAAGCGGCGCCGGAGCACTTCGTCGAGAACCCGTTTGTAGACGAACACAATCACAGACGGACGATGCACACGGGTCAGCTCCAGTATGCGATCCATACCGGCGACATACTCAGCTGGCGAAGGCTCGTTTCCGTAAGCTCTCGGAACCTTGACGATGTCCGTAATTCCGAAACCATAATTGAACAGGGATTCGTCTTCGAACTCAGTGGTGGACTTGAAGAGGCCGTACTCCCGCAAGCGGTTCCAGAATGCCCTGCCCTGAGTGCCCTGAAAGTAGTGACCTACGGCGACACTCTTTGGCGCTGGCGTCTTGGCGACGAATAGCACCTTCAATCCGGGCATCTCAGGGAGGATGTCGCGAAGTGTCTGAACCTCGCACCCATCGACGGTCACTGTCGTGCAGTAATCGGCCATCGTGTGCCTACAGTCGCGTATCACCGGCCGGGCAGCAGCAAACGAGGCACCGCTGTCGATCAGTTTGGTGCGAGCGCCTGTTGATTTGTGATGCCCACGGCATCAATCACTCCTTGTCAACCGGGACGGCGACATGTCCGCCGCCAAGATCAACGCCTCCACCCGATGCTTCATTGCTTTCCACGGTTACCGCACCGGGCGGAATCTCGTCGACCTTCAATAGGATCAGATCGCCCTGTTGGTAGTAAACCCTATCCGGTATAGGAATAACCTTATTGCCCTCTTTGCTATCCCCAAGTAGATCGCAGCGGACGAAGCGCGACAACGCCAGTAGAGCGAGCGGTCCGCCGTAGTGGCGCCAATCGAAGGGGTGTCCGTCAAGGTCTGTGCAGTCAAGTTGGATTATGTCCGGAATCGCGAATCGCTTTCCACGACAGTCCTGATCGATCCGCCAGATAGGATTAAAGGCAATGCCGTTTAGTTAAGCGACTGCCTTGTAGGCAAAGGGATAGCCGCGCTGCAGTGGCCTGGGTTCGCGCGGATAGCTGCGCTCGGGTCGCACCGCTTCGGGCTCGGAACTGAGGCGCCGCAGAATCATCGCGACGAGCGTGACGGTCGCACGCCCGAGCAGCAGGCGCGGCAGCCATCGGCGCACCTGCGCGAGCGCATAGTGTCGGTTGGTCTGGTAGCGATGCTCGCGATGCGCACAGCGCTTGTCGATGCGGCGATCGGCCTCGAGGACGAACAGATTGGTCAGATTCATCAGGAGCACGCGGGCATGGAAATCCTGTTCGACCGCAAGAGCGCTCTTGCCGGAGAAGTTCTCGGCGGTGAGCCGGCACTTCAACTGCTTGTAGCCTTCCTCGACGGCCCAGCGGCGCGCGTAGAGGTCGCCGAATAGATGCAGCGGATAGCGCTCGGCGTCACACAGCGACGTGACCAGGTACTCCTGCTCGCCGGTGGCCAGCCGCACCCGCACGATGCGCAGGCGCAGGCTCGCACACTCGACGCCGAACTCGCCGCACACGCGGCGCGCCCGCTCGGTCAGATGCGCCACGTAGCACAGCTCGCGGGTGTCGTTCACCAACAGGTCGAAGGCCCGCGACCACAGGCCCGCATCGATGCGCGCGCAAGAGTGCGCCCCGCGCGAGCGCACCAGCGCGAACAGCCACAGTGCCGGATAGCCACGGTCGAACAGCATCATATCGCCCGCGCCCATCGCATCGAGCTGCTGCGCGAACAACGCTCGCTCGCCCTGTTTCCACGGCGCCAGCGCAGCGCTGACGACCATGCGGTTCAGTACATCGAAGGCGAACGACACCCGCGCGAGCGGCCGCAGCCCGCGCTCGTGGCGCAAGCCACCAAACGCCTTGGCCAGTTCTGCAAAGGCCTGCAGACGCAGGCTCGAACCATCGACGGCGAGCAGCCGATGTCCCATCCAGCGCGCAAGCCGCCCGCCCTGTTCGGCGTGCCGCACGATCGACGCGTTGAGCGCGATGAGCGCCGACGGCTTCAGTTTCGCGCGTGCCTGCGTGAGCGCGCCCTTGGTGACGGCGCTCTGCCTGCCGCCGGAAAGATCGTCGAGCAGGCGCTGGAGCGCCTGCCGCATGGAACTCTGAAAGTTGAGCAGCAGCCAGGTCACCACGGTCGCGAAGGGCAGCGCGCGCTGCCGGGTAAAGTCCTGCGGGCGTTGGCGGTGGGCATCGATGAAGTCGCGATCAGTGAGCGTACGGCGCAACAGATCGGTCAAACTGGCATAGAACTTGCAAGGACGTTCTCATGATTTATCCTTGTTTATCAGTGCATTACGTGCAGCATTATACCATCCGGCATGAAGTTGCAGGCGCGCTCGGGCCGATCGGCGGGCTAAACTAAACGGCATTGGGATTAAAGGGGCTATGGGAAAACGCATTTCGGACCATACGCGCAATCTGGTAAGCGCTAATGATATGCGGATCGCTATGTGACTTCGGGTCGTGGACTGAAGCCCGGATCGCTTCAAGGGCCGCCGACGCCATCAGGAAAGTCGCGCTTCGCTGGAGGTTCCAAGCTGCAACATCGGCTTCGTCCTTGGAAAGGGCAACCTCCGAGTAGTTCACGGTGTGCCTTCCGTGCGACCACTGTATCGGAAGATCAAGCGGCTGGTGGCCCACGGTCACCGCAAGTCGCACCGCGGTAGCGAGACGGAACTGGACCTCAGCAGACCGAAGATGCGTCAGATAAGTTTCGCGTGTGTCCATTGGTCTCTGACGTCTGCGGTCAAGGCCCGCCGGTTTCGAGGTGGCTGAATGAGTACGGTCACCGATCTTGATGGCAATCGGCGGGGGATTGGTCAAGCAGCGCGATGGTGAGGGGGTGATCCCCCTCGGGGAACTTGAACAAACGAACCCTTCGGGGGAGTCTCCGGTTACCAAGCCAAGAGACCGTTCAAGTGTGCCATGTCCTGCTGCAAGACCCGAACTTTTTTCACTTACTCCTACGCATCGACGAAGAACTGGCGCGTGAGGCGCGCGCCGGCGGTTGTGCCTGCGGCGGTGTTCTGCACCGCGCCAACTATCCGAGGAAACCCCGGGGCTGCCCGAGCGCGGTGCGCTCGGACTTCGCCGCGCGCTTATCCTTCTGCTGTGCCGCTTGCCGCAAGCGCACGACGTCGCGGTCGGTGCGTTTCCTGGGCCGACGCGTCTATCTGGCGCTGGCGGTGGTGCTGGGTTCTGCCCGGCATGCCGGGCAGAACCCAGCGGCGGCGCGGCTCGCCGGCACGCTGGCGGTGCCGGTGCGCACCCTGCAGCGCTGGCGCGCGTGGTGGCGCGAGCAGTTTCCGCGGACCGCGCTGTGGCAGGCGCGGGGCGCGCACTTTCTGCCTCCGGTAGCGATCGAGCGCTGCCCGGCCAGTCTGCTCGAACGCTTTGCCGGCGATGCCGCGCCGCAGCTCTTGCGCCTGCTGGTCTTTCTGACCCCGCTCACGGTTGCTGCGGTCACGTTGCATGGGGGACGCTAATCGCCCGCAGAAGATGCGGATAGCCAGCGCCGACGAGGGCTCCTAGCCTTCCCTCCCGGTTGTGGCGCCGTCGGCGCCGCCGCACAGGGAGACCCTTCTTGAGTACCGTTTCCGATCCACCCCAGCGTGATCGCTGGGCGCGCCTGCGCTTCTCAATCATCGGCCCCTTGCTCGCCGCGCCGCCGGCGCCGGGGGAACTCGCTGCGGCCTTGACCGCGCTGGCCGCCAAACCCTGGCGGCATCCGGTGTCCGGCCTCGCGATCTGCTTTGCCGTCTCGACGCTCGAGCGCTGGTATTACACGGCCCGCGCCGCCGCCGATCCGGTCGCCGCCTTGCGTAACCGCCTGCGCGGCGACCTTGGCCGCTTCCCGAGCCTCGCGCCGGCGGCCATCGACCGGCTGACGACCCAGTATCGCGAGCATCCGGGCTGGACCATGCAGCTGCATTTCGACAACCTCCGGGCGGCCCTCGAAGGCTCCGACACGCCGCTGCCCTCGTATCCGACCGTGCGGCGCTTCCTCAAGGCGCAGGGAATGTTCCGCCAGCCGCGCCCGAAACGCGCCAGCGACGGCGCGCGGCTCGCCCGCGACCGCCTCGATCAGCTGGAGGTCAGGAGCTTCGAGGTCGACCACGTCGCGGCCCTCTGGCACCTCGATTTCCACCACGCCGCGCGCAAGGTCCTCACGCGCGCCGGCACCTGGGTCAAGCCGATCCTGCTCGGCGTCCTCGACGACCGCTCGCGCCTGGTCTGCCACCTGCAGTGGTACCTCGACGAGACCGCCGAGAGTCTCGTCCATGGCCTGTCGCAGGCGTTCATGAAGCGCGGCCTGCCGCGCGCGCTGATGACCGACAACGGCGCCGCGATGCTCGCCGAGGAGACGGTCGCCGGGCTGGCCCAGCTGGGCATCGTGCATCAGACGACGCTGCCGTATTCGCCCTACCAGAACGCCAAGCAGGAGTCGTTCTGGGCCCGCGTCGAAGGCCGCCTGATGGCGATGCTCGAAGGCGAGGCGTCACTGACCCTCGAGCTCCTCAACCAGGCGACGCAGGCCTGGGTCGAGCAGGAGTACCACCGGACGCGCCACGCCGAGCTCGACGCGACGCCGCTGGCGCGCTATCTCGCCGGGCCGAGCGTGCAGCGCAAGTGCCCGGACACGGCGACCCTCGCGGGCGCATTCCGCGTCGAGGTGGCGCGCCGGCAGCGCCGCTCCGACGGCACCGTCAGCCTCGAAGGCACGCGCTTCGAGATCCCCGCCCGCTATCGTCAGCTGGCCGTTGTGCATTTGCGCTATGCCCGCTGGGACCTCGCCCGGGTCGATCTGGTCGATCCGCGGTCCGGCGCCGTGCTCGCGCCCGTCCAGCCGCTCGACAAGTCCGCCAACGCCGACGGCCAGCGTCGGCGCCTGACCCCGGTGGCGACCAACCTCGCGCCGCTGCCGCCTTCGGGCATCGCGCCGCTCCTGCGCCAGTTGCTCGCCGACTACGCCGCCACCGGCCTGCCGCCAGCGTATCTGCCCACCCCCGACCAGGAAATCGCATGAACCAGAAACTCCTCGCCCTCTACGGGCTCAAGTGGAATCCCTTCTCCCCCGAGGTACCGACCGAGGCGATCTATGTGCCGCCGCGGGTCGAGAACTTCTGCTGGCGGATCGAGCACGCCCAGATCAAGGAAGGCGGCTTCGCGATGATCCACGGCGACCCGGGCACCGGCAAGAGCGTCGCCTTGCGCCTCCTGGCCAGCGCGCGCTTCGATTCGCAACCCCTCCTGTGCATCGTGCTCGCCGGCGATGCGCGCCTCTCCGAGAAACTCCGCCGCGAGGAGTTGATCCCGCTCGGCTCGCGCATCCGCACGCGGCTCGCCACCGAGCATGCCAGTCGCGACGAGTTGCTCGCCTGCCTCGATCATCTGACCGCCGGCGCCGGCAACGCCGCCTTGATGACGCCGTCGCTTAAGGCCACGCTCTGCGATCACGCGGCCGGCAATTACCGCATCCTGACCACGCTCGCCGCCGAGCTCCTCGCCGCGGCGGCGCAGCGCGAGTCGCCCCAACTCGACGAGAAGCTCTACCTCGAGGTCTTTGCTCCGCCCGAACGGCCCGCGTCCCGCCGCCCCGCGGCAGGCCGTTGATCGCCGACGGTGCCGACCATGCGACCCGATTCAAGCCCCGTCGAGATTCACTTGCCGCCGATCTCCGACGAAGCCGTCGTCGAAATCCACGACTTCCTCTACGACTTCCTCTACGACTTCCTTCACCTCTTCGAGGCCCATTACGGCGCCCAGATCCATCGCTTCTACGCCGATCGCTCCTTCGACAGCCTGGCACCGCCAGAGCCGCAACCCCGGCCACCGGACGACGATCCGCCGTTCTGATGCAGGCCCTCAAGACAACAACGCCGTCGGGATTCCTCTCCGACGGCGTTTCCCTTGGCCTCCGTTCCCCCGGCGACCATCGCCGTCCGCGAACATCGGAACATCAAATCAGGTGACCACGCTCAGCTGAATCGAGGCGACCGGAAAATCTCCTGCGAGGCTGGGTATGCCGCCACGTACGCGGCATGCTCTTCGGCCGCCCAAGGCACGAACACGACGTCGGTCACGCCGCTACAGGCGATGATCCTGGTCAGCTTCCCGGGGTTCATGAAGGCGGCCAGCACCGGTCCTTCGAGCTTGCGAAGTTGGATCTTCTCGGTCAGCAGCTGGATCGTGATGCCTTTGAGATCCAGCTTGTTGTCCCGGTCCAGCACCCGGATCGCGTCTTCGCCGAACACGCTACGGATGGCACCATCCAAGTTGTTCTTGGTATGCACGGCCAGCCCCATCGTCGAACAGCCTCGTGCCTGCAACAAGGCACCGCAGTATTGAAAGGCCGCCCGCAAGGCGTCTTCGTCAGGCCCAATGGAACGGGTGTGGAAACGCTCGATCATCATCTGATGTATTCTCATGGAATTTATTCGAATCACCCACGGGAAGTCGGTGACTTGGTCATAGACGCCCAGCCGCCTTCAGGGCAGCCTCGATGGTGATGAGCGGCAGCACCAGCGACCGAGGCGCATCCAGCAGCGGCAGCGCGCCGTAGGCCGCGTACCAGCCAGCCACCCGTTCGTTTTTGGCGTCGATCAGGAGGGCGACGCCGCCGACCTCGGCGGCAACCAGGAGGCAGCGGCGTCCAGCGGCCAACAGGAGTTGCCCTCCCAAGCCATAGCCCTGCACCGTCCGATCCACGGCCAAGCGCCCCAGCCGGAATACCGGTACGTCGTAGCGGGCCAGCCCCTTCTTGACCAGCGCAGGCGTGCGCGCATAGTCGATGGAAGCCGGGCTGAGACTGTAGAAACCCAGGACACGTTTGCCGTCATCGACGGGTGTGGCAACGAAGGTTTTCGCGCCCCCTTTCTCGTGGCTCTGGCGCGCATGGCGCCGCAGGAAGTCGTTCAGTTCCACCTCGCCACAATCGAAGGATTCGCGGTCGTGCGCCTTCGAGATCGGCGCTTCGCGCCAATCCGGCAGACTCATGCGCCCTTGGGCAGGCGGCGCGCCGCCGCCAGGAGCTTGGCATTGGACGCCGGCGGGTTTTCCAGCGCCTCCAGCACCCGCAGGCTGTCGCGCTCGGACAGTGTCAGGTGCTCGGCCTGTTCGATGACCTTGCGGGCCGCATCCAAGGCATGGCGCAGGATGAAATCGGTCATGTCGGTGTGCTCGAGCGCCACCGCGCGCATCAGCGTCGCCTTGTCGTCCGGGCGAACGCGCAGGGCAAGTCGGCTGTTGTCTTCAACGATCGCACGGGGCATGTTGGGCTCCTTATGTGTACGCCTTCAAATGGTACATGTGAAAAGCGGGCGCCGCAACCACGTACGTATTCGATTCATACTGCCAAGCGAGACCCTGCCGGGGCTTTGCACCATTCCCCGTGTGCATCCAGATCGATGACCGCATCCGCCATGGCGGTCAGTTCCGGTGTCTGGGACACAAAAAACTCCCGCTGATACCCACCCAGCCGCAGCACCTCCCGCTTCATCGCCAAGAACATGCGCTTGCGCTCGGGGTCCAGCGGCCCATCGGCCTCGTCCGAGAACAGCGTACCGTAACGCCGCCCCGTGTGCTGGGCGAGGTACAGCGCCACCGCCCGAATCAGGCACTCGTTGACCCAGACCCGTTCGCCGCCACTCATCAGACCGACGCTCTTGCTCTCGCCCGACTCGCCGTCGTGCACGAGGAGGTCGAAGCCTTCCTTCTGCTCGCCCTTGCCGGTCTCCACCAGCGTCTGAAGGGAGACTGTGAAACGAGGGCCGTAGCAGGCCAGCAGGAGCTCATTCGCCAGCCCGGACAAGGCCGGACCGGCATCGTCGATGGCCAGCGCAATCAGGCCGTCGTTGCTCATGCACTTGGCGAACAGGTTCCAGGTACCCAGCTCGGTTTCGACCTTGGCGATGCGGTTGGTCACTTGGGCCTGACGACCGGCCAGGGCCGTTGCCTGCTGCACGAGGGCGCCCAGGGTTTCGGCATCCCGCACTGCGGCCAGATGGGCCTGCTCCGCGGCAATGACCGACTGCGCCGCCTGTTCCATCGTGGTCTGGGCATCGATTAGCCGCTGCCCGTCGTACGGTGCCGGCAAGGCCGCCAGCGCCTGCTTGAGCCGATCCAAAGTGGCACGGTAGTGCTTGGCTTGCTGTTCGTGCTGGGCCGCGATGGCCTGCCGTGCCGCATGAATCTGTTGGCGCTCGGCGGCCTCCTCGGTTGTCTCCGCAGGCGGCTGACCGGCAGCGGCATCCAGTCCCTGGGCGGCCGGCAGTTCCGTCCGCAGTTCCGTCAACTCATGCTCGATCCCGGCCAGTGTGTTCCGCGCCCGCGCCATTTCACCGGCCTGGGCCGCCAGCAGCGCAAACCGCGAGGCCCGCGCCCGGGCAAGGTCGGCCCGGTGCTCGGCCCTGGCCAACGCCTGGGGCGCAGCCTCGAGTTCCTCATGCTGCCGGCACAGGGCGTCCAGTTCCTGCTGTGCCGCCGCCTTCTCGCCCCACAGCCGCTGGATCGTTCCCTGCGCGCTGGGAATCAGAGCCTTGGCGTCCCGCGCATCGCCCAGGAGCTGGCATTGCCCCTGCAGGTCGGTGCCGGCACACGGCACCTCGCCAGTGAGACCGAAGCGCCGCGCCAGTTCCTCAGCCTTGAGCGCCGCTTGGCCGGCCTCGCGTTCGATCCAGGACAACTTCTGCTGGACCATACGCTTCGCCGCTTGGCACTGCGTCAAGCGTTGAACCTGTTGGCGCCATGCCCCGACCTGCGCCGAACGTAGCGACGATACCCGCTCGGCCATGGATAGACGGCACTCGGCATGCCGCACGGCTTGCACACCCGCCAACACGGCGAGGCATTGTCGACGCTGGCTCTGCAACACTTGCCGGCGGTTGCACTCCTGGGCGAGGCGCTGTGCGATACGCTGTTCCAGCCGTTCCAGCCGCTGAACTTCGCCATGGTCCTGGGCCTTCAAAGCTTCGATGACCTGGGTGCCGGCCTGGATCACGGCATGGCATTCGCCCTGAAGTTGCCCCCGGCGCGCCTCCACACCTCGCGACTGCTCGCGTTCGGCCATCAATTGCGCGTGCCGGGTTCGGGCCGACTCCTGGGCGGCCTGGGCCGCTTGGCGCCCCGCAAGGCGCTGCGCGACGCAGGCTTTCGCGCCGTCGAGCCGGCGCCGCTCGGCCTCGATACGCTGCGCTTCCACATCCAGTCCCGCCTGCTCCTGCCGGATCGCCGCAAGGCCGGCCTTGAGCAGGCGGGCCGTTTCGCTCGCCTTCTGGCCCAGCACCCGGATTTCGTCCTGTCCGAGCAAGTCAGCCAGCAAGGTCTTGATCTCGGCATTACGGTAGGCGCTCAGTTGCCGCTTGCCCTGGGCCGAAAACACCGAGGTGAAGAAGGTGTCGGCGCTGCCACAGATGGCTTCGACGCAGCGGGTATACGTGTCCACCTTACCGTCCGATACGGTGCCATCGTCCAGCACCATCGGCTGCCAGGCGCCGTCGTCCGCGAGCCAGAGCAGGAAGGCTTCGGTCTTGCGCCGACCGTTCACGCGGATGACCACCTGCGAGCGATAACTGCGACCGTCGTGGGCCCAAATCAGGTCCTTCTCGTTTTCGGGTAGACAGACGTGGTCGTAGTAGGAGAACCCACCCGGCCCCGCCGCGCCGGCACGTGAGGGCATCGTGAGGTACGGGTGCATGTTGTCCATCACAGTGGTCTTGCCGCGCCCGTTGGCGCCGACGATCGCGACCAGTTCGGCGCCATCGGCCAGTCGCTCGAAGTCGAGGGTCAGGACATCGCGTCCCAGGCCATCGCGAATGCCGCGAAAGCCCTTGAGAGTGAGTGAAAGCGGTTGCATGGCGATACTCCTGCGGGATGACCAGGTCAGTCTCCCGCACGAAAAAGGGTGTGCAAGTCCGTCCCCAAGGACAGGCCCCGGCCAGGTCAAAACGACAGCGCGGGCTCAAGATCGGCCCTGGGGGGCGATAGGGTGACAGCAGTGTCGATGCCTTCCCCGCCATCAGGGACTTCCTGCCCACGCAGCACACGCTCGGCGATGGCCTCCGGTTCCTGGCTTGCCAGCACCTGGAGGCACTCGAGCAAGGGTTCTGCCCGCGCCTCGGTCACCTGTGCCCAGGCCCTTACCTTGTCCGCCAGATTCGCCAGTTGTGAAATCCCCGCCGCCCGCGTGCGCATCACCGGCACGATGCGCCCCTCCAGCTTGGTTTCCGCCGCCCCGTCCAGTAGCCGCTCGATCGCCGCGCGGTCGATCTGATGGCGGTCTTCATCGGCGACGGTCCAGCGCACGCGCACGAACGCGCCGGCGATGTCCTGCTGCGTGACGGCTGTGCGCAGGGCGTCGAGATCGGGTTTGCCCTCGAACACAATATCGACGGTCCGGCACGCGGGCGTGGGCTCCAGGGTGAAGCGCGCCTGGTCGGCGTCGACCTCCCACAACAGGAACCCCTTTTCCCCTTCCTCACCGTAGTGAAAACGGCCGATCGAGCCGGGATAGGCGATGCATTGCCGCCCTGCCCTGCTTTCCTGTTCCCATGCCTGATGCCGGTGGATGTGCCCGAGCATGAAGGCCTGCGTCTCGGCGCCGAACAGGGCACCGGTGGTGAACTCGTGATCGAAGCTGGCCATCGGCACGCCATGTTCGCTCACGCAGCCGAACACTGTGCCATGAGAGACGCCGATGGTCGGCACGCCCTGCCGACGGGCCGCGCGATGGGTCGGGGCGTAGCCGCGCAGCAGCAGGGCCAGATGCTCGCCCACGGCCTGGGCCGCTTCGGCCGCACCGACCGTTGCGGCCACCACCGCCTTGTTCACCGTGGGGATGCAGGAAAACAGGGCACGAGCACCGGCCGGCACCCCATCGAAACACCAACTCGTTGAAGAAAGCCACTCGCCGTGGGCCGCGAGCGCGACCTGCGCGATACGGCTTGCCACATGCACCGGATGCCGTCCGCCCAGCAGCCGGAAGATCGCCAGGGTGCCCGGTGGCTCATGCGAGAATGTCCCTTGCAGCATCAGCACCGGGCAGTGGTCAGCCAGTCGCCGCACCTGCGCGACCAGCCGTTCGGCGGCCGGGGCATGCAAGTCGAGGCCATGATCGGTGGCGTCGCCTGAGATAACTGCCGCCTCGACCCCCAACGCGATGGCCCGGTCGATGGCGGCGCCGAAGCAACGGTCGGCTTCGGCCAGGTTCTTGGTGCCGTAGTGCAGGTCGGAGAAGTGCGCGATGCGGATCATGCCGTCCTCCCCCGCGAGGCCAGTTGCATCTCGCTCTCGATCTTGTCGAGGTAGCCCTGCGGATCGTTGCCGTAGCGTTCCAATTCATTCCAGGCCTGGGCGCGGCCGTTCGGGTTGATCTTCCAGCCCCGGCCCCAGCGCCGATCGGCATACGCTTGGTACCGGTCCGGTGCGATCCCGTAGGCTTGCACACGCGCCAACAGTTGCTCGAAGCTGGGACGACCCTCGCGCAGCGGCGGCGCCGCGTCGGTCGCCGCCACAGTCTGGCTCTCGGCCGCCTCCGGCTGCAGTTGCTCGGCACTCGCCGCCGCCGGACTGCCCTGCAGTACCTGCGTCGCCAGTTGCGCCTGGACCAAGGCCGTCTCGGTGTCTTCGTTCTCGCGCAGCAAGGCCGTCACATCCACCGGCGCCTCCAGGTCGATGATCCACTGTGGCACGCGCACTGCCCTTCCCTGCTCGTCGATGTGGGCCACCTCCATGAGCTTCTTGGTCAGGTAGAACGGCGTGCGTTGCCGGTCGAGGAAACCCGAGATGCGCCCGCCGCGCAGGAAGCCCACGGTCTCGAACTTCTGGATCGCGGCGTTCATCGCATAGAAGCTGTTGGTGTGCAGTTCGAAGGCGCTGATCGACCGTATGCCGGGGATGAAGAACAGGAAGCGCCCGGTCAGGTTGCACTGTCGCTGCTGGTACTCGCGGCAGGCCTCCGGTTCGCAGAGACCGCCGTTATCCTCGCGGACCATGGTCTTGCGCCCACCGAAGAGGCGGATGGTGCGCCGGCCCGTGTCGTCGACCGGCACCGGCGCATGGCATATGCAATGGCGTACCCGGCCATCGGCCGAGTATTGCGACCAATAGTGCTTCTCGTGCGCACCCCAGGCCGCCAACTCGTGGGGCATTACGGTTTGCCAGTAGTCGGAGGGGAACACCACCGGAAAACGGTACAGGCGTCGGCCTTCGCCCCGGTCCTCGCCATAGGCTTCCAGAATGTCCCGGGCGATCTCGGGATTGGGAAAGTCCTGCGCCCGCACGGTGAACCACGGGACGTTGCGCGGCACCAGCGGCGTCTTGAGATCGGGCAGCGCCTCCGTGATGGCGCGCTCTATCTGCTCGAAGGACTGGCCGGCGGCCACGCCCTGCCCGTAGATCGCCTTGGCCTTGGGCTCTCCGGCGGCTTTCTTGGTGAGTACTTTGATGCCGGCGCGGATCTTACCGCCGGTGGGAATGCGGGCCGGGCCTTGCCCCAGCAGGGTTGGTGCCGTGCCACCGCCTTGCACGGCGATCACCGGATGTGCGTTGAGATGAGTCATGACGGCGCTCCTTCATGAACGTCGGGACATTCCGACAATTTCATGCTCTCGCGACTTCCCCTCGCTTCAACCCCCTGCGGAAACACCTACTGCTTATGCATGCTGCTTGGCGGAAAGCAGCCTCAGAGTTTGTGAATCTTTCGTTCGCAGAACCGATTAGACGCGCGAGCGGGGTTAACACCTTTTTGCTGGGCGCGATTGGGTTTTTGCATCGTTTGTGCTGCTATCGACGGTTCATTTGACGTTTT